>Ga0307378_10008931_pt1 | contig 13228 bp, 14 predicted proteins | sample UN1MG_FD_202238 | JGI IMG/M metagenome (GOLD analysis project Ga0307378, IMG submission 202238) | Soil microbial communities from Risofladan, Vaasa, Finland - UN-1 | ecosystem: Environmental > Terrestrial > Soil > Coastal area > Acid sulfate soil | place: Finland: Risofladan, Vaasa | collected... | reverse complement strand
CCCTAGCCCTCCCCCCAGAGGGGGGAGGGATAACGCTTCAGCCTTCCCCAGCACTTAAGCGCGCTTCTCCCCAGAGGGGGGAGGGGACATTCTACGGGTGGACCAGCTCGCCGAAGCTCCAGCTCCGGTCGCCCTCATCCGTCCACACCGCGCACACCGCCACCACGTACCGCGTCCCGCCCGGCACGCCCCAGTACTCGGCCAAATCCCCCTCGGGAATCACGAGCTCCCCGGTGCGCACCAGCTCGGGATAGGTCCGCCAGACCCCGGCGTCCGGCAGGCTCTGGGCGTCGAACGCCTTCGCTGGGACGACGGCCACGTAGTAGCCGGCGACGCCGTAGAGCGGCTCCCAGCTTATCCGCACGGTCGTGCCCTCGTCCACGGCGGAGACCTTGGTGAATGGGAGCTCGGCCAGGTCGAGGTCGTTCGAGCGCCAGGGGACCGGCTCCCCGACGGGCTCCCCGGTTTCGGCGTCCACCGGCGTGACCAGGAGCCGCGGCGCGGTGTCCGCCGGCAGCTCGACCGAGGCCCGGTCCAGGTAGGCCAGAATCTTCCCGGCCAGGGGCGGTCCCACGGGGTGGGACGCCTCCCCGAGCTCGAGGGCGTAGTTCCAGCCCCGGCCCTCCACCGTCGGGGCCTCCACCCGCGCCTCGACGAGGAGATGGTCGCCGGGCAGCGCCAGCTCCGCCGTGGGCGCGTAGCGGACCAGGGAGCAGGCGACCTGTGTAATCACCGGCCAGGGCTCCAGCTCCACGACCGGCACCTCCTCGGCCCTCTCGGTCCCACCACGACCGAGGAGCAGCCCCTCGCCTTCCTTCCAGACGATGATTCGGGCGCCTCCCGGCAGGTCGGGCAGGGTGTAGCGGCCGTAGGGGTCGGTCGTGTCGAAGGCCAGCGGCCTCCCGGGCGGGTCGGCGACCAGGGCGACGGCGGCCCCCTCCACCGGCTCGCCCGCGTAGACCGCCTTCCCGGTCAGCAGCGGCTCCTCTTCTCCCTTGGCGAGTGCGAGGGTCGAGAACCCGCTCCAATTCCCAAAAGTGTCCCGGGCGTGGACGATGAGGGTGTGCGCCTCCCCCGGATCCCAGTCGGCGGTGGGCACCGCCAGGCAGGCGGTGAGCCGGCGGTCGCCGGACAGGCCGAGCCAGGGGGGGACGGTGAGCGCCGTCCCCGCGCCGTCGTTGCCCGGCGTGTCGAGGAAGGCCTCCACGAGCGCCACCCCGGTGTCGTCCACGGCCGTCACGGTCACGGCCGCGGTGGAACCCGTGGACGGACCGGTTTTTTCCAGGCCCAGCTCGGGCCCCTGGACGTCGCGGCGGCGCAGTGTCAGCCGGACGGTTTTGAGCTCCCCTGCGTCGGCGGCGCCCAGGCGGTCGGCGGCCCCGTCCGAGTTCTCGTCGTAGGCGTCCTCGAAGCGCCAACCACCGGCGGCGCTGACCGCGGTCACGTAGGGCGAGCTGCGGGCGTCCGTCGGGGTGAGCCCCCGGATCTCGAAGGCCCCGGAGTCGAGAACCGCCCGGGCCAGCGGCAGCTCACCCGCGGGGTCCTTGGAAACCGACACCGCGAGGTCCGCCGGGAGCGGCGTGCCGTCGGCGCAGAAAACCTCACCCGCCAGGGTATAGCCCTCCTCCGCCGGAGTGACGCCGAAGCGCCACGTCACCGGCTCCTCGGTGGCGTTGCCCCCCAGGTCCACCACGCCGTCGAGGGTCACCTGGTAACGCTTGGCGGGGTCGAGGGTTGCGGGGAGGGAGAGGAACACCCGGTCGCCCTCCACGCGGAGTTCCAGGGCCGTCTCGGGACCGAGCGCGACCTGCTCCTCGGGCGGAGGTGTATCGGGGGAAGTCTCCCCTTCGGTCGGGGTCACCGGCTCGGCGGCGGGCAGGATTTCGGCCAGGGAAGCGGACGCGTCGGGCGCGAGCCGCACCGCCTCGGAGAACCAGGCGTAAACGGCCGGCTGGTCCGGCGCCCTCTCTTCCGGGAAGGTGGAGACCGCCCGGGGCGGAGTCTCGTCGGCGGGCGCGTCGGCGATGAACTCCCGCTCCAGCGGCTCCAGGGGAAGCCCCTCGCCCGAGCGCAGGTTGCGGGTCCGCAGGGTGTAGGTCGCCCCCGGCTCCAGGCCGGCCACGTCCAGAACCACACGGCGCCCGGTGGCCTGATCCAGCTTGGCCAGGACGACCTCGGCGGCTTCACCGCCCTCGCCGCCCGTGAGGATGAAGTTGCCCGTTTCCTTCAGCGGCGCGGGGTCCAGGGCGCGGTCGAACTCCAGTTGGATGTGCCGGCTGTCGAGGAGGCGGAAGAAGACCATCCGCGGCGGCATCCCGCCTTCGAGGGCCCGGTCGCCGGGGGGCGTGGCCTTCCGCCCGCACCCCGCCAGGGCGCCCAGGATGGCGAAAAAGAGGACTATTTTGACCGGTCGCAGCATGCGGCGATGATACCACGCCCGGCCGGTCGCCGACCAGTCCCGCCCGCGCCCGCGCCGCTTGACTCGACGCCCCGTCAGGCGCTAAACTCGGAACGTCCGCAATCCAAGGCTGGGGTGGCGATGGACCTGGTTCTCGTTACGGGCAACGTGGTCTCCACGGTCAAGGACGCGGGACTGTCGGGCTTCAAGCTCCTTTTATGCCGACCTGCCGGGGCCGACGGGAAGCCGACGGGGGGCGAGCTGATCTGCGTGGACGCCGTGGGCGCCGGGCAGGGGGAGCTGTGCTTCATCGCCCGGGGGTCCTCGGCGCGCCAGACCGAGCCCACCCGCAACCGACCCGTGGACGCCGTCGTCTGCGGCATCGTGGACTCCATCGAGCGCGACGGCCGCATCGTCTTCCGCAAGCACGGCGCACCCGACAAGCCTGAGGCTTGACGCAGTTGCGCCGGGAGCGGGTTAACCGCGGGGAGGTGCCGGCGCGATTCTTGCCCGGAGGGTGCGTCGTCGTTGTTAAAAGAAGCGGGTCCGCAAGAATCGTGACGGCACCGGTGGATGGTCGAGGAGCGACGCATCGGGGGTTGGATTTAAATGCAACGGGGTAAAGTAACGGGCGGCGTCTGGGCGACGCGGCATCTGCCCGTCCTCGACGGCGTCCGGCTGGCGCTGGTGCGTCGCCGCGGTCCCGACGGCCGACTCTCCGACCGCGAGGAGGTGGCCGTGGAGGTGGTGGAGGCCGGCGTCGGCGACGAGGTCCTCCTGGCCGACGGGCGCGAGGCGTCGCTGGCCATGCCCGAGGGGAAGGGTTTCGCCCCGGTGGACCTCGCCGTGGTCGGCGTCCTCGACGAACAGTCCTGGGAGCCGGAATGATTCTGGCCCGCGTTACCGGGAACGTTTTTTGCTCTATCAAGCACCCGGCCCTGACGGGCTGCCGCCTGCTGCGGGTCCAGCCCGAGGGCGGGGGGCCGGAGCTGGTGGCCGTGGACACCGTGCGCGCCGGACCCGGCGACCTGGTCCTCGTCCAGAACGAGGGGAACGCCGCGCGGCAGATTACGGGCCGCGAGGACATTCCCGCCCGCCAGGTCATCGTCGGCGTGGTGGACCAAGTGAATAAAGTAGTTTTATATGGATGAAATTATGGACGCTTACGATTTGCCTTATCTTGATAAAGATAAAATAATGCAATTACCAAATTGTATTATACCAATCATCGCATATATTGAACAAGAAGATTCATATGTGTCACTAAGAACAAATGGTGAAAAAATAGTAAGCGTATTTAAAGGTGGTAAATTAACAATGGGTAATGTATTAAAATTAGGAGAATTTACAGAAGATGAATATTATTTAAGTGGTATAAATGATATTATACATTGTCATCAAATTGGAACCGATAAAACTTTTAGAATAGTCGAATGCTTATTGAATGATATTTTTAATCTGTCGGCTCTTTTTCCAAAATATAAACTTTATCTTGATATGGATTCTAATTCTGCATACATGACGCTTATATCAACAGATATAGAATATATGTTCTATTTAATAAGAAGTATTTTTGATATTATCGCTAATTTAATTAAAAACTATAGTATATCAATGAATAAAACAGAAACACCAAAATCGTTCCATAAGCTAATAAAGTCTGATGAAATAAAATTGAGACATAAATATAAGTTCTCAGATGAAATGGTTAATGAAATTATTTCGAGTAAAGATTTTTTTACATACATACAATTAATTAGAGATGGTATCAGTCACAAAGGCTTGCAGATAAATCCAATAATTTTTAAATTTCCCAAAGAAGGCTTTGGTATTTTTGCACATACACCACCTTTTGTATTTGTGCCAGGTATTCAACAATCAAACATAAAACAAAATAATATTGCCTCACTACTTTATGTTTATGCTAGAATAGTGACCGATCTGTTTGGGCATTTGAATAATATTCTTGTGTTAATAAGTAATAATTACGAAAAAATCATCAAAGATGAATGGAGACTTATTTTTAAGGGGCCAAGTATTCTCTACTTTAACAAACTTAAAGATTATCTACTTAATCCTTGGGATTTTTCTTGAGATTGGGAATACAACTTATTAACAATAGCCTTACATGTCCTCGCTGTTAAAGCTCAGTTCCGCCCGGGTCAAGAGCCTCCTGGAGCAGTTCCTCCGGGTGGCCGACGTGCACCGCGCCGGCCTACACGACAGCCGCGAAACACACCTACGCCTCGTCCGCTCACTGGTCAAGAAAGACCGCCTGGCCCGCCTCGACGACACGGGGCTCCAGGCCCTCATCGGCACCCTGTGGTCCTTCCGCTTCTGGCGCAACGCGGACTACGTCCTGGAGAGCGCTCTCGCCTTAGGGCTGCCCAAAGTCAAGGAACAGCTCCACGACCTGTTGTACGGGACCGACGACATCGTCCTGCGCTACGACCGCCTCTTCGATTCCCCCATCCAGTTCGACACGGCGGCCATCTCCGAGCTCCTGTCGGTGAGCGAGCCGGAGAAGTACGCCGTGCGCACAATCTCCAGCCGCAGGGGCCTCTTCCGCCTCCGGGCCGAGGAGCTGCCCCTGGTGACCCACGGGCAGATATCGGGCGAGCAGTACATCGCCTACTGCACGGAGATTGACCGGCTGCGGGAGCGGCTCAACGAGGTGGAGCCCGTTTTCAAGACCCTCTACGACGTGGACTTCTTCCTCTACTTCGCCGCCTACGAGGCGGAGGACGAGGAGCGGGAGTCGCTGGCGCGGCTCTTCACCGAGGCGGAACAGAGGCGACGGACGGGGAGCCCCGCCGACATCCGGCTCGCGCTCATGGAGCTGGGCGATAGGATGGGCCTCGAGGTGTGGGCCGGGGGGTCCGAGATGAAGAGCCTCCGCCGCAGCAAGGATTTCAAGAAGCTGGAACGCGTCCTCGACGAGCCCCCGGCGCGTTACGACGAGCTCACCGACCGCCTGTTGGCCGACATGGACGTGGTCTGGTTCGAGGGGAAAAAGGTCGCCGCCCTCTTCGAGGTGGAGCCGGGCGAGGGGTTCGCCGAGGACCTCCTGCGCCTGGCGGACCTGCTGAACCACAGGAAGTCGTTCAACGCGCCCATCTACATCGTCGCGCCCGACGACCGCTGGGAGAGCGTGGTGTCGGAGATCACGCGGCCGGCCTTCGAGAACCTGCCGCGGCCGCTGGCGGCCTGCTGCCGCTTCCTGCCCGCCTCGGCCCTGGAGAGGATACTGAGCAAGCTCGGCGAAACCGTCTCCCACATGACCCCGGGGTCGCTGAAGAAGTTCTCCACCGCGGTGGAGTGAGGTCGGTGTCATTGGACGAGGATAGAGGACGTTTTCAGTCGTGAAAAACCTCGGCCCTCGGCCGAGGGGAACGGCATCCCCCGGCGCGGGGCGATTGGTGATTTTTTAACGATGACCGGTGATCCCGTAGGGGAGGGTCTCTAGACCCTTCCGCTCACCGGGTGTGGACACCCGCCCCTACGGCCATATCCGGCGATGCCCCGTAGGGGCGACCCGTAGGACGAGTCCTCCACGGTCGCCCGTGCCCACCCCCTCCCCCCTCTGGGGGGAGGGCGGGGGAGGGGGGTGTAGCTATTCCCCCCTCCCTCCGGGAGCGACGCGCCGACGGGGTCAAGGGTGAGGACTTCCGCCCAGCCCTTGTCCCTTTGGAGTTGAACAATACAACTATCCAAGCGAGCGGATAGGCGCCGATGCCCGTCGGGTTTAGAGTCGAGCTGCCGATCTACGAGGGGCCCATGGAGCTCCTCGTCGAGCTCGTCGAGCGCCAGGAAGTCGAGCTGGCCCAGGTGGACGTGGCGCTGGTCTGCGACGAGTTCCTGACCTACGTGGGCCGGGCGGGCGAGCTGGAGCTGGACCTGGCGGGCGAGTTCCTGGTCATGGCGGCGACGCTGGTGGAGCTGAAGGCCCGGCTCCTCTTCCCCCGGACGCCGGGCGATGTCGGCGAGAGCCGGGACGCCGCCTCGGACCTCCTGGAACAGATCGCCCTCTACAAGCGCTTCAAGGACCTGGCCGCGACGCTGCGGGAGATGGAGGCCGCCCAGCTCGAGCTCTTCCCGCGCGGCGCGCCGGCCGATTTCGCCGCCCTCCGCCGCCCGCTGGAATCCTCCGAGGACCTGGTCCTGCTGGTCGAGGCCTACGGCCGCCTTGTCCCGACCGACATGGACGAGGGCTTCCTGGCCGAGGAGAAGGTCACCATCGCCGAGCGGATGGAGGAGTTGCAGACGGTCCTGCTCGAGCGGGGTCGGGTGTCCCTGGGCGAGCTCATCCCGGACCGGCGTCGCCGGGAGTACGTGGTGGTGACCTTTCTGGCCCTGCTGGAGCTCGTGCGGCTGAAGAGGGTCCGCCTGGCCCAGGCCGAGCCCTACCTCCGCCTGTGGATAGTCCCCCCCGACGAGGCGCCGTCTTGAACGAAGATTCCACCCCTCCCCAGGAAAACCTGTTCGCCGGGCTGGAGGCGATTCTCTTCGCGGCGGACGCGCCGGTCTCCATCCACCGCCTGGTGCGGGCCTTGGGCCACCCCCGGAGCCGGGTCGAGGATGCGTTGAGCGCCCTGGGGCGGCGTTACGCCGAGAACGACCGCGGGGTGGAGCTGGTGGAGCTGGGCGGCGGCTGGCAGCTCTTCACCAAGCGCCGGTTCTCCCGGGCCGTGGAGAAGGCCCTGGGCCAGCCCCCGCGCAACCGGACCCGCCTCTCCGCCGCGGCCCTGGAGACCCTGGCCATCATCGCCTACCGTCAGCCCATCACCCGGGGCGAGATCGAGGCCATCCGCGGGGTGGACACATCGGGCACCCTGGCGAGTCTTTCCGAGCACAAGCTGATCGAGGTCTCCGGCCGCGCCGAGAGCGCCGGGCGCCCCAACCTCTACTCCACCACCGAGGGCTTTTTGAACTTCTTCGGCCTGCGGCACCTGGGCGAGCTGCCCCAGCCGGGGACGGAGGGGGAGGCCCCGGAAGAGGGGGACGCCGTCCGCATCGCCATAGACGGTCCCGCGGGGTCGGGTAAGTCCACCGTGGCGCGGCTGGTGGCCTCGCGGCTGGGGCTGGTGTACGTGGACACCGGGGCGTTCTACAGGGCGCTGACCTGGCTGGCCCTCGAGCGCGGGACGGACCTGGACGATCCGGCGGCGCTGGTGGAGCTGGCCCGGGACGCCGAGCTCGAGCTCGAGGTGGAGGACCACACCGCCCGTCTCCTCCTCGGGGGTGTCCCCGTGGGCGCCGAAATCCGCTCCCCCCGGGTCACCACGGCCATCAAGCGCGTGGCCGACCTCCCGCCGATCAGAAACCTGGTGAACGGGCGCATCCGGGAACTGGCCCGGCGGCTGCCCGGCGGGGTGGTGGCCGAGGGCCGCGACATCGGCACCCTCCTCTTTCCCGACACGCCCCATAAGTTTTACCTGACGGCGTCGGTGACCGAGCGGGCGCGGCGGCGACTGGAGGACCATCGGGCCCGGGGCGAGGCCGTCACCCTCCCCGAGCTCGAGGCGCAGATAGTCGAGCGGGACCGCGCCGACTCCACCAGGCAGTACGGGGCGCTCACCCGGCTGCCCGAGGCCCTCGAGATAAACACCACCGGGATGACCATCCAGGAGGTCGTCGAGGCGGTCATCGGGGGGGTGGAGCTCCGCCGCGCCGAGCCGGCGTCCGATACGCCGGGGACCGACTGACCGTCCGGCACGGGGCTTGGCCTCGACCCCGAAACCGTGTTAAAATCAATTGTTGTCTTTCGTCACCCCAAATACCCAAGGAGCGACAAGATGCATAGGTTACTCTACGTGGTGCTGGCTCTGTCGTTCGCGCTCTTCCTCGTGGCCTGCGAGGAGGAGAAGCCCCAGGAGCCGGTCGAGCCGGTCGAGCCCGTCTTGCCGGCGGTCGTGTACGAGATGTCCGAGCTTGCTGCGACCCCCGTGGTCTTCAAGGAGCTCACCGGCGACTACGATCTCTTCGGCGACGCCGTGGAGGCGGGATTCACCGCCCTCAAGGACGCGAAGATAGAGGTCGTCAGCGACCCCTTCGGCGTCTTCTTCGATGATCCCGCGCTGGTGGCGCCCGATGAGCTGCGCTCCGAGGTCTGCTTCCCCGTGGCCGCCGACGTGAAGCCGCCCAAGGGTTACGCCTACAAGGTCACCGAGCCCTGCAAGGCCGTCATGACCACCTTCATGGGCGAGTTCACCGATGAGAACATGCCCGATTACGCCGCGCTCTACAAGTACGTCGCCGATCAGGGTCTCCTCGTCGCGGGTCCGATGCTCAATGTCTACCACTGGGGCTCCGAGGATCCAGCCGAGTACGTCACCGACATCTACGTCCCCGTGACGGAGCCGCCGGCGCCCGAGGCCGAGACGGCCGAAACCCCTGCGACCGAGCCCGCCGAGGAGCCGCCGGCCTAGCGGTCCGTTTAATTCGAGGAGGTTCCCGTGAGGATGGCCGTTGCTTTCGCGGCGCTCATGCTGTTCCTCTGCGCCGGTTGCGGCGACGACCAGCCCCAGCACGTGGCCTCACCCACCGGTGAGCCCGTCCAGGTCGAGGCCGCCCCCGAGGTGGTCCGCAAGAACTTGTCGGGCACCGGCGCGCTGGTCATGGCCGAGACGGGGGACTTCAACCTGTACCCCCAGGCGCTGGACGAGGCGCTGGCGGCTATCGCGGCCAAGGGCATCGAGCCGCTGGGCGACCCCATGGGAATACTCGACCCCGAGTCCGCCGGCCTCCCCCTCGCCGAGCGGCGGTGGGAGGTGCTGATCCCGGTTCCCAACGACACCTTTCCCCCGGTGGGGTTCACCTACCGGGACGTCGAGGGCGGACCGTCGGCCATGTTGAGCTTCAAGGGCCCCTTCAAGCGGGACCGCATCCCCCTCTACGAGACGCTCGATTCCTGGGTGTACGCCCACGGATTCGTGCCCGCCGGTCCGCCGATCGAGGTGTACCACTGGGGCGAGAACCTGCCCGAGGAGGAGCGCGTCACCGAAATCTACCTCCACATCGGCGAGCCCGGGGGTGAACCGGAACCGGCCGCCGAGCCGACGGGGGAGGGGACGGAGTAGCACGATGTCCGCCGGAGTAGGGTGGACCGGGCTCAGGCTGTAACGGGGTGGTGCGATATACTGCCGGGTGTAAGGCGGGCCGGGCTCCAGTTTGAGCGGGTCGGTTTGACATCCTGCCGGGTGCAGGGCCGGGCCGGCGACGAGACGGGAAACGCGGCTTGGTTTGACAAGGGTCAGCCGGACCGGCATCGCGGCGGGATTTGGCATGAATCGGCCGGGCCGGTGTCGGCCGACCCCGAGCCGGGACGGGGAAGCACGGCGTGATTTGACACGGACCAGCCGGGGTGGAACCGCTTCCGCCCCGGCTGTAACGTGATTCGAGACGGTATGGGCCGTCGTTTGCGCATCTTGTTCCTGTGCACCGGCAACTCCTGCCGCAGCCAGATGGCCGAGGGGTTCGCCCGGAAGTCGTTCGGCGACCGGGCGGAGGTGGCGAGCGCCGGCACCGAGCCCGCCGACCGCGTAAACCCCCTGGCGGTGGAGGCGATGCGCCGGCTCGGGGTGGACATCTCTTCCGCCCGGGCCAAGGGTCTCGACGGGCTGCCGGACCTGCGCTTCGATCTGGTGGTCACCGTGTGCGACCGGGCGCGGGAGGCGTGTCCCCTCCTGCCCGGGGCACGGATGTTGCACTGGAATATCCCCGACCCCGCCGCCTTCCACGGCTCCCCGGACGAGAGGCGGGAGTTTTTCGCCCGGACGGCCGACGACATCCGGGAGCGCGTCGAGGGGCTGGGCGCCGAGCTCGGCCTGGCTGACCGGGGGAAATCCCCCGTACCCGAGGTTTTACGTTGAAGGTCGCCATCACCGGCCCCGACGGGCTTTTAGGAACGGAACTGGTCCGGGAGTGCATCGCCGCCGGTGCCACCGTGGACCCGCTCCTGGAGTCCGAGTGCGACGTGACCGACGCCGATGCGCTGCGCAGGCGCCTGGGGCGCGTCTCGCCGGAGCTGGTCATCCACGCCGCCGCCTACACCGACGTGAACGGGGCCGAGGCCGATCCCGACCGCGCCTACGCGGTGAACGCCTTCGGCACCTTCCACGTCTGCCGCGCCGCCGAGGCGGTGGGCGCCCGGGTGGTTTACATCTCCACGGACTTCGTCTTCGACGGCTCCCTGGGGCGTCCCTACGCGCCCGACGACGAACTTCGGCCCCTCCAGGTGTACGGGCGGACGAAGCTGGCCGGCGAGCTCTACGTCCAGGGGCATCCCCCCGGCGGGCTCGTCGTGCGCACCGGCTCCCTCTTCGGCCCCGGCGGCGCGGGGTTCCCGGACAGATTCTGCGGGCAAGCCGCGACGGGCGGGCCGCTCACCGTCGTCAACGACCGGTGGTGCAGCCCGACCTACGCCCCGGACCTGGCGAACGCCGTCGTCGTCCTCGCGGGAAAGGCCGACTCCGGCGTCTTTCACCTGACCAACACGGGCTCGGTCACCTGGTACGACTACGCCCTGCATCTGGTGGACGGCCTGGGGCTCGACGTCGAGGTCGTTCCGGTGGGCGCGAAGGAGTACGCGGCCCCGGCGCCCCGTCCCGCCAGGATCGAGCTGGACCGCTCCGCCGCCGCCGGGCTGGACGTGGTGATGCGGCCCTGGGACGAGGCGCTCGCGGACTATCTGGACCGGTGCGGCGACCGGCTGCGCAGGAGCGCGGGGCGGGAATCCGGTCCGCCTCCCAGTGGCGGGGGGCTGGATGGGTGAGCTCGAATCCTACGCGGCGCGGGTGAGGCGGCTGGTGGACGACCGGCTGCTGTCGCTGGCTGCCGGCGACGACCCCCGTTGCGCCAAGCCCCACGCCGCCGTCAGGCACACGGTGGAGGCGGGCGGCAAGCGGCTGCGCCCCGTCCTCTTTTTCGCCTCCTGCGAGGTCTGCGGCGCCAGGCCCGAGCCCTTCCTCGACGCGGCCTGCGCCGTGGAGCTGGTGCACACCGCCAGCCTGGTCCTCGACGACCTGCCCTGCATGGACGACGCGCAACTGCGGCGCGGACGACCCACCCTCCACGTGCTCTACGACGAGGCGACGGCGGTGCTGGCCGCGGTGGCGGAGCTGATGGCCGCCTTCGAGCTCATCGCGCGCTGCCCCGGCATCCGGCGCGATTCCCTGGCCCGCGACATGGCCGCCGAGCTGGCCCGCGCCGTGGGCCTGGACGGGATGATAGCCGGACAGCAGCTAGATCTGGACTCGGTGGGCCGGCGGCTCTCCACGGACGAGATGGAGTTCGTCCACGCCCGCAAGACCGGCGCCCTCTTCACCGCGACCGCCCGCATGGGGGCCCTGGCCGCCGGGGCCTCGGAGCCCGAGATCCAGGCCCTGGATGCCTATGCCAAGAACCTGGGCCTCGCCTTCCAGATCGTGGACGACATCCTGGACGCCACCGCCACCGCGGAGGAGCTGGGCAAGGACGTGGGCAAGGACGCGGAGAAGCCCACCTTCGTCCACCTCTTCGGTCTGGAGACGAGCCGGACCGTGGCCGGGGAGCTGATCGCCACCGCCAAGGGGTCCCTGGGGGTTTTCCGGCGCGGCACCGCGGTCCTCGGAGAGCTGGCCGACTTCGTCCTGGCGCGGAAATCTTGACAGTTCTCCGTTTCGCTGCTATATTATCTTAACGCGGGGGCGATGCGGTCGAGCCGGGAACCCAGACCCTCCCCCGGACGTAATTGAAAAGCCCCGGGAAGCGAATGCTTCGCCGTGGGTTATGGTCGCGGCCCGGAAAAGCCGCCGGTCAGCGGAGGACTCCCATGCACAAGGCCATCATCCCAGCGGTCATACTCGTCCTTTTCGCCGGCCTCGGCTGCGATCTGTTCAGCATCCCGCCGGGCGGCGGCGGCGACGACCAGAGCGAGTGGCAGGACCCGCTCACGCCCCGGGCCGTCATCGAGGACATCCAATGGTGCTACAACAACGCAAACGGACCCTTCTACGGGACTCTCCTGGACCACGACAATTTCGTCTTCTACTTCGATCCGTCGGACGTGGGCGGTGATCATGATATCCCCATCTCCTGGACGTACCAAGCCGAGACTACGGCCACGCAGAACCTCTTCATCGCCGTGGGCGCCGCAAACATCACCCTGACACTGGATTTCAGCGACAGTGGTGACACCGAGCCCGGTCCCTATGACACCTCGTTCGATATCTCCACCGTGAAATACTTCCTCCGCGTGGTCGTAACGGAAGAGGATATAATCTATCAGGCCAATGAACAGGCCAATTTCGAGCTCTCCAAGTTCCCCGACGACAAAGGCATGGATCGCTGGTGGCTCACCAAGTGGTGGGATTTAAAAAACGGTTGATCTTCCCGATTTGAAAAAAGACGGCCCGCGGGCCGTCTTTTTTTATCGCGCGGCGGGGCGCCGGTCAATTGCCGATGTCCCACCACTTCCAGAGCCACCACCGCGGCTGACCGCGCCAGAAGCCGTCCTTCCGCGTGAGGAAGTTGGCGAAACCGTCCGCCCGGTACGTCACGTCCCAGGTGACCACGGTCAAGAGGTAGTCCACGCCGTTCAAATCCCACACCTCATCGCCCGGTCCCGGCTCCCGCTGATCCCCGAGGTCCATGTCGAGCGTGATGGCCCCTTCGTCAACGGAATCGAAAAGGTTCTGCGTGGCCTTCAGCTCGTCGTCGTAGCCCCAGGAGGACGGTGTGCCGCTGTCATGGACGTCCCGGGAGTCGAAGTAGAAGGTGAAGTCGGGGTCGAGCATGTCCGTGTACCAGTTGATGTCCTGGTTGTTGTAGGCCCACTCGATGCCGCGGATG
>Ga0307378_10008929_pt1 | contig 13229 bp, 8 predicted proteins | sample UN1MG_FD_202238 | JGI IMG/M metagenome (GOLD analysis project Ga0307378, IMG submission 202238) | Soil microbial communities from Risofladan, Vaasa, Finland - UN-1 | ecosystem: Environmental > Terrestrial > Soil > Coastal area > Acid sulfate soil | place: Finland: Risofladan, Vaasa | collected... | reverse complement strand
GATGGGGTTAATACTGATACCGAACGGTGGGACAAGACAAAAAGCTGAGTATCACCGAACACCTCCTGGAGCTGCGCAGTCGCTTAATTAAATCAGTAATAGCTCTGTGTGTGTGTATCGGGATCTCCATTCCCTTAGCGCATTATGTCTTCGATATCCTGAAATCACGGGCGCCAGGGATAGATCTGGTGTTCATAAATGTCACCGAGATGCTTGGCACCTATATGAAGGTGGTTTTTTACTGCGGTATAGCCCTGTCTCTGCCTTATCTTATTTATCAATTGGTGATGTTTCTTTCCCCAGCGATGACGGGCAAGGAAAAGAGATATCTCTATTTCTCAATGCCGCTGGTCGTTCTCCTGTTTGTCGCCGGCGTTTGCTTTGCCTATTTTATCTTTCTGCCCCCGGCGCTCAATATTTTACTTCACTTTGGCGGCGATATCGCCCGACCAATGATAGACGTAAGCAGCTATGTCAGCGTTCTGGTGAGGCTGCTCCTCGCTGTGGGATTGGTGTTTGAAATACCCCTGGTCATCACCCTGCTTGCCAAGCTGGGTGTGGTTAGCCCTCAGAAGCTCGCTAAGGGCCGGAAGTGGGCGGTATTGGCAGCATTCGTTCTCGGTGCCGTTATCACTCCTACCGTGGACCCCATTAACCAGACGTTGATAGCTGCCCCGATAGTTGTTCTTTACGAGTTAAGCATCTGGCTGGCTAAACTGGTGTATCCCCGGAAAGCTTTGGCTCCCTCTGGCGCCAGCAACGAGTGAGGGAGAATGTTATCGGGAACTCCTTTCCCACCCGTTATTGCGGTGAGCCAAAGCCCTGAATGCAATGAAGGGGAAGCGTGGCAATCTCATCAACCTCCCTCGCCTTTTAATTTAACCGGGAAAAGTGGGCTAATTCACACAATCTGAGGTGGGACTTGACTCGTGCCGTTATTTTTTGCTACAATAATAGAAAAGGATAAGGAGGTAGGGCATGATAAGGATACAAGCTTGGTTATGCCGATGGATGTTTCCTGATCTAGGCTCTCCGCCAGCGTAGGAAGGCGTGGAGTCTGGTAAGTGAGTAACATGCGCTGGAGGGGAGCTTTGGGAAGCCCCGAGCTCTTCGCTGTAACATAAGGCTCTTATAGAGCAACGGCTACTCAGCCGAAAAGTGAAATGGGAGAGTAGGGGTGATGTTAGAATTGAATAGGAAGATTGAAGAGGAGCTTTAATGACTAAAGCTCCTCTTCTTAATGTGGGGAATGTTGGGCTAACTCCACATTTCCCACCTGTCATTGAGGTGAGCCAAAGCCCTGAGCCCTTCGCCTCCTCTCACTCTCAGCTTGTCTCCCACCTGTCATTGCGAGTGAAACGAAGCAATCTCATCAACCTCCCCCGCTTCTTAATTTAACCGGGCGCTGTGCTAACTGACACAATCTGGCGGACAGTTGATGAAGAACTAATCCTCGAAAGGGGATTGAAACAGGTTGCTGTAGGGGGTTGGGGCGGAGGGAGGGCGGGCAAGTCGGAAAGAAGCTAATCCCCGAAAGGGGATTGAAATGTATTAGCAACAAATCTCCCTTTGCTTTTCCATTCGCTGGTTGCAAAGGGGAACATTAAAGGGGAAATTAGTCAAGCTGGGTTGAAGCGCCTTATTTTTGCGAGATTTTAAAGGGAAAGTTGGCAAAATTACACGAAGGGCGACCTCTCCGAACGGGGTTTGAAAGTCGCTCTCCTGTCTGCTTAGTAATTAGTTTAAACGAGGGGCTGGGTTAGGTTAAGTCACACAATCTAACGGAATGTTACCCTGAGCAGATACCTATCGCCTCATGCTGAATAGGATGGGTGTAATCTGGAAGTCACTCTGAGAAGGGCTCAATACCCAGCCTTTCCATCAAGGCATTTACTAGCTCGAAGGCTTCTCTCTGAACTCTAGCTCTTTCCTCTTGCTCTGCAATTTCCAGAAAATCTACTACCCAGGTTGATCCTATCCCATCAACTGTGGCAAATTTTGCTTTAATCTTGCCTAGACCTTCTCTTGCCAGCCTGTTCTTCACCAGTGGTTTTATTACTTCCACCAGGGTTGTCAGACCCCCAGGATAATTCCGGCAACAGTAATAGATATCATAGGCGTCTTTTTCTTTCATCTGTTCCCAGAGTGCCATGCCTTTCATTACCAGAAAAGGTCCGATGGAAGGCACTTTAACGGTTACCTCGTTTTTAGCACCACTTGGTAAAGTGCCGGCTAGATTGACCCGTATTGCGCTATCGAAAACAAGGTCGCACCCTCTGGCTTTTCTAGCTTGAGCGTCCTGTATTTTTTGGTGGCGATGTCCCTTTCCTATGCCACCATATTCTCCAGCTAGCAGGTCAATCTCCACAGTAATTCTGTTTCCAAATTTATCCTCTACATCTCTATAAAAGATAAAGGGCTGCTCCTGTTCGTTCTGGTAATAGCCTCCGGCATTCAAGGTTTTGACAATGGTCTTGTAAGTGTCATCCGAAATATGCTTGATATCTAAGGCAAGGTCTATATCTAGTGTACCCGGATGTTTCTCCTTAGCAGATGGAATAAGAAGTGAAGGGACGTTTCCTCCCACAATAACAATATTTTCTCGAAGTTCACCCAAGACCGTCATTACCTCCAGCAATACAGAAAGGCAAGCCTGGACTTCTGCTTCCGGATAATCGCTTTGTCTTACCATTGGGGCTTTATCCTCTGCTCGAGGAGAAATTTGGCTGATTCCTCACCACGCCCTTTATATCCTACAAGGTCAAGGTAGAGTTGCACATCGCAGGCGACCTCTAGCCCTCCAATCTTTCTGCTTCCATAAAAGACGCCTTCATCATAGGGCTCTAATATGGTAAAGTTTGGTCCTGAGGAAACCTCCTTCAACTCCACCGAGCCTGCTAACTCTGGAATCCCTTCGCTCACATATGCAAATCCCCTGGTGTAGCGGGCAAAAGGTGCCACTAGGGCAGCACCGGAAAAAAGAGTCAGAGCATAAGGAATTTCTCTCTCCTGACAATATCCTGCAAGCCTTTGCTCTATCTCCTTGGGCTCCTCAAAGCCAAAGTAGTCATACATCCTATTTCTTCGGAGGGAATAATTGTCTGCCCACTTGTCTAGAAGCTCCCCTGGGCGGTTGAGAAGGATATTCTTCTTTTCCTCACGGGCATACTCCAGATCTAAAAGGCGTTCTTTGATTTTGAAAGCCAGACCAAGGCTCACATTGGCTTCCTGTGCTAACTTCTGTACCTGCCAGGACCGCCTGGGATTGGCAAGCATCACCCTGAGAACACGGCTTGACTTGGGGGTGAAGAGGGAGCGGAGTTGTCGCTTTTCCACAGTTGGATTGGGGTAGTTTTTTTGTTCAATGTATACCTGGTCGAAGTTCAGGAAGCAATTTCCTGCCAGGTCTATATACCCCATGTCGTTTTTCTTACAAAGGCGAGCCGTATCATTGCTGATGTAAGGTGCTGCTATCACCCCATAAGCGTCCTCAGTCCGAGCCCGGTATTCCCTCAGTTGTTGTATAGCATACCGTACCTGCCGTGGTTCCCCTACGGACTTCACCTCTACGATGATTCTCCAGGGCCGATTTCCTGCCATAACCTCAAATAGCAAATCGGGGCGGGCATCTTCCAAAGACATTCGCGTGATAACCTGTCCTGCATCAAGTAAGGGGATATCACTCAAAAGCCCCTCAATCCTCTCTCGAATTCTATCTATAACCTCTGACTCCCTCATAGTGTTTCACCTATTAAGAGACTTTCACCATTTGTTGAAACTATACATATTAGTGAAACTCTTGTCAAGGTTTCTTCCTGCAACTAGCGAGTAAAGGAGTTTGTCATTGCGAGCGGAGGAATCCCGGCGGGGCATCAGATTGCTTCGGCACTGACGTGCCTCGCAATGACAAAAGGGAGGCATCATTGCGAGCCCCTTGCATCCAGTCATTCTCAGCTTGTCTCCCCCCTGTCATTGCGAGTGAAACGAAGCAATCTCAGCAACTTCCTCGCCTGTTAATCTAACCAAGAGGGACTGGCATAACCTACGCAATCTGACGGTTTGTTAAAAGGCATGAGAGATACCTCACCCGATTCCGCTGTGCTATACTCAAATTGAAGTAAGCCGATGCTCAGAATGGGGTTATACTCTGCCCTGACTGTTTCCATGAAAAAGGGCACAGGCATCCCGGGCAAGGATACAGAGGGGTGAGGCGTTTCCATGGAAAGAATCGGCAACTTCGTCTACGCTAGGTCGAGACTCATTCTTGTCCTGGTGGTCATCCTGAACATCATTGCTCTGGCTTCCTTCATCCGTTTCGACCTTAGCACTGACTTTCTCAATTTCTTTACTTCGGGAAATCTCAGGGTAGGAGAATACGACAGGCTAAACGAGAAATACCAGATGGGCGAAACCGTCGTGGTTCTCATCGAGCAGGACGAATCCCTTCTCGAGGAGCAGCACCTCCAGGATGTCTTCCGCCTTCAGGAAGATATCGAGGAAATGGGCGGCATATCCCGGGTGCAGAGCTTCATTCCATCGGAGATTCTGGTGCAGGGCAGCACCTTCGACGTGGACCAGAAGTTCATTGCATACCACAGCGACATCCTGGAGGACTTCATCCGCGACAGCTTCCTTACCGGTGAGCTCCTCTCCTCCGACGAAAGCAAGGGAGCGCTTATCGTCACCATGGAATTGAATGCCCCGGCTGCGGAGGTGATGAAGTCGCTGGAAGAAATGGTGGAAAGCGAAACCGCCCTCAACCTTTCCCTTGCTGGCAATGAGGTAATCAAAAGCACCCTCTGGCACTACCTGGTCACGATATTATTGATCCTTCCTCCCTGCGCCATTTTTCTGGTACTGCTGGTATTTTTCTTGATTCTCAAAGACCGCAAGCTTACCGTCATGGCCATAATTCCCGCTGGTCTGGCTGCCTTGTGGACACTGGGCACGATTTTGTGGAGCGGACAGGAATTAAACCTGCTCACTGTTCTCTGTCCCATCTTCGTCATAGTGATTGGGTCCGCCGATGGGCTGCATTACGTCAGCCACTTCATAGATAACCTTTCCCGCTATTCTGACCGGCGTCAACTCACTGTGGAAACCCTGCGCCTGGTGGGAATGCCAATGTTCCTGACAACGATAACCACCATGGCCGGCTTTGCCTCCCTGATGTGGTCGGACGTAGCGCCCATGCGCCAGATGGGCATCTTCGTCTCCGTGGGAATTGCCTACGCCGGGCTGCTGTCCATGTTCTTCTTGCCAGCAGTGCTTTTACGGATAAAGCTGCCCGCGGCACAGCCACAGGCACAACCCGGCGGTCTGGTCAAATTTGTCCTGGACTGCTCCAGGCACAGGACCAGGGTGATAGTGGCATTTGCCATTGTCATAGGCATATCCGCCTTCTCCATTCCCCGGCTCGAAGTGGTGTCCAACCAGTTGATGTTCTTCAAGCAGGACTCGGAGATCGTCCAGACCTTCGACAGGGTGGAGAAGTACTTCGGTGGTGCCCTGCCCCTTACTGGAGAGATCGCCGCTCCAAGGGGCCTGCTGACACTGAGGGACCACTCCTTTGCCGAGGACGTCCTGGACGATGAAAGAGACCTGGAGAGGCTGCCCGGAATACACAGCGTGGTCTCGCTGTTTGACATTGTCGGCAGCGCCAGTGAGGAGATGACCGGCCAGCATGGTTATCCCGAAAGCCCCGCCGTCGTGGACAATATCCTGCGCCACATCGACGACGAGGACCTGGAAACGTGGTTTTCCGACGATGGCCTCAGGATGATGATCAAAATCGATGACCTGGACTCGGTGGATATCGGCTTGCTGGACAGCTTCGTCGCTGAGCACCCCGAAATCACGGTCATAACTGGAATGCCGGTGCTCTTTGACGAGATGAACAGATTGGTGGTGCAGAGCCAGGTCCGCAGCCTGGGACTTGCCCTGGTGCTGATTTTCATCATGCTGCTGGTGACCATCAGGAAGTTGCGTGCTGCCCTGGTGGCTCTCATTCCAATTGTCATTACCATCATTGCCATCATGGGGATGCTGGCTATCAGCAGGTTCAACCTCAACGTCGTCACCGCCAACCTGTCTGCTATTGCCATTGGGGTGGGAGTGGACTATGCCATCCACCTTATATCAGGCATCTATTATTTCCGGGAACGGGGACATAGAGGCAAAGAGTCTGTTGACCTGGCTCTCTCCACCGTTGGCAGGCCCATACTGGCCAACGCCTTCGGCCTGGCCATCGGGCTTTCCGTGCTCTTCTTGTCGCCGCTGCAAATCCACCTGGAGGTAGCGGCGGTAATGTGGGTAGCCATGATGGTTTCCTCGATGGCAGCCCTGCTTCTCATACCCCTGTTCTACTCCAGGGGCGAAAAAGCCTCAAAAGAAATAGCCTCGTAGCATGGAAAATATTGGTCGAAAAGGCTTAACGATTGGGCGGACAGTCGGTGGAGAACTAATCCTCGAAAGCGGATTGAAATGTATTAGCAACAAATCCTTCTTTGCTTTTCCATTCGCTGGTTGCAGCAAAGGGGAACATTAAGGGGGAATTGGTCAAGCTGGGTTGAAACGCCTTATTTTTACGAAATTTTAAAGGGAAAGTTGGCAAGATTACACGAAGGGCGACCTCTCCGAATGGGGTTTGAAAGCCGCTCTTCTGGCCGCTTTCTAATTAGTTTAAACGAGGGACTGGGCTAAGTCACACAATTTGACGAATTGTTGCGTAAGGATAGCATACCGAAGAAGTTGTTCATGAACCAGCGAGGTCATATCCAGTCAGAATACTTCATTGAGAGTCTTGGCTTTCTGCAATCTGTCGAAAGAGGTGTACCTGGCATTTTGGAGCGCCTTTACTCTACTTTTTGGAACTAAAGGTACAGGGCCTATTTCTTTGGCTGGTTCGGCAAAATTGACGACGAATTTTCCTGTGTCTTGCCATGGTTCGATGTTCTTGACCAGCGCCCAGTGAGTGATGGCAGAAACCGGCGCCACCTGATAGGCGGCAATATACTTTATTTGTGGAATCATGCTGGCGTGTATGCGGATTTCATACCACCGGTTTTCTCCCAGAAAGGTCTCCTGAAATCCATCTTCTCGAGCCGGTACTACAATGGTGTCCAGCTCGCCAATATCAGCAGTTGCTCTGCCAACTTCGGTAACTGGCTCACCTACATCTTGTAGGAAGGGATTAAATCTGAAGGCCTGTTTGCCACTGCTGTCTTGGTACGTGACAAATTCTATAATTTCTACAGGGAAACTGAATTGTTTTACCACAGAGTGGAGTTCTTCGGTTTCCTCGTCAATAATCACAACGGCTTGGAATGGGGTCTCAAAGACCAGGTAGTCTAGCAAATTATCTAGGTTTCTATATCCCTTTTCCTTGGCGTACTCCTCGCAAGCCTTCTGTACATCCGGCGCTTTGGATATTTCTTCGAACAATACTGTCTTAAGCTGCCGACCAGCTTGACGGTAGCTGTGGGAGAATTCCAGCAGTTGCACGCCGAAATGTTTGAAAAGGTCATGCTCAGCAAGTTCGTTTTCTACGACAAATAAGCGTGGATCTTCTCTTCTAAGGTCAAGGAGAAAACCATCTGGAATATTGAATCTCTTTTCCTTACCCTTAGCTCCCATACGACGTTTACAATCGAGATAATACCTCCCTTCACCGAAAATCAATTTGGCATTAGCCTTAATAGATTCTTCCAGACTGGGCTCGTCATTGGGAGCAACCCAATCAAATATGCCACTTGGCGTCACTATTCGCATTCTCTTCCCCCGTTATTCCAGCTAGAGCTTGACCATTCGTACCTATATTCCCAAAAACGGGCGCGATACTTCTTAGGTCTAGAATCTCTACTTCGCGCTGATATTTTCGATAGAATTCGCCTACATTCTTGAACTCCGTGCCGTACCTATGTTCGAACATCGTCTTGATTGTGTCATTTTTTGACAGAACACTGGAAAGAGCCCGACCGCCGTTAAGGAACGAAATTGCCTCTTCAGTTCTGGTAAGAAATAATTGCCTCCTTTTTCCACTTGTATCCCAGAGCAGGTTCAAGAAATCCTTGAACACATTGTTTTGGCGGATAGATTCCGAACCGCCTCGCCATTGGATAAATTTGAATTCGGCGACGCGACGATCCGTGACTAGGTCAAACTTCTTCCCCGTGTTACCAGCACCCAGTGAAACCGACTCTATGGCCTCATCTTCTTCCAAAATACGAGGTAATGATATAAGAATGCCCAGAGCATGAATCATCACATTTACTTGACCTGCAATTTGCTTCAAATTTAGCGCTACAATGAGAGTGTCAGTGGAAACGGAAATCTGCGCCAAGAAGTCATTTATAGCTCTACGCCCTCCATTAAGTTGTGGGAGTCTCCATTCAATTTGTCTAATAGCATCTGTCGGTGAATCACCAAAGACTGCCCTGATAGCCTTAAGCTCTTCAATTACTTCCGTCACTTGTAACTCCCTGTATCCGGCTTGGCTGTGCCCTTCATAACACTCACATATCGTCAAGTAGATATATTACATTCCCAACGTTCTTGTCTAACGCCATCGCAATACTAGCAGTCGACCATGAATAAATCAACAATCCTGTCAGGACACTTGGTCTTAGCTTCTGAGTGACAAGTTAGTTCAGGACGAGGTCTCAACTACTTGGAACCTGCCCTCTCACCTGGTACGATTGTCCCGGTTTATCTCACCGCCTGCTTCCACTGCATCTAGTACCGAGGGTTAGCGGGTGAACAACATGACGGAATGTTTATCACGGCCTTCCGCTGGTGAACACCGCAGACTCAGTGCTTCTAACATAAAGGACGCCGACTACTGCTTCGTTTGCCACCCTCTACATCCTGATTGACATAGATTGCTTGTGCCACTATATTAACCCTAAGAAGATGATGAACCTTACAGACTTTGAAACACAGTTTCAGCAATATCTCAGCCGTATTGAGGAAGCCAAGCTGACAAAAGCTCACCATGACCAGCTTAGGAGTATCTTTATCGGCTTCCTAAGCCGAGCCTTCGGTGTTGACTATGAGGAGTTTGAGCTTGAGAAAGGCGTCAGGGCTACCAAGGTCAGGGGGTTTATGGATGCACTGTTTCAAGATATCGTCTTCGAATTCAAACGAGACTTAGACACAGAAAGAGAAACGGGAAGGAGAGAACTAACCGATTATCTCAGTTCTCTCAAAGGCGGGACCTATTTCGGCGTTCTCACCGACGGGTTGCTTTTTGAAGTTTACATCCTAAGAGAAAATAAATTGGAGAAGATAGATAGCATCCTCTTAAAAACTCTCTCAGCTGAGGATGCCTTCTCCTGGTTTGACCGTTTTCTCTTCTCGACTAAGGAACTTGTCCCCACCTCACAAGACATAGTGAAAAGGTTTGGGCCACGGAGCCCTGTTTTTCTCTCTTCCTCTCAAAAGCTGAGACATATGTTCAGCCAATCTAAAGATAGCCCTTCAGTAAGTGTTAAGTTTGAGGAATGGGATAAGCTCCTTTCTAAAGTCTACGGCAGCAGTGTCGCCAGCGATGAGCTTTTCCTTCGTCATACCTACCTCTCTATTCTGGTCAAGCTCATAGCCTACCTTGCTCTTTTCATGGAGAGACCAAAGCACAAGGATGAATTTTTCTCTATACTAGAAGGCGAGGCATTTCGGCAGAGGGGCTTCCAGAATTTAGCCGAAAGTGACTTCTTTACATGGCTCTTGTCTGCTCCTTTGCTAAGTGATGCTCATGGTCTCCTGAGGGGACTGGCTCAGCACCTGTCAGCTTATGATTTGTCCAAGATAAATGAAGATTTACTCAAAGAGCTTTACCAGCAACTTGTTGACCCTGAAACCCGCCATGTCTTAGGCGAGTTTTATACTCCAGATTGGCTAGCTGAGTTAACTCTTAGGCAAGCATTGTGGGGTAAAGGGAAAAGCCTTCTCGACCCTGCCTGTGGCTCTGGAACATTTTTGTTTATTGCTATTCGTCTGCTCCGTGAGCAAGGGCTCTGTGGAGCTGCACTGGTAGAGAAAGCAATGGAAGACATCGTTGGTGTGGATGTCCATCCGTTAGCTGTGACCATTGCCAAGATAAACTACTTGCTAGCCCTGGCGCCGGAGCTAACAGGCTATGAGGGAAAAATTATCATTCCCATATATATGGCTGACTCTTTAGTGATGAGAGAGAAACTTTCCTTTGGAGAGGAGTCATTCTCTGTCACCGTGACTGGCGGAGAAAAGTTTGGAATTCCTACCGATATGATAGTGAACCCTGACACTTTAGATAGAGTCATTGATGAAATGAGATTCTATGCTGGGAAGCCAACTGAAGAGGCGGTAGCTGGTTTTGAAGCTTACCTCAAGAAGCAAGGCTATGATAAGTGGCTTTGGTTATGGTTGCAAAATCTCCGGCTAATGACGAAGTTAGTCCAGGAAGGCAGGGATACCATCTGGGCGTTCATTCTCAAGAATTATTACCGCCCTGTTTTCTTTTGCCGGAGGAGCTTTACCTTGGTGGCTGGAAATCCCCCTTGGCTTGCTTATAGGTATATTCGTGACCCTGATTACCAGAGTCAGATAAAGAAACTCACAATGCGCTATAAACTGCTTAGCCCCAAAGATGTCAAGCTTTTTACTCACATGGACACCTCAACCCTCTTCTTTGCCTATAGCCTCTATATGTATGTCAGAAGTGGAGAGACCATTGCCTTTGTTATGCCCCGCAGTGTTATCACCGGCGCTAAACAGCATGCTAACTTCAGAAGCCTTATTGCCGGCAAAGCCGTCGCCTTCTGGGAGCCCAAACTACGCAAGCTAATAGACTTAGAGAAGGTAACTATCCTTGAAACCCCAACCAAGGGCGTCTTCAATGTCCCTGCCTGTGTCCTTATTGCCCGCAATTACCAAAAGGAAGACCGTCCCGTCCAGAGACTGGATATAAAAGGCACCTTGCCTAAGAAAAACCTTAGCTGGCAGGAAGCCCAAATGCACCTCACCATCCAGCGCTCCCGTGTTAGTCCTGAAGCCCTGCTTCCACCCATTGCTGAAGAGAGCTATTACTTTGAGCACTTTAAGGAAGGGGCCACAATTGTCCCTCGCTGCTTCTGGTTTGTCCAGCCGGCGGTTAGTGAGGGATTTGGGGTAATAGACCACGCCAAGCCTTACTTAAAGACCCATCCCGAGGTCGAAAGAACTGCTAAGGAACCGTGGAAAGGCATAGAAATATCAGGCGAAGTTGAAGCCAGTTTTCTTTATGCAACTCTCCTTGGCAAGCATCTTCTGCCCTTTGGCCGTAGCAAGTTGGACCTTGTAGTCTTGCCCCTTGAGATTTCAGAGATGGGCGTGCGCATGTTAAATGGACAGACTGCCCTGCGCGACGGCTATTCCGGTCTCCATAACTGGCTCAGCCAGGTCGAAAACCTCTGGGATGCCAAGAAAAAGAAAGGCACTGCTATGGATTCATATACAAGGCTTGATTACCGACGACTGCTAATCTCTCAGCATTCCTCAGGCTATTACAATGTGCTGCTTGGTACTTCCGGAACCCACATTGCTTCCTGTGTGGTGGATGCAACTAGTGAAAGCTTAGAAGCTGAAGGCCGTTCTACTCATGGTTTTTTGGCCGACACTAAAACCTTCTTCTATCAAACGAAGGAGCTAGGAGAGGCTCATTATCTCTGTGCTGTCCTCAATTCTCAGTATGTTGATGAAGCTATAAAACCGTATCAGACTAAAGGCGCCTGGGGTGAAAGAGATATATATCGGCGCCCCTTTGAGGTACTGCCTATTCCTAAGTTTAATGCTAAGGATAGAGAGCATCTGAGACTAGCCAAGCTGTCACAGGAATGCCATCAGAAAGTAGTCCAATTAGCTTTGGAAGGCAAATCTATCGGTTTCCTGCGCAATAAAGTTAGAGATTACCTCAGCTCTGAACTAGATGAGATTGACAGGCTTGTAAAAAACATCCTTTCCTAAACAATTCTCGACGTAGACTGATGATTGATTACGATTTCTATGGTTACGAGGATATTTCAGAGGAGGAGTGGCCAGAAAGTTATCCTCGAGATATTAAGATAGATGAAGCGAAAGAAGAATTGGTCAAGTTTTTTACGGAGAAGAGTGAAAACGTTTTTTACATGCAACAGCTTGAGGTCTTCTTCGAGAGGCAATTCTTTCACTGGATTACCGCTAAAGCAGTCAATGAACTTATAGGCGATGGTTTCCTAAAATTTGAAGAGGTGCCTTTACTAGGCGCTACCAGAGTTAAATTCGTTTTTAATAGAAAGTACAGGTATTATAGACGGCAAATCAACGAGAAGATAAAGGTAATCCGAGATTATTCTGCTCCAGCTATAGCTATAGGCTGCGGAAGACAAGCAGAAATCCTGTTCTTTAATGCACTAACAAACAGAGGGTTTTTGTCCATGGGCCAAAATATAAACGAGTGCGATGACAAGAAATGGGCGGAAACGGATCATGACCTGGACTTCGTGTTAGAAAGAGATGGTGTGCAGTATGGTGCGGAAGTAAAGAACAAATTCAGCTATATAGATGAAGATGAGTTGACAATAAAGTTGCGGATGTGTGGTTTCTTGGGTATTAGGCCACTTTTTATAATGAGGGGCTCGCCAAAATGGTACAACTTTAGAATCTGGAAGGCAGGAGGATACGCCATGATATTCGAGACACAGATATATCCATTTGGGCAAAATACTCTGGTAGATAGGATAAGAACGACTCTAAGCCTGCCTGTAGATTGCCCCAGGGCGATCCCAGAAGGAATAATCGACAGATTCTTGAATTGGCACAAAGGAAAGATTGGTTGAGTGGGTGTGTGAGTGTGAATTCGGGAAGCGATTCACAAAAGGAACGAGAAATCGTATCTAAAATCTGTTCCCTCTATGAATACAATATGGTCTAGTTGTGTATAACTGCGGCTCGTGGCAATTAAACGGTTTGCTTAGCCATGGAAAGCCCTGCTTGCCGTGAGTGCTTACCCATACTTTGAGCCTTCGATTTAGTCTTGGAGCCTTCGGCAATTTGACACTATAGCAAAGTATTACTCTGCGACGTTCAGGATTGTAGTTGCCTTTTCGATAAATCTCTCGGCTTTTACGAGCGATTTGCCTCTCATAGAACTCTTTATCTGAAAACTTAGCGAGAAAGCTCAGGACTTTCTGGTTGACTGTGGCAATAATATGTAAATTGAGCATTAAACATAACTC
>Ga0307378_10008928_pt1 | contig 13229 bp, 11 predicted proteins | sample UN1MG_FD_202238 | JGI IMG/M metagenome (GOLD analysis project Ga0307378, IMG submission 202238) | Soil microbial communities from Risofladan, Vaasa, Finland - UN-1 | ecosystem: Environmental > Terrestrial > Soil > Coastal area > Acid sulfate soil | place: Finland: Risofladan, Vaasa | collected... | reverse complement strand
GGTTTCCGCCCGAGAGCATCAACCGAATCACCAGCATGATCGCCAATTCGCCGGACTGGTGCCTCTCGCGCCAGAGGACATGGGGCGTGGGAATACCGGTCTTCTACTGCGCCACGTGCAACGCCGAGATCATGACCAAAGATTCATTGGATGCCGTCTATGACCTCGTGTTCGCCGAGGGCTCGGACGCCTGGTTCGAAAAAGAGGCGGCGGAGATACTCCCGCCCGGCTTCAAGTGCCCGTGCGGCGGCTCGGAGTTCACGAAGGAGACCGACATTCTGGACGTCTGGTTCGATTCCGGCTCATCCTCGCGAGCGGTTCTGGAGAATCGGTCCGAGCTTCATTATCCCTCGGATGTATATCTTGAGGGCTCGGACCAGCATCGCGGGTGGTTCAATAAGTCATTGGTTATCGGCATTGGCACTAAGGGCGAATCGCCGTTCAGGGAGTGCATCACCAGCGGATGGATGCTGGATGAGCAAGGGCGGGCGATGGCCAAGTCCCTGGGCAACGTGATTCCTCCGCAGGATATCATCGGCAAGGACGGCGCGGATGTACTACGTCTCTGGGTGTCTTCGACGGATTACCTGGAGGACGTGCGCCTGGGTGAGGAGATTCTCACCCGAATAAGGGATGCATACCGGCGGATTCGTAATACCTACCGCTTCCTCCTGGCCAATCTGTATGACTTCGATCCGCCCGCTGATTCAGTACCCTACGCGGAAATGACGGAGATCGATCGCTGGGCGCTCCATCAACTGCAAATGCTCGTCAGGGACGTGACCGCAGGCTATGAGGCCTATGAGTTCCACAAGGTATTCCATGCGGTCCATGATTTCGCGTCGGTCCAATTGAGCGCGTTTTACCTGGATGTCTTGAAGGACAGGCTCTATGCCTCCGTGCCGAAATCGGTCGAGCGGCGATCGGCTCAGACGGCGATGTACGAGATCCTGAGGGCGATAGTTCTCATCATGACGCCGATCCTCAGCTATACTGCTGAGGAGGTGTGGGGTTACGTGCCTGGAACGGATAAGGCGCTCAGTCCGCAGCTCGCGGATTTCCCGAAGGTCAATAAAGCCTTCGTTGACGCCGACCTGAATAATCGCTGGAAGCGGATTCTCGAAGTCCGTGAGGAAGTCAATCAGGCGCTGGAACAGGCAAGGCAGACCGAGGTGATCGGCAAGCCTCTCGAGGCGGGGGTGACCCTCATTGCGCCGCCGAACCTGCATGATTTCCTGTTGCCCTATGCCGATCAGCTTGCCTCGATATTCATCGTCTCGCAGGTGAAGCTCGAAAAAGGCGAGGAGGGTAAGCCGCTGAAGGTTTCGGTCGGGCCCGCCGAAGGGGAGAGATGTGAGAGATGCTGGCTTGTGCTGCCAACGGTCGGCCGGCATGCAGTCCACCCGTCGCTTTGTGCCCGTTGCACTGAGGTCGTAACAGAGGTATACTAGAGTATCCTGTCCCGATCCGTCGGGACCATCCTGCCCCGAGAAATCGGGACAGCGGAGGAAACTATGCGGAAACTCGATCCAGAGAAATACCGGAAGATGCTTCGCAAGGAGCGAGAGCGTCTTCACAAGGAAATAGAGTACATCGAGCAGGACATCAGTTACGCGGATACCGGCGGGAGCAGCGAACTCGCCGACTACGATCAGCATCCCGCCGATACCGGCAGCGAGACATACGAAAGAGAGAAGGATTTGGCCATAAGGGATAGCTGGCGTGAGATCATCGGCCGTATTGACGAAGCGATTGGGAAAATTGACCGGGGCACATACGGCCAATGTGACCGTTGCGGGCGTGATATTCCAAAGGAAAGGCTGGACGCCATTCCCCACGCCATCTATTGCGTCGAATGCCAGGACATAATCGAGGGCAGGTGAAAGCTAGATACTTGTACTTAATCGCACTTGCCGTCATTCTTCTTGATCAGGTCAGCAAATTCGCAGTCATCCACCGACTCCCGTTTGGCTCCTCTATTCCTGTGCTGGACGGCGTCGTCTACCTGACGACCGTCGGCAATCGGGGCGGCGCTTTCGGCCTGTTCCAATCATGGGCGGGCATGCTGACGGTCATCACCATTGCGGTATGTCTTGCGATCGTAGTGATTGTTCGGCGGCGAATCGCCCTTCCCGCAATCGTCGGGGCGGCCCTGGCATTGCAGTTGGGAGGAGCGGTCGGGAATCTGATTGACCGCATCCGATTCCACTATGTCATTGATTTCATTGACCTCCGAGTCTGGCCCGTATTCAATGTGGCCGACTCGGCGATCACGATCGGGATTGTCCTTCTGGCATACTATCTTATCTTCTGTGAAGGACGCCGAACACCGGTGAAGCAGAAAGGCTGATCCATGCGCTCGATCCTTTTTTACATAGGCCCGGTTCCGATCAGGGCATACGGTCTGATGCTTTGGATAGCCATCGTCGTCGGGCTGTGGCGAACGGTGAGGGCCGCCCGGCGGACGGACATCAAGTCCGAGCATGTCATTGACCTCGTGATCTATGCCGTCCTTGGCGGCGTATTGAGCGCGCATCTGACGTCCATACTCCTGGACTTGCGCTACTATCTGAGTGACCCTTCGGCCATTCTCAACCTCTGGAGCAGTATCCTGTCGCCGTCGGGAGGGCTTCGCGGACTTTCGTTCCATGGGGGACTGATCGGCGCCATCGCCATCACCTACGTGTATACCAGGCGGAAGAAGATCCCATTCCTGGAGATGGTGGACCTCCTCGCGCCCGGCCTGGCGATCGCCTACGCCATAACTAGGGTCGGCTGCCTGCTGAATGGCTGCTGCTACGGAATCCCGACCCATCTCCCGTGGGCAGTGCGATTCCATGAAGACGGAGGCTTGACTCTTCCGAGTCATCCGACGCAGATCTACGGCAGCCTGGCCAACATATTGATCTACCTCGGCCTGGTCATGATCACGAGGAAGCGCCGATTCACGGGCCAGGTTTTCTACAGCTATCTGGTGATGTACTCGGTCTACAGATTCCTCGTCGAGTTCCTGAGGAAAGGAGTGACTGCCGAAGTCGTCTTCGCCGGCGTCACCCAGGCCCAGATCGTCAGTATCATTGGCTTTGCGATATTCCTGTCGCTCATCATAGTCAAGCTTCGCAGACCGGCAGTTCACCCATCACCCAAAGGGAGGCCTCATGCCCGAGTTGGTCGTCTCCCCCGCTGATGAAGGCGAGCGCCTGGATTCCTATCTCGCCTCACACAGTCGGATCAGCCGGTCTGCGCTCCAGCGCCTCATCGAAGATGGCTGCGTAACTGTCAACGGCTCTACGGTTCGGCCGTCCCATAAGGTCAAGCCCGGCGACATGATCTGGTACTCGGTTCCGCCTCCGAAGCCGGCTGACATCATTGCCGAGGAGCTTCCGCTCGATATAGTCTATGAAGACGACGATTTCCTGGTCATCAACAAGCCAAAGGGCATGGTGGTCCATCCTGCGCCGGGAGCGGCCTCAGGGACGCTTGTAAACGCCTTAATCGCCCATTGTAAGCTGGCGGCGGTCGGCGGCGTCGAGAGACCCGGAATTGTCCACCGCCTGGACAAGGATACCTCCGGCCTGATAGTGGTGGCAAAGAACGACGCGGCCCATCACTCGCTCCAAAAGCAGATTCAGGCGCGAACCGCAGAACGGAAGTACCTCGCCCTCGTCTGGGGCAATCCGAGGTTCGAGCTGGCCGTCGTGGACGCTCCAATCGGCCGCCATCCGGTTGATCGAAAGAAGATGGCTGTTATCGAATCCCCGGCTTACAGATCGAGGGTCGCCCTGACCGACCTCCGAGTCCTGGAGCGCTTCGGGCCGATGACTCTCATCGAGGCCGGCCTGCGAACCGGTCGCACGCATCAGGTGAGGGTTCATGCTGCCTATGCCGGTCATCCGATCGTGGGGGATCCCGTCTATTCCGGCGGCAGGCGGCTTAAGGTAGGACGCAGGGAGTTCATGGCAGACGTCAATCGGCTGATAGACGAGCTTCATGGCCAGGCACTTCATGCCTATTCCCTGAGCTTCGAGCATCCTCGTACCGGGGAGCAAATGGCGTTTACGGCACCCATGCCGGAGGAAATGGAATCACTGGTGACATATCTTCGAGAGAGGTGCGGCCAATGAGTCCTGTGCCGGTATCCGTTGGCGATACTGCTCACATGCGAAAGATACATCCCTGCGGCAGCCATGACTGGGAAGTAACCAGGGTGGGGGCGGACATCGGGCTGAAATGCCTCAAGTGCGGGCGGCGAATAATGCTCCCGCGCGAGCAATTCGAGCATGGATTGAAACAGATCGAACGGCCAATTGGGAAACCGTAGTTTGTTTGGCGCCCCCGGTAGGACTTGAACCTACGCTTCGGGCTCCGGAGGCCCGCGCTCTATCCCCTGAGCTACGGGGGCACGGGAATATGATACCAGATCCGATGCCCATCGTCAATGACTAGGCCTTGCATCCAACTTGGCACGATTCATGCACTTTACGACTTAGGGGTAGTTTTGATGAGACTGGTTATTGCGGCAGTTCTCCTTTTTCTCACGTGTCCTACTGCCTGTGCGGACTACCTCGCCTTCAGCGACAACTTCGACGACGGGAATTGGACCACGAGCCCCACGTGGGAAGAGTATCCTGCAGGTTCGGTCACAGTAAGCAGCGAGCAGTCTACATCGGGGACATATAGCCTGAAGGTCTCCTCGGTCAATGAAATGGGCGCGATTCGCGCACTTTCAGGACTCGGCTCTGTATCCCAGTGTTATTCGTGCACATTCAACCTCTACGTGGAATCCATGGGTGACGAGGCCATCCCATGGTGCCTGCAGAGTTCGAGCGGATCGCTGGCACTAATTCTCTTTGTGCTGCCGGGCGGAACGGTGCAGCTCTCGGATCTCCGCGGCAAGACCTCCAACGTGCCGTACCCGCTGACTTATGGACAATGGCACGGGTTTCGCCTCACCTACGATGGCTCGACCACGAACCTGTACCTGGACGGTCATCAGACGCCGGATGCTTCTATAGCGGAAACCTACCTGGCCGTGCCTACCAGAATAGTGGTCGGCAATTTCGTCTTGCCGCATACCAGCACCTACTACATAGACGATCTCACCATCTTGTCAGACATTTCGCCGGCGAAGGTCTACGTTCAGATGTGCTCCGATACTTCCACTGGCGGGCTGAATACCAGCAGCCATTACAACGCCTTCCCTCCCGCCGATGCAGCCTACGCGTCTCCCACTGGACAGGCTGCGCAGGTCATGGCCGAGTCCTATCGTGATGCCATTCGGGACAGCCTGGGCAACTCCGTCAAGTTCACATGGTACATGCTGTGTGGGTCAATGTACGCTTGCGGCACGACTACCGGCCCGCTCCTGCCATACGAGCTGATGATGGACTATCATGGGGACGAGGTCACTAGGTGGGGTGACGAGATGGCATACCATTACCATACATGGCTCTGGTATGACATGGATGGAGACGGAGTATATGCGTGGGATGCAGCGCCCGATTTCTCATATTGCATCGAGGACTTCGACAGCACGGTGGCACACTTCGTCCTTGATCGTGGGTTCTTCCCCAGCTCGTTCAGGAGCGGATGGCACTATATGGACAATATCTTCCAGCGTTACCTGGACGACTGGTTCCCATACAGGTTTGAGAACAGCCATGGCGCAACCTGGTGGACCTACTCGCCGGCCGAGTGGGCGCCATATCACCCGGATCCTGATGACTACCAGGTTCCTGGCAATATGAGAGGCTGGGAATCCCGCTGCATCTATATGAAGAGCATAACAAGTGACGTGGTCGAGGACATGTTCTTGGCGGCTATGGCGGGAACGCCACAACTCTTGACCGCCTGGTCGCATCTGCAGGAAACCGACTTTCCAACGCAGGTGTCGGATGTGCACGCCCTTCTGACTGCCGAACATGAGGTCTTCCCACTGGTAGAGTTCGAGTACCTCACGGGCCGCGAATGCATGCTTAAATGGCGGAATGGGACCGACGTCACGCCTCCCGAGATTCAGTTCTCAACCTCAGACAGCGGTGGAGTCCGAACTGCTGTCTTCAGCACAGATGAGGCGATCTACCAGAAGCAGCCGTTCGTCGCCAGGAGAAGCGTTGATGGAACCTATAGCCGAATTGACTGCACTCCAGTCGGCCCGAACCAGTGGAGTGTGCAGTATGACCTGAGTGATACGGTTGCGATAGCAGTCACAGTCAGCGATTGGTTCAGCAATCCTCGCGTCCAGTTTCTGCCGGTGCAATTCACTATCTCAAACATCAGCACATCGGTACTGTCCGATTCGGCGGAGATTCGATGGGAGACTAATGTTCCGGCAGACACGACTGTCGAATATGGACTGGCTTTCGCAAGTGAGATAACGAGCATTCATGAGACCGACCGAGTGCTCGTGCATAGAGTGACCTTGCAGGACCTGATTCCCGGCCGGGTCTATAAGATCAGGGTTGAAGCCGACAACGACCTCGGCCAGCATGCCGAGTCAGCGGATTTCTACATACTCACCAGGCTGAGCGACGAGATCATCATAGACAACACCGATCCCGGTTTCAGCGTTGTGGGTTCATGGAATACCGGCACCAGCTCCGGCGACAGGTATGACGTTGACTACCGCTGGGCAAGTACCAGCGCCACAGGCACGTACCATGCCGATTGGCTGACGCAGGTTCAGCGGACCGACTTGTATCGCATGTACGCATGGTGGCCTCAGGGCAGCAATCGCTCCATCCAGGCATGTTATTCGGTGTTCGTACAAGGCGCGGAGTATCCTGTAATCGTAAACCAGCAGACGGACGGCGGACAGTGGAACCTGCTGGGGACGTATGAGGTCAACAGCGGTGACACAGTATCCGTGAGACTCTCCAACAATGCGCCTTCGGGCTACGTCGTGATCGCGGATGCAATCAAGATCGAGCCGGCGTACATTCCGGTCTCCAGCGCAGGACTCGCCCGCCTGATACCCGATGGAAACAGGATTAAGATATCGAACGTTGCCGTCACCGCCGTCTTCGGCTCCGAGTTCTATGTGGAAGACACAGGCCGATCAGCAGGCCTGAAGGTATCAGGCTCGGGTGTGTCCCCGGGAGAGCTGCTGGAGGTATCCGGCGACCTGTCTACATATTCCGGCGAGCGTCTGATCGTCAATCCCGTCGTGTGGAAACTTACCGGCACACTGAACCTCGATCCGCTTGCCATGACAAACAGGGCCGTAAGTATGGACGGAGATCCTGGGCTGATCAGCGCCGGCCTACTCATCACGGTCACGGGCAGAGTGCGCTCATCGGGGACTGACTACTTCCACATTGACGATGGATCGGGATTGCAGTATGGCGCGGGAGACACAGGGCTCAGGGTAGATGCTTCCTTACTTCCGTCCCCACCTGATGATAACGATTACACCGTGATCACAGGCGTCCTTGGAACAACGACAGTGAATGGCAAGGCGGTTCCATTCTTGCGCCCTCGAGACTACGGCGACACTGTAATATACTAATCCCCAGCAACGTCCTCGCAGTTATCCTTGATTTTGAAAAATCACCCTCTATCTTTCAGGCCGGCTGACGATAATTAGAGTAATAACGGCAGATGGAGGGGCAGGTCTGCTTTGTCCGTAGATCTCCTGGTCCCTTGCATGACATGTGCAAGGGATATCGGCAGTTCGCCCCCCTCATGAATCTTCCACGTTATCATAGGTCTATAAAGGAGGCAGTCAGGTGGTTTTTTCCCGCTTGCTTGCACGCGAAAACACGCTGGGAGTGGACATCGGCAGCAGTATCATCAAAGTGGTTAGCGCCGAGCCCAAAAAGTTTGGAGCACAGATAACTGGTGTTGCCATGTGTCCCACTCCTCCTGACTCTGTGAAGGAAGGGGTGGTCGTACAAATCCCTGATGTTGCGAGCGCCGTCCAGTTCTGCATGCGCTCAGCGGGAGTCAAGTCGCCAAGCGCAATAGCCGCAATCGCAGGCCCCGGCGTCATCGTCAGGCATGTCTCTATGCCGAAGATGACTGAGCAAGTGCTCAGGAAGTCGATCGGCTATGAGGCCAGCAAGCTCATCTCCGCTTCCATAGAGGACAGTGTCATCGAGTTCGAGATACTCGGCGATGCCGCGGAAGAGGGGCAGATGGATGTCCTTATCGTGGCTGTTCCGAAGGCCATGATTGATACCAGGCTCGCAGTCCTGGAGCAGGCCGGCCTGTATCCGCTGGCGATAGACATCGAGGCATTTGCGACTTTTCGGGGTTTGATCGAGCATAATCCCGATGATAGTCTGAGGGTCGGCACGATCGCCCTGCTGGACATCGGCGCCAGCCACACTGAGATCAACCTTGTGGTAAATGGCAAGCTGGAGCTTACTCGGACGATTCAGGTTGCCGGCAGAAGCCTCACCAATGCCATCAAGAATGCGGAAAACTGCTCCGAGGACGAGGCCGAGCAGAAGAAGTATGCGCTCGACCTGTCGGATCTCGTTGAAGCGCCTCAGGGGTTCACTCCGGTGCCCGGTCTGAAGGTAATGCAGTCGTTGATAGACGAGATCCTTCGAGAGATCCGGCGGTCTATCAACTATTACCAATCCCAGTTGCCCGAAGGAGCTGGGGAGACTACTGTGGACAGGCTTATCTTCACGGGCGGCACATCGCGCCTCAGAGGCCTGATGCCGTATGCCAGCAGTCGCCTGAATGTGAACGTCAGCATGGGCGTGCCTGTATCTAGCGATCTGACCGGCGTGCCATCGCTGAACGAAGAGGATCTGCCTCTGTTCACCGTCGCGTTTGGATTGGCAACCAAAGAGAATCCCGTCATCGCAAAGGCAATTGCTGCCTGAGTAATCCAGAGGTGAGTTTGGGGGAACACGAAGGGAAGGGAGAACAATGCCCTCTATCAACATGATTGCTGCCCGCAGGGCAGAGAAGAAACGGCTTGAGAAGCTGGTCAGCAGCGTCTTCCTTGTAATCATCGGCGAAATAGTGATCACATTGGCAGTCGTGGGGTTCATGACTGCTCGTGTCCACGCGGCAAACGTGGCTATCCGCGGGTTGGATGCCAAGCTGACGGAACTCCAGCCCACAGTGGACAAGATCAGTCGGTATGAAAAGGAGATCAAGGCCCTCGAGCCCCGGTTGAACCTGTTGGCCGAGTCTCGGGAAAGGACATTGCTCTGGTACACCGTTTTGGAGGATCTGAGCCGGAGCATGCCCGAGAAGACCTGGCTTACCAGTGTGTCCACGAATAGGACGCAGTCACAGACAGGCGAGGAAGCCGCTCTTGCGATCAGTCTTGCAGGAGTGTCTATGAGCCAGAGACTGGTCGGCGAAACAATGCTTTGTCTTAACCAGTTCCCGGAATTCAAGCGAGTAGACCTAGATTATACACAGGAAGGTAATGGCGAGTGGAAGACCCTGGAGTTTCAAGTAGTAGCCAGGCTTGCATCAAAGGACATGAAGGAAGGGGGGACACCGCATGCTTCCAATTAAACCCTCAAAGCAATCACTCATTTGCCTCGGAATTGCAGTGGTTGGTCTGCTGGTGGTTCTCAGTTTCACGTACTATCAGCTGGCACGCAGAGTTCACAGCCTGGATGTTCAGATAGCTAAGAAAGGGCAGCAGCTGGAGAGCAGCAAGGAGATAGCACGCCGGCTGACCACCGTGGAACAAGAGTATCTGGATGCCCAGACTACACTCGGCATTTTGGAGCAAGGGGTATCTACCAAGTCCTACGTGCCTACTCTGCTGAGACAGGTCGAAGAACTTGGCAGGAATGTCAACCTGAGAGTGGTCGGAGTCAGGCCGAGACCCGACAATAACAAGAAACCTCGTCCGGCAGCGACACCGGATGGCAAACAGGTTGCCGAACAGAAGAAGCCCGAGCCGTACGACAAGCTCCTGATTGATGTGGAGATGAACGGGAAGTACGCAGATGTGTCGCGCTTCCTGTATGGGATCACTTCATTCCCGAAGATCATCGCGGTCAACACGGTCGAGCTGAAGCCCATCAAGGGTCCGGATCAGATAACGTCGCCGGACTTGTCCATAACTATCAACACAACCGCGTTCATTCTCAAAGATACTGCACGCAAGCCGGTAGATGACATGCAGCAGACGGCCCAGGCAGTCGCTGAACGAACTTAGTGAGGTGGATGATGAACAACCAAAAGAACCAGATCATCGTCTTGTGCTGCCTGACTGCCGTCGTGCTGGGCGTTGGGGTCTTCAAAGTGGTTGGGGGCAACAAGCCAACTCCGGCCCACAAGGATTCGACGCCGGCAAAGGTGGAGCAGAGCAGCATGGCGAAGTCGGAAGAGCCTACTGCGGCAGAGGATGACGCCGGCCCGATGGTGGCAACTCAAGTCAATGAGACCTCGGGTTACCAGGCGCGCGACCCATTCACGCCGCAGGTGGTCGAGCCTGCTCGGCAAGCAGAGCGCCAGCAATCAACAAGTTCCAGACCCACGCCGTTGGTGGCACGGGACTCCAGATTGCCGCTTCCAATGATCACGCCTCTGCCGACTCAGCCGATTGATTTCTCTCCTTCCGGCCGGCAGGCAAATACGCAGTCCGATCAGCCCGATCCGGCAAGCGTACTCCGTTTGACAGGTGTGATCGAGGGAAGCAGCAACGTTGCCATCATTCGCGGCGAAGAAGGCGCACGATATATCGTTCGCGAGGGGCAGAGCATTGATGGCGGATACGTAGTGCAATCCATATCCCGAAAGGGGGTTAGTCTCAGGTCCGGTAGCAAGACTATCATCCTGGCCCTGGGAAGTCCCCCGAACAAGAAGTAGGCGTAGTCTATTTCGTTTGTCTTTTGAATATCAGGAGGTAACAATGCAACCGAACAAGGGGCACATGAATCCAAATAGATTCTGGAAGAAGGGAGCGCTGATTATCCTGCTGGCAGCGTTGGCCATCGGTTTATGGTCACCGCCGGTGCATGCCGCTGTAAAGCAAACAATCAGCAAAGTAGACATCATCAACTCAGCAGATGCTGTGGTGATCAAGGCCACCGCGAGTGCGCCGCTGGCGCTCTATGATACCCGCCTGGGTGCCCGATATATCGTGTTAGACCTGTATGGCACAATCGCCGCGTCTCAGAGGAGACGAGTGAATATCAATAGCGGCGGCGTTCGCTTCATCAATTGCGCCGGGTATAAGGACTCACCACCAATTGCCAGGATTGCCGTTGCCACTGGTTCGCTCATGAAGTACTCTATCGAGTACGAGAACGGCAAGAAGCTCGCCATCATCACGATAGACAAGTACAACCGGACCTCGGGCAAGACGCAGATGGCGGTAAAGGCGTCGAAGCAGACCAGCACTGTGCCAGTCACTGCATCCCCGTCAAAGGCAATCCAGGCTGAGGTACAAGCGCAGCCGGCCCTTGAGCCTGTCCAGATGGCGGAGTCTGAGCCGGCGGCCATGCCGGTCGCCGAGGCCAAGCCTGTTCTCGTCGCGAGTACTTCACCTATCCTGCCGAGGACGCATACTGCTCCGAAGCCGGTGATTCAGCGGAAGCCGATCCTGGTGGCAAGCGCATTGCCGGAAGTCCCCAAGCAGAAACTGGTCTCGCTCGATTTCGTTGCCAGCGACATCCATGATGTCTTGAAGGCACTGTCAACTCAGGGTGGAGTGAATATTGTCGCCAGCGCTGACGTCAAGGGCGAGGTAACTGCCTCTCTAAACAAGGTGTCTGTGGAGGATGCATTGAAGCTCGTCGCCAACCTGAGCGGATTCCGGTATGAGCAGCGAGACGGCGTTTACGTTGTCGGAACGGCGGAGAACCTGAAGTCTCTCGCAGGCTCGAGTTCTGCGAACGAAGAGAAGGTAACTGCGGTTGCGATCCTGGCGTACAGCGATCCGGCCCTGGTCACCAAGATGCTCGAGGCCCAGTATGGCATGGTCAATGTGACCTCCAGCGCGGCTAACGCGAAGAAGGATGCCCCCCAAGGGCAGACCGTCCTGGTGCTGAACGGCCCGGCCGATGCTGTTGACTCCGCAAAGGCTATGGTGCAGGCTATCGAAGATTCCGTGGCTGCAAACAGCGCGGGATCAGTGACCGAGCTGTACGAGGTGAAGTATGCCGACATCGGAGAGCTTCAAAGCCTTCTTGCCACGATGCTGAAGGGCCTTCAAGTATCAATCGGCCCGAATCAGGGCTTTAATCTGCAGTGTCCGGAGGCGATTGCGATGGGCTCGGAAGGTACGTCCACGTCGCCAACCAACAGTAAGATCACCGAACAGGTTGCCCCGCCGAAAGTGCTGATACTTCAGGGCAGCCAGGAAGATGTAGACAAGGCCAAGGAATTCCTTGCGAAAGTGGATGTGCCTCAGCAGCAGATCCTCATCGAAGCCAAGGTGATTGATGTCAACGATGATGCATCCAAAGACCTCGGCATCGACTGGGGAGACCAGGGCGTATTCAGCGAGCAGACGATAAGCGAAACTCCCGATTCCGGTCTGAATATCGGCAGGTTCACTCGAACCGGGCTAAACATCATGACCAGGATCAGGGCGCTCATTCAAGACAAGAAGGGGAAGGTGCTGGCAAATCCGAATGTTCTGGCCCTCGACGGCAAGCCCTCGAGCATCTTCATTGGCGATGAGGTCAAGTACGTCATAAATGTGGACCATACGCTCCAAGGAACAACTGTTAGCACGGAGACCGCCAGGGTGGGAGTCCAGCTCCATACCATAAGTCGGGTGAGTTCGGACGGATACATAACGATGGACCTGCACCCGGAGGTCAGCGTTATCACTTCCTTCCTGGATACTCCCGCCGGCCTGTCGCTTCCTCAGATATCCAGGCGGTTCATTGACAGCACAGTCCGCGTGAAGGATGGCGAGACGATCGTCATAGGCGGGCTGGTCAAGGACGACGACATAAAGACGGTTTCCGGCATTCCTCTTCTGAAGGATCTGCCTATCATTGGACAGTTGTTCAGATCCAAGTCTACGAGCAAGATCCATTCCGAAGTTATGATGTTCATCACGCCGAAACTTGTCACTGATCCATAGCGACCAGCAAGCAGTACCAAATCTATCTCTGTGAGCGATCCGCCGAGCTCCAGGGCGCGGCGGATCCGCTTCTTCCCTTTGGAAACGGGATTAGACAGGAATATTGATGACAAGAAAATCCATTGGGGAAATCTTCGTTAGCGCAGGTCTTGTTACCCAGGAGCAACTCAACGAGGCCGCAGAGAAACAGCGCCAGTTGGGCACC
>Ga0307378_10008925_pt1 | contig 13230 bp, 14 predicted proteins | sample UN1MG_FD_202238 | JGI IMG/M metagenome (GOLD analysis project Ga0307378, IMG submission 202238) | Soil microbial communities from Risofladan, Vaasa, Finland - UN-1 | ecosystem: Environmental > Terrestrial > Soil > Coastal area > Acid sulfate soil | place: Finland: Risofladan, Vaasa | collected... | reverse complement strand
GCCCACGGCGATGAAGGCCAGAAACAGCCCGATCGATACTCGGTTGCGATGGTCCATGGTGCGTGTCTCGGGTGGTTGTACGTGTCTTCTTGATACAACAGCGCCGGATTGCCTTGGCGAGGAAAACGGCGGGCAAGGCAAGCCCGCTAAACGGCAGCGTTCTATGACCTTGCGATATGATTACGTGACAGTCAGCTTTTCTTTCCAACGCTCCACTTGCCTGCGGACCTGCTCCGGTCCCGTGGAACCTTCGCTGGTCATGGCGGCCACGGCCTTCTCCACGCCCAACACGTCGTAGACGCTTTCGTCCAAACCGGCGTGCGCCGCGGTGAAGTCCTCCAGCGCAAGATCCTGCAACCGCACGCCGCGGTCCAACGCCTTGCGAACCAACCGGCCGACCAGCTCGTGGGCCGTACGCTGCGGGATTTCCCGGCGGATCAAGTATTCCATCAACGTGGTGGCGTCGAGATGCCCGCGATCGAGCCGCTCGGCGATCGCACGGCGATTCAACTCCGCCTGGGCCACGATCGGCGCGGCCAACTCCAGCGACGCTTCGACCGTATCGAACGCGTCGAACAGCGGCGGCTTGTCCTCCTGCAAGTCGCGGTTGTACGCCAGCGGCAGCCCCTTCACCAGCACCAGCAGCGTTTGCAGGGCGCCGATGACGCGGGCCGTCTTGCCGCGGATCAACTCCAGCACGTCCGGGTTGACCTTCTGCGGCATGATCGACGAACCCGTGCAAAAAGCCTGCGGCAGCTTCAGGAACCCGAACTCGATGGTCGACCAGAGGATCCACTCTTCGGCCCAGGTGCTCAGGTGTTCGGCGATCAATGTCAGGACGAACGCGAACTCCAGCACGAAATCGCGATCGCTCGATACGTCGAGGCTGTTGGCCGCTACGCTCTCGAAGCCCAGCCGCTCTGCCACGAACCGGCGGTCGATCGGCAGGCTGGTTCCCGCCAGGGCCGCCGTGCCCAGTCCCAACACGTTCACCCGGCGGCGGCAATCGGCCAACCGCTGACGGTCGCGCTCGAATTTCTCGCAATAGGCCAGCCAATAATGCGGGGCCAGGACCGGCTGGGCCCGTTGGGTGTGCGTGTAGCCGGGCAGGATCACCTCGGCGTCGGCGTCGCATCGACCGACGAACGCCCGCTGCAGTTCGACCAGCCGCCGGTCGATCCGGTCGATCGCCTCGCGGGTCCAGAGCCGCAGATCGGTGGCGACCTGGTCGTTTCGGCTTCGGGCGGTGTGGAGCTTGCGTCCGGCGTCGCCGATCCGGTCGATCAGCGCCCGCTCGATGTGCATGTGGATGTCTTCCAGCTCGGTGCAGAACGCGAAGCTCCCCTGCTCGATTTCTTGGCGGATTTCCTCGAGTGCCTGCTCGATCTGTCGGCACTCATCGGCCGAGACGAGGCCCACTTTGGCCAGCATTTGGGCATGGGCCAGCGAGCCGTCGATGTCGTGCGCATAAAGCCGGCGGTCGAAGCTCACGCTCTCGGTGAACTCCTCCACGCGACGGTCCGTCGTCTGGTCGAAAACACCACCCCACGCCTTTTCAGTCACACAACCCCCCGCCCAGTTCGGTGGTAGACCAAGGAAACGCCTAACCTTTCCACTGTAAATAATAGTCTGCGGCTTGTCAATGTGCGACGTTGACCTCGTTACGGGCCGAACAACATGGCGCCCTGTCCTTGTGGCGCATCGGGTCTCGTTACTTGCCACCCTGACAGGTGGATCCTTGGAGTGCCCGATGGGCAAGGATTCCGGGGCGGGCATCTTGACCAGGGTCCTATATCGTATATTATGACATTTGTCAGCGATGCTTTGGGTGCCGTTCCGGCTGTTTTCCGAAGGTTCTGCCGAATGTGCGTCGCTGTCATTGCGCCAAGTAGCATTCTGAGCAGGACGGGGTCCCAGACAGGCTGGAGGCTGTCGAACGTCTTTGCGGATTACAGGTCCGAGAGTTATGATTTTGGAGAAGGTTCCTTGGCCGCGTACCCACTACTTCAGGATGGATTCCGATGGCGCTGCGATTGCCAAAATTCGAAAACACGAAATGCTGCTTTCTCACAGCGTGCGGTCAAGTCGTGACGGAAGACAAAGACTTCTTGCAGTGGCTGGCCAAGCAAGATCCGCTGGAAGCGCGATATAGGGCGGCCGGGCGCTCCGCGTACGTGCGAGTTTACTTCGGAAGGGGCCTGGGTAGGCACATTCATATTGACGTAGCTGCGAGGGAGCACTTCCTTGGCTCACCGCCAACACCCAAGAACAAGATTTCTGAAATTCGGCAGGCAATGAAGAAGGTGGAGGGACATGAGGTCAATGTTAAAATAGTTGGATTGTACAGGCTATCTCAGACAGATTTGCCGGAGATTGTTCGTTCCACTTTGGTCGAAACTCAGGTAGGTGAAGTGTCGCTGAAGACTACTGGGGTCACGTTGGCCGTCGACGGTGCTCCTATACACGAGTTGCGCTGGTGGGTTCCTGGAGACGGCGGCGATGCGAGGATTCAACTGAAAGCCGAAATAACAAGAAAGATAGACGATTCTTACTTGGAACACTGTTGCGAGTTGCTCGAATCTGTGTTCAACGTATTCGTGCCAAGGAACTGAGTATGCCTTTCACCAAGAATCGCATCAGCGGGTTCGTGCCGGGACACGGGGGATCGGGGTATCCGCCGGTTTGGGGGTTCGGACGGCTTGAAGATGAAATGGTCGCGTCCTGCGAACTAGGCAGAGATCCTTTCGATCTGCCCTCCTCGTTCGAGCAGCCCGCCGATACACTGCAAGAGAACTGGGCGCAACAGTTGGGGGCAGCAATTGATCAACTGGCTGGAGTGGTTGCTGCGAAAAGAAAAGAGTACTTGCGTCTGGTTCAATTGGAGCAAGACATAAATGCGCTGAAGACTCGTGTGAGTCAACTCGAGAGTTCTCAGTCGATAATCGTTCCCGTAACTACCCTTGATCCGGAACCGTTTCAGCTACTGCGCGACATGCAGTTCGTCGTTCGGCCGACCGACGACGGGTACTTGGCGACGCTCTTCGACGCCAACATCGGCATGACCGGTGATACAAGAGAGGAAGCGGTGGCGAATTTGAAGGTGCTCATCGTCGACATCTTCGATCAGCTCGAGCAGAATGAAGACAAGCTCGGGCCGGAACCGGCTCGGCAGATCGCAGTTCTCAGAAGTTTCATGCGAAGACGTCAATAGCATATGCCGACGATCATCACCAAGGAACTTGCGCAGAAGATTGCGGACAAGCTGCAAGCGGTTCTCCATCCGAAGACGAACAGGCCGCACGACTTGTTCGTTGTCTACCACGAGGGCCAACTCATCACACAGTTCGGTATTCGCCGGGGATCGAGGAAGGACGAAGGCCACGATCACGTCCCTTCAGCTATCCGGTTGTCGCCAAACAAAGCGAGGCTTCTCGGGCAATGCCCGATGTCGAGAGAGGATTGGGTTGCGGAAATGATAGAGAAAGGCGTGATTCTTCCGCGGGAATAGGTCTCCGAGCAATAACTCCCAATGGTGGAGGGCGACTGTCTTCCCTTCACCCGCACGAACGCGAACTCTCACAAGCGTCGCCATGACGACAGAAACGGCGAGTTGGGCCCGTTCGTTAATCCGCCGTGGCCTCAAGGTTTTTGCAAGTACGGTTACGGTTGTCGTCTTCCTCGGGACCTTCTTCTGGCTCGCAGGACGAACGGATTGGCCGGCCGGCTGGGCGTACGTCGGATTGCTCGCGGCGGGACACACCGCCAGCGCCCTGATCGTTTGGCGCAAGAACCCCGAAGTGCTCCGGCGACGCGCTCGGATCGGTCGGGGCACCAAGACCTGGGACAAGGTCTGGCTGGCCGTGTTTGGACTGTTCTATTCGGCCGAGCTTGTCATCACCGTCCTTGACGCCGGGCGGTTCGGCTGGTCGAGCATGTCCGGTTGGCTCTGGCCGCTGGGGGCCTCGCTGTACGGGTTCTTTCTCGTCGTGATCACCTGGGCCATGATCGTCAATCCGCATTTCGAGAAGACCGTGCGGATCCAGCACGACCGCGGACACCGGGTGATCGACACCGGCCCCTATCGAATCGTCCGGCACCCGGGGTACTTGGGCACGATCGTCGGTTTCATCCTTTCCCCGCCGCTGTTGCTCGGTTCGTGGTGGGCGTTCGTCCCGGCGACGTTGACTGCCGTGTGGATGGTTGTCCGCACGGTTTTCGAGGACCGCACGCTGCGGAAGGAACTGGCGGGATACGAGCCGTACGCCCGGCGCGTCCGCTATAGGCTGATGCCCGGGGTGTGGTGAGGGTCCGCGCTGATTCTTCCGGGCACGGGCACCCGGCGGACTACGGTTTCTGACGTTCGAGGATCAGCAGAAACGCCTTGTCCTTGCTCTCGAACTCCGAGGGGCGTTCCCTCTTGCGGACGCACCATTTCAGCGTGTCGGCTTCCAGCGAATAAATGCCAAGGCACTCGTCCTTGTTGCGACCGCCTCGCAGCTTGACGCCGTCCAGGGTGGGAGGGTTGGCGCTGAGATCGAGGAAGTAGCTTCCCTCGCCATGGTCGATCACTTCCCCATCGCGGAACTGCCTGCCGTGGATCGTGTCCTTGGTGATGGTCAGTTCGATCTTGACCGGCCCGCGGTCCGGAGTTTCGCCTTTCCCTTCCACGGCGAATTCCAGTTCCGAGAGACTCAAGACAAGATAACTTGCACTCTTTTTGGCGAGGGTGGCACGCCCTGAGGAACGAAGGGCGTGGAAAACCTGCCAAACCACGCCCTTCGTTCCTCAGGGCGTGCCACCCTATTGAACAAGTCGTTTCTGCGCGGTTCGGGGCTTGGTGCCGCCTGCGTTCGCAAGTCCAAGCCCGACCGGTCGTTGCAGCGGCCCGGAATCGGCGTACAATTGGGTGTTTCGACGAAGCCCCAACCAGCGCGGCTTCGTTCCCTCGAGCCGCGGCGCGGGCGAACATGGGCCAGAACCACGATTTCTCCTACGCGACCTACCGGGCCATGCTGGAGAGGTTCCAGGCGGAGGGCTATCGGTTCGCGGCCTTCACCGAAGCGGAGTCTCTGCTCCAGCAAGAGAGCCGGTTCGTGCTGCTGCGGCACGATATCGATCTGGACCCGGCCAAAGCGCTCCCGATGGCCCGGATCGAGGCGGAGGCGGGAATCCGGGCAACCTGGTTCTTCCGGGTGAGCAGCGACCACCACAATGTCTTCTCGGGCGAAGGTTCATCGGTGGTTCGAGAGATCCTCGAACAGGGGCACCATTTCGGGTTGCACTTCGACTGCGCCGCCTATCCCGCCGACACGACGGTGGACGAGTTTGCCCGGTTCTGCCGTCTGGAGGCGCAATTGCTGGAGACCTGGTTCGGACGTACCGTCTCGGTGGTAAGCTTTCATCGGCCGGGACCGTTGGTCTTGAGCGGCAATGCGGCACTGACGGCGCCGCTAAAGCACACGTACATGCGAGAATTCACCCGGTCGATCCTCTACCTGTCGGATTCGCGCGGGGAGTTTCGTTTCGGGTTTCCGACCGAATCGGAGGCCTTCCGCGAAGGACGCCCGCTACACGTGTTGGTCCATCCGATCTGGTGGAACGAACGACCGACCGCGCCGTATCCGACGCTGCGGCAATTCGTCCAGCGGCACCAGGCGGCGTTCGAACGGTCGCTGGCCAGGGACTGCCCAGCGGTTTTTCCCGTGGAAGGACAGGACGACGAATCGCCGGGAGGTCGCGCGTGATCAATTGGCCGTCGAGCGACCAGTGGAAGGAGCTTCTCCCGCAGTTGCGAGGACGGCAGCACCTGTCGATTGCTACCGTCAGTTCGGCCTTTCGGGCGGAAAACGATTCCCTGCTCTTCGTCAAGCAACTCACCGACGAATTGCTGGCCAGGTTGCAGGCCTTGTCGGGTTGTCTGATTCTGCTCGACGAGTCTCAGCAGGAGTTGGGCAAGCCGCTGGAGGCAGCCCACGGGCTGATCTACTCCGACGACCCTCGCTATAGTTTCGCGGAACTGCTCGGCCGGTTTTGGGACCACAAGTCGATGCGCGGCGCGCTGGACTGGCAGGCCGACCGCGGTATCTTTCTGGGAGAGAACGTCCGCATCGATCCGACCGCCGTGGTCGAGCCCGGGGCGTCCGTGGGAGACGACTGCGTGCTCGATCCCGGCGCCTACGTGATGAGCGGGGCCCGAATCGGACCTCGGGTCACCGTCGGCGAAGGAAGCGTGGTCCGGGAGAACGCCGTGTTGGGAGGATACGGGTTCGGTTTCGCCCTGGCCGAAGGCAAACCGACCATCCGAATTCCCCACGTCGGCGGCGTGCTGATCGGCAAAAACGTCGAAATCGGAGCGGTCAGTACGGTTTGTGCCGGTACGATCGATCCGACGGTCGTCGAAGACGGAGTAAAGATCGACGACCATGTCCACGTCGCGCACAATTGTCATATTGAAGAAGGGGCCATCCTCACCACGTCGGTGGCGCTGAGCGGCAGCGTGCGAATCGGCCGCGGCGCCTGGCTGGGGCCGAACTGCACGGTTTTGCAGAAACTGCGGATCGGAGCGAACAGCCTGGTCGGAATCGGCGCCGTGGTGATGAAGTCGGTGCCCGACGGAACCACCTTTTTCGGCAATCCGGCCGGGCCCATGGGGAAAACTCCTAAGCGGAAATGAAATGGTGGTCTTTTCTTCCAGGCTGGATCGGTCGTACCATGAGAATCTGCAGAAGCTCCTCTTCTTCAATCCGAATCAGGCGCAAGTCGCCCCGGAGATCTTGAGGGCGATCGAACGCTATGGAGAACCGAGAATCGCGGTGATCGACGACAGGCTTCGAGTGGCGCTAGGCTCTCCGACGGAAGTCCAGACGCTGTTCGTGCTCGAGGCGGATCAGCCCGGGGCCCGACTGGTCGGCGTCGTCGTTTACACGCGTGAAGAGGATACACTGGTCGTTGTTTACGTTGCCCTGGACGAAGCGTACGCGGCACGTGGAATGAAAGCCCAGCGGCTGCTTTTTTTGCGAATCGTCGACGAGTTGCGCAGCGTGGCTCGCCGCATCAAGGGGGTGGGTTCGCTCACCCTTTTCTGTGGTGGGGGAGTGGCCAGACGGATTCGCGTGCGATGAAACTCACGGAGACAGCGAGCATGCCCGACACTCAGGAAATCCAATCGATCATCTTCGCGGCGATCGACGAGTTGAACGTCCAACGCGAGGCCGATCGGCAAGTGGAGAAATCCCTCGACACGAAGCTCTTCGGCAAGGACTCCGACGTGGATTCGCTGGACCTGGTCAACCTGATCGTTTCCGTCGAGGCGGGGCTGGCGGAACGGTTCGGCGCGGCCGTGACGCTGGCCGACGAAAGGGCCTTCTCCCGCAAGTCCAGCCCCTTCAAGTCCGTCCATTCGCTGCTTGCCTACATCGAGGAACTGCTCGGCGAGGACCCAACGTGAACGATTCCGTCGTATTGATCACCGGCACGCGCAAGGGCATCGGCCGCTATCTGGCCGAACACTACGTGGCGAAGGGCTGCCGGGTGGTCGGGTGCAGTCGCTCGGCGACCGAGTTCGAGTCGGACCGTTACGAACACTTCTGTCTCGACGTGACCGACGAAGCGGCGGTGCTCGACCTGTTCGCCCGAATCCGCGCGAAGCACGGCGGCCTGGACGTGCTGATCAACAACGCCGGCATCGCGTCGATGAATCACGTCCTGCTGACGCCGGTGAAAACGGCCGAACGAATCCTCAAGACGAACGTGCTGGGCACCTTCCTGTTCTGTCGCGAGGCCGCCAAGCTGATGCAGAAGCGGGGGAAGGGGCGCATCGTCAACTTCACCACGGTGGCCGTGCCGTTGAAACTGGAAGGGGAAGCGATCTACGCGGCCTCCAAGGCGGCGGTCGTCACGCTCACCGAAATCCTCGCGGCCGAACTCGCGCCGATGCACATCACCGTCAACGCCGTCGGCCCCACGCCCGTCAAGACCGATCTGATCCGCTCCGTGCCGGAAGAGAAGCTCGAGCGGCTGTTGAATCGCCAGGCGATCAAGCGTTTCGGGGAGTTTCGCGACGTGGCCAACGTCGTCGACTTCTTCATCCGGCCGGAGAGCGACTTCGTCACCGGGCAGACGATTTTCCTCGGAGGCGTGTGATGTTCATCGACTTCCTGCTGGACGTTTTCCGGGAAACGCCCGAGAACGACGCCGTCGTCTGGCAGGATCGGGCGTTCTCGTACGGCGATTTGCTCCAGCGGATCGAGGATTGTCGCGGCGTGATCGGCGAGCAGGACGTGCGGCAGGGCTCGGTGGTGGCGCTAAAGGCCGATTTTTCTCCCGCCGCGGTCGCGTGGTTTCTGGCGCTGTTGGAGCGAGGATGCGTCGTGGTGCCGTTGACCTCGTCGGTCGAGGCGATGCGCGAACAGTTCATCGAAATCGCCCGGGGCGAGGTGAGCATCGGCATCGACGCGCGCGACCGGCCGGCCGTCGAACATCTCGGACGCAGTGCCTCCCACGACCTTTACCGGCGACTGCGCTCCCGAGGCCATCCCGGCATGGTCCTGTTTTCCTCCGGTTCGACGGGCGAACCCAAGGCCGCGCTCCACGATTTCGTCCCTTTGCTCGAGAAGTTCAAGGTCCGGCGGCATCAACTGCGGGCCATCTCGTTCCTGTTGTACGACCACATCGGCGGCATCAACACGATGTTGTACGTGCTCTCCAACAGCGGCTGCATGGTCACGGTGGCGGATCGCTCGCCCGACGCCGTGCTGGGGGCCTGCCAGCGGCATCGCGTGGAGTTGCTCCCCACCACGCCGACGTTCCTCAACCTGATCCTGATCAGCGAGGCCTATAAGCGATATGACCTAAGCGCCCTGCAAACGATCACGTACGGCACCGAACCGATGCAGCAGAGCACGCTCCGGCGGATCCACGACGTGTTGCCCCACGTCCGCGTCGTGCAGACCTACGGCCTGTCGGAGGTCGGCATTCTTCGCTCGAAATCCAAGGGGTCCGACTCGCTTTGGGTGAAGATCGGCGGGGAAGGGTTCCAGACGCGCGTGGTCGACGGCATCCTGCACGTCAAGGCCGCTTCGGCCATGCTGGGCTACCTGAACGCCCCGAGTCCTTTCGACGACGACGGCTGGCTGAACACCGGCGACCGGGTCGACGTCGAAGGCGAATACCTGCGGTTCAGGGGCCGGGAGTCCGAGGTGATCAACGTCGGCGGCGAAAAGGTCTTTCCCGCCGAGGTGGAAAGCGCGATCCTCGAAATGGACGACGTGGCCGACGCCACCGTCCACGGCGAGAAACACCCCATCATCGGGCAGATCGTCTGCGCCCGGGTGACGCTGAAGCCCGACCGGGAGGAAAAGGGCTTCGCCGCGAAGCTGAAGAAGTTCTGCGGCCAGCGGCTCCAGCGGTACAAGGTGCCGGTGAAGGTCGAGGTCGTGAAACAATTCCAGCACGGCGACCGCTTCAAGCGGATGCGGTGAGCAAAAGAGTGAACTCCGCCGCACCCCTCGGCCGAATAAAAGAGCGTGTGGGTTGATTTTTCCGATCGTAGGGCGTAACATTCTCCGGCAAGTAGAGACGGGCCGAGGACCTTCCGCGATGCATTCGGGCTCGACACGACGTTTCCCCTGCGGCTGCTGCTGTCGCTGTCCGGTCTGACGACCGGACGCGAACTCTCTCCTTCCCAACCCGCTTTCTCCTTCCGCCAGAACCCGTTCGATTCCTCGTTGCTGCGCCGCCCCCGGCGCGACCGGAGAACTGCCGACATGGCCACCGATATTCGACTCAAAGAAGGGCTGCCCGAGCTGACCCGACGCCTGGTCGAAACCTATACCGAGGTAGGCACCACCCACCATCTGGGGCACTGCCCTTTGCCCAACTACGAAACGATCATCGCGGCGACCGAGGATCTCAAGGAGGTCCTCTACCCCGGCTATCGCCGCCGCAACCGCCTCCACCTGGGCAACGTGGCCTATCACGTGGGCGACCTGATCGACCACCTGCACGATCGGCTGACGATGCAGATCGCTCGGGCGTGCTGCCACGGGGCCGGAAAGAACATCTCCTGCGACGCCCGGCAGCGCGAGGAGTTCGAGTCCTTGGGCCAGGCCAAGACCATGGCCTTTCTCGAACAGCTTCCCGATCTGCGCAAGGTGCTGGCCTTGGACGTCCAGGCCGCCTACGACGGCGATCCGGCCTGCAAATCGCTCGACGAGGTCATCTTCTGCTATCCGGGGCTGGAGGCCGTGACCGTCTACCGCCTGGCCCATCTATTGCACCAGCTCGACGTGCCGCTGATCCCGCGGATGATGACCGAATGGGCCCACAGCCGCACGGGCATCGACATCCACCCGGGGGCGAGGATCGGAAAACACTTCTTCATCGACCACGGCACCGGCGTGGTGATCGGCGAAACGACCGAGATCGGCGAGTGGGTCAAGCTCTACCAGGGCGTCACGCTCGGCGCGTTGAGCTTCCCGACCGATGCCGACGGCAACCTGGTCCGCGACCGGAAACGCCATCCGACCATCGAGGACAACGTGGTGATCTACGCCAACGCGACCGTGTTGGGCGGCGAAACCGTCATCGGCCACGATTCGGTCATCGGCTCGAGCACCTGGATCACCCAGTCGGTGGCCCCCAACACGACCGTGATCCTCGAAAAACCCAAAATGCAGATGCGCAACGGGCAAAGTGAGGAGTTTTGAGGTCGCCCCGATATTCGATATTACTTCAACTCCAGCACAGCCACATAGACCTCTTCCCCTCCCGTCGCCACCAGCCGCACCTTCCCCGGCCGATCGACCGTTCCTTCCCACGGGCCGTCCTCCGGCGGCGACGGCAGCGGCACGAACCCCAGCCGGGCGTTGGCCGCCTCGAAATCCGCCCGGGCCTTTTCCGCACCGGTCGGGCCGCTCTGCCACTGCACGGCGATCTTTTCGGTCGATCGATAGCCGACCTGCAAACGCGTGGCCCCCGGCGGACGCTCGGCCTGCCAGCGCCAAGCGTCGTCCGTCCGCTCGACCGTTGCCTTCAGCAGCTTCGGCAGGCGGAGCCGCGTGGCCGGATCGCCCAGCAAGGCGTACATGAGCATCTGATCGCGGCGAAGCTTCTCCACGTCGATCTCTTCTTCCAGCTTGCCTTCCACGTCGCGCAACACCCGTTCGGCCAGGAAGTCCTGCATCTTCATCGCCCGGCGTTGGGCCGAAAGCCAAAGCGTGCCCAGCCGCGGGGGCGATTCGGCCAGCCCGCGAAGCAGGCTGTCGCTGGTGAAGTAGTTGGTCAACGGGTGCGACTCGGTCGTGGCGGCGATCGTGGCCACCGGTCCGCCGGGAAAGAAGAAAAAGGCCTCGGCCATGCAGGGCGCCGGCCGGTTGAAGTGGCCCGAATTGCACGAGAAGATCACCATCGGCGGCGTCGGCGGGCCTTGCGACATCGCGGCCTCGGCCGTCGCGGCGGTGTACCAGATCTGCTGCTGGCCGAACGTCATCGACAAGAAGCTATCGGCGTCAGCGTGACCCATCAGAACGGCCAACGCACCGCCGCGGCGGATCTGCCGGTTGAACAACGCCGGATGGTCCGGCGGCCAGCCGCAAAGCGGGTGCCGCGGGTTGCCGGAGATGATCCACGGCTCGGCCCAATCGGGTGCCTCGGCCTGGACCATCATCAACAGCATTTGCGTGGCCATGACGTCGATCATCGGCCCGTACTCCGCCGACCCGCCCCAGATCGGCAACTGCAAGTCGTCCACGGTCGGCGGCCGGCGCTCGAACTCGAGGATCTTCTCCACCACCAACTCGACCTGCCGCGGCGTTCGAGCGGGGATGCGTCCCACGGCCATCTCGGGCACCAGGTCGCCGTCCACGTCTCCCCAAGCCGCGTCGGAGGCGAACTCCTCCCGCTGCACGGCCCGCCAGCGATAGAGCTTCATCCGCCTGGCCGGCAGATACCACGGCTCGTTTTCCCTGCCCGGCTCGTCATCGCCCACCAACAGCAGGAACTCCGGCCGCCGCGGTGCCATGGCCAGGGCCTTTTCGATGCTTTCCGTGGAAACCACCGTGTCGAACCCTTCGCCGCGTCGTTTCTCGGCCAACGGCTCGAGAGGTTTCACCATATCGCCGTTGCCGACGGCCAGCCAAAGCGGCTTGGATTCCTCTGCCGCGACGACGCCTGCCGACAAGATGCACGCGATCAAGGATCGTAGGGTGGGCATTGCCCACCATTGTGTGAAATACCTCAATGGTTATTGTCTCCGACGGCGTGAAGTTTCTCGGTGGGCGATGCCCACCATGAGCCGCTCGGTGGGCGATGCCCACCCTACACCGCGTACCACGACAAACGTCGTTACCCCAACCACGACGCCCAACAACGCGCCGCAGGTGACGTCGGCGGCGGAGTGGACGCGGAGAATCGTTCGGCAGTAGCAGACCATCACCGCCCAAGGCAGCAGCAGGTAGAACGGCGATAGCCGCGGGCCATCGAGATGAACAAGTCCCATCGCCAGAAAAAACGTGGCGAAGGTCATGGCCGCGAAGCTGTGGCCTGAGGGAAAAGAGAAGCCGGTCTCCGCGATCCAGTGTTCGCGAATCCACGGGTGCAACGCCACGGCGTCGAACTCCTCGGCTTCGAGCACCGCCCGCAAGTGACGGCTGCGCGAAGGTTTGTCCCCCAAGGCGTAGAACTCCTCGACCGTCATGCCCAACACGCCGGCGTCGGCCAACTCGATAATGTCCGGACGGGGGACGGCGAACGCGGGCTTGGTGACGTGCTCGTTCACGTAGGCCCCCCCGGCCAAGACGAGGAGCAACACGGCCAGCAGTACGGAGGCCTCCGCCGCCCGGCGCTGCGTGCTCACGCCCGGGCGGCCGACCAACAGCCCGGTCATCAGCAGCGCGAGCCACGGAATCCCCAGCAGACTGCCGGATACGGACATGCCGTAGGCGAAAAGTGCCAGGTGGCCGGTCAAGTCGAAATCCGGCAATGCGCCGCTGGCCGGCAGCACAAGGCAGGCCGGCACGACGAAGCAGCCCAATCGAAAGAGGTTTCCCTTCACGGCCACGCGATCCCACGGCATATCGAACAACCGGCCAACGTCCTTCCCCAACCTATCGCTTCCCGGCCGACGAAACAACCACCGTCCGGCCACAGCCGCACGAGGGCGAGTACAGCAAAACGGCGGGCAAGCCCGCCCGCTAAACATCGTTGGAACAATTGCTTACGTCAATCATGCGC
>Ga0307378_10008924_pt1 | contig 13230 bp, 11 predicted proteins | sample UN1MG_FD_202238 | JGI IMG/M metagenome (GOLD analysis project Ga0307378, IMG submission 202238) | Soil microbial communities from Risofladan, Vaasa, Finland - UN-1 | ecosystem: Environmental > Terrestrial > Soil > Coastal area > Acid sulfate soil | place: Finland: Risofladan, Vaasa | collected... | reverse complement strand
GTCACCTGCTTGGCACGCTGCTCGGCCTGGTTCAGAGCGCCTTCCACGATGCCCGCGTAGTTGCCCATCATGCCGTCGAGCTCCTGCGCCTTGGTGTTGACCGTGTGCAGGAGGGCGATGATCGACTGATGGCGGCCCTCGAGGATCGAGTCGATCTTGGCATTCGAGGAGTCGAGTGCCTTGGCCGCGGTGAGAATGGCTTGGCCCTGGTTCTCGAAACGCTGGGTGAGCCCATGGATTTGCTCGAGCAGCCCCTTTGACACGTCGCGCAGATTGCCGGTCTGGCTCGTCAGGATGCCGATGGCTTCCTTGGACTGGTCGCCCACCTGCTGTGCGGTCTGCTGCATCATCTGCGAGTTGTTGGCGAGGACCTCGTTGAGCTGCGCGGTCTGCTTGCCGAAGGTCTCGTCAACCAGGCGGGTGTGTTGGCCGAGCATCGTGTCGGTCTCGGCGGTGCGCTGGCCGAAGGTGTTGTCGATGGCCTTGAGCTGCTCGGCCAGCGAGGTGATTACGAGTTGGGCCCGCTCGCTCATGGTCCTGTCGAGCGCCTCGGTCTGCTGGGTGATGGCGGTCTCGAGAGTCTTCGCCTTATCAAGCAGCGACTTGGTGAAGCTGTCGGCGCGCTCGGCCAGGGTCCTGTCGAGCGCGATCGCGCCCTGGTTGACCGCCGAGGTGAACTGCGCCGTGCGATCGCTCAGCGTCTTGTCGACGGCGCTGGTCCGGTCCTTCACCACGGCTGCAAGCGCGTCGGTGCGCTCCTGGAGCGTCTTCTCGAAGGCGACGGCGCCTTGAGCCACCACGCCGGTCAAGGCCTCGGTCCGTCCGGCGATTGTCGTGTCGATCTTCGCCGTGCCCTCGGTGACCGCCTTGTTGAGAGCCTCGGTGCGGTCGGTCAGCGTCTTGTCCAGGGTGACGGCGCCCTGCGCCACCACATTGGTGAAGGCCTCGGTGCGGTCCTGAAGCGTCTTGTCCAGCGTGACGGCGCTTTGGGCGACCACATTGGTGAGGGCGTTGGTCTTGTCCGTGATCGTCTTCTCCAGCGTCACGGCGCCTTGGGCCACCACGTTGGTGAGGGCCTGCGTCCGGTCTTGGAGCGTCTTGTCTAGCGTCACGGCGCTTTCGGCCACCACGTTGGTGAAGGCCTGCGTGCGGTCCTGAAGCGTCTTGTCGAGCGTCACGGCGCTCTGGGCGACCAAGCCGGTGAACGTATCGGTGCGGTTCTGCAACGCCTTGTCGAGCACTTCGGTGCTCTTGCCGATTTCGGCCATGAACGCCTCGGCGCGCGCCTTCATGGTGTTGTCGAGAGCGTCGGCGTTCTGTGTCAAAGTCTTGTCGAGCAGGATCGCGCCCTGGGCCACGGTGGACTCGAGGCCCTTGATGCGCTCGGCGAGGGAGCCCTGAAGCGCTTCGGTGCGCTCCTTCATGGTGTTGTCGAGAGCGGTCGTGCGCTCCGCCACCACGCTCTCAAGCGAGCTGAGGTTGTGGGTTGCCCCCTCGATGACCTTGGTCAGGCGGCCTTGCTCTTTCGAGAGGCGCTCGAGAAGACCCGGGACCTGCTCTGCGACCTTGGCTTGCGCCTTGTGGACTTGCTCGGCCGCTTCGCTGGAACGGGCCACGAGAAGTTCGGTGAGCTGCGTGCCGCGCTCGGCGAGCTTCTTATCGATCGAGCCGGAGGCATTGGCGATGTCGCGCGCGACAGACGCGCCGACGCCTTTGAGAGCTTCGCTGACGCGCTGGCTGTTATTGGTGAGGGCATCGCGCTCCGTGGCCAGCTCGTTGATCAAGTTCCTGACACGAAGCTCGTTTTCGCCATAGGAGCGCTCGAGTGCCGCGACCTCGTTATGCACCATGGCTTCGAGCTCCGAAGCCCGGCCGATGGCGCGGGAGATTGCGTCGTTCATCGCCGCGACCTGGCGGCGGATGGTCTGGCCCACGGACGCCACGGACTGCTCGGCCATCCTGTCGGGCTCGGCAAGGCGGACGGCGACCTCGGTCATGGCTGAGGCCATGAGGCGCAGCTCCTGCGCGCGCCAGACGAGAAGGGCGAGGAACCAGAAAATGACGATGGGCACCAGGATGGCGGCCGTCGACGCGAGCGCAGGCGCGCTCAAGACGCCGCCGCTCGCGGCCTCGTTGGTGATCACGCCATAGGCGAAGAAGCCGCCGATGACGAACCAGATAGCGGACGCACCGAGCGCGATGAGGAACGGCGTGCGCGAGGGCCTCTGCTGCAGGGCGAAGATCAGACCGCCGATCGAGGGAATGTCGTCGTTGGCGGGGGCGGCAAGCCGGCGTGCTGGAGGCGGGCCCGCGGGGCGCCGCGTCCGGGTCAGATGCTTGGGCGAGGGTGTTGCGGTGCCGCTCGCGGTCTCCGGGATCTCGACGGGCTCGGAGTCTTCCTGCGGGGCCTTGAGAGTTTGCGGCCGGGGCTCCTCCCGCCGCATCTCTTCGCGGCGAGGCTCTTCGCGTCGGGGTTCTTGGCGCGGTTCTTGGCGCTTGGGCTCCTCGCGCTTGCGCTGCTCGGCCTTAAGTCGGTCGGCAAGGGTGGACCGTCGCGGCAGGGTCGGCGTGTCCTCCGGCTTACCCTGTTTGCCCTCCATCATCGCCTCGAGGGGCCCCTTGACCTCACCCTTGTCGTCTGGAGTCGCTTTCCCAGGGACCGATTTCGCTTGTTCCTGCGCCATCACGCGTTCCTCGCACCAACTAGACCTCAGAACAGGAGAAAGCTGCGCCGTTGATACTCAACCCGCCAAACAGCGGCGCACCAGCGTTGTGTGGAACCGCATCGTCCCCGGTAGAACCTAACCGGAAGACCCCCCAACGCTTTTTCCCCCTCATACTGACATCGTTAACGAATTTTTAGGGCTAAAAAAAGCTGAATCGAGCGCTTGGGTTAACGGCCGTTAACCCCCTAGAGCGTAACGACAAATTGCGGCGTCTAGAACCCGAATCAGGTAAGAGTGGGAGGCGCTGTTGCAGCCGGGAAACAATTTCCGGTTGCAGGCCAACCACATAGTGCCTCGGGCGCTGCCCGCCAGAACAAGAATCCGTCCCAATCGGACCCCAAGAAGGTCTGCGGGCAGGATTTCCAAGGAGACGTTTCATGGCTGGCGAGCGCGCGGTACGGATCGGGCCGACGGAGCCGGAAAATGGGCGGGTAAACCGGCCCGTCGACCTGGAGCATCTGGCCCGCTACACGCTCGGCGAACGGGCCCTGGAGCGGGAGGTTCTCGAACTCTTTTGCACCCAATCCGTGCTCTATCTCGATCAGTTGCGGGCGGCCATGTCGGACCGGGATTGGAAGAACGCCGCCCATTCGTTGAAGGGCTCCGCGCGGGCCGTGGGCGCGTGGCGAGCGGCCCAGGCGGCCGAACGGGCCGAAGCGCTCCAGGGCGATGTCCTGGCGCAATTCCGCACCGCCCGGATCGACGAGATCGATGCCCTGCTGCGCGAGGCCGAGGCCTTTATCGGGTCCGTGCTCAAGGCTCGCTGAGCCGCGAGGCCGCAAGGCACTGGTGTCTCAAATTCAATTGTCCTATAGAGCACGAGCCGCGGGCGGGCCGGACCCACTCGCGTCTTCCTTCGGGCGCGTGTGAAGCGCACCCACAAGCCCGGCTCCCCGAGATCGGATCAAGCGTTCAAGCCCGCCAAACGTCATGGCCAGGATCACCTTTATTCAACCTGATGGGACCGAGAACACGGTCCAGGCCGACCCCGGCATGACCGTGATGGAAGCGGCCGTGAAGAATTCGGTGCGCGGGATTGCCGCGGAATGCGGCGGTGCCTGCGCCTGCGCCACATGCCATGTCTACGTGGAAGACGAGTGGCGCGAACCCACCGGCCAACCGGAGCAGATGGAGGAGGACATGCTCGATTTCGCATTCGACATTCGTCCCGAAAGCCGTCTCTCCTGTCAGATCAAAGTGACCGAGGCGCTTGACGGCCTCAAGGTCCGGATTCCCGAAAAGCAATTCTGAGGCGACATGTCAGACGATGTGATCAAGACCGACGCGGTCATTATTGGGGCAGGGCCTGTCGGGCTGTTTGCCGTATTCGAGCTCGGCCTGGTCGACGTGAAGGCTCACGTCATCGACATTCTTGACCGGGCCGGCGGCCAGTGCGCCGAGTTGTATCCGGAGAAGCCGATCTACGACGTTCCGGCTCTGCCTGTCGTGACAGGCCAGGACCTGACCGACAAGCTCATGGAGCAGATCAAGCCGTTCGGCGCCGAGTTCCATTTCAGCCAGCGCGTCGAAACTCTCGAGAAGACACCCGACGGCTTCCGCCTGACCACCGACGACGACACTGTTTTCGAGTGCAAGATCGTTGTCATCGCCGCCGGCGGCGGGTCCTTCACCCCGAAGCGTCCACCGCTTCCCGGGATCGAGCAATACGAAGGCACCTCGGTCTATTACTCGGTGCGCAAGATGGACGCGTTCAAGGATAAGGACGTGCTCATCGTCGGGGGCGGCGACTCCGCGCTCGATTGGACCTTGAACCTTCAGCCCGTCGCCAAATCGCTGACGCTGGTTCACCGGCGTTCGGAGTTCCGCGCGGCACCCGCTTCCGTGCAGAAGATGCTGGAGCTCGTCGAGAGCGGCAATATCGCCTTTAAGCTCGGCCAGGTGACGGAGCTGCACGGCGACAACGCCCAGCTCACCGGCGTGACGGTCAAATCGCCGGACGGCTCCACGTTCGAGCAGCCGACGGAAGTCATGTTGCCGTTCTTCGGGCTCACCATGAAGCTCGGCCCTGTCGCCAATTGGGGGCTCAATCTCGAAGAGAACCTGGTGCCCGTGGACACGGAGAAGTTCGAGACGAGCGAAAAGGGCATTTTCGCCATCGGCGACATCAACACCTATCCGGGCAAGTTGAAGCTCATCCTCTCTGGCTTCCACGAGGCCGCGCTGATGGCGCAGCAGGCGCATCATTACGTTCATCCGGACAAGAAGCTGGTGTTCCAGTACACGACGTCCTCGTCGAACCTCCAGAAGAAGCTCGGCGTCAAATAGCGGACGGTCTCTTAGGGGTGACCCTTAGGCGAGCGAGCGGTAGACCGCGACGTCGTAAGGGCTGAGCAGCTGCACCTTGAGGCGCTCATGCATGGGCAGCTCGGTGCGCGTGAACACGCCGCTTTTCTCGACCAGATCGACCGCGACCGGATCGACCAGGATCAGGTAGAGCCGCCGCGGCTTGTTCCGGTACGACACCACGATGTTGTTCAGCACCTCGGCGAAGATCTCGCGTGAGAACGGGTTGAAGAAATAGTGGACGGACTCGCCGTCGGGCGATCCCACCTGGCTCGCGTCTGCCAGCACGCATTCCACGTTGCGGCAGCGCATGCGGGAGCGCGGATACTGCGCGATGTTCATCTCCGCGTTGTCGTGCAGTTCCTCGGCGAACTCGACACCGGCCACAGCAGCGAAGGGATGCTCGGCCGCAAGCAGCATCACGCGGCCCTTGCCTGCGCCGTAATCGACGAAGGTGAGCTTCGACAGGTCGTATTCGACACCGGCGAGCGCCCACTCGAACAATTGGCACGGCGTCGGCCGGTAGTCGTGACCATGCTGACGATTGGGGCTGGCGATCGTAAGACCGGAAAGCGCGAGCGGCTCTTTGGTCGGCGAGAAGAAGAGTTGCTCCTTTGGCGGATCGAGCACGCGCGCATGCAGCCAATGCAGGAACTCGCGATAGTCCTGCTTCATGCGTTCGGGGCGCGCATGTTCCTTGAGCTTCGCGCCGGTACGCTCGATCTCGGGCAGCACGTTGCCGCGCCCATACGCCGCTGCGCGCGACAAACCGTCTTTGGTCGCTTGCTTCGTCTGGTTCGATGTCCTGTCGGCGAGCTGGGCGATGCGTCCGGCGACGCGGTTGCGCAACATGCCGCGACCGGCGGTCACGGCGTCAGCAGCGGCGTCCTTCGTGCGGGACACGGCGTCCGCGGCAACCGCCTTGGCACGTTCATGAGATGGAACGGCGGCTTGCGCTTCAACAGTGCCCGACCCACGGGGTATGACCGTCATGGGTAATCCCCCCTCATGCGCAAAGATTGGGCACCTCGGCGCATGAAGCAAGAGCTTTTTGGGCATTTTACCCCGCTCGCGATGACATGAGCGTCGCTGGGATATGCTATCCTCTTGATTCGCGAGGGAGACCTGCGCTGAAAGCCGGCACACGCGGGGAGGCAGAGCGTGCAGGCAGAAGATTTTCATGACTCCGTTAGGCCGGGCCTCATTGCCATGTTGCCCCGGCTGAAACGCTTTGCCGACGTGCTCGTCGGCGCGCGCGATGAGGGCAAGGGCCTGCTCGGCCGCGCGCTTCAATTCATGCTTGCCGAGCAGCATCGCTATCAGCGCGGCACGGTGCTCGATGTTTGGGCCTTTGGTGAGGTCTATCGTCAATGGCTGCACGAGCTGCGCGAGCAGAAAGATCCCGTCGGGCGAGCCAAGATCGACGATGCGCGTTTCGGCGAGCTGTTCTATCCGGAAGGTGACGGCTATTTCGATGCGCCGGTCATCGCCTATCTCGGCGCGTTGCCACCGCAACAACGCCTCACTCTGCTCCTCGTTTATGGCGAAGGCTTCGAGCACGACGATGCCGCGCGCATCCTCGATGTGGCCCCGGATACCATAGCTGCGCGTCTCGTTCGTATCAGCGCCGCACTTGCCGACCGTTTGAGCGCTCGTCCGCCGGCCCAAGCCGCGGCGATTGTCGAAACCCTCTATCCCGAAGGGCTCAGAGGTTCCCCATGACCGAACTCAGCGACGAACTCCTGGTAGCCTATGTCGATGGCCAACTCGCGCGCAAACAAACGCGCGCCGTCGACAAGGTGCTCGACCAGGACGACGTTCTGGCCGCGCGCGTCGATGCGCTGAAGCACGCGCATGCGCGGCTCGAAGCGGCCTTCGAAGCGATCCTGGCGGGCGAGGAAATGGACGTTTCCAACGTCTCGGTGCCACAAGTTGACGGAGTCGTGGTTTCGTGGCGCACCGTGAAGGTCGCGCTCGCCGCACTCGGCCTTGCCGCCGCGCTCGCGCTTGCCGTGGCGGGTTACGGGTGGCCGGTCTCGCTCCCCGGTCTCAGTTTCGCACCGCAGGGCAGCGGGACTGCGACTCTGGCCGTCGCGCCGCCGGGCAATTGGCAAGAAGAGGCGGCGCGCGCGCACGCGCTTCTCAGCCGTCAGACGCTTGAGGTCGGTTTGGAGAGCCAGGCCAATTACGACTTCGTGGCGCTCCAACTTGCGCAGATCCTGGGCGCCAACCCCAAGCTTCCCAATCTCGAGCCCCAAGGCTTTCGCTTCGTGCGCGCGCAAGCGCTGCGCTTCGGCGGTGAGCCGCTCACCCAGGTCCTTTATCTCGGCGCCGAGGGCGGTCCGCTCGCGCTCTATGCGAAGAAGGGCGATGAGAAGGGGGGATCGGCGACACTCACGGAGGGACGGTTCGGCGATGTCCGCACGGTCGCCTGGTCGGAAGACGACGTGTCCTATCTGCTTGCGGGCCAGGGGAGCGACGCCGCCCTGATGCGCATCGCGACACGGGTCAAGCTCGAGCCTGCGCCGCCGATGCGCAACGACCCAAAGCCGCAAACGCCGGTCAACAGCGCGCTCGAAAAGCGCGACGAGAAGAGCTAGCGCGCCATGCGCGCCGATGGCGTGTAATTGCCCGCGAGATAGCGGTTGAGATCGGCACGGATCGCGTCGAGCCGGTCCTTGGTGCAGTATCTCGCATCGTCGTTGATGGTCGCCAGCACGGACTCGCGCGTGTAGTCGTAGGCCTGTTCGATCTTCTGCATCTGCTGAGGCGTGTGGCCGTACGCGGACTCCGTCGCCAGGTAGTTCGCGCGGAGCTGTCCCGGACTGAAGACGAAGCCGCAGCGCGTCGCGCGCGCCGAAGTCCATCCCACTTGTGTCGGCCTTGCCAGCGGATCGTCGGGACGCATGTTGCGCGCTTCTTGTTCGGTCGATGCGCCGTCCTCGGGCCCCTGCAACTTGCTCACCGTACTGCACGCGGCGAGCGCCGCGATCAGCACGGCGGTCAGGGCGATCGCAAGCGGCCTCGAAAATGTGTGGAGGGGTCCCATGGCGGCGCGATCTTATCCGCCGGGTCGAGCCAGCTAAAGGGGTGAAAGGGGAGTGCAAAAACAAGGAAAGGCGGAGCTTTGCGGCCCCGCCTCCCTGTTGCGATGTCGATCCGCGCGCCCGTTCGGGACGTTTGGCTCGGCGCCGCGGGACCTTTCGGCCCCTTGGCCAGGCGCTACGCCTTATGGTCTCCCACAAAACGGCGCCGTGACCTGACCACGGCCCTTGTTTAGCGTCGCGTTGCTACGACGTGGCCCCCGCCCTGGCCGGGCTTGAACCATCAGCAGTGGGATCAGCGGCGCGAAGGACCCTGTCGGCCCCGCCTCACGGTATTGTGGCGAAACCGCCAGACCGTGGTACTCCGCGTCTACCTTTCCCGCCGCCTTTAGCCGCCCATGGCACTGGACGACCTCGGGCTTGCCTTGCCCTCGCTCGCCTTTCGATCATTTCCCGGTGTCTTCGGATTTCTCCGCCGGCACCTTCCACAACCGGCCAACGCGCAACCTCACGATACATCGACGCGCCCGGGCCGCATCCGCCGCGCGAGAATTATCCCCGCAATCCACCGAGGCGTGAAAAGACCGAACGATTCCAATCGCTCGAACCAGGGTGCCGGACGGTCTCGGGCACGTTGCCGCAGACGCGGGGAAATGCCGGAAACGCGCCGTTTGGCGACGGTATTCGCCGCATTCCTGACCCGGTGCGGGGCTTATGGTAAACTTTCGCTTGAGGGGGACTTCTGATTCCATGCGGCGTCTCGGGGCCAAGGCGACAGCATTTCTGCGGGACCTTCGCGGCTTGCGCCTGCGGGGCCGTTGGTGGCTCGCGGCACTGCTCGCGGCCGGCACTGTGGCCGCTGCCGGTGCCGGTGTGATCCTGCTGCGTGCAGACAGTGCCGCGCCCCATCCTGAGCCTGTCGCCAAAGCAAAGCCCGGTGGCGAGACGGTCATTCGCAAGTTTGCGCAAGCCAAGTTTGCGCAAGCCAAGACGCAAACCGGCCTTCTGTTCGCCGAGCCCACGCCCGTAAGCCGCCTTCTGTCCATGGCGTTGGCGCCGGTGCCGATTGTCGCCCCGCCCCATGAAGTTGAGCCGAACCTCGCCGGCTTGAGCGAGATACCGAGCGAGTTGATCTGGAACCGTCCACCGAAGGAGGAGGACGAAAACAAGCGTAGCTCCTTTGCGACGTTCTCAAAGGCGAGTGAACAGCTTCCTTGGGATGCCGTGGAGCCGGTGCCGTTCAGTCCGTTGGCCGCGGACAAAGAGCCCGCGCAGGGCGCTGCCGCAAAGAACGGAGCTTCCGGCGGCATCCTCGCGCCAGTCAAGATCGCCGGCGGCGACGTCGTGAACTGGCTGAAATCCAAAGTCACCGAGATCAAAGGGTCCGAGCGATCGAGGCCCCTCTATCATTTCGAGCTTTGGCTCGAGCCGCCGGCGGACGTGAAGGGACGTCTCGTCGGCGTCTCCTATGAATTCAACACGCCGGCCATCAGGCCGCAGTCGCAGGCGTCGAGCGATCGTGGGACTGGCTTTCGCATCAGCGCGGGCGGCCTCGCGTGCGCCGACGAGATCGTGCTGACGTTGCGCTTCGACGACGGGCGCGTCGAGAAGGTGAGCGTCGACGGCTGCAAGCTCTTGAGCTGACGCCTCTACCGAACGCCGGCGACTTCGGCGACGAGCTCGCGGAAGCGTGGGCGCTGCTGCTCCACGTAAGGAAGCGGGCGGCAGACATCGATCGTGGCGATGCCGATGCGCGTGGTGAGCGCGCCGTTGAACACGCCTTCGCCCAACCGTGCCGAGAGCCGCGCGGTCAGCCCATGTCCGATGATCTGTTGGAGCACGTCGTCACCGAGCGCAATGCCGCCGGTGAGCACGATATGGGTGACCACCATGCGTGCGAGCTTCAGCAGCGACAGCGTGCCGGGCCGCGCGCCATAGAGCGTGGCCAGCTTGCGCAGCATGCGCAAATTCTGCGCGGCGACGAACAGCATGTCGATGAGTGCGTTTGGGCTCACAGCGGTGACGACGGAGACGCGCTTGGCGGACGCCGCGACGATACTGCGCGCGACGGGATCGAGCGGGGCGATCAACGTGCGCTCGTCGAGGCGCAGCAACTCCTCCGCATTCATAATGTCGTGCTCGTGTTCGGCGAGACGCTGCAAGCCCCAGGCGAGATCCTCGCGGCCTGCGTAGAAGCGCTTCAGGCGCCGCGTCACGTCGATCGCCAAGTCCTTGTCGTTCTGCCGCGCCGCGCTGTCCGCCTCGTGGCGGATTTTGTCCAGACGCCCAAGGCGCAACAATCCGCCCACCTCGCGCAGGATGATCATGAGCAGCGCGAGCAGCACGAGCCCGAGGAGACCGACCGCCGCCCAGCCGATCCAGTCGTCACGCGCCAGGAGGTCGAGCACCCAATCGTAGAGCCAAAGCGAAGCGATGAGGCTGACGAGCCCGCCGAGAGCGCCCAGGAAGATGCTGCCCCAACGCAAGCCGCGTTCGAGGTTGGGCAGGGCGCGGACCTGCGCGGGCGGCGAGGCCTCGGCGGGAAGGGCGGACGGCACCACTTCCGGCGGCTCGAAGACCTCGACGTCCTCCACGCGGAATGACGCGGGCTTGCGGCGTACGGTCTTGGTCATGCGAGGCGGTCTCCGATCAGGGTCTGAATGGCGCGGTCGAGCCTGATATTTGGGAACGGTGCGAAGCCGCCGGAAGGGAGTTCTTTCGGGTCCGGCGGGCGGAAGCGCACGAAACGCATGTCGCCGTCCTCCGTCTTCCAGCCCTCAAGGGCCTTTCTTGGGTCGGTGGGCAGGTCGCCCGGAAAGATGGCGAAAGGTTCGTTGCCGTCGAAGGTACGGGTGCCGATCTTCTCGCCGGCGAGCGGATACCCCACGATGCACGGCAGCGTCTCGCCGTTTCGCTTCGCTTGCCCCTCGCGCGTGGCGCGCACGGCGGCAAGCGCCAAGACCTTCACGTCCGCGCCGCGATAGCGCGCCTTCTCGATCGCCTTGTCGGTCAGGAGCGAGAGGATCGCCTCGAGCCGGTCGTGACTTTCGTGGTGCAGATGATCGGCCTTCGTCGCGGCGAGCACGATACGGTCGATGCGAGGCGCGAACAGGCTCGACCATAGGCTGTTCGATCCCGTGCGGTAGCACTCCAAGATCTCCGTCATGGCGCGTTCGAGATCGGACACCGCGGCGGGACCGCCGTTCAACGCGGCAAGCACGTCGATCAGCACGATCTGCCGGTCGAGCCGCGCAAAGTGATCGCGGAAGAACGGACGCACGACGTAGCTCTTATAGGCCTCGTAGCGCCGTTCCATGAGCGACCAAAGAGAGCCGCGCGCAAAGCTGGTCTCTTCCTTGGCGTCGAGTGGCGCGAAGGTCAGTGCGGGCGAGCCTTCGAGGTCGCCGGGCATCAAGAAGCGTCTCGGCGGCAGCGTCGACAATGCGTATTGGTCCGTCCGTGCCGCGCGCAAATAGGATTTGAACGTATCGGAGAGTGTCGCGGCGCGCGCTTCGTCGGCGGGCGCATTGGCATCGATTTCGCTGAGCGCCTTGAGCCAGTCCTTCGCAATTGTCTTGCGGTCTGCCGCACGGGACTGGGTCACCGCTTCGCGCGACCACGTCGCGTAATCGAGCTGCAACAACGGTAGGTCGAGCAGCCATTCGCCGGGATAGTCCACGATATCGATATGCAGACGCTCGCGGCCGATCTGCCGCTTCCAGAATTTTGCCGAAGCATATTCGAGCGTGAGGCGGAGCTGACTGGTACGCCGCGTGCTGTCGGGCCAGGTGGGCGGATCGCCGGTGAGATCGGCGAGATGTTTCTCGTATTCGAAGCGCGGCACGATCTCGTCCGGTTGCGGCTCGAGATAGGCGCGCAGCAAGCGTCCCTCGGCGGCGGCATCGAAAAACGGCAGGCGCCCGCCCGCGATCAGATTGTGCACGAGCGCCGTGATGAACACCGTCTTGCCGGATCGCGCGAGCCCGGTGACGCCGAGCCGGATCGTGGGCGCAACGAGATCTGAGGCGAAATCACCAATATTGCGGACGGCGTCGCCGGCGGCATGGGTATAGGTGGAGAGCGGCACGCTTCAGTTCGGTCCTTTTAACGCGATGGCCCCCGTGCCAGGCGCCTCATAGCGCGCCCGGAGCGGGGAAGGAAGGGCGCGGGATAATGTGGTACCTCGCACTTTGAACTCTGCTCAACAAACGGGCGCCGCAAGTCCAGGCCCTGCCTATAAAAATATGACGAACCCACGACGATGCGCCGGTCAATCATTTGTGTGTTTGTCAACCCTGGTTGCTGGCTTGACTTGGCGACTCGCTTCCGTAAATACGGGGCTGCCTGACGGGGGTCGCTGATGAAGCGGCTGCGTATGGAGCCGGCGATGAGCCTAGCGATGAACGGACACGTCTGGACATGACAGTTATGGCGACTGCGAAGAAAAAGACGCTCCCCGAAGACTATCGGCCCTCGGAAGACGAGCCCTTCATGAACGATCTTCAGAGGGCCTATTTCCGCCGCAAGCTCCTCAACTGGCGCGACGAGATTTTGCGCTCGACCAAGGAGACGTTGCGGCACCTCCAGGACGATTCCGAGCAGCATGCCGATATCGCCGACCGCGCGACATCGGAGAGCGAGCGTGCGCTCGAACTCCGGGCCCGCGACCGGCAGCGCAAGCTGATCGCAAAGATCGAAGCCGCGCTGATGCGGATCGACGACGGCACGTATGGCTATTGCGAGGAGACCGGCGAGCCGATCAGCCTGAAGCGGCTGGATGCACGCCCCATCGCGACCTTGAGTGTCGAGGCGCAGGAGCGCCACGAGCGCCGCGAGCGCGTCTACCGCGACGAATAATCAATCTGCCGCCGATAGAGGCGTGGCCACGTCTTCGAGCGGCTTGCCCTCGGCGGCGACACCGTAGCGTGCCGCAATAAGCGCCGCCGTGAGCATCAGTCCCGCACCGAGCAGATAGCCGCCGAACAGGCTCATGCGCGAGCCCGTGTCGATCAGCGCGCCGAACAGCCATGGCGCCCCGATGCCGCCAATGCCGGTCCCGACCGCATAGAAGAAGGCGATGGCGAGCGCGCGAATCTCCAGCGGAAAGGTCTCGCTGACGGTGAGATAGGCGGAGCTTGCCGCGGCCGAGGCGAAGA
>Ga0307378_10008921_pt1 | contig 13235 bp, 7 predicted proteins | sample UN1MG_FD_202238 | JGI IMG/M metagenome (GOLD analysis project Ga0307378, IMG submission 202238) | Soil microbial communities from Risofladan, Vaasa, Finland - UN-1 | ecosystem: Environmental > Terrestrial > Soil > Coastal area > Acid sulfate soil | place: Finland: Risofladan, Vaasa | collected... | reverse complement strand
GGAGTAAGGAGTCTCAGCAATTCCCTAGATCTTTGCAAGGGATAATCGGTAATAATCAATTCCTTTACCGGCTTACCATCACTCCATTTTCCCATATACCGCTGTTGCGGGGTATTGCCAAGCGCATACTCCCGATTCTTTCCATAAAAAGCGGCATTAGTAAGGGCATCAAGCAGCTTCCATGTTCCATAATAATCAAGGGCATTCGTATCACCCTTCATGAATATGCCAGTCCCTGCAGCGTTACAGACAGGAGCTAAATGATCGGCAATCAGGGAGGGCTGTCCATATTCATCGGAAACCAGGGTAATAAAATCTTTATTTTGAAACGGTATCCGAATGGTACTGCGAAAAAGCCCAATGGCATCATCTGCTGATAGAGTGTCCCGGTCAGCCGCGATAACCAGGAGCAGGGTGCGGGGCGAAATCGTTGAAAAATCCACCAGGGACAGCATCGGCACCTTCCTTGGCTCAACCGACATGATTGACTTTGGGACAGGCAAGCCGTATTGCTGAGCCAGAGCAGCAACATTAAGAGCAAGTACTCCGCCTACCGAATGCCCTGCTATGGCAAATTTGTCAAGGTCCGGCTTGGTATGCTGGCTGGTATGCTCATCCTGGCCCTGAAGCAGATCAATCGCATCTCCAATTGCCTGAATGCAATTGGAGGTATATCTGTTACTGCTAGCCAGGGAACTCCATGATTGAAAAAGCGGATAGATAACAATATTGCCTTTCCTGACCAGATGCTCGATCCATGCAGCATAATAGCCCGGGTTGACACCTCCCCATCCGTGAAGAAAAACAATCACAGGCGCAGTGTCCGGTTTTGGCGCATCCGGCTCAAAAAGATAATATGCCAGCTCATCGGAGCCATGCATCGTCTTGATAACCTTACTGCAGGTGTAATCAGCACCCCCCGGCCCCTGTGACGGCTGGTTGGGCGGAGCAACTGCCAGGGCAGTGGATGAACTCAGGAAAAAAATAATGAAAAGAAGGAAACTTACCTTTTGTTTTGTCCTCATTATGCTCGTTATCCTCATTATGCTCATTATCCTTAAATTATCCTTATCATTGTTTCCCCTCAATCACTACTCAGTCGAACATAAATATTATAGCATGAAATCTTATTTATTGCTCTTAATAATATCGGTTGACACATGTCCCCTCTCTTTTTATCAGAGTATCTCCTGCTCTCCACTGTCTCCTGATTTTCGACTGTGAAATAAATATCATCTACGCATTTCTTTGAAAAGAAAGAGAGTCATAAGCAGATAAGAAAACATTTTCTTATTTTTCACCTATAATTTATTCTTGAAATTATAAATTCTCGAATAAATAAAGAATAAAAACAATAAGTTAATTAATGATAATTTTTCAACAAATTTATGGCATCAATTTTGCAATAAATACCATATACTACCATTGCCTCATAGAAGTCCCCCCAAAAACAAGATCTTGCATTGAAGGATCTGTATCATGTTTATTACTCTATATTATCACACTATTTTATCACTCTATTCTATTCATGCCATTATTTATTACTTATCACTTTATTTATAGCAAGAGGGAGGAAAGGGTTCATGAAAGAAAAGCTCACTATTTTCATCGCGGTGCTTTTATCAGTTTTTTATTTTACGGCATCAGTTGCTCTGGCCACTATCATCAGAGTAGAGAAAGGCGGGGGAGGAAATTACACTACCATCCAGGCGGCCATCAATGCAGCCGCGCCTGGTGATACCATCAAGGTTGGAATTGGTGTATATTATGAAAATATCGTGATCAATAAAAGTGTGGAATTGATAGGCGCGGGCGCAACCAGTTGGATTCCTCAGCCACCTTCAACGGGCGTTAGTGTGATCAGACCGGACGAAATATTAATTTCCAAGTATCCGCTCAAAATCTTTCTCCCTGACCCTCCACCGGAAATAATCCCTATCTTCACGGAAGCGATCTCCTCGATCTCCTATGGACAAATCAGGGGCAAAGACGACGGTCTGGATCTGCTTCCTCTGGTATCAAAAGCATCAACGACATCAACCATATCAATCCTGACAACGACTGGGACAATTCTGGCGCCTGTCTCTGCCATTATCCAGCCGGTTTCAAAAGATATCGCCTACCCAGGCCCGACGGCCAGAACGACTATTAGTATTCCCTCGTATGGCACGGTTTATAGCGGCCCGCAGATTATCGCCCCCGGTACGATTATGCCTATCATGAATGGGACCATAATCTATGGAAATGGATCAGCACATGTGGCGACTTTCAATAGTGCCTCCACCTGCCGGATCAGCGGTTTTACCATCACCAACGGTGGTTCTGAGCATGCAGGCATCATTCTCTACTCCAGTTCAGACGTAACCATTGACAATAACCTGTTTACCAAAAACAAGGATGGAATCGTGACTTCCGAATCCTCCGGCGTTATTCGAAATAACATTTTTAATGAAAACGGCTACAGCACCAATTCTTATTGCGATTACGCCATCTGCTGCCTCAGCTCGATCCTGTCTATTAACAATAACCTGTTAATTAATAATGAAGTTGGGATTTATGTGGCCTGGGAGAAATCCGGCGGCACCTCGGTTATCAATAACACCATCAACGGCAATCAGTATGACGGGGTTTGGTGCTATAAAGCATCTCCAACCATCAAAAATAATATCATTACCCAGAACGGCTATGGCATCTGCGCCATTTATGGCGCAGTTCCTTTGATCTCTTACAATGATGTATGGGGCAATGGACAAAATTATAATCAGCAGACCGAAGGAAAATCCGCTGCCGGGCTTGGGGATATTTCCGCTGACCCGCTGTTCGCTAATGCCGGGCAGAGTGATTATCACCTGGGGAACGGTTCTCCTTGCATTGATATGGGCGATCCGAAACCCGTTTACAATGACCAGGACGGAACAAGAAACGATATGGGTGCCTATGGCGGGTTTGGAGGAATACCTGGTGGTGTGTTAGGTTCAGGAAGCGGCTTTGTTTTTACCGATATCGGAAATATCCCGACTGCAGAGATTCCTCAGACTTCGACCGACCCATCCTTTGGCCTGGCCGATGTCAGTCCGGCTGTAACCGCCAAACTGAAACTCAACTACCAGTGGACGGATTCTCCTTTTGGCGGACAGCTCAGGTTCTTCGGCGCATTCGGCCAGGGAGACAAGGTCGATTACTACCAGATCCTGATCGCCCCCTGGAAGAATAATGGTATTACCGCACCCGCCAATAGTGATTTTGTTCCCTTGAATGATCCACTGGCCAAGGTAAAGTATATTCTCGACGGGACAAAGGTCACCCACGAAGTTGTTTCTTTAGGTCCCAAAGTGATTGGCAGCCTGTCCAACCTCTATGAATTGAACAAGGGAGATTACTGGTCTCAGCAGAATCTACGCATGATCTGGGATTCCACTGGTTGGGCGAATGGAAAATATACCCTGAAGTACCGCGCCTTCCGGTTGGACAGTACAGGGAAAAACCTGATCGAAGTCACTCCAGGCTCTCCTGATTCTATGGCAGTCTCTTCAACAGACCTGGATCATTTGACCATTATCGTCAACAATAGCCAGGTGCAGGCCCAGATCCATTGGGTCAAATATGACCACGGCAACCCTGAATATGACTCTGCAACCGACGGAAATATTACGGAATGTGCAGTTATTCACCTCAATGATATCCGTGAAAACCTGCGGTTCGTTATTACTGCCTCACATCCCGAAGGGTATCTGGACTATTTCAACCTGGACTGCCTGTGGGGAAAGAATAAATCTGGCGGGGTCATTCACTCTGAGACCTATGCGACCGCGACTTCCACTTCTCCACACTTCTGGCCTGGGGTTACACAGCAGGAATTCTCTCTGCCCAGCACCTGGGATCAATGGCACAACTGCGCTTATCAATTCCGGCTGTTTGCCCGCTCTCGTGCCACGGATGGATACACTTACCTGTATGGAAGAGAGTTTAATGATCATTACACCATCGAGATCGGCAATACAGGATGTACTTCTTCTTCATCTTCGGGAATTCCTGGAGATCTCAACCATGACGGACGGGTGACTATCGATGAGTTGACAAAAGTCATTAATGCCTTTCTTGGTCGATAATCATGCAAAAAAACCTTAACACGGCAAGGAAGTGGATGATATTTACCTGGGAAATGAATGATACGTACAGGGGGAAGAATGCATGATATATACATGGCAAGATAAGAAAGGAAAAGACATGAAAGAAAGAGCATGCCTTATATTGAGTTTAGCCTTTATAGCGTGTTGCTGCGCTTATTGCTGGCTGGGTAACTGTGTCCCGGCAGGTGCTCAGGGGCTCCCTGTATCATCGGTGAGCATCAATTTAACCAATACTTCGGGAGATCCGGGCACTCTCATCTCTGTGCCCGTAATTTTACAGGCCAACGGCGCACAAGTTGGTTCACTGGCCCTTGATATCGGTTTTGATCCGAAGATGTTTTCAAATCCGGTGGCCACGATCAATTTCTCCATTGCTGCCGTTGCGGTGAGCGATCGAGTATTGATCAGTAATGTACCATCGTCAGGTGTTTTTCGGGTGGCTATCATTCCCAGCTTGAAAAGCACTGGTGCCAGTCAACAGGTGTGGCCAATCCCGGACGGTCAGGTAGCCACGCTTACTTTTTCTCTGTCCTCGACAGCCCCACGGGGAACAAAGCTGACCCTGACCAATACCCCATCATCCTCCACTTCGGCTGGACAACTCCTGGCTACCGTTGGACAGGGCAGTACGATAACAGTCAACCCTGCGGGAGTAGTATCGGAGATCTGTGACGGAAGGGATAATAATGGTAATGGTCAGATAGATGAGGGGCTGACTCAAGGCTGCTCCAACGCCTGCGGCCAAGGCATAGCAACCTGTCGCCAGGGCCAATGGGTTGGCTGCACTGCACCTCAACCCCAGACTGAAGTATGTGACGGCAAGGACAATGATTGCGATGGTTATATAGATGAAGGGCTCTTGAATACCTACTATGCGGATCGTGATGGAGACGGATACGGCAATGCCTCCGAGAGCATTCAGGCCTGCACTGCACCCCAAGGATATGTTTCGAATAATATCGATTGCAATGATAACGATCAGAGCGTCCATCCCAGGGCCACTGAAATTCCCTGCAATGGCAAAGACGATGATTGCCTGGGAGGGGACGACACAGCCAATTGCAGCAGTATACAACAACAGGGTGAATGTGTTGAAGATGTTTCAGGATCGGTTGATATTATAGGGGCTACGGGGGCAATGGGCCGGGAAGTCAAGATTCCGGTAATGGTCAAATTTGCGCCTGGTTCAATCTCCGCCTTCGGCTTTGATGTTATCTATGATGAAAATGTCCTGGACTATTCAGGCTATGAGAGGGGAGACCTTACAGCCTCTTTCGACGTGTTTGAGGCTAATCCGATTGACTCCGGCAAAGTGCGAGTAGGTGGATTCACGTTCACAAGCACCATTCCGCAAGGGGCAAACGGCTATTTAGTCTGGTTAAAATTCAATGTTTCGGATGCCCAGGAAAATGAGTGCTATCCATTGATGCTGGAAGGGTTAAACGATGCACTGGCCCAACTCTCCTCAAGCGGGGGATGTCTGTGCATCCAGCAAGAACATCATGGAGATCTGAACGGTGATGGAGCTGTCACCCCAAGCGATGCACTGATCGCCTTCAAGTGTTACCTTGGGACAGGGCCATGCAATGATGGGACTGATGTAAACGGAGATGGGAGTGTTACCCCATCCGACGCACTCTGTCTCTTTAAGAATTATCTTGGGCAGCCCTCCTGTCTGGATTAACTTGATCGTACAGGAATTACCATTTTATTTATGCGGCTTCCCAGCCGGTCTAAAAGTCCTTCCTCACCCCGCTCTCTCCCCCTTGCAGGGGGAGAGAGCGGGGTGAGGGGGATATAGGCTAGGCTATGTTAGCTGATCGCAACCATTCGCTGCTCGAATAAGGATGGCATTTTGCTGTGTTGGGGCACCAGGGGAAAAGTTCAAATTTTCAATTTCTCTGGCGTTGACGTGTTCAATAGGACATTGTTTTTGCTCTCACCATTAATTGAGTTAGTAAAAACGTTGCAAAATAGTGCTAAAGTATGTACACTTGTATTGATGACTGTTTTAAAAAATAGCTTACCATCCTCAAATGGAAAAGGAGAAATACCAAATGAAAAAGTTAGCCTTAATTTTGTTAGTTATTGTGTTTGTAGGCGCGATAACAGCCCCTGCTTTTGCCGGTGGAGATCAAAACCAAGAACAACACCAAGGAGAAAAAGGGCAGGGAAGTGTAAATCATAAGTAAGTGAGGAATAATAAATAATCTACTCTCTACCGGACACTTTCAAGAAAAAGTCAGAATCGTTATTCCCGCGAAAGCGGGAATCTAGTCTTTTCAAAACGTTATAGGCCCAAGCGACGGCCTGGGGTTACGAGGAAAGGACTAGAAGACTGTCTGAAAAGTGGGGATGCCCCCAACACCGATAAGATTTCCCAGGACTTTTCGGATAGTCTCTTAGAAACCAGGTTTCTCCTTTCGGTCAAAATGGCATTGTCTTAGTACACGGCGCGGTAAATGCGCGTCCAGTTATCCCCCTCACCCCGGCTTTCTCCCCGGAGGGAGAGGGCCGGGGTGAGGGGGGGCCACTGGTCGCGTAATACCCGCGATGTGTACTTAGCCTGTGCGCGACTGCATGGTAGTCTGCGCAATGACCCGCATCCCGTATCTTATCCTGTATCTTATATCTCATATCTTATATCCAATACCCAACTATCTTATATCCAATGCCCAGTATCACGCATCCCGCAACCCGCATCCAGCAACCTGCAACCCGCAACTCGCAGCCCGCAGCCCGCAACCCGCAACCCTCATCCAGCGCATCATCCGGAATAATTTCCGAAGGACTAACGGAAGGGGGTCGATAGAGAGAGTAATAAAGCAGGAGGAAGGAATACCTATGGAATTAAAAGAAATTGGCACGGTGATCTCCGATATTAAAAGATTGACTCAAGTGCGTCACCTTCCCTGTAACGGATGGACTGCTGATACCTGCATCATTAAACTGAAACCTCAGTATCGGCTCGGGCTGGGTGGTTTAGATGGGTTTTCGCGGGTGATCATCCTATTCTGGATAAGCCAGCACAAGCAGTGGAAGATGCCCAAGGATAATCCCAAACCCAAGTGCATCAAGATATTCGCTACGCGAATTCCGGTTCGACCCAACCCTATTGGTTTGTCCGTGGTCGAACTGCTGGATTTTTCCCCCGAAGAGGGTACGATAACAGTCAAGGGGCTGGATGCTATTGATGGCACTCCCATACTGGATATCAAACCTTACCTTCCCCATTTTGACAGCTACCCCGAGGCCACGGTCCCAGAGTGGATCGCCAGGCATCTGAGAAATGAAGATAATCATCCTGCTGGTCATCCTGAAGATAGCTGTAACTCCGGGCATGGAAATACCGGGCACGGACACACCCTCGGAGAGAGATCATAATCATGCCTTGACACGGTATGGGCAACAAAATTGTTGTGCAACAATTTTGTTGTATAACGTGATGGCAGACTCATATATCCTTTAGTGCCTTGATCATAAATTCGGCCACCACATGAACGTCATTCCCGCGAAAGCGGAAATCCAGAAGTAAGGATATGGATTCCCGCTTTCGCGGGAATGACGAAATAGCTGAAACGAAGAACAAAGCCTCCAACGAAGAATAAAGCCTCCTTTGAATTAACCTCAGTCCCTTCGATCTTTCGGTCCTTTTAGATTAACCTCAAGATCAACCTCAGTCCCTTCAATTCCCATCCTGAGATTGGACTTCCCACATAAGATTTTACTCGTTCAGCACATAGTGCAATCTCTATCTAGAAATTTCATACAATTTAGGATAATATGGATACATGCGCTATAGTGAATTATATCTGGTAGTAGACTCTACCTGCCAAATGAGGGGTTTATTCTATGGATGAAAAGATCAGGCTTATCAATGATGAACCAGTAATTACAGCAGATCAGGACTGCCTTGGTCGTCAGCAGTTGATCAATGCCCTGAAATCCGCCATAATGGGTTGCGATACTCCCTTTGTTCTGGCTATAGATGGCGGTTGGGGAACAGGGAAAACCAGTATTTTGAAGTGCCTGGAGGATTGCTTTGTAGAGAAAAGAATAAAATCATATCGTTCCGTATGGTTCTCTCCCTGGAAATTTCAATTTGAGGAGTCCCCTGCCGTGTCCCTGCTTCAGCAAATACGGGAGACTGCAACGCGGGAGAACTGGTTCAATTCTGGCCAGGGAATACGGGAGGTCTCAAAACTTTTTAACATTGTCTGCACCTTTGCCGGAGAGATTGCTTTCAAAACTATAACCGGGCACGCTGTCTCGATCAAAGATATCATAAATCAGGGGGAAGCTTTCGAGAAGCAGTATTTTGAGGTAAAACAGCTCACAACACGAATGCAGGAAGAATTCCATAATGCCATAGAAGAGCTTGTCGGTAAAGATGGTCGGCTGATACTTTTCATTGATGATCTTGACCGATGTAGACCGGAGATCGCTCTGAGGTTGCTGGAAGCGTTGAAACTCTTTTTGAATGCAGAAAATTGTGTCTATGTCATCGCCATCGATCTGGACGCACTGGGACATAGCCTGGAAAAAGAGTGCAAGATCAGCCATCCATCGGATTACCTTGAGAAAATATTTCAGCTTATATACAAGCTGCCGCGGCCTGACGATACACAAACCGCTAAACTCATCGTTTCTATGCTGGAAGGAAAGCCGGGCTCCGTACAAGGAAATCAAGTCCACGTATCAGATCCCTTACATATATCAAATCCCCTACACATATCAGATCCTTTACATATATCAGATCCCCTATTTGATGCACAAACACTGATAAGGGTGAAGTACGATCTTGTCAAATACCTGGGCGATAATCCCCGGGCTTTGAAGCAATTTTGCAACCGCTTCCTGCTTGAACGGCAGATATTACAGGAAGTGCTGTCAGGCAGCAGCTATGACCCCCAAAAGCATATTTTCCTACAGATCCTTCAGGAGTGTTTCCCTGTCGTGTTCGATTTGTTGTCACAGAGCGGCAGTGCTATCATTGTTAATAAAAACACAACAAGGCCATTTGACGAGTTTATTTGTAAATGGGCCGCAATACTCGGAGTTAAAGAAAAACCCTGCGGAAAAATGGACCTTTATATTTCGCTTATAGAGCGTGAGCCTTTTGAAGGGCTTCTCTCCCATATGCTTCCGCGTTCAAAGAAAAATGAGACGAAGAGCGAGGCGAAGAGCGAATACAAGGCAGTTACCGTAAAATCCACAGAATCCAGCAAAAAGTACATACTCTGCATTGAGAACCATCCGAAAAATAAAAAAATAAATGAAAAAGATTGTCTGAGCGAATTGGGAGACTTATCCAGTACCGTGCTCACGGAACTCAACCTGATGGGTTGCCTCCTTGACCGGTGCAATTTTGAACACGCGGACTTAAAAAAGACAGATATTTCAGAATCGGATTGTAGAGGATCGATATTTCAAAACGCCAGATTTGATTATAGCAAGGCACAGGGAACGATATTTTATTCATCAAACCTTAAGGGTATGACCTTTTCTGGCGACGAAATGGCGGGAGCCAGGATTGACGACAATACAATGCTTGATGAGGCATTAAAAATGAAATTTGTGCAACAGGAAGAGGACAAGGACAAGGACAAGAAAGATATATGAAAGATATAAAAGATATCTGGAAAAGCTATTGCGAAAAGCTTGTTGCCTGTCATACTGAGATCGATGTTGTTTCTATCCCGGATCTGTCGGAAAGTCGTAAGATATCCCTGAAAAGGCTTTATGAGCCTCTCCGCTTCTCAGATAGGAGCGTAGAAGGAGTGAAAGCGGAAAGGGTGCTCAGTGAAAAGGACCTTAATGGCTATCAGCGATTAGTCATACTGGGCGATCCAGGCTCAGGAAAAACCACATGGGTCTGGCATACGGTTATTTCTCTGGCTGAGGAATTTCTTAAAAAAGGGGAAGGGTTGATTCCTGTACCTATCATCCTGCGTGATTATATGCTCACTTTTCAGGAGCAGGCGCAGAAGCAAAAGATGAACCTTGTCGATTATTTCTGCCGCCGATGCCGGACAGATTACAGGCTGGACAGCATCACCAAAGAGCATGTGCAGTCGATGTTTAGAGAAGAGGAGAAAGCTTTACTTCTCCTGGATGGCCTTGACGAGGTGGGTGGAAAGGACCTGCGAGAGAAACTCAACCACCAGATATATAGATTCCTCATAGATTACCCCGGAGTAAAACTCTGGTGTACCAGCAGGATTGTAGGGTACGCTGAAGCCCCGCTTCCTGCGAGGGCCGCTGTTTCGATAAAACCATCTGATGCGGTTCGTAGCGCCGAAAAGGATGCTGAGGACTCGCTCCCTGGCAAGGAACTCCCTCCAATTGATATGCTCGAAGTAATCGGAGAGATGTATGTGGCCAATGGTGCCAGTAAGATAGTAGCTAAGGCTATGTTTCCCTTTAATCGCTTCACTATTAGACCCTTTGACGATGATCAAATCAAACAATTTATCATACACTGGTATGCGCTCAGAGAGTGGAACCCCAGAGAACGGAGCGAAAGGACCGAGACCCTTATTGCAGCAATTCAGGCTAACGAAAGAATCAAAGGCCTGGCCAGGAATCCCCTGACCCTGTCGATGATCGCTATGGTCCACCGTAAGCTTGCCCGGCTGCCGGAGGAGCGGGCTGAATTATATCGGGTACTGACTGAGTCTCTCCTTGAGCACTGGGAACTGCAAAAATACAAAAACGTCATCCCTGGCGGCAACCCACTGACTACGAAGCTTCGCAGAATGGAACATCTGGCCGAGCGTATGATGAGCATGAACCCGGATAAGGAAAGGGAAGATCGCACTATTCTTATCCCTGCCGAAGAGGTGCAGCGCATTTTCAAAGAGGTTATCGTTGAGAAGGAGCACTTGTATCGAGGTAAAGAAGAGGCAGCGGAACAGGAGGCAGCCAATTTTCTCCATTATATCAAGACCCGGACAGGGCTATTGATGGAAAGAGGAGAAGGGTATTTCTCCTTTGTCCACCTTTCCTTTCAGGAATACCTTACCGCCTCTTATCTGAAACGGTATTTTTTAAGGAAGTGGGATGAGTTCTTAAGATTATACAAAGAAAAGCTTTCTGATTCCCGATGGGAGGAAACCTTGACCTTGTTTTTCGAGGTTGTGGCCAGCTATAACGATGATGATCTGAATGACCTGTGCGAGCACCTGCAGGGTTTAGAAGATCCCCCCCTTCATCTTATGGCATTGATGTTTATGTCCCGACCTGAGCTTTCGAAAAAAAATTGCCTTACCTTAGTAGATATGCTCTGCCGGAAAGTCGTGAGAAAGGATTATGAATGGAGAAACCAATTGCAGGAGGATTGGAAAAGATTTATCAGCCTCTCATACAAAGAAACATCGCTTCCCATATTAAAGGAATACTGCTGGACCTCCTTCTTGAAGATGCGGCCTCAGAAGAATGCTGTCATGATACGCTGGGCAGGACATTTCATTACCTGCGAGGAATGGATTAAGGATGAGGACAAAGTGGTTGAGTTTTTTAACATCCTCTGGCAGTATAGGGAGAATCCAAAGATGTTGATCCGTCTGCTGCCGTTGATCAATCAGCTTGCCCCGGAAAATCAGAAACAGGTAAGTGACTATATTTTAAAAACCTTTCCTCTACTCAAAGAATCCGATGATCCTGATGCACTCTGTATCCTGCTCTTATTCTCCGAGCAAATGTGCATGCGCGTAACGGGGGAGATGTTAACCTTTCCCCCGTTACACGCATGCACCTATTTTTTATTTTCATTGGCTCGGGTTCTGGACCGGGCTCTGGATCGGGCTCTGGCCCTGGATCGGGCTCGGTCTTTGGCTCGGGCTCTGGATCAGGCTCTGGCTCGGGCTCAGGCTCTGACTCGGGCTAAGGCTAAGGCTCGGGCTCTGGCTCGGGCTCTGGCTCTGGATCTGGATCTGGCTCTGAATCTGGCTCTGGATCTGGCTCTAGCTATTATTGCTTTAGGCAATATCCTTGAGGATATTCAACATCACCCTGACCAGCGATCGCCTCTGGACATATGCAACTTCTGGATAAGTCTGGGTACCTCCTACATCAATTTAAATGAAGAAGAAAAAAAGAAACTTGACCAAGCACTGGAACCTATTTTAACCATGAAAGAGGTACAGCCGGTCATAAACGAGCATTGGGAGAGGTTAGGTCACATCATGTACCGGATTGGCAGGGATATTAAGGATGAGAAAGCAATGGTGGAATTTAAAGAGATAATAGCATCTCCGCCAATCAAAGAGATGGATGATATGTTCAGGTTTCTTCACCTAAAATAAAGGCGAGAGACAACCGTATAAGACCAAACAAGACCAGTCTTTTGGCAGGCAAAACTGATACCAGAACGATGAGGAGACACGATCGCCCATTTTTTCATTGCATCGTGGAGGAAAATTTTGGCAAATTCTGCCGGGTCATTATTCGCGAGCACTATTTTTACCCGGTTGATATCAAGGTCCCCTTTCCGAAACCAGTTCTTTGTTAGAAGGGGTTCCCTACTTCTCATAGAGAACTTTCCCCCTCGTCGTAATCTCGATGAAAAAATCATCGCCGATCTCTAAGCGGCTGAATAGCTCTTCATATGTTACGACCAAAGATGAGAACCGAAGACAATCGCAGCCGCTCATAACCCCATAGGGACTTCCGCCGCGATGTATTAGAAAGTTCGGATGGAAACTTTAAGCAGTTTAGGTTATAAAGTAAATTCAGTTGTAAGGTGCAACTAAATTCAAGTTATCGCTTTTCGGCGGACTTTGGAGTGCGGCGGAAGCCCCGTTGTTATAGGAGAAGCGGCTTCCCGCGAGCTGGATAATACGTCCAGCCGCTTGCAAGGCAGGGTAAAGAACCCATGTCATATTTCAAACAAGCGCCAGGATGGCGATTCTACAATACACGCATCGACTGCCAGGCCGCTTAAATAAAATAAAAATTTGTGCGATCGAGTTAGTGGTTCCGAGGTTTCAAAACATTGTTATCATAAAGAGGATATCCCCATGATTCTCATGATTCTCACGATTCTCATGCTGAGCACTATCTCTATCTCAACAAGTAAGAAAATCTCATGGAGTAAATGGAGCA
>Ga0307378_10008920_pt1 | contig 13238 bp, 11 predicted proteins | sample UN1MG_FD_202238 | JGI IMG/M metagenome (GOLD analysis project Ga0307378, IMG submission 202238) | Soil microbial communities from Risofladan, Vaasa, Finland - UN-1 | ecosystem: Environmental > Terrestrial > Soil > Coastal area > Acid sulfate soil | place: Finland: Risofladan, Vaasa | collected... | reverse complement strand
TTTCTCTTGGTGGATGTCCTGTACCTTTAGCTTTTAATTTATCGATTTCTTTTTCAAAAACTTCCTGATATACTTCTAGCTTTGTTACTTTTACTTTAAGATCACCGATTGTTTCTTCTAACTTAGGTATTACTCGTTTGTCTAAATTTTCAGCGATGGTATTTAGTTTAGAAGCAGATGCGGACATCCAGGATACGACTACAGAACCGATTAGTGCAATAGTAGCTGTAACGATAGGTGCCCACGCTTTTATAACTGCGACCTTGGTAACTTTATCCATAACTTGAGTATTTGTGGGCATTATGCACCTCTACTAATTTTATATACGATACTCCAATGCTAATGTTAAAATTAAACTAGTGTATTAGAAATGGTTAGCAAAAACAGCTGCTAAGTGCTTACAAATTATGTTACTTAACGAAGGATCACGCTCGTGGGGGAAAGGCACACCTTCTTGATAAATTGCATCATCACGCTGGTCTAGGTTATACCATGATCCCCACCAAAGAAACGCAGGACAATTGCAATGTACTTTTACATCCATGTTGACTAACTCAGGAAATTTAGATAAAACTTCAGGCCAGGATTCGGTTCCTAATATAGTAGTTTCTTCTTCTAATCTTTCGACTTCTGCTCTTTCATCCGTTTGCTCGTCCGATTCAGGGTACAACGGCCCCTGCCCCCAATCATGCTGTGGTTCTCGTATCGTTATAATTGACCCCCAATCTTCATATAACACTGTTTGTATCCATGAATTTCTTGATCCAGCACAGGTAGTGTTATATTGGAGCAGGCCAGATACCGCGTCAAAGTGAACTAAAGTAGGAGTACACAACGTAGCGCGGTCGTCTACCCAACTAGGTGAACTAATGTTTAGTTCTAACACGCTTGTTGCGGTTGTCACAACCATTAGATTAGCTTCTCCAAGTCTTGTAGGGCGGCTAACGCATCTGCCATTTTTTGTCGCTTCAAATTTATCATTCGGTCCCGATAATCTAATGCCATCTTTTGAAATAGGCTAGAATAAGTAACTTCACTAAGCACACCTGCGTGTCCTGCCTCTATTAACTCAGCATTAATATCGTGCTTCAAACCACCGGCTACGTTGCTAATCAAAACACTCATTTCTTTGATTACTGCATCAATAAATGCTTCTAAAAATTGTGCAACCATTACCTTTGGTGCACGTAAGATTGACACATCTTTTAAAAATTCACGTGCTTCTTTATTAAGCTTAGACTGTTTTTCCAACAGCTCCAATACCGGTATGCCTTCAAGTTCTTCATCTAAGTCTCTTCCATCTATAGTTATTGCTATTTTATCTTGAGTTTTGTGTACTTTTTCTACAAACGTTTGAGCCATTTTAACGAGTTGCTCATACGCTTTTTCTAGCTCTCCGCTAGTTGATATTTTTACTGCAGCGCTAATAGGCTCTAACGCCTTCATTATTTCTGGGTATGGCGCGTCTTTATTGGTTCTTCGTAGTTTTTGTTTGGCTAGTGTAGCACCACCTAAATGCTTATTAAAATGATTACCTATTCTAGTATAGTCTTCTCCCATGTTGAACGTATCTTTAATGTATTGCCGTACTTTGGGATAGGTAAACTTACGTATAAAGCGCACCTTGTGCAGTTCTCTAATTTGGTCTGGCCTAAGTTGGCATAATCTGCATCGAGGATCTCCATTAGGGCAGAGTTCCAATTGTTCAGGTGTAAGTGGAGGATATTGTATCCGGGGTCTACCAGTTTTTTTCTTTTCGAGAGTTGTCATTTCGTTTCGATTAGTAGCGTTCGGAAACCAAAAGACTCCAACCAGTTGGATCCTCTGGGGCACCAAACAATGGTTTCTCAATATTTTCCATACGCTGAAATTCTACACCTATTGCAAACTCGTTCTTCATTGAAGGTTTGTTAGTCTGTACTGATTCTATAATAGAGTTTAGTAAGTCTTGTGAGAATACCCGTTTTTTATCTCCGTAATAAACAATAGATGGTCGCAAAAATGTACCTTTATTTACTGGAATTGCTAAGCCTATACGAATTACATGACCGTTAAGTGTTGTAAAGCTAGCATTAACAGTGATAAACCCAACAACTTTTTTAAAAGGCTTTCTAAGGTCTTCAAAGCCCCGCATGTTTCCAATGTGAACATATGGTGTAGATGGTAAATCAAATTCTAAAAGGAAATCTTGGGCGAAAGCTACAGCTTCCTCCTCAATTTCAGCCAAGCGTGTTGGACGCCCGTACGTGCCACCTACAGGTTCACCAATAGAATCATCAACGGTAGGTGCCCTGATGCGGTACTGTGCATAAACTTCTGTAGCTTCAACTCTCATTTGCCACTTTTTCCAATTTATTACTTTTGAAGGTTTTTACTTGAAAAGGATCTAGCACAACTATATACTCTTTTGACTCTTTATTATAGTCCGCGATGGACCCGTACCTACCAGATTCTTTACACCGGACATGTTGTCCGATATCCAGAACACCTTCAGCACCTAACCTGCGCACGTCTTCTACGTGGTCTTCCCAGGTGTTAGAATTGCTACGTAGCCGTGTTAATTTGCCATTTTTAGAGATGACAATTAGCGACTTTAACCACTGCGTAGCTTGCTTATCGCCAGAATACATGCATGCTTTGATGTATTGCCCAATATCGTCAGTAGTGAGCATACCTGCAGGTGCCTGATCACAACGCTGTTTTGCAATCGCCTTAAGTCTTGGAGATTGGTCTGCAACCAGTTTTTCGAATTCTACATTGGAAAGAATTGTCATTGGTCCTTACCTCCAAAGCTCAAAATTGTTCTGTTTATGTGTGTCTGGCTGCAGTTAGTTGACTAGTAGGCGTAATCCAGTCTGCTACTTCGGCACTTGCTTCATCGAGTATTCCGCGTCCAACTACATAATCTTTGAGAAATTCGGCTAGGTGCTCGATGGACTCAGCTTGTTCTTCAAGCTCAGTGAGATGCGCTAAAAATGTAGGGTCGAGTTTTACTGTTGCTAATGCCTGTTCAGCTGGGTTAGCTGATCTTTCAAAAGCAACCTTAAGTTTGTGGGGTATAAATGCTTTTTGTGACGCAGCCATAGCCTCTGGCAGGTCTTGTGTATCTGGGCTAGCGGGTGCCTCTGCCATTTCCATCGGTATTTGTGGTGCAGGAGGTGGAGCCATTTGCTGCTCTTCAAACGTGGTATCTTCAGTAACAATATCCTTCAAAATATTGTCTTTTTCTTCTTCGATAATTTTGTGTACTTCGTCATCTACTGCTTCACTAATTTGGGAGATAACTTGAGCAGCAGCGTCATTGACAAAAGCTATGGCTTGTTCAGGACTTGAAATTGGACCCATGTTAGCAGCTAAATTTCTAGTTTGAAGCTCGATCCACTTGCGAGTGTCTGAGCTAAACAAATTAGGAAAGTTTGCTGCTTCAATGCGTTCACCTGCAATCCTACGTTTAACAGCTTCCACACGTTCACCTTCAATTCTACGTTGAACAGCCTCTACGCGTTTATCTTTATCGTCTTGGTCGTCCCAAACATCGACTGTGAAATGTCCTTCTGGGTCAACCCAAACATCTACCGGGGGAGTCAACGTTCCAACAGTATCCGTTTCCATAATTTTATCCATGATTTCTGATACAAGACTTTCGGATAGGTACTCTTGGGTATATTCAGCCCAATGTGGGAATAATTCATTGACCATTGCTACAAAAGAGTCTCTGTCTGTTTGCCACCAGGAATTGATTGCATCAGCTACATTAGTGGGACGTGCCCCTTCGCTGCTCCATGTATAAATATCACCATAGAAGTCAGGAGAGAAACTATGGCTATATGTAGCGTTCACTCGTACAGAACCTTCATGCTTTTTTAGCAGTTTATCCTTTCTGTACTGGGACAGTTCGTTGTACCAAATATTTCCCACGGTACTTTTTACTTTCTTATCGGAATAGTCTGGGTTGTCCTTTTGCACCTTTTGCTCCATTTTATTAAACCAGGCTTTTGGTGGACGCCCAGGAGCTTCTCTGCGCATCCGCGCAATTTTAGATTTATGTGCTTGAGGCATGTGCATACCCTCCACGCGTATTAAGCAAAAGGTTAAGCATAAGGGCACTTAACTACGTTATTTATGCACCATCTTCATTTTGTTGATACCGGGAGGTGCACCTTTGTTGCTTTTACCGTTTCCGCCAGTATCTTTCTTCTTGCGAGTGTCGTAGTTTTCAGTGAGTGCTCTTGCAAACTCAGGATCACCGTATGCCTCGGCATAATAATCTGTAAGCTTTTTCTTTTCTTTTTCGATGCTGTAAATACCCAGTTCTTTTCCAGCAACGAGACGTTTATTGTTACCTACCTGCACAAACGCGTTGCCCATGTCATCAAAGCGTAGGATGCGGCCAGGACCATAAGGGGTAGTTGCAACATCACCCGCTTTGAATCCTTCGTCCTTAGCTTCGATCTCTACATCGTCATTGTTACGATATAGCACCAGACCGTCATCACCACGTTTCAGTGTCCAGATTTCATGGACATTACCTGATGCATCTGCGGCTCTTTTGTACAGACCAGTGCCTATAGATTTAAACTCGGGAGGAATTTCACTGATGCTTTTTATAGGAACGACTTCAGTAGCTGGCTGTAGATTGAGCAGAACAACCCCATTGTCAGAATCTACTTCAACCAATTCCCAGTCGATCTCGTGCATGGGATAGGCTTGTGCAACCAACGCCATTAGATCGTCTTCTGACGGGTGCCCTAATTGAACATCAAAGGGCACTGCTGCGCTGAATCTACTTGCAGTAGATTTAGCTTGAGTTGAAATTTGGAGATCAGCCCGGTAACCGCGCTTAGCTAGCACAGCCTTAAGTCCAGTTACGAATTCAGTTGCTACAGATGTTCTGTCCCTGTGCAGTCTGTGGCTGATTGCTTGCAGCTTTTTCATTCTAGCGCGGTCCATAGTCTTCTCTCCTTATAATGCGTAGATAGCATTACACCTAGATTTCTCTTTGGAATACTTTTGGTTTATCAAACTAGTTTTATAATAGCAAGAAAAAAGAAAGGGATTATGCAGGAACCAACTGGGGAAATCTTTGCGGAAGTTTGATTTTAACCCCAGATAAATCTGGTTTAGTGTTTTCATTAAGCTTTGTAAGTTTTTTTGCATATGTATCTTTTCGTTTACCTGTTGCATACTTTGCCATAAATGCTATGTAATGCTCACCACAATATTTATCTACAATCGAATAAAAATACGGTATTGAAATTCCTAATGCACCACACTGTGCTTTAATATTGCCATATAAACGCGTTGTCTCTTTAAGAATCTCCAATATATCCATTGTAAAATCGTGTTCCAAAGAGATTATTTTTCTAGGTTTCTTTTGAAAACACTCCCTACAATCCCACAAATAAGGACGCAGCATTCTTTGAATACTAACGTTCTCAATTGGTTTACCACAAACCACGCAAGTTAATACTTCTCGGCCTGATTTGATCCATTTTTTTAAAAGATCATTTTCAAATTTGAGTCTATGTATTTCAGACTCTATATGCTTTTCGACGACATCTTTACTGTATACCATAATTAATTCCAAATTGTTTAACTTATGTTGTCAAAATTATTACTTTTCACAGCTGTTCTAGACTCTTTTCTCAATTTGTTTATAGCAGTTTCATACGCTATAATCACTTCATTTAATGTAACTCCTTCTAATAGTGCGATTTCTTCAAAAGAAAACTTAGTTCCGGGTTCCGTGTTAAATACATGCGCAAGCGCCCAAAAGCAATTATTAAATGAAGAATCATAGATATACCACTCGCAATCAGCACAATCACACGGTAATATTGGTAATGTTTCTCTTCTCAGCACACACTTTTGTAAAAACATAACACTACCCGCATTGGCTAAACCCGCAATAGCAGTAATTGCACCCACTAGATTGGTACAACACTTCACCGCAATCAGGGCACAGCTCCCCTGAAATTTCACCGGGTGGCTGTGTGTGAGTATCTACGTGCTGCGCTGGTTCTTTATCTATAAATTCTGAAAATCCTTCATAGCGGTCCAGATATTCACGCATTACAATTGCAACAGCATCCGGGACACTTTTTACTGACCGACCACTATCGAAGATAGGATTAGATTTATGGCCTGCTAGATGCCCAATAATTGTTACTGCAGGTATTCCATGTTTTAATGAATGTGATATCAACCGGCCCTCTGCTTCAACATGCGTAGTAATCTCCGAACCTGCCTTACTAATGTGTACGAATACTTCCCGTAAGCCATAATCATCTTCGTTTATCGTAATATAAGCCTTTCCACCAGGTGTGTTTATCTTGAATGTTGCACCAAAAAGCACTGGACTACGAAATCTAGGGGTTACTTGTTTTGGTGCTTTTTGCAACAAAGTATCTGGTAGTTCCTCCTGGGGTTCTTGTTTCGTAATTAGTACTTCAGTCTGCCTACTACCACTTCTATAAATAGTGATAGATTTACATTTAGTTTTGTGTGCCAACCTAAATATGCTACTAACCTGTTCTCTAGTTGCGTTGTTTGATAAATTTACCGTTTTAGATAGTGAACTGTCAATGTATTTTTGAATTTGTGCTTGAACTAGTACATGATCTTTAGGTGATACTTCTAACGCAGTAACCGCATACTTTGGTAATTCATTAGGATAATCTTCCCGCATAAAATGTTTCATTTCATGGGTTCCAAAACTATCTTTTCTTGTAAATTCCCACTGGAAAACAGGTTCAATCCCGGATGACGTTTGGTTACAAATAATAGCTACCGTGCCTGTGGGTTGTGCAGTTAACAACCCTGAATTCCTTCGATTTACTGATTTTAAATCTTCGGGAACACCTCTAATTTCTCCTAATTTTACAGAAACTGCTTGTGCTGTTTTCATTATTCTATTATAAATATCATCTATTAAAGTTAAACTTGCTTCAGATCCGTATCTGATTTCTTTACGGAGCATTAAATCATGTAAACCCATAGTGCCTAACCCTACACGCCGAGTTTTTAATGTCCATTCTTCTATTTCTGGGAGTGGAAAATTATTTATTTCTATAATATTATCAAGAAATTGAATACCTAAAGCAGTCAGTTGGTCTATTTTGTCATAATCGATACGATTTTTTTCATCTGCTTCTGAATAGTACCAGCACTTACCTAAATTTATAGCACCCAGGTTGCACGACTCGTATGGGAGTAATGGTTGCTCGCCGCATTGCTCAGTATTTACAAAGACTTGGCTACTTTTTCCATCAAATTTTGATGCAAATCCACCAATGAAATAGTTATGGTAATCATCTACAGTACCATTGTATACATCCTCAAATCCATCAAGTTCAACAGAGACAACTTTGTGGTTTAGCCCTACGGCGTATGTTTTTAATTCTGAATAAGTTTTAAATGGCGATGTCTTTCTAGAAATTTCAAAAGATACATCCTTTTCTTTACAGGCGTTCTTCCATTCTGATTTTAATGGTGTGCGTTTTAAGTCAAACTTTAATGAATTGAATATGTTTCCTTGCTCTTTCTGTATCAATTCTTTTTTCTTTTTCCAAGTATTTATTTGTGCAGTTATGATTAAGGATTTGTTTACCGGGTCTTTTCGGTATGCAGAATTAGAGCAGGAAATTGAACAAAATCCTATTTCTCTTTTATAGTAGGACACTTCAAAAGGCTGTTTACAATGTTCGCAGTGCTTAATTACAAATATGTGCCCATCTTTAATGTAACAATCTAGCCCTGTTTGCAAGGCGTTTTGATACGATTTGACTACTCGTGGGTCTTCGTCTATATGCTCTAAACTAAGTTTAGCTGTTGCCCATTTGGCCAACACAGTTGCATTTCCAACGTTTGCATTTCTGTATGATGAATCTACCGGAAGATTGTTTTCTTTACAGTACTTTTTCCAGTCCTTCTTTGAAAAACGTCTTCCAAGACTTTTAGTAAAATTAAGCGCATGTTCTTTTAGTTTAGCGTTAGCTATTGGTATGTATCTTCCATTGTTGGCACCGCTTACTGCCTCAGACATATTTTGGTGATATGTAGCCCATTTATCTTTTGACCATTCATAACGTGCTCGACGCATGGGGTTTTTGTCACCAATCATGTCTTTTCGGTGTAAATTACAGTGAGCTTTTCTTGTCAGAATTTGTAAATTGGATGGGTAATTGTTTAATCCATTGTAGTCCTTATGATGTACGACCATTCCCCAGCCACTACGTTTAACAAGGTCAATCCCGTGGTAAAACCCTGCAATATATCTGTGTGCTAACCGATTTGCGTTACCGTACCGAATCCACATATAATCCTGAGATTTGGAATTTGAATGTTTTAGTACTTCTTGAATTTTAGCTTTAAACTTAGTAAATATGCGTAGGCTATCCCCGCCACATAACTCTATTGCCTCCTTGCTGCTACCATCTTCTAGTATAAACTTGTGATTTTTAGTAACACGCAAACTAGAACCATCGTCTAAGGTTACTTTTACTATTGGTTGTTGTTTGCCTGTTAATCTTGGATTTCTCAAATATTTTACAGCTAACTTCCCTTTGTCTGTGGTACAAAATACAGGAACGTCTTTTCCTTCATCAGTAAGTTGTTTAATCGTACGTGATCCACGCCCATCGGCTAATGCTACTAATGTGTCACCAACTACGCAAGGGTTTACTCCTAACTTACCGAATTTACCGTTGAATATGTCTCCTCTGTTTAGTTCATCCCAAAAAATAACACCTGGTTCACCGTTGCTCCAAGCTTTATCGACAATCAAATTCCAAATATCTTCAACTGTATAGTATGCGCTTGGGTCAATAGGTTTTTGTTTATCATATTCTTCAGGATAGTCTGTTTCTTTACTTATAAAGAATTGTTTATCTTGCCATTTACACGCCCAAAGACTGTCAGATTCATGGTCTATTGCACGCATAAATTCATCAGTAATGAGTACTGACATGTTAAAATTAGAAAGGGTACCTTCTTCTTCTTTGCACTTTATAAATTCGATAATATCTGGGTGATCTACTGTCATAATAGCAATCAATGCAGCTCTTCTTACACCACCCTGCTGTACTTGGTTGCCTGTTTCGTTGAACACCTTTAGGAAGCTCACAGGGCCGCTGGACGTGCCCTTAGCACTAGTAGTAACCGCTGCACCCTTTGGACGCAGTGTGGATATATCTAGCCCTACGCCACCGCCAGCTTTGGAAATCATGGCTAGTTGTTTATTTGTCTCCATGATACCTTCCATGGAGTCTGGTACACGTAAGAAAAAACAACTGGAGAGCATGCCAGTAGGACGCCCAGCGTTTATTAATGTAGGAGTTCCTGGCATAAACTCTAGATTACACATAATGTCAAAATACTTCTTAGTTTCTTCTCTCCAAATATTTTTGATATCGTCTATTGGCAATGTTACTAATTTTTCGTCCGAAGGAAGCACGGGTAGCTTACGTCTACGCATAACTCTGGCATAAACTTCTTCATGTGGACTAAACACTTCTGGAGTATCTTTATTAAATAGGTAATTTTTTTCAAGTAATACATCTATAACGTCAGGAATAGCGACAACCTTTGCTACTCTGGAAAATAGGTGTTCGGGTGTGCCCTCTCCTTCAGCATAATATTTAGCTTCCAATATTTGTTTAGATAATTCATTTAGGTCAGACATATTGACTCCTAATATATATTAACGTTGGTTATGCCATCTGTCCTGTCTAAATCCCAAAAATGATCAAATAACCGTGAATCCAAATCCCTATGCGATATAATGTTGATAGAAGTCGCTCCCAAATCATGCGCAACTTCAAGTACTGAATCAAACACCCTGTCTATCACTTCCTCATTTAATGGACCAAATACTTCATCCAACCACAGTGAGGATACACCTTTCTGTGATATTGAGTTAGCCGTTTTCCATGTACTTAATAATACTGCTAAACCAACTTCGGTAGCTTGGCCCCCGGAACAAACTTCAATGGGCAATACTTTATGGCTGTCGTAAACTAAGATACCGATTTTATCCAACTTTTTCTTCTTATTGGAACCTGTACGTTGCGAAATAAACTCAGCTTTGTATTCATTATTGGATATTTTTTTAAGTATTTCTTTCAAATAGGTGTTCAAAAGCTGCAGAACGAGGTCTATTTTATACAGCTTCATCTTCTTAAACACTGCCAGCGCCCCTGCTAAATATTGCGCTTCTACGCTTATTTCAGCTACCTGTTCCCTTAGAGCCACTACTGCTTGTTCTTTTGCTTCCAGGGCACTATCAATTTTTTCTCGAATGGATTTCTTTTCTTCAGAAACTGCCAATGCAGACTTTAGCTCGGTACGCTCATGAATCAAGCTATCTAGCTTTGTGTTCCCGGTTATAATACCGTTTGTATATTTCTTTAGCTTTTTCTTTTCTTCCTTGATGTCTACTTTTTCTAACTCTGTAGCTTGTATGGTGGTAACTGCAACTTGTTTACTTTTTATTGCTGATTCTATCGCTTCATATTCTCTAATTAGGTTCTTAGTTTTTTTCGCTTTTTGTATACTTTTTTCAAGTGCTTGTTCATCCTTTTCCGCTTGCTTTGCGTGCGTGGCGAACTTAGTTATAGTAGCTTCTTTATTTTTAAGTGGTACCTTAACTGGACAGCCTTTGTTGTTAATAGGGCATGTATTTGTCATTGCCTTAGCATTTTTTATTTCTTTCTTAGCTCTATTCAAATCATGTGTAGCTTTTGCATGCTCTTGCTGCAAATCATCTAACATGTCTTCAATCTCGCTAAGATTTGCATCTGGTTTACCATACTTTTTACGCGCATTTTGCAGTTTCTTTATTTCAATATGTAAGTTACGCACCCGTTGGCGTTGTTCACTTAGTGTGGCTGCTCTAGTTATAATAGTTTGAATGTGGGCAGAAAGCGCTCTAATTTTGGATATTTTTTTTGCTATTGTATCAATCTTGTGTTCTAATATTATTAAATCTTTAGGATCAACCTCTTTATAATCTTCGTCATCCAGTAAAGAGTTTTCTAAGCTTTCTAATTCTGCAGCATAACGTTCAAGATCTGCAGCTTGTATTTTTTTATCCTGCACGGCTCCTTTCAAATCTTCATCGCATTCAGTTATAATTTCATCATATTTATTCAGTGAAAATATATCTACAATAGCACGTGCACGATCTGCAGACTTTCCTTCTACTAAAAGTTGTGTTTGCCGCTGCCCTAAAAATGCAATCGACCGAAAATCATCCGAAGTCATTCCTAAAGTTTGCACAATGATTTTTCTAGTTTCGGGATCTGATTTCCCACGCAGGTCTTTATCATGTCTGTAAAAATACAAACCACGCTTTGGTCGCCCACGTATTTCGCGTATTGCGTAATGTGCCCCCTCTAAGTTAAACCATAGTTTTATATCATAACCTTTATTCAAAATTTTGTTTACAAGATTATCTACAGTTTCTTTTTCACGAAGAGTTTTTCCAAACAGTAAATAAAAAATGGCTTCCAGAATAGCAGATTTACCAGAGCCAATCTTGCCATTGATACGCGTTATCCCTGGGTTGTTGAGCTTGAATGTTACTTTATCGTAGCTCATCCAACCATCTAGTTTTAGTTTCTGTAGATCTATCATAGGTATTTTCTACAAGTCTTTCTTAATTTTTTTACATCTAATCCGAAGTCTTCTTCGCTTAACACAATATCTACTTCCTGCTGTAATGATTTTGCTTTTGAAACTTTTTCTATAGATGCGCGTGTACGTATATCAGGAATAGGATCATTTTCTAGCTTTACTTCTAAACAATGATCCTGCAATGATTCTTTTATGTAGTTTTGATTGAGTGACCCCCATAGTTTTAATGGAAGCTCAAATTTCAATTTTAGTAAGTTATTCGCAGGAATTGTATCTTTAACGAATTCTATTATAGTTTCCTCTGAATCAACCCCTTCTTCAAACACAACCTCTAATGTAATTTTTTTTGGAAGTGGTAACTTGTACTTTTTTACTTTAGTGTTTACCATGTTCATAGCAACAAGCAGAACACCATCTTTGTCTGAATATGCCTTTTGTACAGGAGGCCCAGGGTACCAGCACCGTGGATGCAACTTCATAGTTCTATGGATGTCCCCTAATGCGATATACTGTGCATTAGTCTTTTCTAAAATTTGCTTGATTGATTTATATGTTTCTTTAGGTACATGCTTAATATTAGAAAATTGTAAACCAGGCACAGTTCCATGCCATGCAATTACCAACGGTTTACTACCATCATGTTCTTGTTCTGCCAGTGCTACATCCCCCCATGACTCCATTGCAAAAACACTTAGTTTATCAAACGCGATGTATGCACCAGGTTCCACAATATGAATGTTTACTTTGTAGTTACTAGCTTCGCGCAAGTAATGTAAGTAGTTTAGAGAGTGATATTCTAATGTTTTTGTGGTGTAGTCGTGATTACCTGGAATGAATATAAACTCAATTTGGCGTTTTGTATCTAAGAGCTGCCTAACCAAAAAATCTTTTACAGTTTGATCTGGTTTAGGTTTATCAAAGATATCGCCAACTACAACGATATAGTCACAGTGTTTGCGTACAGCTAGGTTAACTAACTCAGGGAGAGCACGAGTATTATAAACGGGGTGCGCCGAAGGCGCACCCCTGTGCAGATCTGCTGTATGCAGTATTCGCACCATTAGTTATCTAGTCATCGTCGTCATCGAAGTCGAAGAGTTCTTCATCTTCATCGTCTTCGTCATCGGACGCGTTTTCCTCATCTTCTTCTGGTTCTGGTTCTTTTTTCTTCTTCTTTTTCTTTGGTTTTTCTTCTTCCTCATCATCATCTTCTACTGGCTCTTTTTTCTTCTTTTTCTTTTTCTTTGGTTTTTCTTCTTCATCATCTTCATCATCATCTTCTGGTTCTGGCTCTGGCTCTTTTTTCTTCTTTTTCTTTTTCTTTGGTTTTTCTTCTTCGTCGTCCGCATCGTCTGGGTCAGCTTCTACTGGTTTAGTCTTCTTTTTCTTCTTTTGTTTCTTTGGCTTTTCTTCTTCATCATCGTTATCGTCGTCATCTTCTTTACTACCCTTTTTAAACGATTTTACTTTGGAAATTCTAGAAAAAATTCGTCCATCTTTCTTACTTTCCTCGTCTTCAATATAAACTTTAACTATAGCTTTTTTAGCTTCATCCAAATCAATTTCGTCTTCATCTACATCAATACCTGCGGCTCTTGCCCACT
>Ga0307378_10008919_pt1 | contig 13238 bp, 10 predicted proteins | sample UN1MG_FD_202238 | JGI IMG/M metagenome (GOLD analysis project Ga0307378, IMG submission 202238) | Soil microbial communities from Risofladan, Vaasa, Finland - UN-1 | ecosystem: Environmental > Terrestrial > Soil > Coastal area > Acid sulfate soil | place: Finland: Risofladan, Vaasa | collected... | reverse complement strand
CCGGTGGCGGACGAACTCGACGACCGCCGGGACCATCGAAACGATGATGATGATGAGAATGACCAGGCTGAAGTTCCTTTTGACAATGGGGATGTTGCCGAAAAAGTAGCCGCCGAAGACAAAGACCCCGACCCAGCCGATCCCCCCGATAACGTTATAGCTGATGAATTTCCAGTAGCTCATCCGCCCGATCCCGGCTACGAAGGGCGCGAATGTCCGGACGATCGGCACGAAACGGGCGATAATGATCGTCTCGGCGCCATATCTTTCGTAAAAACGATGGGTCCGCTCCAGATATTCTTTCTTGAAGATCCGGGACTTTTCTCGGCGGAAGACCTTCGGTCCGATGAAATGACCGATCCAATAGTTGGCCGTATCACCAAGAATGGCCGCGGCACTGAGGATGACGAAAAGCCAGGCAACATTCAGCACCTTGGCGGCGGCGAACGTTCCGGCGGCGAAGAGAAGAGAGTCACCGGGCAGAAAAGGAGTCACCACGAAGCCTGTTTCTAGAAAAATGATGAAAAAAAGGATGAAATACGTCCACAGGCCGAAGCTTTGGATGATCGCGCTCAGATGTTTGTCGAGATGGAGGATGAAATCAAGCAGCTTCGAGAGGAACTCCACGGGCACTCCTCAAAAAAAGAACCTGCGGCTCCCGGGCCGCGGGACGAGAAAGGCCTTTATTAATATACATCCCCTCTAAAGTCAACACTGAGGCTCGTCAGGAAAAGGCAAGTTCTGGTAGAATGGGCACGGTAAATCAGATCACATGAGCACTCAGAAGAAAATTGACCGGATCGAAGCCGCCCTCGTCCGCCTGCAGTCACAGGAGACGGAATGCCGGTTGTGTCCCCGCGATTGCGGTGTCAATCGGGCCGCCGGGGAGCGGGGATATTGCGAAAGTGGACCGGCGGCCGTCGTCTCGCACGGTCTTCTCCATTTCGGTGAGGAGCCGGTCTTGAGCGGCGCCCGAGGCGGCCCGGATGACCGGAACAAAACGAGAGGCGAGCGGGCCGGTTCGGGGACGATCTTTTTTGCCGGGTGCAACCTCAAGTGCCGCTTTTGCCAGAATTATCAATTGAGCTGGCTCGGCCGGGGCCGGCCGGTCAAGGATGAGGAGCTGGCCGGGATGATGCTCGACCTCCAGGATAAGGGGGCATTGAACATCAACCTGGTTTCCCCGACCCATTTCCTCCTGCCCATCCTCAGAGCCCTGCGGATCGCCTGTTCGAAGGGTCTGGAGATCCCACTCGTCTTTAACTCCAATGGCTACGAGAAGGCCTCTCTTCTGGCACTTCTCGAAGGAATCATCGATATCTACCTGCCCGATCTCAAGTATTTTTCCTCCCTGCTTTCCCTCCGGATCTCGGGAGCGGCGGACTATTTCGCTCAGGCGGGCGAAGCGGTCAAAGAGATGGCCTGCCAGCAGCCCGGCCTCGTCCTAGATGATCAGGGCATCGCCCGGCGCGGCTTGATCGTCCGCCATCTGGTCCTTCCCGGCCAGATCGGAGACACTCGGGCCATCCTGGAATGGCTGGCCAAAGAGCTCGGCATCTCGGTACCGGTCAGCCTGATGAGTCAGTATCATCCTTGCTTCAGGCCGCCGGAAGATATGAAGAGCCCGCTCAAGAAGGAAGAATATAGGCAAGCGCTGTCAGTCGCTGAAGAGAGGGGATTCGAATGCCTGTTCGTCCAGCCGGACTCCTTCACTCCTGATGAGCATCTCGTCCCCGACTTCGACCGAGCCGAGCCTTTTCAGTGGACAGGGAAACGGGACAAAGGCTGAGTTTTCGCGACCGCCTCAGCGCTCCGGGATCTGCGGAGCATAATACCGGGTCCTGGGCAGGCGATCCTCGGGAAATCCCAAGGCCAAGGCCATTTCCCGCAGCTTCGCCTGGATGGCACCGACGTTCTCCGGTCCCATCCGGAGCAGGTGTTTCTGAGCGACGCTCAAGTTCTCCAGGGCCGGGTCGAGAATAACATAGTTGAGGACGGCTTTCTCTAGAACGATGTTCCCCTCGATGACCGGCGTACCCATGAGTTCAACGATCGCCCGGAGGATCGTCTGCTCGAAATCCTGGTCGGGATATCCCAGATCCCTGTAGGCTTCCTGGCAGAGGGGTTTCATCGACCTGAAGAGCGAAACACACTGGTCGCTCTCCAAGGAGACGAAAACATCCACCACGGTATGATAACGGCTGTATCCCTCCGGGTCGGCCACGTAGACATCGCCCCTCTTGACCGTCACGAATTCGCCGGGCGGCTGGAAAAAGTCGATGTGCGGCCGTGGACTCAGCCCGTTGGCGATGTTGTCGACCGCAGCCACGAACCGCCTGATCAGGTCTTTGCTTTTGAGCCACTCGGCCAGCCGCGGATGAGAGGAGATCTCCTTAGCCAGCTGGCGGACGAGATCATCGCTCTTGTCCAGCTCGACAGGGGGCTTGGCGGGCCCTTCCGAGGAAGCGGGAGGAAGCTCTTTTTCGAAGACGGCCGCCGGAGGGACGTCGACCAGACGCTCGTCCTTAGCCGCCCTTTTATAGATCAGAAAATAATAGAGCGCTGCCGCTATGACCAGGATCAGAAAGACGAACAGGACCTTGGGGAAGGGGCGTTTCCTGACTTCGATCTCCTCTCCTTCGAAGGTCTCGCCGGCGATCTCCTTTTCTTCAATTTTTTCCTCGTTCAGATCGTTTTCATTTTCGGTCATGGTGATCCCTCCACTTTTCGGATTTTGATGTCTCCTTGAAGCGTGGTCAGTTCCAAGGAAACCCCGCCGTCCCCGGTTGTCGAAGACACCTTCTGGGCCGGCAACGGCTGCTTGAGGTCGATCTCGCTGGAGATATTCCCCGCCGGGGCCTCGAGGGTGAACCGAGCGGCGATTCCCGACTCTAGATAGACAACGATATCTCCCCGCTCGACCCTGATGCGGACGCTGTCCTCAGGCCTAGGGTCCAGAAGCTCCGCCTCAACGCTGCCGCTCTCCAGCCGGACATCCAGGGAGCCGGAGTAGTTTTCGATGGCCACTCGGCCTTCTTTGGCGTCAACAACGGCCCACCCGTAAACGCCGGAAATCAGGATATTTCCCCGGCCATTGCTGACTCTGTCGAGCCGAACCGAACGGGGGACCTCAAGGACATAATGGACGGTCCTCCCCTCTTCTCTGTATCCTTCTTCCTCAGTCTTGATCCTGACGGCATCGCCCCTCTTTTCGGTCCGGATATCGGCCGAGGAAAAATGCCCGCCCAAAAAATAGAGGCCCGCTCTGGGGGGAAGACCTGGTCTTCTGAAAGCCGTGATATCGACTCTTTCTTCAGCCCATCCGGAGATCTCTATGTCACCGTCGGTATTCTCCAAGACGATCACGCCCCCGGATTCCAGGTCCAAGGTCTTGTGGTATTCGCTTCGAAGAGTCCTGGATTCCCCCTCTGAGGACCTGTCGACGACCGCGAGCACACAGGCGTTCGACAAAAACATCAGCGCGGCGAGCAAAATGAGGGCTGTTCTTGTCAATTCACTCTTACCTCAAGGCCATTGTAGCGTCAATAGGAGGGGATATCAACAATTTTTGCCTGACGCTGAAGCATGCGATGCGGGAAGAAACGAGCCTTTCTCCTTCCAAAAAGTCCCCGGGGGGAGCCGACAGGCTGACGAACCACCAGCTGCAGCGAAGGCGAGGGCTTGGGTGAGGAAGTCCATCGATGACTGAGCGGAAGGCTCGGGACATATGCCTCGAAGTCACGCTGCGATTTCCCACATCGGCTCTTTGGAGGGAAAAAGCTTCGCTTTCTCCCCACCAACGTTCGCTTCGCTCACTGCCCCCCTTCTCGGACTGCGTCCTCCGACCAAGGGGGCCATCCCCCTTGGAACCCCCGCTGCTTTGCTTCGCAAACCAGCCAATCTTGCTCGATTCGCTCCTCACTCTCCTCTACGAGGAACCCTGCCCGCTCGTCGCTCATACGGACTTCTCACCATACATCCCTCGCCTCATAGAAGAAAGATAAAGCAACCATTTATTCTTTAGACAAGGCGAGGGGCAGTGGCATGAGAAAGCCGTATGAGGAGTGAGCGGGCACGGTTTCTCGACCACAGGGAGAGAAGAGCGAACGACGAATCGAGCCCGTTTTCCGCGCTGGGAGAAAACGGGCGCGGTTTCGATGCCACTGCCCCGAGCCCACCTATCCGAACCGACCGGTGATGTAGTCCTCCGTCCGGGAGTCGCCCGGGTTGGTGAAGATCTGAGTGGTCTTGCCGAACTCGATGAGCTCTCCCAGTAAAAAGTAGCCGGTGAAGTCGGACACACGGGCGGCCTGCTGCATGTTGTGGGTCACGATCACGATGGTGTACTGTTTCTTGAGTTCGCGCATCAGGTCCTCGATCCGAGCCGTGGCGATAAGGTCGAGGGCGGAACAGGGCTCGTCCATGAGCAGGATCTCGGGCTCGATGGCGAGCAGGCGGGCGACGCACAGCCTCTGCTGCTGCTCACCGGCCAGGGAGAGCGCATTCACCTCGAGCTTGTCCTTCAACTCCTCCCAGAGATGAACGGAGGTGAGGCTCCATTGCAGCCGCTCCTCGACGACGGACTTGTCCATCATCCCGTGCACGCGCAACCCATAGGTGACGTTGTCTCGCACACTCAGAGGGAACGGGTTCGGCCGCTGGAAGACCATCCCCACTTTTTTCCGGAGCTTCAGGAGGTCATATCCCTTTTTATAGATATCGGCTCCGTCGACGAAGACATGTCCCTGGATATGGACATCCTCGATCAGGTCATTCATCCTGTTGAGCGCCCGAAGAAAGGTCGTCTTTCCGCACCCCGACGGCCCGATCAGGGCGGTGATCTTCTGCGGGTCGATGCTCAGGTTGATGTGCTTGAGCGCCTGGAATCGACCGTAAAAGAAACCCAGGTCCTTGACCTCGATGATACCCATGAATCCTTCTCTATCCGAACTTTCCCGAGATATAATCATTCGTCCGCGGGTCGGACGGGGCAGAAAAGATCTTCTCGGTCCGGTCCACCTCGACGAGCTCGCCGTTGAGAAAAAAAGCAGTCCGGTCGGCCACCCGTGCGGCCTGCTTGGTGTTGTTGGTGACCAGGATGATCGTGAATTCAGGTTTGAGCTGCCGCAGCGTCTCTTCGATCTTCATCGTCGAGATGGGATCGAGCCCGGAGGTGGGCTCGTCGAGCAGGATGAACTCCGGCTTCAGGGCCAAGATCCGGGCCAGGCAGAGCCTCTGTTGCTGGCCGCCGGAAAGCTTCAGAGCGCTCGAATCCAGCCGATCCATGACCTCCTCCCATAGGGCCGTCTTCCTCAACGAATCCGCCACCAGCTCGGTGAGGCGCTCCCGGCCCTTCACGCCGGCCATTCGGGCGCCGAAAGCGACGTTTTCGAAGACCGACCGCGGCAGGGGTACGGGTGTCGCGAAGACCATCCCCAGTCGCCGCCGCAGCTCGACAACACTCGTTTCCGGCCCATAGACATCCTGGCCGTGGACCTCCAGAGTCCCCTCCGTCCTCGAATTCGGGACCAGGTCGTTGAGCCTGTTCAGGGCGCGGAGAAAGGAGGACTTGCCGCTGCCGGACGGGCCGATGATCCCGAAGATCTCGTTCTGACGGATCTCCAGGGTGATATCTTTCAGAGTCGGCACCTCGCCGAAGAAATGCCGGAAATTTTTCGCCCGGACTGCAGCTTCGGTCATGTCAACAGTATCTCCTCATGAACCTGTTCATCAGCGAGTAGGCCAGCACGTTGATGCTCAGGATGGCGATGATCAGAACGGCCGCCGTTCCGTAAGCGTTGTCCATGGAGATGCCTTCCCGGGCCAGGATATAGAAATGAACGGACATCGTCCGGGAGGAGGAAAACAGCGAGGTCGGGAGGTGAAGCGAGCTTCCGGCCGTAAAGATAACCGCCGCCGTCTCGCCGATGCTCCGTCCCACGCTGAGGATCACACCCGTGGCGATCCCCGGCAGGGCGGACGGCAGGACCACCCGGGTCACGGTCTGCCACTTGGTGCTGCCGAGCGAGAAGCTGACTTCGCGGTAAGCATAGGGAACCGAACGGATGGCTTCCTCGCTCGTCCGGATGATCAGCGGCAGGATCATGAAGGCCAGGGTCAGCCCGCCGCTCAGGAGCGACCAGCCGAACCCGAGCTTGGTCACGAAGAGGATGAACCCGAAAAGCCCGAAGATGATCGACGGGATGCCGGCCAGGCACTCCGACCCGAACCGGATGACCCGGGTCACCCAGTTCTCCCGCGTGTATTCTGTCAGAAATATGGCCGAGCCGACGCCCAGGGGCGTGGCGATGAGGATGGCCAGCAGGGTCAGAGCGACCGTCCCGACAATCGTCGAAAAGATGCCTCCGGCTTTGCCCATTTCCGCGGGATTTCTGGTCAGAAATTCCAGAGAGACAACGGGCAAACCTCTTTTCAGGACGTAAAAGATGATGAAGAAGAGAATGAACACCGTGATCGCCGTGAAAATCCAGAGCAGGACCCGAACAACACTCTGCTCGGTCCTGGGATTGATGGAGATATTCACGGCTTCCTTTTCATCGAGGTTAGGTTGGCGATCGTGTTGAGGATCATGATGATGAGGAAGAGGATGACGCCCGTGGCAAAGAGCGCCTGCCGGTGCTCGCCGGCGGCATAGCCCAGCTCCAGGGCGATGTTCGAGGTCAGCGTCCGGACCGGGTCGAGCGGCGAGCGCGGGATCGTGGCCGCATTCCCGGCGATCATGATGACGGCCATGGTCTCGCCGATCGCCCGGCCCATACCGAGGATGATGCTGGCAATGATCCCTGACTTAGCCGCCGGCAACATCACCATCCGGGTGGTCTGCCAGCGGGTCGCTCCGAGGGCGATCGAACCTTCCCGGTAGCTCCGGGGCACGGCCTCGAGGGAATCGATCGAAATGCTGATGATGGTGGGGAGAATCATAATGCCCAGGATGATCGAAGCGGCCAGGACGGAAAAGCCCGGTCCCCCCAGGTTGTCGCGGATGAACGGGATCAGGATGACCACTCCTATAAATCCAAAGACGACCGAAGGAATCCCGGCCAGGAGTTCGATGATCGGCTTAAGAAGGCGCCGCAGGCGTTTGGAAGAGAATTCCGTCAGGACGACGGCGCAGGCCAGGCCGAAGGGGACTCCGATGACCAGGGCCCCTCCGGTGACGTACAGGGACCCGATGATCATCGGCAGCAAACCGTAGCTCTTCTCCAGGGGAAACCAGTCCAGACTGAAAAGAAATTTCTTGAGCCCGTACTTGAACATGATGGGCGTACCCTCGGCGAAAATGAAAACGGTGATGACCAGGAGGATCGAGACGGCCGAGAAGGCGATCAGCAGGAGGGACAGCCGAATGAGCCTCTCGTTTCGCTCTAATCGTGTCGCCGCCACCGCGCCTAATCCTCCCTGAAGATCGGGATCAAGCCGTCATCTCGGATGAGTTCCTGCATTCGCCTAGAAAGTACGAAATTGATGAAGTCCTGGGCAGCCGGGTTAGGAGGGCCTTTGGTGACGAACAGGAAGGGGCGGATCAACCGGTACTTCTTCTGCTCGATATTTTCGTAGCTCGGTTCAACACCTTCGAAACGGAGGGCCTTCACTTTTTCATTGACCAATCCCAAGGAGATGTAGCCGATGCTGTGCGGGTCATTTGCCACGATCTCACGGACAGTTCCGTTCGAGTCCTGGACGATTGCCCGTGGGGTGATCCGGCTCTTCTTCATCAGCATTTCCTGGAACGTGCTGCGCGTCCCCGAGCCTTCTTCCCTGGTGACGACCGTGACGGCGTGTTCGGGCTCTCCCAGGGATCCCCAGGTGTCGATATTTCCCGAAAATAGCCCCTGAACCTGTTCCAGGCTGAGCCCGTCGATTCCGTTCTCCGGGTGGACGATGATGGCCAGGCCGTCCCAGGCCACGATCACCTCCAGCAGGTCCTTCTCCTCCGGTTTGAGCTCTCGCGAGGACATGCCAATGTCGGCCGCGCCTTGGCGGGCGGCCTGGATGCCGGCGCTCGAGCCGCCGCCCTGGACATTGACCACGCGGCCGGGGTGCTCCTTCATGTAAAACTCGGCCCAATGGTCGGCGAACGGCTGAACGCTGGTCGACCCCGCCACGACCAGCCCGCGCTGGGCGGGACTGCGGGCGCAGCCGCTCAAAACTCCTAAAAGAACAACGAGGGGGAGCCCCAAGACGAGACCGCATTTCGGACAAAAAGCCCGGCTCATGACCTCTTCGACCCTCTCGCTTGCGCTTATACTACAGACCCCCCTCTCTTTCAAGCGAATCGATATCGGCTACTCAACCAGGTCGACAAGCTCCCTGTCGAAGCGCGATTTGACGCTGTTGTGTTCCTCGCTGAGGTTCTCCAGCTTCCGGTAGAGAGCGTCGATGTCCTCTTTCAAGAGATGCATCGCCTTGGAGATCTCAACGATCTCCGGCCCTCTTTTCTTCCGCCCGGCTGCGATGATCGCCTTGTTCAATTCCTCCAGCTTCCGTTCCTTGGTTTCAATGGCCGCTTCTGTGCCGGCGATCTTTTTTTCCAAAGGCTTCAAGATCCGAGCCCTGTCCATCAGGACGGTGCTGCGCTTCCGGCGCATCTCCTTGGGAGTGGTTCTATCGCGGTCGCCGTCATCCGCCGCTCTCCCCTTCGTCTCCCTGCGGACGCCGTCTTCCTCCTGCCAGCCGATTTTTTCCAGGAAGCGCCGGTAGTCCCCCTCATAGACAAAGACGCCGTCACCCCGGAAGACGATCAGCCGTTCGGCCAGAGCATGGAGGAACATCTCGTTGTGGGTGACCATGACCACCGCGCCTTCGAAATTGTCGATGGCGGCGAGCAACGCATCGTTCGACTCCATGTCCAGATGGTTCGAGGGTTCGTCGAGAAGAAGCACGTTGAGCGGCGAAGCGATGAGCTTGCCGAGCACGACCCGGCTCTTCTCTCCGCCGGAGAGGACGGAGATCTTTTTCAGCGCTTCGTCCTGAGTGAACATCATCGCTCCGCAGATGGCCCGGGCGCGCCGGGGATCGGAATCGGGGTCGGCCCGGCCGATCTCCTCGAGCACGGTGTTGGATTCGTCGAGCCCGGCGAGATACGACTGTTCGAAGTACCCGAAGGCGACGTTGAGCGGACATCTCGTCTCTCCTCCCTGGGGCTCGAGGAGGCCGGCCATGAGCTTTAACAGAGTGGTCTTCCCCTGGCCGTTCTTGCCGACGACACAAACACGGTCTTTCGCCCCGATGCTGACGGTGAGATCCACGATCAAAGGATTCATCGGGTCGTAGGAAAAAGAGAGATCGCGGACATCGAGCACGTATTTGCCGTGGAAGGGCTTGGAGGAGAAAGAGAAATCGAGGGTGGCGAGCTTTTCGAGTTTCTCCCGTTTCTCCATCTTGGCCAGAGTCTTTATCCGCGACTGGACCAGGCCGACCAGCCGGCCCTTGGCCCGGAACTGGCTGATGAAGAGTTCGATCTCCTTGCGCTTTCGCTCATCGTTCAAACGCGTTTTTTCGTAGGTCTCTTCGTCCTGGGCGATCTGGTCGTAATACTTCCCCGTGTCGCCGCTGATCTTCCGGACCTTTCTCCGGTGAATTCCCAGGACATGGGTGATCACGGAATCCATGAAGCTACGGTCGTGGGTGATCAGCATGAACTCGCCCGGCCAACCGCGCAGGAAGCGCCCCAGCCAGCGGATGGAGGTGATATCGAGATAATTATTGGGCTCATCCAGGAGGAGCATGTCATATTCGGCCAGCAGAACCTTGGCCAGATTGAGCCTGACCTGGAAGCCGCCCGACAGCTCCGCCGGAGAACGCTCGAGGTCAGCGGCATCGAACCCGAGGCCGGCCAGGACCTTCTCCACCTTCCAGAGGCGGTCCCGTTCCGCCGGAGGAAGACCCAGCGCTGCCTCTTGGAGAACGGTCCCGGCGGCGAACACGGGCTCCTGTTCCACATAGCCAATGCGGTAGTTCCTGGGCGCGGAGACGCTCCCGGAATCCGCCGACTCCAGCCCGGCGATGATCCGGAACAGGGTCGTCTTGCCGTGGCCGTTCCGGCCTACCAAGCCCACCCTTTCCTTCCGGTTGATCTTGAAGCTGACGTTATCGAAGAGAGTCTGAGGCCCAAAACTCTTGGTGAGGTTCTCTACGGAGATCATAGCCAGCGTCCAGCCGTGCGGTCCGTCTTGGGTGGAGGACTCCCTTTCACCCTGTAAGTATGACCTAGAGGCCGAGCTCCTTGATGATATGGTCGGCGCCCGAGAACTTCTCGGTTACGAAGAGGACATAGCGAACGTCGACGCTGATCGAACGCTGGAGATCGGGGATGATGTAATAATCGCCGATGACGCTTTCATAGGTCATGTCGAAGATGATCCCTACCTGCTCGCCCCGGGCGTTCAAGGTCGGCGAGCCGGAATTCCCTCCCGTCACGTTGGTCGTGTTCAGGAAGCAACAGGCCACATCGTCCAGCTGCTCATCCTTATAACGGCCGAAATCGCGTTCCTGATGAAGCCGCTTGATTTTCTCGGGCACTCGGAAAGGAAACTCGCCGGTCTCCTTCTCGATCACGCCGCGGAGTGTCGTCAGCGGAAGATACTGGACGGCATCCCGGGGAGAATACCCTTCAACCGGTCCATAGGTGAACCGGATGGTGCCGTTGGCGTCCGGGGCGAGTTTTCCTTCGTTCATCTCGAGAAGCGCTCTCTCGTAGACCTTCTTGAGCTCGGCTCGTTCCTGGCCGAAGGCCCTTCCCTCTTCGCGTAGGCCCTTAAGCTCTTTTTCAAGAGCGGCGGCTAGCGAGATCATCGGATCCTGGAGCTTGGCCAGCTCGGCCGGAGTGAGTCCCAGGAGCTCGAGTCTTTTCTCCGAGTCGGCCAGGATCGTCTTGTCATAGAGGTTATCCACATAGTCATCGATCGCCCCCCCCGAATTCTTGGCCAAGAGCTCTTTGAATGCGGCGGGAACTTGATTCTCCGGCAGGGGTAACATCTTCTTGAGCTGGTGCTTGAAAAAGGACCTGTCGGTGGGCAGATCAAAGCTCCGTTCGACCAACTGAATCCGCTGCTTGATATAGGGCAGGTTTCTGTCCTGAAAAGAAGGCTCCCGGTCCTTGTCTGGCTTCTGGCTCTCCTCGACCGTGCGAAAAATGGTGTAGGCCTGGGAGAGGATGGTCGAACCCCTGAATCCCACGGCTCCGGTGATCAGGTCGTTCTTCCAATAGAAATCGGCGAATCTCTCTATGAAGGCGTCCACGCGGTCCAGAATCTCTCCATAAGTTTTTTGGCGACCCGGCTCCTGGGTAACCCACGCCAGGAATTCATCTTCAGCGGCTTTCTTCTTGGAACCCAGCGAGATCTTGCCCATCCCCTCGATCTTACCCTGGAAGTTCTTCAGGGCATTATTGAGGCCCTTGACCAGACCGGCATATTTGATCTCGATGTCGCGGTTGCCCTGGCCGGCCCTCTCGAAGAAGGCGATAATATCCTGGAACAGGCCGATCCTCCGCTCCAGAACCTCTCTATCGAATCGGACCTCGGACTGGGTATAGTTGCGGAACGTTTGGCCGGGATAGCCCATGACGAACGTGAAATCGCCGGGCTTGACGCCGTCCAGGGAGATCTTCAGTATCGATTTGGGTTTGTAAGGGACATTATCCGGGCTGTGATCGACACCGAAGCCTTCCTTAGAGACATAGGCCCTGAGGAAAGAGAAATCGCAGGTGTGCCGGGGCCACATCCAGTTGTCGATGTCGCCCCCGAAGTTCCCGAGGTCTTGGGGAGGCGCGTAAACCAGGCGGATGTCCTTAAGGCGCTTGTAGCGGAAGAGATAGTACTGGTTGCCGCTGTACATAGCGGCGATAATGCAGCGGATATCAGGTCCTTCCTTTTCGGCCGCGGCGATCAGTTCCTTCTGCGCTTTTTCGATCGCATAATAGATCTCCAAATAGGTCATGCCGGGCTTGACATTCTGAACGATCTTCGCCGTGACTTCGTCGTACCCAAGCAGGACATCGGCCGTATAGCCCTGGGCCGGAATCTCCTCGCTGCGTGCAGAAGCGAGAAAGCCTTCTTTGATGTAGTCTTTTTCCTTGGTTGCTGCCCGCTGGATGGCGCCGAAGGCGACGTGGTGGTTAGTCAGGATCAGCCCCTCCGGAGAGACGAATTCGCCCGTCCCGCCGCCCAGGTTGACGACGGCGCTCATAAGCCCGGTTCCGTCCTTTTTGTAAAGGTCATCCGGGTTCATCTGCAGCCCGATTTGCTGGAGGCCGAGGACCTTCATTTGGTGAGGCATCCACATGCCCTCGTCGGCCTGGGCGATGAAGCCGACCGCGAAGAGCAGGCTGAGGACCAGTATGCGGCGCAAGAATCTCATTTTCGAGCTCCTTTCATTGGGATCTTGGCAGTATTATTCTGCCGCGAACAGGACATATAGTCAACCCGAGAGGATTGCTGCGCCGAACGGCGTCTGGCATAATAAGCCGTGAAGGAAGAACAACAAATGGAACTTCCCGTTGCCAGCTGGTATGAGGCCATCTTCAGGCGCGATTCCCGCCGGACCTACTCATCCCATGTCCCCGAAGCCGAGAAACTGGTCCGCCTCGATCGGGTCTGCCGTGAGTTCCGGCCTTTTCCCGAGGTGCGCTCGGAACTGGTCCGGTCCGCTCCGGAAGCCGTATTCAAAGGCCTGCTCGGGAACTACGGCCGGATCAAAGGGGCTTTGATGTATATCGCCTTCATCGGGAGGATAGATTCTCCCCGTGTGCAGGAAGCCGCCGGATATACCGGCGAAGGAATCATCCTGGAAGCGACCGCGCTGGGGCTCGCCACCTGCTGGGTGGGCGGGTTCTTCCGCCGGGAAATTGTCCGACGGCAGATCGAGATTCAGGACGAGGAGAAGGTGCTCGCGGTCACTCCGGTCGGATATGCCCCGGAGGGTAAGGACCGCTCGGAAAAGATCCTCTCCCGTATCGTCAGGTCTCATCGCCGAAAACCGTTAGCCGCGCTGGTCGGCGGAGAAACCGCTCCACCTCAGCTGGAAAAAGCCTTTGCCGCGGCCAGGCTCGCTCCGTCCGCTCAGAACCGACAGCCCTGGAGATTCTGTATCGCCAAGAATACGGTTATCGTCACGACCGACAAATCCTTCAGCACTTCTTCCATCTCCAAGCGCCTGGATTGCGGCATCGCCATGCTCCACTTCGAGCTCGGCGCGCAGACCGCCGGAGTCGCGGG
>Ga0307378_10008915_pt1 | contig 13241 bp, 9 predicted proteins | sample UN1MG_FD_202238 | JGI IMG/M metagenome (GOLD analysis project Ga0307378, IMG submission 202238) | Soil microbial communities from Risofladan, Vaasa, Finland - UN-1 | ecosystem: Environmental > Terrestrial > Soil > Coastal area > Acid sulfate soil | place: Finland: Risofladan, Vaasa | collected... | reverse complement strand
CCTTCTCTTCTCCCGCCAGCATCTCCTGCCACTGCTGGATCAACTTTAGCGCCCGCATCGGGCTGGTGGCGTTGACGTCGAGCTTGCGGACCTCGTCCAACAGCGGGTGCTCCGCCGGGCCGAAGAGCGTGAGCTGGATCTCGCGGGGCTTCGGGGCGTCGATCGGGCGGGCGATCTTCGCGCGGCCGGAGGCGTCGAGATGCTCTTCCTCGAGTTGGTACAAGATGTCCTTGCTCCGCTGGACGACCTCCTTGGGCACGCCCGCCAGCCGGGCGACGTGGATGCCGTAGCTCTTGTCCGCCGAGCCGTCGACGATCTTGTGCAGGAAGACCACTTCCTCCTGCCACTCGCGGACCGCCACGTTGAGATTCTTCACCTGCTTAAGCGATTGCTCCAGGTCGGTCAGCTCGTGGTAGTGCGTGGCGAAGAGCGTGCGGCAGCCGATCCGGTCGTGCAGGTATTCGACCACCGACCAGGCCAGCGAGATGCCGTCGTAGGTGCTCGTGCCCCGGCCGATCTCGTCCAAAATCACCAGGCTCCGCTTGGTGGCCGTGTTCAAGATCCGGGCCGTCTCGGTCATCTCGACCATGAACGTGCTCTGGCCGCGGGTCAGCTCGTCGCTGGCGCCCACCCGGGCGAAAATCCGGTCGGCGATCCCGATCGCGGCCTGCTTGGCCGGCACGAAGCTGCCGATCTGGGCCATCAACGTGATCAGGGCCACCTGGCGGATGTAGGTGCTCTTGCCCGCCATGTTCGGCCCGGTGATCAGCAGGATCGTGCCCGACTCGTCGCCGGCCGTGGTGTCGTTGGGGACGAAGGTGCCGTCCGGCTCGACGATATCCAGCACCGGGTGCCGCCCGTCGATGATCCGCAGCACGGGCTCTTCGGTCATCTCCGGCCGGCAGTAGTTCCGCTCCCGGGCCAGTTCGGCCAACGCCGCCAGCACGTCGATCCGGGCGAGCACCGCGGCGGTCGATTGCATCCGCCGTCGCGAGGCGGCCACCGCGTCGCGCAGCTCCAGGAACAGTTCGTACTCCAGCTCCTTCGCCTTCTCGTCGGCCGTGAGCACCTTCTCTTCGTATTCTTTCAACTCCGGCGTGATGTACCGCTCGGCGTTCTTGAGCGTCTGCTTGCGGATGTAGTTGTCGGGCACCTTCTCGCGGTGCGTGTTGGTGATCTCGATGTAATAGCCGAACACCCTGTTGAAGCCGACCTTGGCGGGAATGCCGGTCCGCTGCGACTCGTGGGCCTGATACTGGGCGATCCACTGTTTCCCGCCGCGGGTCAGCTCGCGCAGCTCGTCGAGCCTGGCGTGGAACCCCTCGCGGATGAAGCCGCCCTCGCGCGCCAGGAGCGGACAATCGTCGACCAGCGCCGCATCGAGCTTGCTCCGCAGATCGACGCACAGATCGATTTCGGCCTCCAACTGGCCAAGCAGCGGGCTGTTGCGGCCGGTCAGCTTGGCCTTCACCCCGGGCAGACATCGCAGCGTGCGGCCCAGGAAGCTCAGGTCCCGCGGGCTGGCCCTGCCGGTGCTCACTCGGGCGAGTAGCCGCTCGACGTCGTACACCCGCCGCAGTGCGTCCCGCAGATCGGCCGAGAGCGACGGCTGGGCGACGAGTTCTTCCACGGCTTCGTGCCGGGCACGGATGGCGTCGATCTCCACCAGCGGATTGGCCAGCCAGTCGGCCATCATCCGCGAGCCCATCGCGGTGACCGAGCGATCGAGCACGGCCAGCAGCGACCCGTCGCGGCGGCCGTCGCGGATGGTGCGGGTGATTTCGAGGCTCCGGCGGCTGGCCTCGTCGATCTCCAGCGTGCCGGTCGACCGATAGGGGATCAGGCGATCGACGTGGTCCAGCGAGTTCTTCTGCGTCTCGTTGAGATAGTCGAGGATCGCGCCGGCGGCCCGAATCGCCTGCACGTCTTCCGGGGCGTCGTTGAATCCGAAGCCTTCCAGCCCGGCCGTGCCGAAGTGCCTGGCCAACGCCTCGCGGCCGGTCTGATAAGCCAACGCCCAGGCCGGACGCCGCGTGACCATCATCTGCTCGTCGCGCACGCCGGGCAGCGGTTCGGCGTCTTCGCTCAAGAGACACTCGGCCGGCGCGATTCGGGCGAGCTGGTCGGTCACGCGGTTGGCCGGGAAGCCGGCCGCCACGAACCGCCCGGTCGAAAGCTCGACCCAGGCCACGCCCGCCGGATCGCCGGGCGCGACGGCCGCCAGGTAGTTGCTCTCCCGCGGGTCGAGCATCGCCTCGTCGGTGACCGTGCCGGGCGTGACGATGCGAGTGACTTCGCGGCGGACGAGCCCCTGGGCCTGTTTGGGATCTTCGACCTGCTCGCACACGGCCACCCGCATCCCGGCCGCGATCAGCTTGGCCAGGTAGCTTTCCAACTGGTGGTGCGGAAAGCCGGCCATGGGGATGGGGTTCTCGCCCTTTTCGCGGCTGGTCAGCGCCAGGTTGAGCGTGCGTGCGGCCGTTTTGGCGTCGTCGTGGAAGAGTTCGTAGAAATCGCCCATCCGAAACAGCAGCAGCGCATCGCCGCACGCCTGTTTCGCCTGCTGATACTGTTTCATCATCGGGGTGGTCGCCATGCCGCTATGCTAGCAGATCGTTCGGCCGCGGCTCAAGGGGGTGCCATTTAGCCGCCGAACTTATTCGGCGCGTTTCGCGACCCTTTGCGTGTTTCCCGCACCGGCGCGCCGAACAAGTTCGGTGGCTGAATGGGGTCCATCAGAATTCGAATGGGAACGCCGTCACGAACGACCAACGTTGTCGCGGTTTACCTTCTTTGGCGGGATTGTCCTCGACATACTTGAGGCCCTGGCGACGGCCGCCGGAGTATCCAGAAAGACCTTCCAGCCTCCTCCGCCCCAGACCGGCCGCTCATCGTGGGGCCACTGCCAATGCCTGGCGACCGCTGAACTGCACGGGCGGAAACTTCAGTGCCTTCTTGGCTTCTTCACGTAGATGCCGATCGTGAGCAACGCCGCGAGCGACCGTCGCGTGCTGACCTTCGTTGCTTTGCCGAAACGCGCCAATTCCCAGGAACCGACGAAATCAGACCACGATCCCCGCGGGTCGTTCGGCAGCCAAAACCCGTAGGCCCCGAAGATCACGTGGTATGCCAGCACCATCGCTACGTTCCCAATTAGCCGTCGAACTTGTTCGGCGCGTTGTCGCGGAACGTGCATTAAATGCCGACCCAACGCGCCGAGCAAGCTCGGCAGCTAAATAATAGCGTAGCCGATTGTCCTATCTGCTTCAACCGATGTCCGGCGCGGCGTCCTTGTCACGTTGTGGATTGCGGCGTATGATGATCGGGACCGGTTGTGAAAGAAGGCCCGTCGATCGTGAATCCCACCGACTCATCCAACAATGCACTGCCCCGTTACGTCGTCGGCATCGATTTGGGTACGACCAACTCGGCGGTGACTTACGTCGATACGTCGCGGTCGCCGTGGCGGGTGCGGACGTTTGCCGTGCCGCAACTGGTCGCGCCGGGGCAGGTCGAGCGGCGCGAAACGCTGCCATCGTTCCATTACCAGCCGGCCTCGGGCGAAATGGGCCAAGGGGCGCTGCGGCTGCCGTGGAGCACCGCCGAGCCCGAAGCGGCCGTCGGCTTCTTCGCCCGGGATCATGGGGGCATGGTGCCGGGTCGGCTGATCGCGTCGGCCAAGTCGTGGTTGTGTCACTCGGGCGTGGACCGCACGGCCGACCTCTTGCCCTGGCACGGGGCGGCCGACGTGGATCGGCTCTCGCCCGTCGAGGCCGCCGGGCGGTACCTCAAACACATGGCCGACGCCTGGGACGCCGCGTTTCCCGGCCACCCGCTTCGCGATCAGGACATCGTGCTCACGCTGCCGGCCTCCTTCGACGAGGTCGCCCGGGAGCTGACCGTCAAGGCGGCAGCCCAGGCGGGGCTGCCGCGGGTGGTGTTGATCGAGGAGCCCCAGGCGGCCTTCTACGCGTGGCTCGACAAGCACGCCGACGATTGGGAGCGGATCGTCGAGCCGGGGCAGAAGATTCTGGTCTGCGACATCGGCGGCGGCACGTCCGACTTCACCTTGATCCGCGTGCGTCGCGGCGAGGGCGGCAAAGTCCAGTTTCATCGCGTGGCCGTCGGCGATCACCTGATCCTCGGCGGAGACAACTTCGATCTGGCGCTGGCCCATCACATCGAGCGGCGTTTGGCGGAGGGTGATGCGCCGACCAGGCTCGAACCGCGACAATGGGCCGTGCTGGTGCGAACGTGTCGGCAAGTCAAGGAGACCTTGCTCGGCGAAGAGGCACCGCAGCGACTCACCGTCAATCTGCCGTCGACCGGCGCGCGGCTGATCGGCGGCGGACGGCAGATCGAGGTCAGCCGCGAGGAAGTCGAGAACGTGTTGCTCGACGGCTTCTTTCCGCACGTGGGGTTGGAAGAGAAGCCGTTGCGGCGGCAGTCGGGTTTCCAGGAGTTCGGGCTGCCGTACGCGCCGGACCCGGCGATCACGCGTTGCCTGGCGGCGTTCTTGACCGCGCACCGCCACGTGGCGCTGGACGACGTGGAGATGCCGCCGGGCGTGGATCCGGCCCGGCCCGACGTGGTGTTGTTCAACGGCGGGGTGTTCGCATCGCCCCTGTTGCGGCAGCGGCTGTTGGAGGTGTTGCGGAGTTGGTTTGCGGAAGAGAATGTGGGAGGCGACTCCGTCGGCGATTCCCCCTCACCCCGGCCCTCTCCCGGAGGGAGAGGGAGAGGCGAGTCGCCCTCACCCCGGCCCTCTCCCGGAGGGAGAGGGAGGTGGGAGCCGCTGGTGTTGGATCACGATCGGCTCGATCTGGCGGTGGCCCGGGGCGCGGCCTATTACGGCATGGTGCGTCGCGGCCAGGGCGTGCGAATTGCGGCGGCTCTGGCACGGACTTACTACATCGGGGTGGAAGGCATTGCCGATCCGGCAGCCGTGGGGAAGGAAGCGGCGGCCGTCTGTCTGGTGCCGGCCAGGGTCGAGCCCGGGCACGACGTCGACCTGACGCAGCGGAAGTTCGACCTGCGGATCTCCGAGCCGGTGGAGTTCCCGCTGTACGTCTCCAGCACGCGGCTGACCGACCAGCCGGGCGAGCTGGTCGCCGTCGATCGCGAGCAGATGACGCCGCTGCCGCCGATGCGCACCGTGCTTAGGACCCGGAAGAAGAGCGACTCGGGCACGGTTGCGGTCCACCTGCACGCGCGGCTGACGGAGATCGGCACGCTGGAGCTATGGTGCAGCGAGATCGCCGGGCGGGGGAGCTGGCGGCTGCAATTCGACGTTCGTTCGGCCACTCGGACCGATGTCGCCGCGCACGAGTCGGCGGCCGAATCGGAAGGGATCGTCGACGAGGCGATCTGGCGGAAGTGTGCCGCGCTGATCCGAGACACGTTCGAGCCCGAAGGGAAAGAGCGGCCGGCCAGGCTGGTCAAGAATCTCTCCCAGGCGATCGGCAGCGCGCGGAACTACTGGCCGGCGTCGCTGTTGCGCCGGATCTGGGAGGCATTGATGGACCTGGAGCCGGGCCGGCGGCGTAGCCCGTCCCACGAGGCTCGCTGGTTGAACCTGCTGGGCTTCTCGCTGCGGCCGGGATACGGCATGGCCGTGGACGACTGGCGCGTGGCCCAGACCTGGACCACCGTACAAGGCCGGATCGTACACCCCGGCGCGGCGACTCGGGTGGAGGGGTGGATTCTCTGGCGGCGGATCGGCGGCGGGCTGGCGGCCGGACAACAGCAGGCCCTGGCCGAGCCGCTCTTGGGTCCCGTCCGCGGACTCCACCGCCAGTCGACCACCGGCAAGCGGAAAGGCACCGACTTCACCTTCGCCGTGCCGGAAACGGCCGAAATGTGGCGACTGCTCGGATCGCTGGAACTGCTGAAAGTCGCTACGAAGATCGAGCTGGGCAGTATTCTCTTGGACCTGCTGCCGAAGCCTAAGATGGCGCCCGTGCGGGCGGCGATCACCTGGGCGCTGGGGCGGATCGGGGCCCGGCAGCCGATCCACGGGCCGCTGAACACGGTGGTGCCGGCCGAGACGGCCTCCGACTGGGTGGGCCGGCTGATGGACTCACCCGGCGACGACCCCGACCACCGGCTGGCCGCGATGCAGATGACCCGTCGGACCGACGACCGCTATCGCGACGTGTCGGACAAGACCCGCCGCAAGGTGCTCGACTGGCTCGAATTGCACGAATCGCCGGCCCATTTTCTCGAACTGGTGCGCGACGGCGGGCAGCTCGACGCGCAGGAGCAGGGCCTGGTCTTCGGCGAGGCGCTGCCCAAGGGCCTGCGGATCGTCTGACTCGGCAAACGGGGAGTCGAGAAAGGGGACTGGCTCCGGGCCGCATTTCGGCTCCGCAGTCGCGAAAAACGTATGACGGCCCGGTGCCTGTCCCCTTTTCGACGGCCGCCCATACCCGCCCTACCCCCCTGTCGAGCCACCCTGCAAGGGAAAAATCTGTTTTTCGGCGACGAACTAATTGACATATTTGCCATATATGCTATAGATGAACTATCAGTTTACTTTTCGGTCACCCCACGTGAGGCAGCGCGCGGCGCCGCAGGCGTCCAACGACAACAACGGGCTCCAGGCAACACGCCCCAGGGCGCGGACCGCGCCGGTGGCCGATGTGCCTCGTTGTCGATCTCGCTCGGTGCGGGGTCGTCGCGGCTGTCTCCTTTCTGGATTCCCGCCCCGTTGAGAAACGTTGCCGCCGGTGAAGCCAGCGTGCCCAAGCTCGTCGGAGAAACACCTATGAAGAATCTCATCTCGATCCTGCTCGTCGCCGGACTTCTCTTGATCGGCAGCAGCGCGAACGCCGGGATCATCCTCCCCGAGGGGGAACTTCCGGCCTTGACCCTGAAGATCAACGACCACGGTCAAGGGCCGCCGGTCGAGTTGCAGCCCTCCGGCGTGGAAATCGCCGCCGGCAAATACCGGTACCGGGGCCAAGAGGAGACCGACGACTGGAGCATCCTCTGGGACATCGGGGCGAACGTGGATCCCGTCTTGACCGCCGCTTTCATCGTCACCAACAAGACTTCCACCCCGCAAGAGTTCACGCTCGACGCATTGTTGCCGGTCGCATCGATGACCGGGGGCACGTACACCGGCGGATCGATCTCGGGCGTGTTGATGGACGCCGGCGACGGGGCCACGCTGAGTTCCCTGCCCGACGGGCTGACGCCGCTCTACACGGCGCGGATCGACGGGGTCGACTATCAGTCGCTGATGGACTCGCCGCAACTGGTCAGCGCCGGCGATTACGGGACCGCGCCGTTCGGGCCGGACACCTTCGGCGCCCCGATCGCCAGCATGCCCGGACCGTTCTCGGTCGATGAATCGATCGGCCTGAAGCTCAGCTTCCAACTCAGCCCGGGCGACGTGGCGTTGATCTCGGGCACGTTCGTGGTGAACTCGCTACCCAACCCGGTCCCGGAACCGTCGACCATCGCCCTGACCGTCATCGGCCTGGTCGGCCTGGCCGGCTTCGGCCTGCGGCGTCGCCGCCGCGCCCGCTGAGGTCGGCGGTTGGCGATTTTGTCAGTTGGGTGGCACTGGCTGCTTGTCAGCCAGTGCCGTGTGGTTCACGTTGATTGCGGGGCACGATTCTGCTCGGACCGGCGCCGGTTGCGTCTGGAGCACCACACCACGAACATGAACACCCCCGTACCCGAGAGGACGAGCGTAGACGGTTCGGGGATGACGACCATCCACGCCTCTCGTTCGCCGGCGGGATTGATTCCGTCGCCGACGATCGTCAGCCCGTCGGCCGAGACGGCCTTGGCACGGGTCAACTGCCAGCCGGGCAACAGCAGGTCGTGTTCCGCTTCCAGGACCTCTTGGAGTTTGCGCATCCCGTGCGTTTCATCCCAAAGGAACGCTTGTTCTCCCAGGTCGCTCTTGCTGTAGCCGACCACGAGAGCGCCGTCGGGAGTGACCGCCCAGGCGATACCGGCGTAGTCTCCGCCCGGAAAATCACCGAGTCCGACCATTTGCGTTTCGGGAGTCCATCGAAAAGGTTCGCTGCCATGTTCCGACACGGCCCGACCGACCACAACCGAGCCGTCGGCCGACACGTCGTATGCCCAACCCTGGGTGTCGCCGCCGGGCAGGTCTCCCAGCCCTACGGAACCGCTCTCGGCCGTCCAGCGGACCGCCTGGGCACCTTCTGGAGGTCCTTCACTGTAGGAACTCCGGCCGACGACGACCGATCCATCGGGAGAGATACCTAGCGGATAATAGAATAGCTGCCCGGTCGCCAGGTCGGGCAGGTCGACCACGCCTTGACCGGTCGTCCAGCGGAAACCCTTGCTCGGTTCGTTGCCCTCGGCGTATCTCAACCCGGTGACTACGGTCCCGTCGTCGGAAACAGCGCCGGTTTGGCCGGGGCAGAGGACCTCGGCATGAATCGTATCTCCGTCGGTCGTCCAGCGCACGGCCTGGTAGCCCTCGCCGTCGGCGCTGATGCCCACGATTACGGAGCCGTCATACGAAACGTCGCTGGCTTCGCTGTAGAAGATCCCGCCGGGAAGTTCCCCCAGGCCGACCATGCCGTCCCGGGCCGTCCAGCGGAAGGCCTCCCAGCCTTCGGCGTGGCGCGAGAAGCCGACCGCCACGCGCCCGTCGCCGGAGAGGCCGTAAGCCACGCTGGCGTCGCCCTCGTCAAGCATGCCCAGCGGATAGAAGGTGGCCGCCGCCAGCGCGGTGCCGGCAAGTTGCAGGCAACCGGCAATGCAGACGATAACGGACGCATGTTTCATTGGTGGTCTCCTCAATGGAAAGGGCCGGCCCATCGACGGCATCCGGCCGCGGCGCAGGCAGACACCTGCCAACGCACGTGTCGGGGATGCCCGGAAAGCAAGACCGGGGCCGTTAAAGAATGCACCGTGGAGAAAAACGCCGACCCGGTGGCCGACGATCTCGAGTGCGAAACGCTGCCTGCTTCAGTGTTGCGGGACGAACGATCGCCCCTGGAGTCTTTTTTGCCCAGATTCATAGTATAAGAACCCGGTGCCCTGCTGTCAACTGCCCCCCTGGAAAATAGGGACAGTCACCTATTTTCTTCTTGACAAGCCAAGGCGGAAACCCGAAAATCGCGACATGCCAAGAGTCGCTCGAATCGTGATCCCCGACTGCCCGCACCACGTGACCCAGCGCGGCAACAACCGTCAGGACGTGTTCTTCGTCGACGACGACCGGCAAACCTACCTCGGGCTGTTGAAGGAAGAGGCACAGAGGTACGGCCTGGCCGTCGAGGCCTATTGCCTGATGACCAACCACGTCCACCTGATCGTCACGCCGAAGTCCGAGCCGTCGCTGGCCAAGGCGTTGGGTCGCGCCCACTTCCGGTACTCGCAGTACGTCAATCGCCTGCACGGCCGCAGCGGGCACCTCTGGCAAAACCGCTTCTACTCGTGTGCCTTGGACGAGGAGCACTACTGGGCGGCCGCCGCATACGTCGAGCAGAACCCGGTGCGGGCGCGGATCGTGCGCTGCCCGTGGCGGTACCGCTGGTCGAGTGCGGCGATCCACTGCCGCCTGGCCGAGGATTCGATGGAGCTGCTGAATTTTCGTCGCTGGGCCACCTCGGGCAACGACTGGAAATCGACGCTGGCCGAGCGGCTGGGCGAAGCGGCGCTCTCGACCCTTCGCCTGAACACCCACCGCGGCCGCCCGTTGGGAAGCGACCGTTTTCTCAGCAAGCTCGAAGCCCTCCTCGGCCGCCGCCTCCGCCCCTTACCCATCGGCCGGCCGAGGAAGAAGCAGAAAAATAGGTGACTGTCCCCATTTTGGCCGGGTCAACTGCCAGCCGGGCAACCACCCCCCTTGCAGCGTACGCCGTTGCCGAGGTTGACTCCTCTGGGGAGATGGGAAATACTTGGGGTATTCTGAACCTCGCCGCCACCGCTGCTCTTGCGACCGTGCGGCCCGCCCCGGGAATCCTGGTGTGAGAACGCTGCTGATCTACCCTTGCGAGATGTCCGTCTACCGGGGCACCCGCTTCGAGTTCAAGCAGACGCAGGAGTGTCTTCCCCCGCTGAACGTCGCCGTGTTGGCCGGTGCGCTGGTCGGCGGCGGGCATGAGGTGCGGGCGATCGACTTGCAGGTGGAAACAGACCACGAGGCGGCGATCCGTCGGGCCGTCGAGTCGTGGCGGCCCGAGATGGTGGGGATCACCTTCAAAACGCCCGTCTTCAACCAGGCACGAGAAATCGCCGCGATCGTGCGAAGGTACGCGCCTGAGGCGATGATCGTCGGCGGCGGCGTTCACGCGACGTATTATCCCCGGGAGTGCCTGGAAGGGACCGACTTCGACGCCGTGGTGATCGGCGAAGGCGACCGGACGATCGTCCGGCTGGCCGACGGCGTGCCGCCAGAGGAAATCGAGAACATCGCCTGCAAACGGGCAGACGAGATCGTCGTCAACGGCAAAAAGGACCACGACGGAACGATCTGCCCGGAGAGTTCCATCCACGATCTGGACGAACTCGCCTATCCCGATTGGAGCGTGTTCGATCTGCGTCGTTACGCGGGCATTACGCGGCTTTTCTACGAAGCGGCGCCGGTCGGCTTTCTGGAGACCAGCCGCGGGTGCAAAGGGCGGTGCGTGTTCTGCTCCCGCGGCGTGTACGGTACGAGTTGGCGGCCGAAAAGTCCCCGGCGCGTGGTCGACGAGATCGAGCGGATGCTGGAGTTCGGCTTCCGCGAAATCGAGATCGTCGACGACGCCTTCACCACGGACCTGGACCGGGCGACGGCCGTCTGCGAGGAGATTTTGCGGCGGAAGCTCGATTTTCCCTGGTGTTGTCGCAACGGGCTGCGGGTCAGCGACGTGAGCGAGGAGTTCTTCCGCCTGGCTCGCCGGGCCGGGTTGCACCTGGTGGCGTTCGGGTTCGAGACCGGCAACCGGAAGCTGCTGGCCGAGGCGAAAAAGGGCGCCACGCTCGAAAAGGGCCGCCGGGCCGCCCGCTGGGCCCGGCGCTCGGGCATCACCGTGATGGGCTATTTCCTGATGGGACTGCCCGGCGAAACCGAGCAGACGCTTCGCGAAACGATCGACTACGCCCGTTCGCTGGAGATCGACCTGGTCAAGTACAACCTGGCCATTCCGATGCCCGGCACGCGGCTGCACGAGATGTGGCGCGACCGGATGAAGGTGACGCACTGGGACCAGTACAACTTCCATGCTCCGGCGCGGGAACTCTACGACCACCCGAATCTCGACTGGGATACGTTGGAGGCCTATCTCCGCCTGGGCTATCGGCGTTTCTATCTTCGGCCGGGTTATCTGTTGCGGCAGTTGGGGCGACTTGTGCGGCAGCGGCGTTTGGGGATCAGCGTCAAGACGGCGTTGCAGTTGGTGTTGCGTCGCGGGAAGAGGGCGTAGTCGAAGGGGGCGACGTTGACGGCGGGGGGTGAAGGGTGTACAATAAGGAGGTCATGGCAAAGACCGTGTATATCGAGAGCACCGTTCCGAACGCCTATGCTTCGGAACGACAGGATGCAGCCAGTGTCTATCGCCGGGACATCACGCGGCGGTGGTGGATGCTACAGGCCGCACTTTACGAGTTGTGTACTTCGGAAGCCACGTTGGCTGAACTGAAAGCAGGAAGTTACGCAGGTCAACAACAAGCCGTCCAATTGGTGGCGTCCTTGCCGTTGATCGAGATCACTGACGAAGTGTATGCGATTGCGGATGCATACGTTCGCCATCAGCTCATGCCAAAGCCGGCAGTGGGTGATGCGCTGCATCTGGCATTGGCCAGTCTGAACGAACTCGATTACTTGCTGACGTGGAACGTGCGACATTTGGCGAATCCCAACAAGCTCGAACACTTGACCGTTGTCAACCGCCGCTTAGGGCTGCTTTCTCCAACTATCATCAGTCCGGAACAGCTATGGGCCGAGAACCTTTCATGAACGAGCAGCAGATACAGACGCCGGACCCCATCATCGATCAGGTCAGACAAACTCGCGAGCGGCTGGTTCGCGAACATGGCGGACTGCGAGGCTGGGTCGAACACTTGAAGAAACTCCAGGCCCAGCATCCCGAGAAACTCGTGTCCCGGCCGGAACAACCCTCGCGCTAACGGTTCTTCTGCGCCCGCTGCTACGGCCGCCCCCAAGCGCCAAACCGCCGCCGACCGGCGACTTCCATGGTTCATCTTCTCGAACAGACGCCCCAGCAGTTGCAGGCCTGGTTTGCCCAGCGCGACCTGCCCGGCTATCGGGCCGCGCAGGTGTGGCGGTGGGTGTTTCGCCGACGGGCCGCCGAGTTCGACGAGATGACCGATCTGCCCAAGTCGCTGCGGAGCCCTTTGGCCGAGGAGTTCCAGATCTTCACCAGCCGCATCGTCGCCCATCAGGAAGCCGACGACGGGACCGAAAAGCTGCTCTTGGAACTGGCCGACGCCCAGCGGGTCGAATGCGTGCTGTTGCGCGACGACAAGGAACACCGTACGATCTGCATCAGCACGCAGGTGGGCTGTGCGATGGGCTGCGTGTTCTGTGCCAGCGGGCTGGACGGCGTGGTCCGCAACCTGACCGGCGGCGAAATCGTCGAACAGATGCTCCACCTGCAACGGCTGCTCGACCAAGAGGAACGGCTCAGCCACGTCGTCGTGATGGGCATGGGCGAACCGCTGAGTAACCTCGACGCCCTGCTGCCCGCCCTGGCCACGGCGACCGACCGCGACGGCCTGGGAATCGGCGAGCGGCGGATAACGATCTCCACGGTCGGGCTGCCCAAGGGGATTCGCCGCCTGGCCGCGGAGGACCGTCAGTACCATTTGGCCGTTTCGCTCCACGCCGCGGACGACGAGCTTCGGAATCGACTGGTGCCGGCCAACCGGAAGCTGGGCATCGGGCCGATCCTGGCGGCGGCCGACGATTACTTCGAGCAGACCGGGCGCCGCGTGACGTTCGAGTACGTGCTGCTGGCCGGGTTGAACGACCAGCCGGAACATGCCCGACGGCTGGTCGGTCTGCTGAAGGGTCGCCCGGCGCTGGTCAACGTAATCCCCTACAATCCGGTACCCGACCTCCCCTTCCGCACACCGGCCCCGGAGGTGACGGCCCATTTTGTGGAGATTCTGCGGCGGGGGCGCCTCAACGTCAAGATCCGCTATCGCAAGGGCGAGCGAATCGACGCGGCCTGTGGGCAATTGCGGCGGAGGGGGTGAGTTATCAAGTCGGCGTATTTCCCGCAGTTGCACGGTGTTGCGGT
>Ga0307378_10008914_pt1 | contig 13242 bp, 13 predicted proteins | sample UN1MG_FD_202238 | JGI IMG/M metagenome (GOLD analysis project Ga0307378, IMG submission 202238) | Soil microbial communities from Risofladan, Vaasa, Finland - UN-1 | ecosystem: Environmental > Terrestrial > Soil > Coastal area > Acid sulfate soil | place: Finland: Risofladan, Vaasa | collected... | reverse complement strand
AAATCAATATGTTAACTTTTCAAAAAATTCAAAATGCACACGTTCTATTGAGAAATAGCCTGTAACTATTTCTATATATATTTCAATAAGTTAGCTGATATGACTATTCCGTTTGTGGATCTCTGAAATTTTGATAAATATTTTTACTCGGATCATCGAAGCTCCTTAATAATCCTCAATAATAGCCAATTTTTCATAGGGCTTAAGCTGAATCTCCTTTTCTAATATTTCCTTACTACTCATAGTTAATTCCCTATCAGTCTGCATTATCTTGAGCAATTCCTCTTTGATTATCTTCTTGATTTCTTTGATTTCCATCAGTATATTCACCTTTTATCCCAGGGACCAGGAAAGAGTACACAAAAGGTTTCTTCCTCTTTTATATTCAATTATACTCTTCTTTTATCGGTACAGGGAAGGGATAATCAAGCCAAAATCCCTGCCACCGGCACTTTGACACAGTACCTTCAGACCTTTAGTTGAATTTATCTTAGCAACTGAGGATTACAAAATAATCTAACATGGCCGGTTTAAATTTACAACGTTAAATTTTCAAGCTAAACCGTACCTTATAATTTTGTGTGGCTTACAATATAATTCGGTTTAAGTGAATTTGTGAGTGAAAAACTTTTTGAAGCATGCTAAAATGAACGAAAATGAAAAAGACTCATAAAATCAAAAGGCAATGATTCCAGGCTGATGAAAACTTAAATCCATACCGATGCTAGAGGAGTTAAAGGTTCAAGAGAAAAAGGAAAAAATATGGTTCAAACGGCAAAGAGTTCAGTCAATATGATAAAAACGATAGGAATAATGCTACGGGATTCAAAATACGGAACAAGGCTATCGGTTATGGCAGTCGCCATAGTTTTCATTGCCACCATATTTTTCTGGCTGATGTTTCCGCTGATGTTTCCACCGGCTTGCCTGGCCAGGCAAAAGATACAGGTTGTGACCAGCCTTTTTCCGCTTCAGGAGATGGCCCGTGCTGTCGGAGGTGATCGAGTAAGCGTCGATCTTCTTCTGCCTCCAGGCGCAGAGCCCCACTCTTGGGAGCCAAAACCCAGTGATATTGTCACTATGATGAAGGCAGACATCTTCATTTACCTTGGGTCAGGTATGGAACCCTGGGTCCAGAGCATCCTGCAAGGCATTAATCGCCCATCTCTGAAGGTGATCGAAGCAAGCCAGGGGTTACCGGCGATAGACGACAACAGTGCGAAGACAGGGGAGAATGAACAGGGTCACGGGCATTCCCCTGATCTCCATGCCCATGATGAAGATCATGATGATCATGATCTTCATCATGACCATCATCATGGTCCGATGGACCCGCACTTTTGGCTTGATTTCTCCTATGATCAGATAATAGTTTCTCAAATAGCCAACGCCTTTTCAGAGCTTGACCCAGCAGGCGCGGGCTTTTTCACCCAAAATGCTTCGCAGTATCAAAAAAAACTGGCACAGCTCGATCGGAAATACCAGGAGGGGCTTAAAGGGTGCCAAAATCGTAAGATTTTTCTGGGTGGACATTCCGCTTTTGCCTATCTGGCCAAACGCTATCATCTCGAGCAGGTCACCCTCTATGGGATCAGCCCGGATGCTGAGCCAAGCCCCAAGAGGTTAACTGAAATCACTGATCTGGCCAAAAAACTACGGATCAAAACCATTTTTTTTGAAGAACTGGTCAGCAACCGCATGGCCCGTGTCCTGGCGGAAGAGATTGGCGCTGGCACGCTCACGCTCAACCCGGGTGCCAATAGAACCAAAGAGCAGGTAAAGTCCGGGGTTACCTTTCTTTCGCTGATGGAAAAAAATCTGGAAAACTTACGTAAAGGTCTGGCCTGTGAGTGATCGTCAATCCCTGGTTTACGTTCAGAATGTCAATTTCAACTATGGCTCCACGGTCGTCCTGTCTGACATCACTCTGGAAATCACCCAAGGAGACTTCCTGGCTATCATAGGCCCTAACGGCTCAGGGAAAACCACCCTGCTTAAGCTCATCCTCGGTACTTTGCTGCCCGGTAGCGGGCGGATTAACCTTTTCGGGCAGGATATCGAAAAGTTTTCCCATTGGAACAAATTAGGATATGTGCCCCAGAAAGCCACTCATTTTGAACCGCTTTTTCCTGTTTCAACTCGAGAGGTGGTGGCTATGGGCTTGCTTTCAAGCAAAAGGTTTCCCCGTTTTATAACCCGTTCTGATATAAAGGCCATTGATGAAGCTCTGGAGCTGGTGGACATGAAGCAATTCAGGTCCAGGAGGATTGGGGAGCTCTCCGGAGGCCAGCAGCAGAGGATATTTATTGCCAGGGCCATTGTCAATAAGCCTGACCTTCTCTTCCTCGATGAGCCTACTACCGGCGTGGATGCAACTACTCAGGCACGCTTTTACGATATGCTCGATGTTCTGAACCGGCTTCGGAATATCACCATTGTTCTGATTACTCACGATATTGGCGTAGTCACCAAATACGTAACCAAAGTCGCCTGCTTGAATCAAAAGCTTATCTTTCACGGCAATCATGACGAATTTTGCCAGTCCTCCGTAGTCGAGCACTTTTTACGCGGCGATCAGCACCTGATTTGTCATCGCCATTAGATTAAGGTGATGGGGTAAGGGGAACATTTCTTGGCAGCAATTCTTTCTTATGGCTTTATGCAGCGGGCCCTTCTGGTGGGGCTTTTGATTTCGGCGGTCTGTGCCATGCTGGGAGTCTTTCTTATCCTGAGGCGGGATGCCATGATCGGCCTCGGGTTGTCCCATTTGACTTTCGGCGGAGTAGCGCTGGGCTTGTTCCTCAACATCTGGCCCATAGGTACGGCCCTGGTAGTAGCCATCATCTCCTCTGTAGGAATCCTCAAACTGAGGGAGAAAGCAGGGGTCTATGAAGATACGGCCATCGGCATCTTCAGCAGCATCGGCATGGCATCTGGGATTGTCCTGATAAGTATGGCCAAGAGTTTTAATGTGAGCCTGATGAGTTACCTTTTTGGGAACATTCTGGCCATCTCTCCCTTCGAGGTCTGGGTTTCGCTGGCCCTCACGATAATAGTCCTGCTTATCATCATCCTTTTTTATCAGGACCTTTTGTTTATCACTTTTGACTCGGAATCCGCCAGATCCAGCGGGCTAAAGGTCAGCCAACTCGAAATGATTCTCTCTATGCTGACCGCAGTGACCGTAGTTCTGGGAATGAGGGTGGTGGGCCTGCTTCTGGTGTCTGCCCTTTTAGTGATTCCTTCGGCTGCGGGTTTGCAGTTAGCCCGGAACTTTCGTCAGGCTATAGTGCTGGGGGTCCTGATAGCCCTCTTTTCAGTATCTTTGGGCTTATTGACCGCTTTTTACTGGGATCTGCCAGCATCAGGGGCGATCATTCTTTTTGCTTCACTTTTCTTTGTCAGCGCACTGGCTATTCGCGTTGTAAAGGCCCGTTTTGCTTAAACCACGGGGAGATAAGAGAACATGCTTTTTGGAAAAAATATCCTCGACATAATCATTATTGCCATATTGCTTTTTTGCGCCATTCGCAGCTTTTTCAAAGGAACTATCCACGAGATCTTTTCTCTCCTTGCCCTGGGGATGGGGATATTCCTGGCCCGGCGGTTTTACCATCAGATAGCCCAGTCTTTGGGAAGACGAGGCAGTCCCATTGCAGCCGTTATAGCCTTTATCCTTCTTTTTTTAGTTGCCTACATAATAATTATTCTCTTTGGAAAGCTATTGCGACACATTATCAAAACCGTCGAACTTGGCTGGCTGGACCATCTGGGAGGAGCGATTCTGGGTCTGATCAAGGGATGCCTTCTGGTCTGCTTCCTGGTAACTATCCTGATCCTGATTCTCCCCTCTGACAGCCCGTTGATTCAGACCTCTCAGCTCGCTCCACTTCTCTACCAAACGAGCTCTCTCCTGCTGAAATTCGTTCCCCCTCCTGTCAAACAAAAATTTCGCCAAAAGATTGAAGATCTAGGAAAGGTGAGAGGAAAAAGACCATCTTCTCCCAGACATACACCAAGGAAAGAGAATCTTCTCATCTTTAGTTGTTTGCTACTGTTGATAAACTGGCAGGCGTGTGATACGTATCCGCTTTTTATCTACCACACAAATAGATCGTTCCATAACCTCTGAGGGTACTCTTTTTAATACTCGTTCCAGCAAATTGCACATCTCATCATCCGAATAATTTCCTCCCCGAAATAAAACCAAGCCGGGTCTTTTTGATAAACTCAGGGCCAGGAGACGAGGAAAGTCAAAATCTGCAGTGATAATGATTCAACCTTCGTCTCGTGCTATTTCAAGTAACTCACTATCCGAGGCACGGTCTTTACCAATCTGATGGGCATGAACACCCTCATGTCCACATGCATGGAGTACATTGAGCAGCAAAAAGGAAACCGGCATATCGAGAAAAAATTTCATGAAGCAAACTCAATGACTTGCTCATCAGCTAAGAAAGCAGCGTAATTTAGTGCTTCGTGGATATCTTCTGGCTCCAGGTATGGATATGCTTTTAGAATTGACTCCTGAGTTTCACCAGAAGCCAGCAAGCCAAGGAGTCGAGACACAGGAAAACGCAACCCACGAATAACAGGTTTTCCGCCACAAATTTCTGAATTTACCGTAATCCGTTGAAAAGTCATCATTGAATCTCCTATTCTAATCAGTCTAATGCCTATTATACCATAAAAGTCTATTCTTGAAACCTTGAGAAAAACAGGTACAGATCAGAGATCTGTCCTCTCATCAAAGAGCCGTTGCTGTTGAGGTTTCCGAACACGGGATATGGTGGACCATTTGGTGCGGATAATAGGGGGGAGTGGCTGATGTGCAGCAAGGCACTGCTGGGCAAAATGCTTGGTTTTAGGATCTGACGGGTATCCGGAACCAAAATCTCCATAGATCTGGCGTAATGCGCTGATCTCGCGGTCCCGCACTACCTTGGCCACGATGGAGGCCGCAGCCACGATTGGATAGTTCTGGTCAGCCTTGTTCTCTCCGCAAATTTCAAGGTGCTCTTTGCCAACCAGCCACCGGACCGCCTGGCAATATTTCTGAATTCCCCTTCCTCTGGCTGGAACATCCAGATAAATACAATCAGGATCAAGCAGATTAATCAGTTCTGCGGATTTTTTTTTGCTCAGCACATTCAGATTTTCCTGATCGATCTCCTGGGAAGAAACCAGGATGACCTGCACGGATCGAGCTATTTTATGAATTAATTCATAAAGATGCTCTCTCTTCGAGGGAGTGAGCTGTTTGGAATCTTTCACTCCGATAGCCTGAAGCTCCGGTTCCCTCTCCTTTTCGATCATTACCCCGCACAAAACCATCGGTCCAATCAGACACCCCCGCCCGGCCTCATCAATGCCTGCAATGAGATGCATAGGTTTTTTGACCCTCCTCCCAGTTCTGCAAAAAAGCAATCTGTGAATATTGGTTATTTTATATAAAAAATTTTAATTTGACAAACTGATTATAAGTATAATATTATTTATATGAATGATATTATCGTAAATCTAATGGCGCATTGGCCTGGTTTAAGCGATATAATTATACACCATGCTTGAGCCGGGGTCCACTTTCCATTCAGGCTGCAAGCCAGTGTCCAGGAGAGAAACCCATTTTAACCCTCTTGGTGAGGAAGGAGAAAGAATGAACTGTCACAGCGAAAGGGCGAAAACACACTGGCGATTTATGGGGACCATAAAGGTCATGGCTGTTTTGGTTATTCTTGGTTTTTCTACGAGCGCCGGTGCTGGCAGCGCAAGCTCAGGCAATACCCCGCCAGCATCGGGCACCAAGCAGATGCTTGAGCAATTCTGGCTGAATGCTTATGAAGCAGATACGTTGTCGTCAACCATATCAGGCACATCAACTATGCCGTCCACACCAGAAACACCAGTCACACCCAAAGGAGAACAAATTTCCCTATCACCACAGAGAATACAACCATCCCCCATACCTGGCCAACCGTCGGCCCAATCATCAGGAGACGAATTCTTTGCCTCTTTAAGCAGGGAGCTTTTGGCCAAAGCCCAACCTGACGAATGCTTTAATGGAATCGGCAAGCCCTATACCTGCCCTGGGAAAAAACTCAAAGTAAACCAGGCCTATGTCTGGGGGCTGGCCAAGTCCGGAAAGAATGTCTGGCTAGGAACCGCTCCCAATGTCCAGTGCCTGGCCATAGGAGCCTATGGCCCTTCAGCAATGGACCCCACTATCCCACTGGACCCCATACAAACTGACTCATGGGTTTGCGAGTTTGGCAGTTCTCAGTATTCCAAATACTACCCCAAGCAGTTTCCGCCTGCTGTCGGTGATTGGAGAGCGCCTCACATTTATGCCTATGATACTGTTCAAAAGATCCTGACCGAGAAAACACCCAAAGATCCTGAAGATCCTGCCTTTCTTGCCATGACCGGTATCCGCGCAGCAGGCAGTATCGGTAATCTGGTCTTTATGGCAGGACCAGGTACGCCAGGACCAAGTAAAACGGGATCTATTACCATCAGTGCCTTCCTTTCGGATTCTGGCACCTACCTGGGATCTCAGTCTCTGTTCACGTATAATAATATCCGCAAGTGGGTTACGATAAACAACGTCCTCTACACAGCCGTGCGCAACGTCAATGTTTCAATAAACAAGGGAAGTGTGCTGCGCTGGACAGGTGATTTGGTCAAAGATCCCTCAACGGGATTATTCGATCTGAATAGGCTCTTTCAGTTTACGGTTGTCGGGAACCTGAAGGATGGGGAAGGCGCCGAACTTGCCGAGCACGAAGGCCGCCTTTTTGTAACCACCTGGCCTGGCAACATGCTCGTTGGGGAGGAGATAACCAATGCAGCTCTCTATATGAGCCCGCACATCCCTGAAGGGGGATTGATCAGCGCGGATGCCGGCGACTGGACCAATGTCTGGCAGGCCGATGACTATGAGCCGGACTGGGTCACGGCTGCTACCTATGGGGGTGGTGCTCTCGCCTCCTTTGACGGTTATCTCTACTGGGGGACCATGCATGTTCCTCTTACCTCAGCGCTGGCTCATTTCAAATACTACGGGATGCCTGATAATGAAGAGGACATTTTAGCTACCGTTCTGGCAACGTATCGCCCCATCAGCATCTTCCGCGGCCGCAATTTTGATACCACGCCCCAATTGCAGGTTGTTTACGGCATGCCCTATCTGCCAAAGTACGTAGAAGCAGGCACTGACCCTCAGACTGAACCTGGACACTGGGAAATCGTGCCAAACAAGATGGGACCTCCTATCTTGGGTTTGTCGGGTTTTGGCAATTTTTTTAACAATTACACATGGACCATGTCGGTTTATCAAAATCAGCTTTTCATAGGCACTATGGACTGGAGCTACTTCGTGGGAGAGCAGATGACGGAATTTCTTGACCTTACCATCGGAGCTATTCCAAAGGACCTGTTCCTGCTTCCCACCCACTTCTATGGCGCCGATCTTTTCCGCATTAAATCCTCACACACCCCTGCCGTGCCGGAATCACTGGCCGGAGGCGGCAACTACACCAGCTATGGCATTCGCACCATGCTCTCGGACGACGCCCTTTACCTTGGAATGGCCAATCCGATGAACCTGCTCACCGATCCTGACGATGATCTGCCGGAAGGGGGATGGGAATTGATCAAACTGATGGGAGACATTCATGTATCGGTGGATATCAACCCCGGATCATGCCCGAATCGGATTCCTCTTAAGAGTCAAGTTCCTTTGACTGTAGCCGTTTTGGGCACTCCCGATTTCGATGTCAGGCAGATTGAGTTTAGCACCGTGATGCTCTGCAGAGATACTATCGGGGGTAAGATTGCCCCTATCCGCAGTAGGTTAATAGATGTGGCCACACCGTTTGAAGGGGAATTATGCGGCTGTAATGATCTTAACGGCGATGGGTATACGGACCTGGTGTTTGTCTTTAACACCCGGGAGGTTGTTAAGAAACTTCTCCTGAGAGAGGATAAGGTTCCCCTTACGCTGACCGGCGGGCTCAAAAAAAAGAATGGCGGCGGCGCCACACGGTTTGTGGGACAGGACTGCGTATCGATCGTAAAGGGATGGTAAAGAAGGGCACTGGTTCAGCTTAATGTCGAGGTGAATATCAGGAGGGACGTGACGGAGCGCGTCCCTCCCGTAGTTAAGCTACTCCTTCAGCCCTTTGCTTTCTCCTCATTCCCCCATCAGGTATCTATGTATAGCCTGGGCTGCTTTTTTGCCTGCTCCCATAGCCTTGATTACCGTAGCTGCGCCGGTTACGATATCGCCGCCTGCGTATACACCGGGAAGGTTGGTTGCTCCGGTTTCTTCATCGGCAATAATATTTCTCTTCTTATTAAGCAAAAGATCGCTCATGGTGGAAGTCAAAAGGAGGTTAGGCCCCTGACCGATAGCCACGATAACTGCCTGGACATCCAGGGTAAACTCAGATCCGGGAATAGGAACCGGCCTTCTTCTTCCTGACTGGTCCTCATCTCCCAGCTCCATCCTGATGCACTCTATTCCCTTCACCCAGCCACGGCCATTATCCAGAATACGGGTCGGATTAGAGAGAAGCAAAAATTCAATCCCTTCCTCCTCGGCATTTTCAACTTCCTCCAGCCGGGCGGGAAGCTCTTTTCTCGATCTGCGATAGACGATATACACCTTTCCAAAAAAAAGTTATCAGTTATCAGTAAAGACAACACCCCTTAACCCGTATCCCGCACTCCGCACCTCTTATAAAAAAACCCCTCTGGTCAATGGCTTCCCGCTTGACCAGAGGGGTTGAACTCCCTATATTAGCCTCTCATCGGTTAGTAGATTTCTCATAGTGTAGTCGATGATTACGAGACTTGTCCGTAGTCGACAATAATATTGTTCTTTTTCTTCAGTCTTTCAAGCCATGCCTGGAATAATTGCTGCTCCTTATTACGCATGACTTGATCGCGAATGGTATTTTCCTCTTCTGCAAATTTCTTGAGATCCAGCTCTGCCCGGTTTTTCAAGACAGCTATGCAGTACCCACGGCTAGTCTGCATAACGGGAGTAAATTCCCCTTTTTTAAGGCCAAAAAGGGCATTGGCTAATTCCTGGCTGGGGCCTAAACCCTTAATGAATCCGTAATGAGTTATTTCACCGGTGTCCGCTACCGTCACTTGATATTCCTTAGCGAGAGAGGACAGATCAGCGTTCGCTGTCTGCAACTTAGCGCGCATCTCTTCAGCCAGTGCCTTGGCCTTGGCCTCGGCTTTTTCTTTTTTCAGGCCCTGAGTTACCTTTTCCCTGACCTTGTCCAATTCTGGAACCTGGGATGGAATCTCCTCGGCCAGGCGCAAGATATAAAATCCTGCATTAGCCCGGACAGGCGTGCTTACATCTTCTTTTTTAAGTGAGAAGGCGCTTTTGACAAACTCTTCGGATTGTCCGACATTGGGAATTATTTTACTGTTTTCAGCCAGTTCTGTATCTGCGATTGCATATCCCTCTTTGACTGCCACCTCTTCCAGTTGGCCTGTTTTGTAGAAGTTACGCACCATATTATAGGCTTCGGTTTCGGCTGCTTCCCAGGCTTTTTCATCGAGCACCTTAGTTATGATTTCCTGTCTCACTTCCTCAACCGGTTTAGTTCGGGCTTCCTGAATGTCCTCCACCTTGATAATGTGATAGCCGAACGGAGTTTCCACAAGATCGCTGATTCCTCCCTTTTCCAGGGCAAAGGCAGCTTTTTCAAAATTCGGGGTCATGCGTCCCTGTCCGAAATACCCGAGATCGCCACCCTTGGATCCGCTGCCTGGGTCTTCTGAAAATTCATTAGCCAGCTTGGCGAAATCCTCCCCTGCCTTGATTCTTTTCAGCAGGTCTTCAGCCTTCTTTCTGGACTCCTCTTTCTTGGCAGCATCAGCCGCAGTATCAATTTTGATAAGGATATGCCGGGCATGAACCTGTTTGGCGAGTTGATACTGTGACTCGTGATTCCCATAGTATCTTGTTACTTCACCGTCATCTACGGATAATGAACTCTTAACCTTCTGACAATCCACGTAAATGAACCGGATCTTGCGCTGTGCGGGAAGCTTATAGCTTTCTTTATTTTTTTCAAAGTATTGATTGATATCGTCATCGGAGACCTCGACCTGAGAAAGGAATGCTGGCGCAGAAAATACAACATAATCTGCCTGCACTTTTTCATTCTGCTGGGAGTAATTATCCAATAGCTCCTTGCGCGATACCTTAATTCCGGCACTGATTCTCTCCTGCAGGCGGTCAATAATCAGGCTCCTTTTAATTTGATTCTCGAAGGTAGCAGAGTCCATATGCATTCCGTACTCTAAAATCTGTGCATATGCCCGGCTATCGAAGTGCCCGTTCTGCTGAAAGGCCGGCATACTCTGTATCTTGTCCAGAACATCTTTATCGCTGACCAGAATTTTCTGCTCGCCTGCCTCATGGAGCATGATTTGTCGATTTACTAAATTATCGAGAGCTGCCTTTTTAAGCTGCATCCTCTCAGCCATTTCCTGAGACCAATTGTCCTTGAACTGGCGCTGATAGTACTCATAGAGCTGGTGATACTCCGTAGAGTATTCCGTATGAGTGATATCCTTACCAAAAATGGTAACAATAGCGCTCCCTCTGTCTCCGTGTTTACCCTCGCCCCCCATTCCCCAGACCAGGAAGATGGTGCCGATGAAAGCCAAGACTATCAGTGTAATGATCGCCTTTACCAAAAAAGATTTCACATTTTTCCGCATGAGATTAAGCATTAACCCTTCTCCTTGTTATGAGAGTCTATCCCAAAACCGTAGATATCGATAAGCGGTTTTTTTACCCCACCTTCCTTAATGCATGGGAACTGCAAAGGAATGTCCCGCTTATCGTTTTTGGGCCCTGGGCTAGGCTCTTAGCCTGAGATATCTCGAAACTTTTCCTAAAAATTAAATAAATTAATTATATCCCATATCCTACATATTTTCAAGACCCATTCTTTTCTCTTGCTTCGGTGAGGTGTTTTTGTTAGAATGACAAAAGTTTTGATAGCCCAAAACAACAACTTAGTATCTGTTTTTAAACAGAAAATCTTCGTATCCTGAAATAATCATATCTGAAACGGGCTGAGGGTCTTTTAATAGCTGAGGGTTTTTGAATAAAAGACGTTTTTAAATACCTTTCATAATCACGCCTTAATTCATTATTGCATTCCCCCAGTTAAAGCTTTTTGGGCGCATCTAGCGACTTGGGATGAGGATATAAAATATTCATATTTTCGGAGTAAAGGAGCCTTCTAAAGAGGAGCATAGAGATTATGATATTTGACTCGCTGTTTGGGCTGTTTTCGAATGACCTGGCGGTTGATCTCGGCACGGCTAACACCTTGGTATACGTAAAAGGAAAAGGTGTGGTTTTATGTGAACCCTCGGTCGTGGCAATTCAAAAGAATACGAAAAATGTCATCGCCGTGGGTAAAGAAGCCAAAAGGATGCTGGGCCGGACTCCTGGAGGAATCGAAGCCATACGCCCCATGAAGGATGGGGTTATCGCCAATTTCGAGATGGCCGAAGCCATGCTGCGTTACTTCATTCGTAAAGTGCATAACAGAAAAACGCTCGTTCGACCAAGAGTGATTATTTGCGTGCCTTCCGGAATTACCCAGGTAGAAAAGCGAGCCGTTCGAGACTCCGCTCTGCAGGCTGGCGCCAGAGAAATTTATATCATCGAAGAGCCCATGGCAGCCGCCATCGGTGCAGGTTTGCCAATCCAGGACCCCTGTGGAAACATGGTGGTGGATATAGGAGGCGGGACCACGGAAGTGGCGGTAATCTCCCTCTCCGGCATTGTCTATACCGGATCGGTGCGGGTCGGTGGAGATGAGATGGATGAATGTATTGCCCAGCACATCAAAAGAAGATATAATTTAATGATCGGTGAAAGTACGGCTGAACAAATTAAAATCGCCATTGGTTCCGCCTATCCTTTATCGGAGCCCAAGACTGCCGAGGTAAAGGGCCGGGATTTGGTTTTGGGGGTTCCCAAGACTCTGGTAATCAACGATGAGGAAATTCGTGCCTGTCTGGCTGAGCCGATTTCCGCTATTGTGGATATTATCAAAATGGCCCTTGAACGGACTCCTCCGGAATTGGCGGCTGATATCGTTGACCGTGGAATCGTTCTAGCCGGGGGGGGATCATTGCTGACGGGGCTTGATTGCCTGTTGCGTGAAGAAACTAAATTACCCATTATTTATTCAGAAGATCCCCTCTCCTGCGTGGTACTGGGGGCTGGAAAAATCCTGGACGAATTCGATCTGCTCAAGAAAATTTCCTTGTAGCTCTCTGAATCGACATCTGAATTGGCAAAAGTTCATTATCATATTGATCCGGGGCTTTCAACACCGGGAAAGAAGAGAGATTTTTGGGTCATGGATTTAAATTTGGATAAACATCGCTCCTTCTCTCTCCTGATTTTTTTTCTTTTAATTTCATTTTTTTTAATCAGCTTCCAGGGTTTTCAGGGGAAGAGAACCAATTCGTTACTTAGATCAACGATCACCCTTTTTTCTTCTATTCATAAATTAGCGGTAACCGTCATCAGGGGGACCAGCTATATCTGGTCCGACTATGTAGCGCTGGTAGGTGTCCGACAGGAAAACAAGGAACTAACGCGTCAGATTGAATACCTCAGAAATTTAAACAATCAATACGTCGAGGCTGTTCAGTCCAATAAGCGTCTGCGGAAATTGCTCGATTTCCGCAAAGATATCGAGGACCCTACCTTATCCGCGCAAATCATCGGCAAGGATTCCACCAACTGGTGCAAGAGCATTTTACTGGACAAGGGCACTATGGATGGCGTCGCTGTAAATATGCCCATCGTTACTTATAGTGGTATCGTCGGAAGGGTCCAGGAAGTGACCAACCATACAGCCAAGGTGTTGCTGGTTAATGACATCAACAGCAGCGTGGCGGTTTTGATTCAAAGAAATCGCGCAGAGGGGATAATTGCCGGAAGCGGTAAGGATTATTGCATTATCAAATATGTAGGCAAAGATTTGGATATAAAAAAAGGGGACAGGGTCATCACTTCCGGGATAGGGGGTATTTTCCCGAAGGGATTGATAGTAGGCATAGTGAGCAAGGTTCAAAAAAACAACTATGACCTTTTCCAATATGTCGAAGTGGTTCCTGAGACGAAAATATCAGGACTCGAAGAGGTTTTTGTCGTCAAGAGGACTCCTAAATTCTAAG
>Ga0307378_10008910_pt1 | contig 13244 bp, 13 predicted proteins | sample UN1MG_FD_202238 | JGI IMG/M metagenome (GOLD analysis project Ga0307378, IMG submission 202238) | Soil microbial communities from Risofladan, Vaasa, Finland - UN-1 | ecosystem: Environmental > Terrestrial > Soil > Coastal area > Acid sulfate soil | place: Finland: Risofladan, Vaasa | collected... | reverse complement strand
CCAGGTCGTCCGTCTCGACCGGCGCGTTGGCGACATAGAAAGCGGCGATGACCGTGGTGTCGGCCTTGACCGAGACTTCCGCGGCGGCGCTCTCCAGAATAGCCGGATGGGCGTTGAGCGCGGTTTCAACCTCGATGGGCGAGACGCGGACGCCACCCGCGTTGATCATGTCGTCGTCGCGGCCGAGATAGGTGAGCGCGCCGTCCTCCGCCATGCTCACGAGGTCGCCGGTCAGGAACCATTCGCCCTGGAAGCGCCTGCGCGTCTGGTCCTCTTCGCCCCAATAGCCGAGCATCAGCCCGGGATCGCGCCACGAGACGCTAAGAATGCCCGGCGCCCCGAAGTCGACGGGACCGTCGCCGCCGAGCACGGCGACGCGGCGGCCTTTTTGAGGATAGCCCAGCGTGCCGGGCGGTGCGGGATGCGCAGGTGCGCCGGAGACGAAGGTCGAGCATTCCGACATGCCGAAAGCCTCGTGGACCGGAGTCCCGGTCGCGGTGTCCCAAGCGGCACGGGTCGCGTCCGGCAGCTTCTCGCCGGCCGAGAGCCCGTGGCGCAGTTGCGCGAGCGGCGGCAGCGGCGTGCGGAGAAGGCGGCGGTAGATCGCAGGCGCCGCGGCAAAGATCGTCGCGTCGTGCTCTTGCATCAGGCGACCGAGATCGTCCGGCGTCACGCCCTGTCCGGGGATCAGCGCGGTGGCGCCGTGCGTCCACGGGTCGAGAAGCCCGGTGCCCAGCGTATAGGTCCAGTTGAAGGCGCCGGCATGCAGCAGCCGGTCGATCTCTTCGAGCCCATACCAACCCTCCCACATCATCCGCCGCGCCCAGATCGCGCGATGGGCATGGGTGACGGCGCGGGGCAGGCCCGAAGTACCTGAAGTGTAGACGATGTAGCCAGGGCGGTCGGGATCGCCCATCGCGTAAGCCGCGGGCGGCAGGTCGGACATGGCGCGCATGGCTGTGGCCGGCAGAACCGGGCAGGGCGGTTCGGCGGGCAGCGCCAGGCCCGCTTCCGCCACGATCAGTCTTGGCGAGATGTCGGCGGCGAGCTTGGTCACCTCGGGCGCGGTCAGCAGCGACGAGGTCGGCACCGGGACGATGTCCACCGCCAGTGCTGCGAGATAGCAAATCGGAAAGTCCACGCTGTTGCCGAGCCGCATGAGCAGCCGGTCGCCGGGCCGTAAGCCGTGCGTCAGGAACCCGCTGGCGGCGCCGCGCACGGCTGCTTCGAGCCGCGCGTAGCTCCAATGTTCCGCGCCGTCCGGCGAGACGACGCTGAGCGCGGTCTTGCCGCCGAGCGTCTGCGCCCGCCCAAGCACGTAGGCTGCCAGATTGAAGGGCGCCGGGCAGGGCGGCGGCGGGCCGTGGTCGAAGATCGCGGACATGCCGCGCCTGCTACGCCCTCGCCCCTGATGTTGCAAGTGCAGGGGTTTCCTTGGGGCAAATAGGGCCAGCGTTCATCGGTGGGATATGCGTTTAGGGGTTCTTTACGGCGACTGCCTAGGATTTCTCTCTAAGAATCAAGGGGCATCCGGGGAGCGCATTTCTTGAGCCTTTCAGCAGAGACCATCGTCATCGGTGCCGGGCCAGCGGGGCTCACCACGGCCTATCGGCTGGCCAGGGACGGCCATAGCGTCCTCGTGCTCGAGCAGGATCCAAAATATGTCGGCGGCATCAGCCGGACAGTGAACCACAAGGGCTTTCTGTTCGACATCGGCGGCCACCGCTTCTTCTCCAAGTCGAAAGAGATCGTCGATCTGTGGGACGAAATTTTGCCGGACGACTTCATCGAGTGGCCGCGGCTGTCGCGCATCTATTATCGCGGCAAGTTCTTCTCCTATCCGCTCAAGGCTTTCGAGGCGTTCCGCAAGCTCGGTCCGATCGAGAGCCTCGCTTGTGTCCTGTCCTACGCGAAGGCGCGCGTGTCGCCGATCGAGAGCCCGCGAACGTTCCATGAGTGGGTGCGCAATCAGTTCGGCGAGCGTCTGTTCTCAATCTTCTTCAAGACCTACACCGAGAAGGTGTGGGGCATGAGCTGCGACGAGATTTCCGCCGACTGGGCGGCCCAGCGCATCAAGGGTCTCGATCTGCGCTCGGCGGTGATGGATGGCGTGCGCCGCTCGCTCGGGCGTTCCGCCAACGGCAAGGCGACGGCCAAGACGCTGATCGAATCATTCCGCTATCCGCGGCGCGGCCCCGGCATGATGTGGGACGCGGCGGCGCGCAAGATCATGGTCGCCGGCGGCCGCGTGGTGATGGACCGCAAGGTCGACAAGCTCCACTGGGAGGAGGCGTCGCAGCTATGGACCGTCGAGGTTACGCGGGGCGACGGCAGCCGCGAGACTTACACGGCGCAGCATGTCGTCTCATCGGCCCCGGTGCGCGATCTCGTCCGCTCGATCGCGCCGGCGCCGATCTCGACGATGCACGCGCGCGCACTGAGCTACCGTGATTTTCTCACCGTGGTGCTGATGGGCAGGTCGAGCGTCGAGCTCGACGACAACTGGGTCTATATCCACGACCCCGCGGTCAAGGTTGGCCGGGTGCAGAATTTTCGCTCCTGGTCGCCGGAACTCATTCCCGACGCAACCTCCACCAGCCTCGGCCTTGAATATTTCTGCTTCGAAGGCGACGGGCTGTGGACGTCGAGCGACGACGATCTCATCGCGCTGGCCAAGGCGGAGATCGGCAAGATCGGCCTGATGCGGCCCGAAGACGTGGCCGATGCCTGTGTCGTGCGCCAGCCGAAAGCCTATCCGGTCTATGACGACGCCTATGCCGACAACATAGCCATGGTACGCCGGGATCTGACGTCCCAATTCCCGACGCTGCATCTCGTCGGCCGCAACGGCATGCACAAATACAATAACCAGGACCATGCCATGATGACCGGGCTCCTCACCGCGCTCAACATCGAGGCGGGCCGGGCGGTCTATGACGTGTGGCAGGTGAACGAGGACGCCGAATATGGCGGGGAAGGGCTCTCCGGTGTTCAAGAGGCGCTGAAGAGCGAGCGGTTGGTGCCGAGAAAAGTGGCATGACCGTCGACAGCAAACAGCCGGGGGCAGTTCTTGCGCCCTCCCGCTGGAGCTTGACGTTCGGCGATTTGTGGGGCGGGCAGCTCCGGCAACGGGCACGCCGCTGAGCTACCAGCTGGCGAAGGTGCCGACGGCGGGCATCGTGTTCCTGTTCAACTATCTGGCGCGGCGCAACCTGCTGTTCAGCGCCAAGCCGGGCCCCGCCAAGCCATGACGCTCTGGCGGAACGGCTCCTTGAGCCGGCCGAGCCCAGAAGCGTATCTCGCCGGCGCCGTCCTCGCCGCCGGCTTGGTCGGCCTTTGCCTCCTGATCCATCCCTACGAGGGTATCATCCACGATGCGCGCCTCTATGTCGGCCAGGTGTTGGCGGCGGCCGATCCGGGCGGCGTCGGGCAGGACTTCATGTTCACCAACGATGGGCAGTTCGGCTTTACCGTCTTCCCGCACTTTATAACGGCTGCAATCGACATGTTTGGGGTCGCGCAGGGCGCCAAGCTGGTGAGTCTCGCCGGCCTGTTGTTATGGATCGGGGCGCTCGTCAGTCTCGCGGCGGCAATGGCGAAGGGACGCCTGCGCTGGGTCATTGTCTTGTTCGTGCTCGTTCTGCCAGCGAGCTATGGCGGTTTCCACGTCTTTCACTACGCCGAGCCGATGGCGGTGCCGCGAACGTTTCCCGAGGCGGCGGTTCTTTTCGCCTTTGCGTTGATGTGCCGGGGCCGAAGGCTGGCGGCTCTGGTGCCGTTGGCGGCCGCTGCGCTCTTCCACCCCATCATGGCGCTGCCCGGCCTCGGGGTGTGGACCTGGCTGACCTTCTTCGACCCTGAGGAGAGGGTCTTTTCACTTCCCGTCAGTTTGGCTTGCGCCGGCGGCGCCGTCGCATTGTTGCTTCTCGCTGCCGCGTTTCACGTGCCGGTCGCCGATCGGCTGTTCGTGACGATCGATCCTGCCTTTGGAGAAATGATCTCGGCGAGAACGCCCGATCTTTTACCGGTGCAGTGGCCTGCCCAGGACTGGAGCCGGCTCCTCGTACAATTCGCGACGTTGGCGATCGCCACGCGCGTGGTCTCGGGCCGGCTGCGCTCGCTGTTTATCGCCACGATGGTGATTGGCGTCGTCGGGTTGGCCGCCGCGCATTTCTTCGGAAGCGTGTTCGGGTCGCTCCTGGCCGTCCAGGTGCAATCGTGGCGGTCGGTCTGGATCGTCGCCGTCTTGGCCGCGGCCGCCCTCGCCATCTGCTCGGTGCAGCTCTGGCGCCAGGGCGGGAATGCGAGGCTCACGCTCGGGTGGCTCGTCATCGCTTGGCTCGGTGCGGAGACGATTCCGATCGCCCTGTCGGCAGCGGGGCTCGCTTTTATCTTGGCTTTCTGGCGACCGGCGCAAACGCGGCGCATCGACCCGAAGCTGACATTCGCGCTCTGGGGTTTCGTGGGGTGCTACGCTCTGCTCACTTTCGGCATCCGCCTTTATGGCGTGGCTGCGTTTTCCGCCGATGCGCCGGACGGTAGCTGGAACATTGTTTCCCTTCTCAGCATGTTCGGGGTGTGGAGCATGCCGGTTTGCGCATTGGCCGCGGTCTATGCTCTGACCAAGCCGTCGGAACGTCTGCTCCTCCCACTCAGCGCGGCGGCGGTCGTCCTGGCAGTGCTCGGCGTAGTACTCTGGGATGTTCGCGACGCGAGAACCGTCGAGGCCGACACAGCTGCTGGCGATCCGGCGCTGCGCGCGCTGCTGTCGAGCCGGCCGGGCGCCGTCCTCTGGCTCGACGGTCGTTTCGACACGTGGAGCTTGGCCGGGCGCTAACTGGATAAGCACCTTGCAAGGGGCAAGCGCGATTTTCTCACGGCCTCTGGCGATGATCTGGGACATGCGGGCGCGGTTGCTCACGGATTTGGGGATGGTCGACCAGCGCTTGCGCACCCCATTCAACGACGCGCAACGAGCAACCAACGACGAAGCGAGCCTCAAAAATCTCATCGATGCCCGGCTGGAGCAGCTCTGCGCGCGGCCCGATGCGCCGGCTTGGATCGTCGTGCCGGGGCAGGTGATGGAGGGCGCGCCGGTTTCCGTCGAGCGATGGAAGCCGCAGCATTGGACGGCGCCGAGCCCGGCCTTTGCATTCGGGTGGGACGGCAAACGCGTCAACTGGACGGCGACGCAAGATTACGCCGTCATTCCTTGCGCCTCGTGATTGAAACCCTTGTTGACCACGGGAAACCTCTGGGGTTTGCTCGTTTAGGGAGATAGAAACGGGCAGGGAAGACCGGGATTTCAGTCATGACGTTACTCATTATTGGCATCGTCGTTTTTCTCGGCATTCACCTGCTGCCGGCCTTCCCGCAAGTCCGTGCGGGGCTGGTCGGGCGCATCGGCGAGAACGGTTACAAGGCCTTATTCTCGGTTCTCTCCATTGCCGGTTTGGTGCTGCTCGTCTGGGGCTTCGCACAAGCGCCGGTCATTCAGGTCTGGTCACCGCCGCCGTGGACGCGCTGGGTGGCGATCGTGCTCATGCTGCCGGCCTTCATCTTTTTGGTGGCGGCCTATGTGCCGTGCCGGCTCAAGGCGAAGCTGAAGCATCCCTTCCTGGCGGCCATCAAGACCTGGGCGCTCGCCCATATGATCGCCAATGGCGATCTCGCGTCGATCATCCTGTTCGGCTCGTTCCTGGCTTATGCCGTCTTCGACCGCATCGCGCTCAGGGGACGGCAGCCGACAGCGCTGGTGGAGACGCCAGGCTCAGGCCCGGCCCGCAACGATCTCATCGCGGTGGGGCTGGGCGTGGTGCTCTATGTGGTGTTCATGATCTGGCTCCACCCGCTCCTTATCGGCCGGGCGGTGATCCAGCACTAGACCCGTTGCGCGGCGGGCCTTTTTTGCACTGCACAAATCACCATATTTCTGTCATAAGACCCTTGAGTTCCAATCGCGAGGCTTGAGCCGTGTCGCAGAGTTTTGACGCAAAGCGCATTACCGCCCCAGATATCGCCAAGCGCAAAGGTGGCACGCCCATCGTGGCGCTGACCGCCTATCATGCGCATACGGCGCGGATTATCGATCCGCATGTCGACATCCTGCTCGTGGGCGACTCGCTTGGCATGGTGATGCACGGCTACGAGACGACGGTGCCGGTGCCGCTCGACCTCATGATCATGCACGCGCAAGCGGTGGTGCGCGGCTCGTCCCAGGCGCTCGTCGTGGTCGATATGCCGTTCGGCTCCTATGAAGAGAGCCCGGCGATCGCCTTCCGCAACGCCGCGCGGGTGCTCAAAGAGACCGGTTGCGGCGCCATCAAGCTCGAGGGCGGCGTGCATATGGCGGAGACCATCCGCTATCTCACCAGCCGCGGCATTCCGGTGGTCAGCCATATCGGGCTGACGCCTCAGTCGGTCAACACGATCGGCAGCTTCCGGCCGCAGGGCCGGCACCGGTCCGAATGGGCCGTGTTCGAGGAGGACGCCAAGGCCGTGGCCGAAGCCGGGGCCTTCGCCGTCGTGCTCGAGGCTTTGGCCGAGCTGCTGGCGGCGCGTATCACCAAGCAGATTGCCATTCCGACCATCGGCATCGGCGCTTCGGCCGAATGCGACGGCCAGATCCTCGTGCTCGAGGACATGCTCGGCCTGTCGCCGCGCGTCCCCAAATTCGTCAAGGAATACGCCCAGCTCGGCGGCGCCATCGAAGGCGCAGTCAAGGCTTATTCCAATGAGGTGCGCACCCGCGCCTTCCCCTCCGACGCCTACACCTATTCGATGTCCGAGGACAGTGACGGAGTCACGAAAAAGACCAAAATGACAGGCAGTTAGCCCAAGAGGGCGCCTGCGTTCGCCAAGCTTGTCAGCCGCTGGCAGGGCTTCCAGCCTTGCGCGAGCAAGTGGGCTTCACTATACGGCGGGGAGGGAAGGGGCCGACGGCATGGCTCCTGCCGCCATCGTTGTTCCAATCCTGTCACAAGAGCCCACAGCCCAATGAGCGACAATAGTTTTTTTCGCGAGGTGGACGAGGCCGTCCGCCACGAACAATACAAGAAGCTGTGGGACCGATACGGGGTCATTGTCCTCGTTCTGGGCGCGCTCGTGATCGCTGGTGTCGCCGCCTATAAGGGCTGGACCTTCTGGCAGGTGCGCCAGTCGCAAGAGGCGGGGGCGGAATTCACCCAAGCTCTGACGCTGGAGGCCGACACGGACACGGAAAAGGCGCGCGAGGCCTTCGCGTCGCTCGCCGCCGACGGCCCGCGCGGCTACCAGGTGCTTTCGCGCTTCCAGCTCGCATCCAACGAAGCCAAGGCCGGCGAGACCGAAAAGGCCGTGGCCTCTTACGATGCGCTAGCCACCGACGGCAGCGTCGATCCAATTCTGCAGGGTCTTGCCACGCTGCAAGCCGCGACGCTGCGCCTAGACAGCGCCGACTATGCCGAGATGGAACGCCGGCTCAAGGGCCTCATCGACACCGACAGCGCTTGGCGGTTCTCGGCCCGGGAACTGCTCGGTCTTTCCGCCTATCGCCACAACGATATGCGCGCGGCGGAAAAGCAGTTCAGCGCGCTCCTCAGCACGCAGGAGACGCCCCCGAATTTGCGGGACCGCGCGAACATGATGCTCACGCTCATCGTGAGCAGCCCGTCGGCGCTGAGCAGCAGCAGCACGACGAATTAGCGTTTTGAGATCGAAGGGCTCTGAACATGGGCCGAGACAGTAGACGTAGAACAGGCGGTCGCCTTCTCGGCGCGTGGCGCGCAGGCGCGGTCGCCGTGCTAATCGCTGCGACCTGCGGCGGCTGCGGCCCACTGGCCGGCATCAAAAATCCATTCGAAAAAGAAGAGCCCAAGCTGCCGGGCGAGCGGATCGCCGTCATCACCGATCCGGGGCAGGTCGGCGCCCAGCAAGCGACTTTCAAACCGGTCTCCTTGCCGCCGGCGCAGGCCAATGCGGCCTGGACGCAGCCCGGTGGCGTGCCCTCCAATAATCTCGGTCACCTGGCTCTCAGCGGGGCGTTGCGGAAGGCCTGGACCGTGAGTGCCGGGACCGGCTCTTCGTCCAGCGGGCGTTTGAGTGCCGTGCCGCTCGTGGCCGGAGGCAAGGTGTTCACTCTCGATGCGGCGGGTAATGTCACGGCCTTCTCCGCCGGGAGCGGGGCGCGGGCGTGGCGGGCGAGTGTCACGCCGGAGAACGAGAAGAGCAGCGAAGGCTTCGGCGGCGGGCTCGCGCTCGACGGCGGTACGCTCTATGTCACGACCGGCTACGGCACCGTGGTCGCGCTCGATGCGGGCAGCGGCGCGGTGCAGTGGATCAAGGCGCTGGGCGAGCCGATCCGCAACTCACCCACGGCGGCCGGCGGCAAAGTCTATTTCGTTGCCAGCGACAACACTCTGTATGCGTTGAATGGGGCGAACGGCGAAGTGCTGTGGAAGTCACGCGGTTTGCCACAGACCGCAACCCTGCTCAGCAACGCCAGTCCGGCGGTCGCCAGCGGCGTCGTGGTGGCGCCGTTCCCGGCCGGTGACATCGCCGCGTATCAGTCCGGTAGCGGCAAGGCGGCGTGGACGGATTCTCTGACCCGCACATCGGACACCACCGCGGCCGGCATTCTCGGCGACCCGGCCCGGCCGGTGATCGACCGCAACGTGGTGTTCGCCGTCAGTCATGGCGGCAGGATGATCGCCACCTCGGCCTCGACGGGCGCGCGGGTCTGGACCCGCAACGTGGCCAGCACGCAGATGCCGTGGGTCGCCGGCAATGCTGTTTATGTGGTCGACGTGTCCGGCAAGCTGATGGCGCTCGGCCGCAATGACGGCCAGGTGCTCTGGGTCAGCGATCTTCCCAAGAGTTCGCGGTGGAGCGGGCCGGTGCTTGCGGGCAACCGGCTGTGGGTCGTTTCTGGCTACGGGCTGTTGGTGGGGGCCGATGCGCGGACCGGCCAGATGTCCGATCAGATCGACCTCAACACCGACGTCTTCGTCACGCCCGTTGTGGCCGGCGGCCGGATGTATATCCTGGACGATGACGCCGACCTGATCGCTCTTAACTAATCGTGTGCTAAAGCGGGCAACCGCCCACTGATGGCGCGCTGCCCAGCGTTGCACCCCGAAGTCCCGCTCCGAACGGATCCATGCCCTTTACTGTCGCCATTGTCGGACGGCCAAATGTCGGCAAGTCCACCCTGTTCAACCGGCTCGCGGGCCGGCGGCTGGCGCTGGTCGACGACCAGCCCGGCCTGACACGGGACCGGCGTGAGGCGGAGACGGAGCTTGGGAAATACGATGTGACGCTCATCGATACGGCGGGGCTGGAGCCCGGCGATACGGGGCTGACCGCGCGCATGCGCGAGCAGACCGAAGAGGCCATCGCGCAAGCCGATGTCGTGCTGTTTCTCATCGACGCCCGCGCCGGCGTAATCGCCTCGGACGAGATCTTCGCCGATTTGGTGCGGAGATCCGGTAAGCCGGTGGTCCTGGCCGTCAACAAATGTGAGGGCCGGGCGGCGGAGGCGGGCCTCTATGAGGCCTACGCGCTCGGGCTCGGCGAGCCTGTGCCGATCTCCGCCGAGCATGGCCTCGGCATCGGCGAAATTTCCGAGGCCGTCCAGGCGGTGTTTGAGGCTCAGAGCGAGGGCGCCGAACCCGAGCCCGAAAACGTCGAGGCGGACGAGGCTCCGCATGCCCTGCGGATCGCCATTGTCGGCCGGCCGAATGTCGGCAAGTCGACCCTGGTCAATGCGCTGCTCGGCGAGGAGCGCATGATTACCGGCCCCGAGGCCGGCATTACGCGGGACGCAATTGCCTCGGAGATCGACTGGCACGGGCGGCCCTTACGCGTGTTCGACACCGCGGGGCTCAGAAAGAAGGCCCGGGTCGAGGGCAAGGCGGAGGTGCTTTCGGTCGGCGATACGCTGAAAGCCATCCGCTTCGCCGAGGTCGTCGTGTTGCTGCTCGATGCGGAACAGCCATTCGAGAAGCAGGATCTCCAGATCGCCGCGCTGATCGCGCAAGAGGGACGCGCGCTCGTCATCGCCATCAATAAATGGGATCTGGTTCGCGAGCGCGACAAGCGGCTGAACGAATTGCGCGAGGCTTGCGAGCGCCTTCTGCCGCAGGTTAGGGGCGTGGCGCTGGTGACGGTGTCGGCCATGAGCGGCAAGGGGCTCGATAAAGTTATGAAGGCCGTGCTCGCAGCCGACGAGGTGTGGAATCGCCGGATACCGACCGCTGCCTTGAACCAATGGCTCGCCGCCACGCTGGATGCCCACCCGCCGCCGGCGCCGTCGGGACGCCGCATCAAGCTCCGCTATATGACCCAGGCCAACGCGCGGCCGCCGACTTTCGTGGTGTTCTGCTCGCTGCCGAAGGCGCTGCCGGATTCCTACTCCCGCTATCTGGTGAACGGATTGCGCGAGAGCTTCGATCTGCCCGGTGTGCCGATCAGGCTGAACTTGCGCAAAGGCAAGAATCCTTACGCCAAGGACGCCTGATCCAAGGGGCTGTGAGCATGAACTGCGAGACGGAAGTCTATTTCTATCATTTGGAGAACCGCACGCTCGACCAGGTGCTGCCGATGCTGGTCGAGCGGTCGCTTGAGCGTGGCTGGCGCGCGGCCGTGCAGGCGACGAGCCGTGAGCGGGTCGAGGCGCTGAACACGCTGCTGTGGACCTATCGCGAGGACAGCTTTCTGCCGCACGGCACGGCAAGCGACGGCACGCCGGCGGAGCAACCGGTCTATCTCACCGTGGGTGAAGACAATCCGAACGGGGCCGCGGTGCGCTTCCTGGTCGACGGGGCCACGCTCGACGATGCGTCCACCTATACGCGAGTCGTCCAGCTCTTGGATGGCCATGATCCGGACGCCGTGGCGCGGGCGCGGGAGGCATGGACCACGGCCAAGGAGAAGGGCTACGCGGTGAGCTATTGGCAGCAGGACGCGGACGGGCGCTGGCAGCAAAAGGCCTGAGGCCGTGGCCTGCCCTTAGATCTCGATGCCGGCCAGCTTGAGCGTATAGAGCATGGCGAAATAGGCCCCGACGGTAAGTGCGATGGAGGCGGCGAGGCTCGCATAGAAATCGACGCCATGGCGCAGCAGCGCCGGCAAGCTGACGAACAGGACCAGCGAGGGCAGCACCAGCCAGAAGATACCATTGGCCAGGCGCGCCACTTTCTCCGTGTCGCCGGTATCGACATAGAGCCAGATCATGGCGAGTACCGAGGTGAGGGGGATGGAGGCGATGACCGCCCCGAAAAGGGCGCTGCGCTTCGCCGCTTCCGACACTGCGACCACGAGGACGCTCGTCAACAGCACCTTGAGCGTGGCATAGAGCATCGGCTTTTCCCTCCTATGCGCCGAAGCGCGCTCGCTATCGGCCTCCCAACCGCATCCTGTTTACCCCGATCGCCTTGTGGCTGTCATGCCTGGCAGTTATAAGCCCCGCAAAGATTCTAAAGACTAGAAGGACTTAGGTATGGCTTCCGAACGCACGCTCTCAATCATCAAGCCCGATGCGACTGAGCGCAATATCACCGGGCTGATCATCGCCAGGCTCGAGGGCGCCGGGCTTCGCGTCATCGCGCAGAAACGCGTGTGGTGGAAAAAGAAGGACGCGACCAAGTTCTACGAGATGCACAAGGGCCAGGATTTCTACAAAGGCCTGATCGCTTTCATGACCTCTGGGCCGATCGTGCTCCAGGTGCTGGAGGGCGAGGACGCCATCGCCAGGAACCGGGCGGTGATAGGCAAAACCAATCCGGTCGATGCCGAGCCCGGCACCATCCGCAAGGATTTTGCCGTCAACATGCAGCGGAACTCCGTGCATGGCTCCGACAGCCCCGAGAGCGCCAAGCGCGAGATCGGGCTGTGCTTCAAGAAGGCCGAGATCGTCGGCTAGGGGCTAGGCCCCATCCCGAATTCGGCGTTTGATCTGCGACAAGGCACGGTTTCGCCTTCGATGTGAGGTATGACGCTTGCGCTGACACCTCAGCGGTAAGGACCTCGCCGATGCCCCGCATACTCTCAATCGCGCTTGTTGTGACCGGGCTGCTTCTCGCGCCCGTGGCCGCCTCGTTCGCGGGGGACGTCCCCCCGGACGCCGACGGCGTGCCCAAGGACATGCCCAAAGAGGATAGTCCCAAAGGCCAGGAGCCGGCCATTGGCTGGAGCCTGCACAATCTCGAGCCCGAGCAGCAGCAGCGCATGCTGCGCTTCTCGACCTTCGTGAATCGGAGCATCCCGGAGAAATATCTGAAGGCGGAGAACGGCGTCGGCTACACGGTGCGCGCCATCGCCGAGGGCGGGCCGCTCTACTGGGCGAACTGTCAGAAATGTCATGGCGACACCGGGCTCGGCAACGGCGATCTCGCTTACGCGCTGACGCCTTCGCCGGCGCTGCTGGCCTACATGGTGCAGCAGCCGATCGCCGTGGACCAATATCTCCTGTGGAGCATCTCCGAAGGCGGCAAGCAGTTCGGTACGGCCATGCCGGCGTTCAAGGACACGCTGTCGGAAGATCAGATCTGGCAGATCGTGGCTTACCTGCGCGCCGGCTTCCCCGACATCGAGGCGGACGATGCGCCGGCCAAAAAGGGCGGCGCGGCCAAGACCGACATGCCGGATCTCAAGACCCACACAATCGACTGATTGAAGGTGGGCTGAGCAAGAGGCCAATGCGCGCGCTCTCACTTGCCAAGGTTTACCAGCTCATCGAGCCGGGGCCCGTCGTGCTGCTCACGACGGCAGACAACGGCCGCGCCAATGTTATGAACATGTCCTGGCACATGATGGTCGACTTCGAGCCACCGCTCATCGCCTGCATCGTCAGCAGCGCGGATTACAGCTTCGCGGCCTTGCGAGCCACAGGTGAATGTGTGATCGCCGTTCCGGCGGCGGAGCTCGCGCCCAAGGTCGTTGCCGTTGGCAACACCTCGGGCCGTAGCGTTGACAGGTTCGCATCGATTGGCCTGACACCGGTCCCGGCGGACCATGTGGCGCCGCCGCTCGTCGCCGAGTGCTTCGCCAATCTCGAATGCCGGGTCACCGATACGACCTTGGTCGACAGGTTCAGCCTGTTCATCCTCGAAGTGGTCAAGGCGTGGCACGATCCCAAGCAGAAGGACGCCAAGACCCTCCACCACCAGGGTTATGGTGCCTTCGCCATCGACGGCGACATCGTCAAGCTAAAATCGAAGATGGCTTAGCGAACGCCGGCTAGCGCGGGCGGATGCGGAAGGGCAGGC
>Ga0307378_10008907_pt1 | contig 13245 bp, 9 predicted proteins | sample UN1MG_FD_202238 | JGI IMG/M metagenome (GOLD analysis project Ga0307378, IMG submission 202238) | Soil microbial communities from Risofladan, Vaasa, Finland - UN-1 | ecosystem: Environmental > Terrestrial > Soil > Coastal area > Acid sulfate soil | place: Finland: Risofladan, Vaasa | collected... | reverse complement strand
GCGTTGGCGCCGAGCTTCGCGTTCCTGATCGTCGCCCGATTGGGCATGGGTGTCGGCGCCGCCGGCCTCATCAACCTGGCCGTCGTCCTGATCGGCGACTACTGGACGGGGCTGGACCGCACGCGCCTGATCGGCCGGAATGCGGCATTCCTGACGGTCTGTCTGGCGATCCTGCCGCCAGTCGGAGGCATTCTGACCGACCTTGCGAGCTGGCGTCTCGCGTTGGCGCCCTACGGGTTCGGCCTGATCGTGGCATTTGCTGCGTGGCGGATGCTGCCGGCCGGCAGGCCTGACACGAACGTGTCGATCAGCGACCAACTGGCCGGGATCAGGCAGGTCGTCAAACGGCCCGAGGTCATCGTGGTCCTGATCGGCGGCACCGTGTCGTTCATCATGATCTTCGGGGTGTTCCTGTCGACCCTGCCGATCCACCTCGAGGACCAGTTCGGCTACAGCGCCTCGATGCGCGGGCTGTTTCTCGCGATCCCGGCGATCCCGTCGACGCTCGTGGCATTCAACGTGCAGCGGATCCGCACCTACGTCGATCCACGGCCACTCCTCGTCGGCTGCTCGCTGCTCTTCGCTGCGGGTTTCGCACTGATCGGGGCCACCGAGATCGCCGGGTTCGTCGTGCTCGGCTGCATCGTCTACGGCGCCGGTGAGGGTGCGCTCTTCCCGACCCTGCAGGACCTCTCCGTCGAGTTGTCACCGCCCGAACATCGTGGAGCAATCGTCGCGATCTACGTCGGAGCGGCTCGGCTCGGCCAGACGATCGGGCCACTCGGCGCCGCGGCGGTGTTCGGCGCCACCTCGACGTTCTGGGCGCTGCACCTCGGCGTCGGTCTGGCGATCGGGCTCGGCCTCATGTTCCTGTTCGCGCCGACGAGCGGCCGCTCCCCCGCCGTCGCAGTCGACTGAGGTTCAGCTCCCGTCGAGGATCGGCGCGAGGTGGGTCTCGGCCTCCTCGATGGTCCAGCCCTTGCGCTCGGCGTAGGAGGCGAGCTGATCGCGTTTGATCTTGCCGACGCCGAAATACTTGGCGTCGGGGTGCGCGAAGTAGAGACCGGACACCGACGAGCCTGGCCACATGGCGAACGACTCGGTGAGTTCGACACCGATCGCGTCGGTCGCGTCCAGGAGCTCGAAGAGCGCGCCCTTCTCGGTGTGGTCGGGTTGGCTCGGGTAACCCGGCGCAGGACGGATGCCCTGGAACGACTCGTGCAGGAGTTCGTCGGGCGTGAAGGACTCGTCGGGGGCGTAGGCCCACAGCTCGGTGCGCACCCGCTCGTGCATCCGCTCGGCGAACGCCTCGGCGATGCGATCCGCCACCGCCTTCAGCAGGATCGAGGAGTAGTCGTCGTTGTCGGCCTCGAACTGCTCGGCGATCGCGATCTCCTCTGGGCCGGCGGTGACGACGAAGCCACCCAGCCAGTCGGCGACGCCTGAATCAGCCGGGGCGACGAAGTCGGACAGGCTGAGGTTCGCCTTGCCGTCGGACTTGGTCGCCTGCTGGCGGATGCCGTGCAGCCGGGCACGCTCCTCGGTCCGGGCCTCGTCGGCATAGACGACGATGTCGTCGCCGTCGGCGTGAGCTGGCCAGAACCCGACAACCGCCTTCGGCCGGAACCAGTGTTCGGCGACGATCTTGTCGAGCATCGCCCTGGCGTCGTCGTACAACGGCCTGGCCGCGTCGGCGAACTCGGGATCGGTGAGGACCTCGGGGAACTTCGAACGGATGCCCCACGTGCGGAAGAACGGCGTCCAGTCGATGTACGGCACGAGTTCGGCGACGTCGTAGTCGTCGAACACACGCGTCCCGACGAACGTCGGCTCGGTGATGGTCGTGTCGTCGAACGTGGCATCGAGCCGGTTGGCGCGGGCGACGTCGATCGACACGCGGTCTCGTTCGACGGTCGCACGGGCGTGGGACTCGACGACGCGGGCGTACTCGGTTTCGAGATCGGCCAGGAAGCCGTCGCGCTGGGTGTTCGACAGCAGCGCCGAGATCACGCCGGACGCGCGGCTGGCGTCGCCGACGTGCACGACCGGACCGTGGTAGGCGGGGTCGATCTTCAGGCTGGTGTGCAGACGGCTGGTGGTGGCGCCGCCGATCAGGAGCGGCGTGGTGAAGCCGAGGCGCTCCATCTCGCTGGCGACGCGCACCATCTCGTCGAGCGACGGCGTGATGAGGCCGGACAGCCCGATGATGTCGACGTCGCGCTCCTTGGCGGTGTCGAGGATCGTCTGAGCCGGCACCATCACGCCGAGGTCGATCACCTCGTAGTTCGAACAGCCGAGCACCACGCCGACGATGTTCTTACCGATGTCGTGCACGTCGCCCTTCACCGTGGCGAGCAACACGCGGCCGGCCTTCGACGCGGCTCCGTCCTCGCCCTCGGCTTCGATGAACGGGGTGAGGTAGGCGACCGCCTGCTTCATCACGCGAGCCGACTTCACGACCTGTGGCAGGAACATCTTGCCGGCACCGAACAGGTCGCCGACCGTGTTCATCCCGCTCATCAGCGGGCCTTCGATCACGTCGACGGCCCGGTCGGACGCCGCGCGCGCCTCTTCCACGTCGGCCTCGATGAACACGGTGATCCCGTTGACGAGCGCGTGATCGATGCGGCGAACGACGTCCCACGAACGCCACTCCGCTGCAGCGGGGTCGACGGCCTCGGCGCCGTCACCGGCGAAGCGCGCGGCGGCGTCGAGCAGCCGCTCGGTGGCGTCGGGGCGCCGAGCGAGGACGACGTCCTCGCACAGCTCGCGCAACTCGGGATCGATCTGGTCGTACACGGCGAGCTGGCCGGCATTGACGATGCCCATCCGCATGCCGGCCTCGACCGCCTTGAGCAGGAACACCGAGTGCATCGCTTCGCGCACCGGCTCGTTGCCGCGGAACGAGAACGACAGGTTCGACACGCCGCCCGAGATGTTGACGTACGGGAGCTCGTCGGTGATCTGCAGGGTCGCTTCGATGAAGTCGAGGCCGTACCGATTGTGCTCCTCGATGCCGGTGGCGACGGCGAAGATGTTGGGGTCGATGATGATGTCCTCGGGCGGGAACCCGACCTCGTCGACCAGGAGGTGGTAGGCGCGCCGGGCGATGTCGACCTTGCGCTCGACCGTGTCGGCCTGGCCGACCTCGTCGAAGGCCATCACGATGACGGCGGCGCCGTAGTCGAGACAGGTTCGGGCCTGCGCGAGGAACGCCTCCTCGCCCTCCTTCATCGAGATCGAGTTGACGATCGGCTTGCCCTGCACGCACTGCAGGCCGGCCTCGATCACCTCGAACTTCGACGAGTCGATCATGATCGGCACGCGAGCGATGTCGGGCTCCGACGCGATCAGGTTGAGGAACGTCGTCATCGCCTGCACGCCGTCGATCAGCCCGTCGTCCATGTTGACGTCGATGATCTGCGCGCCGCTCTCGACCTGCTGCAGCGCCACCACGAGCGCCTCGCCGTACTCGTTGTCCTTGATCAGGCGCCGGAACTTCGCCGAACCGGTGATGTTCGTGCGCTCGCCGACGTTGACGAACGGGATGTCGTCGGTGAGCGCGAACGGCTCGAGACCCGACAGCTCGAGGCGGGGCGTGCGCGTGGGCACGACCCGCGGTGCCTTGCCCTCCACCGCTTCGGCGATCGCGCCGATGTGCGCGGGCGTCGTGCCGCAGCATCCGCCGACCACGTTGACCAGCCCGGCCTCGGCGAACTCGCCGACGAAGGCAGCCGTCTGCTCGGGTGTCTCGTCGTAGCCGCCGAGCTCGTTGGGGAGCCCGGCGTTCGGATAGGCGCAGATCAGCGTGTCAGCGACGGTGGCCAGCTCGACGAGGTGCGGGCGCAGCTCCTCGGCGCCGAGCGCGCAGTTCAACCCGACCGTCAGCGGTTTCGCGTGGCGGATCGACTGCCAGAACGCTGCGGGTGTCTGCCCCGACAGCGTGCGCCCGGAGCGGTCGGTGATCGTGCCGGAGATCATCAGCGGCAGCTGCGTGCCGTGCGCCTGCATCGCCCGCCGGCTCGCGACGATCGCCGCCTTCGCGTTGAGCGTGTCGAAGATGGTCTCGATCAAGATCGCGTCGACGCCGCCGCGCAGGAGCGCCTCGATCTGCTCCTGGTACGCATCCGCGAGCGCACCGAACGTGATCGCGCGGTAGCCGGGGTCCTCCACCTTCGGCGACAGCGACAGCGTCATGTTCGTCGGGCCGACCGCGCCGGCGACGAAGCGGCGACGACCGTCGGCTCCCTGCGCCTCCTCGGCGGCCTCGCGAGCAAGACGGGCGGCGGCCTCGTTGAGCTCGACGACCTGGTCGACGGTGCCGTAGTCGCCCTGGGACACCCGGTTGGCCGAGAACGTGTTGGTCTCGGCGATGTCGGCGCCGGCGAGGAAGTAGCGCAGGTGGATGTCACGCATCGCGTCGGCCTGGGTGAGCGTCAACAACTCGTTGTTGCCAGCGAGGTCGCAGCCGTGATCGCAGAACCGGTCGCCCCGGAATGCCTCGTCGGACAGGCCGAGCGTCTGGATCTCGGTGCCCATCGCGCCGTCGAGCACGACGATGCGCTCGCGGGCGAGCTGCGCAATCGGGTGATCGTGGAAGGGGTGGTCGTGCATGGTCATGCGACTTCTCTCGTTGCGTGCGCTTCGATGGCTGGGGTGCGGTTGGTGGCGAGCCAGACGGTGACGGTGAGGCCGTCCTGGCCCGCGGGGGGTTCGACGTCGACGATGGTGGGACAGTCGAAGCCGGCCTGGTCGAACAGGTCGACGAGGTGCTGGTGGCTGAACCCGAGACGCCGGTGCGCGGCACCGCGGAGGAAATCGTGGCGGTGTGGCGCGAAGTCGACGACCAGGAGGCGACCTCCCGGCGCGACGAGCTTGGCCGCCTCGGAGATGGCCCGTCCGGGGTCGTCGAGGTAGTGGAGCACCTGATGGATCACGACGAGGTCGAAGCTCGCGCCGTCGAACGGCGGGCTGTGCACGTCGCCCTGGCGGAGCTCCCAGTCGGAGATGCCGGCGTGCTCGAGGTTGGCGCGGGCGACCGACAGCATCGAGTGGCTGCTGTCGAGGCCGATGGCGCGGTCGGCTCGACCGGCGAAGAGCTGCAGCATCCGACCCGTCCCGGTTCCGACGTCGAGCATGCGACCCAACCGCTGGTCACCAACGGCGGCGAGGATCGCCGCTTCGACGGTGTCGGCGGCGGCGTGGAGCGACCGCTCCTCGTCCCAGATCGGTGCGATCTGCTCGAAGTACTCGCTGGCCGCCGCGCTGCGCCGGGCGCGCACGTTGTCGAGCCGAGCCAGGTCCGCCTCGAGCACGGCGTCGCCGTTGCCGACCGAGGCGATCGCGGTGTCGACGAGCTCGAGGCGCCGATCGTCCTCGACGAGGCGGAAGAACACCCAGGTCCCTTCGCGGTGCTTGCTGACGAGCCCGGCGTCGACGAGCAGCCTGAGGTGGCGTGACACCCGCGGCTGGCTCTGTCCGAGGATCTCGGTGAGGTCGGTGACGGTCAGTTCACCGTGAGCGAGCAGCGCGACGATGCGCAGGCGGGTTTCCTCGGCGATCGCCTTGAGCGCGTCGAGCGCGACGTCCAATGACATCCGAGGATCATATAACGACATGTGCATGTCTGCAATGGGTGGCCGGCACCCCGTCTCGGTTCTCGTGGACAATTCCACCACTGGGAGGTGAAGAAGATCACGAGAACGGGGAACGGGTACGGTCGAGCGAATGACAACGGTGTTCCATCTGGGTTTGACGGCGGAGATGTTGCAGGGGGCAACCGTGGCGCTCATGCCTGGCGATCCTGCCCGCGTCGAGCCGATCGCGGCGGCCATGGATCGCCACGAGTTCCTCGCCTCACATCGGGAGTTCACGTCGATTCTGGGTTGGATCGACGACACCCCGGTCGTGGTCTGCTCGACCGGGATCGGCGGTCCGTCGGTGTCGATCGCCGTCGAGGAGCTGGCACAACTCGGCGTCCGGACATTCCTGCGCGTCGGCACCACCGGCGGCATCCAGCCACACCTCGAACTCGGCGACGTGATCGTCACCACCGGTGCCGTGCGTCTCGACGGGGCGAGCCTGCATTTCGCCCCGATGGAGTACCCGGCGGTGGCCGACTTCGCGTGCACCACGGCGTTGGTCGAGGCAGCGCGGTCGATGGGAATCGAACCGCACATCGGCATCACCGCATCTGCTGACACCTTTTATCCGGGCCAGGAGCGCTACGACACCTACTCAGGACGCGTCACCCGGCGGTTCCGAGGGAGCCTCGAAGAGTGGCAGACGATGGGTGTGCTCAACTACGAGATGGAATCGTCGACGCTGTTCACGATGTGTTCCTCGTCAGGTCTGCGTGCCGGATGCGTGGCAGGTGTGCTCGTCAACCGCACCCAGACCGAGACACCGAGCGAGGAGACGGCCAAACGGATCGAGGCGACGTCGGTCGCCGTGGCGGTCGAGGCCGCCCGCCGGCTGGTCTCCTGACGCGCAATTCCCGTTTGCGTTGCAGTTCGGATGGGACGGGTCACCGAAAGCGCGACGCAAACGAGGAATTGGACGCCGTCGACTCGCTACTTCGAGGTTCCTGCGGCGATGTCGTTGGCAGCGAGGAAGGCCCGGTACAGGTCGAGCAGCGACTGCTTCTGCGTGTCGCTGAGGCGATCGTCGGTCGCGATTGCCGACTCGGGCGACTGTGCGGCGGCCGCCTCGTCGTGGCGTCCGAGGAATGCGAGCAGCTTCTCGTTGGGCACGTTCAACGCCTGAGACAACCCGTTGAGCACGCGGACCGACGGCTCGTGCAGACCACGCTCGAGCTGGCTGAGGTAGGCGTCGGAGAGATCGGCGAGTCGAGCCAGTTCACGCTGGGAGAGATCCGCGATGCGTCGCTGGCTCTTGATGAAGTCGCCGAGCGCGCCGACGCCGCGCCCGGAGCGGGACTCGGCGCGGTCGTCGTTGCGATCGGTCATGGGGACAATCTACGACGGTGATGCCGACCGGACCGGGGGGCGGTCCGGTGACACCACCGTCGAAGAACTCACTTGGAGGCGACGGCCTTCTTGGCGACGGTCTTCCTGGCCGGACGCTTGGCAGCAGCCTTCTTGGCCGGGGCCTTCCGGGCAGCAGCCTTCTTGGCCGGGGCCTTCCGGGCAGCAGCCTTCTTCGCCGGGGCCTTCTTGGCGACGGTCTTGCCGGCGTCGGTGACGGTCTTGGTGGCCGTGTCGGCGACGTTCTTCGCTGCGCCGACGACCTTGTCGGAAGCGGCCTTGGCATTGTCGGCCGTGATCATCTCGGCGACACGCTGGTTCATGTCGCGGTTCAGCGACACGGCGCGCTCGACGAACTCGAGGTAGCGCTCACCGGCGACGGATGCCGTCGGGAGGCGGTCGGCGAAGGGCAGCTCCACGTTGAACTGCTCCGACACTCGGTCGGCGGTGGTGACAGCCATGTCGACGATGCGTCGGTTGGCGTCGAGTACGGCGTCGAGGACCTGGTCGCTCGTGGTGGTGAACCGCTCGCTGACGTTGGTGTCGTTGACGGTCTTGGTGATGGTGTCGTTGATGTCGTTCACGGTGCGGCTGACGTTGTCGGTCGTCTCGTTGGCGAACTTGGTGATCTGCTCGAACATGTCGAACTCCTTTTGCGGTGGGTGTACTGGGGGCTTGCGGCCAGATTGTGCTGTGCACGATCTGCCGTTCTGATGCGAACTATACCACGCATTTCGTGGTACGCAACACCTGTGCTTGAAATATCTCGCACGCCTCTCGGGCCGGATGACCGAGCCCGGACCCGATCGGTGTGGCGACGAGGCCTATCGTGGCGGCGTGGGAGGAAGCCGGGTGTCGAGTGCGCTGCTCGTTGGTGCTGTGGCGTTGCTCGGCGCGTTCGCTCTCGCCTCGTGCGACGACGACGAGACGCCGGCCGGCGCGGTCGGGCCTGCCGACGCGATCACCGCGGTCGTCGCATGGCAGGCCGGCGAGCAGGAGCCCGTGATCGCCGACGACGGCGAGGTGCAGCTCCCCGTGATCTACGTCGTCGCCGACGCGGGAACGACGATCGACGTGGGCGTGCAGGCGGCGGTCGCAGCGTCGACGGTCGACTGGGCCACCGTGCGATTCGCAGACGACATCGCCGACACCTTCGACCCCGGCCTCGAGGGCGAGCCGGTGCGCAATGACGGGGTGATGCTGCTCGTCGGACCGATCCCCGATCCGGCACGATCGATCGAACTCACGCTGGTCCGCTACACGGCCCTCAACGACGGCGAGCCCGTCGTCGTCACGATCGTCAGTGAGCCGGCGCCCGACGACACGACCGACGTCCCCGCACCGCGGGCGACGGTCACGTCGGCGACGCAGCTCTGATCATCGTGTCGGCGAGCTCCAGGGCTCGGAGCGCATCGCTCTCGCCCACGTCCTCGTCGACGTCGATCGCTCGTCGACGGAGATCGTCGAGCCGGCAGCGTCGATCGTCGTCGATCATCGGCCCCGCGACGCTCTGTGCGAGATCGACAGCGGCGGACGCATCGACGATGGCAACGCGCACCGACCCTGCCTCCAACGCCTGATGAGCCATCGCGAGCCGGACGTGCGCTCCGCCGAGGTGTTCTTCGGGTGGCCCCTCGAAGCGATGGGCCTCGCGCACACCTCGCACGAACACCGCCAGCGCCGGTACGTAGATCGCAGTGAGCACGGTCATGCTCACCTCGACGGGCAGCGAGATCGGCGTGGCCAGCACACCGCCGAACACCCAGGCGAGCTGGAATCGCGTCTCGTAGCGGGCGCCGGCTCGACCGAGCAACGCTTCGGGCGCCCGGCGCTGTAACAGTCCGTCGAACGCATTGCGGCCGAGCGTGGTCGACAGCCCGACGAGACCCGACGTGACGATCAGGAGCGGCAGGGATGCACCGAGGATCCCCACCGCAGTGAACACCGCCGGCAACGCCAGCGAGAGTCCGATCAACTGCTCCTCGCTGAACCAGCGACGCAGGACCGTCGCCGCCGTGTGACCGAGGAACGCACCGACGCCGTAGGCGGCCGCCGCCAATCCGTAGACCAGCGCCGGCTCGCTCGATCGGCGCAGTGTGAAGGCGAGGGTGAAGATGAAGAAGCCGACCGCCGCGCGAATGGCCAGCAGACCGATCGACGACACCACCACGGTGGGGAGGTGAGTCTCGGCGTACTCGACGTCGTCCGGCGTCACGGCGGTTTCCGAGCGCGGTCGCGCTCGGAGGACCGCGGCGCCCGCAAACGCGAACAACACCGCGGCGGCTCGCAGCGACCACTCGGCGCCGGCGGTTGCGTACACACCACTGCCGGCCACCACGCCGATCGCCGCCGTGATGGTGGAGAAGCGAGCGAGGCGCGCATTGGTCGCGACGAGTTCCTCCGGGTCGTCGACGAGCGTCTGCACCAGTGTCTGCTTGACGATGCCCGAGGCCTTGCTCGCGATCAGCAGCAGCAGGACGACCGGGTAGAAGGCGACCTGGTACAAGGTCAACGCGAGGACGAGACAGAAGACACCACGCGACACGAAGAACCCTGCGGCGACGAACCGCTGCGAACGACGGAACCGGTCGACGGCGGGACCGACCAGCGGCGACAGCACCGCGAGCGGCGCCATCGTGATCAGCAGGTACAGCAGCACCTGCTCTCGGGATGCATCGGGGCTGACGTTGAAGAACAGCGAGCCGGCGAGGCTGACGGAGACGAATGCGTCGCCGGCTGCCGCGAGCGCCTGGGCGGTGGCGAGGGGAACCACCGCTCCCCTGCCGATCAGCGTCTGACGCAACCGGACGTGAATCGGCGCACGTTCGATCGTGGTCGATGCGCTCCCCTCGTTCTCGCGGCCGTCGGGCACGTCACCATCTTGCTGCATTCGGCCGGGCAGCACCCTGATGGGCACGGGTCGGACTCGCTCGTTGTGCGAGAGTTTCCCGATGTGTCTGACCGACGACGGACAGAGGTGGGTGCCGTGACGTTTCCTTCGGATCTCGAAATCGCGCGGCAGGCCAAGCTGGCGCCATTGCCCGACATCGCATCGTCGGCGGGGATCCCGCTCGACCTGCTCGAGCCCTACGGCTCCGGTGCAGCGAAGATCGACCTCCGGGCGATCGACGCGATGGCCGACCGTCCCCGCGCGAAGTACGTCGTGGTCTCGGCGATCACGCCAACCCCCCTCGGCGAGGGCAAGACCACCGTCGCCGTCGGATTGGGCCAGGGGTTCTCGCACATCGGCAAGCAGGCCACGCTGGCGATCCGCCAACCGTCGATGGGGCCGACCTTCGGCATCAAGGGCGGCGCCGCCGGCGGTGGGTACAGCCAGGTCGTTCCGATGGAGCTGCTCAACCTCCACCTCACCGGCGACGTCCACGCCGTCACCGCCGCCACCAACATGTGCGCCGCAGCGGTCGATGCGCACGTGTTCCACGGCAACGCGTCGGGGCTCGATCCGCACCAGATCACCTGGCGCCGCTCGATCGACGTCAACGACCGCTCGTTGCGCAACGTCGTCACCGGGCTGGGGTCTCGGCTCGACGGCAACCCGCGTGAGACCGGCTTCGACATCACCGCAGCCTCCGAAGTGATGGCGACGCTGGCGTTGTGCACCGACCTGCAGGACCTCCGCCGCCGCCTCGGTCGGATCGTCGTCGGGTACACGACATCGGGCGATCCGGTCACCGCCGAGGACGTCGAGGTCGCCGGCGCGATGGCCGTGATCCTGCGCGAGGCGATCAAGCCGAACCTGATGCAGACGCTGGAGAACACGCCGGTCCTTGTCCACGCCGGGCCATTCGGCAACATCGCCACGGGTAACTCGTCGATCGTCGCCGACCTGATCGGCATCCACATGGGCGACTACCTCGTCACCGAGGCCGGATTCGGGGCCGACATGGGCGCCGAGCGGTTCTTCAACATCAAGTGCCGCGTCTCGGGTCTCACCCCCGACGCCGCCGTCCTCGTCGCCACCGTCCGCGGGCTGAAGGCCCACAGCGGCAAGCACCACATTGTCGCCGGCCGGCCACTGCCCGAGGCGATCCTCGCGGAGAACCCCGACGAGGTACACGAGGGCGGGGCCAACCTCCGCAAGCAGTTGGAGAACATGCGCATCCACGGCTGCACGCCGGTGGTGGCGATCAACGTGTTCCCCGGCGACCATCCCGCCGACATCGCCGCCATCGAGGAGATCGCCGCCGAGTTCGGAGCCCGCTCGGCGGTGTCGACGCACTTCGTCGACGGCGGCGCCGGGGCGAAGGAACTCGCTGCGGTCGTTGCCGAAGCGGCCGAGGAGCCGAGCGAGTTCGCCGTGCTCTACCCCGACGAGATGTCGCTGCGCGACAAGATCCACACCGTCGCCACGAAGGTCTACGGCGCCGACGGGGTCGACTACACGCCGCAGGCCGCACGCGAGATCGACAACTACGAACGCAACGGGTTCGGCGACCTACCGGTGTGCATCGCCAAGACCCACCTGTCGATCTCGTCCGACCCGACGCTGCGCGGCGCACCGACCGGCTGGATGCTTCCGGTTCGCGAGGTGCGAGCGTCGGTGGGCGCCGGTTTCGTCTACCCGATCTGCGGAGCGATGAGCACGATGCCGGGCCTCGGAGCGTCGCCGGCACTGCAGCGCATCGACATCGACGCCGACGGCAACATCGTCGGCCTGAGCTGACGGCACCGACGTTGGCGGCAGCACCGCTCGACGCGCTGCGCGCACTGCGCGACGTGCTCTGGGATCCCGAGCGCGGGATGGACCGGTACGCGCCGGGCGTGGCGCCTGGCGTCGACATCTCGTCGCTGAACCTGCACGCCGTCCGCGAGACGGCGAACGGAGCGTTCCTCGACCTGCAGGACGGCAACGTCGACCGGGCGGTGACGGCGCTGCGCAACGTCCTGGCGCTGCAGTACCCCGTGTCCGAGCGCCCGTGGAGCGCGACGTTCCCCACGTCAGCAGAACAGCCCGAGCCGCCGGGCGACGACGCGGTCGAGTGGGTGCACTACGACCCGAACTGGCGCCAGTTCCTCGGCATGACCCTGGCACTGTGCGCGATCGTGCACGGCCCGTCGTTGCCGAGCGACGTCACCGCCGGGATCGACGAGGCGCTGCGGCGATGCGTGGCCGGCGAGCCCGACGATCGGATCCCGAGCTGGTACACCAACCCGAACCTGATGCACGTCTGGCTCCAGGGTCACCTCGCCGCAGCGACCGGCGACCCGGCACTCCGCGCCAGAGCCCACAGCCGGCTGGCTGGACCGATGGAACGCCTCCTGCGCTACGGCGACGTCGACGAGTACAACTCGCCGACCTACGACGGCATCGACCTGCTGGCACTCGGGCTCTGGGCGACGCACCCACCGACACCTGGTTTCGCCGACGCCGCGTCGACGATGCTCCCGGCGATCAGCAAGCGGATCTCGACGCTCTACCACCGGCGATTCGGCACGTCGTGCGGACCCTACATCCGCGCCTACGGACTCGATCCGCGGTCGTACGTGTCGCTGTCGGGCCTGCTGTATTCCGTGTGCGGCGAGGATCCGGGCACGGTGCTGCCGTCACCGATCACGTCCGACACCGTGCACGTGCACGACCTGTACTTCCTGCCGCTGCTGCAGCACGTCGCGCCCGTCATCACGCCACATCTCCGGTTGTCCGCTGTCACCGACGAACGGCGCCACGTCCAGCGGTTCCGCGACTCGGTGGCGGAGAGTCTGCTGCGCCCCGACCTCGCCGTCGGTTGGGAGCGCGGCCGTCGCCACCAGGCGTCACTCGACCAGTACGTGCCGTTCACCGCTCACGTCGCCGAACCCGACGGCACCACGACGGCGTTCGGCGTGATGCTGCCGCCCGAGTCCGCCTGGGTCGACGTCGAACGCGTCGGCGATCTCGAGTTCGTGGTGCGTGCGGCGGGCCGGGGGGACACGGTTGGACTGAGGTTCGTCGGCGGACCGTCCAGCCGCTCGCTCGACGGTCCGCTGGGCATCGGACGCGTCGGTGTGGACTTCGACGTGGCCCCGACGGAGGTCGCCGACCATTCGACACACGGGCGCTCCGAACTCGTCCTCACGTGGTCGGGCGACACCGTCGTCAGCCGCATCTCGATCAGCGACTGAGCACGTCGGCAATCACAGCTCGGGCTGTCGACTCAGTCGCTCGCGCGACGCGCGCAACGGCCTCGACGTGAGGCGGATCGCGAAGTCGGTCGCTCGAGCCGGGACCGGAACGAACGGACCCTGCAGGTCGCGCGGC
>Ga0307378_10008902_pt1 | contig 13248 bp, 21 predicted proteins | sample UN1MG_FD_202238 | JGI IMG/M metagenome (GOLD analysis project Ga0307378, IMG submission 202238) | Soil microbial communities from Risofladan, Vaasa, Finland - UN-1 | ecosystem: Environmental > Terrestrial > Soil > Coastal area > Acid sulfate soil | place: Finland: Risofladan, Vaasa | collected... | reverse complement strand
CTGAGATTCATATGAGCACCAGACTCAACATTCATCTTTGAACCCGATTTTATATTTATATCATCACCAGATTGTTGATTTATTTTTTCGGTAGCTTTTATATTTATATTTTTTGCAAGTATATTATAACTACCATCAGTTTTTAAATCAATTCCTTCTTTAAAATATCCCTGTAATTTTTGTTCATCAATATCAATATGAAAGAAATCACCTTTATGTGTTCTGATTAAAACTTTTTCCATACCATCTCTTTCATCAAATAATATTGTTGTTTGATTTTCATCGATAGTATATACTGAATCAGTATCACCGGTGGGTGGTGTTTTCATTTTTCTTTTTTTACCAGTAAATTCAATTCTTGCATCATCAGGATCATCACTCATCACAATACATCTACCATCATGAGTTTTCAATATAACCCATTTTTTTTCAGGATTTCTTCCAACTTGACATTCTGGTAATACTTTAGTATTTTGTAAATCAAGACTTCCAAAATAATATGGTCTATTTATATTTCCATTTTCAAAAAATATCCAAACCCATGAACCCTTTGCAGGTCTGTAGCTAGATCCCATATAATGATTATCTGCATCATTTTCACTATTTCTACCACCTAAAGGGTTGTTGGCAGGTTTAGCCCAAATACCTTTATCATCATCTATTAGAGGCATGAGATCAGGTATCCAAAGCATAACTCTTCCGAAATCATCACCATCGTTACTATCAACAACCTTGGCTCTACGAAATCTGTCGTCACCATTGAAAATGTCCATCGATGATCCCTCTATCTAAATATTTTATTTTTTGAAATTTCTATTAATTTAGCATATTCATTCTCATTATATTTTGATATAAACGTTGGAACTATATTTATCCCTGATAGTGAACTTGTTGTAATTATTGAAATGAAACGTGATAAATCCTCTAATGCTGGTAAAAATCCATGACCGAACAATCTCAAAACTTTTGATGAAAAAATATACTTATTAATTCCAGGCATTACTTTGAAATGACTTAATGAATTAATAAAAGATGTTATTTCAGAAAAATCAAATTTCTTTAATTCTTGTTCAACACTTTTATAATCAAAAGTTGATGCCGTGCTTGCAAGTCGAAGAGCATTTTTACCTTTAATGCCAAAAAATGCATTTAAAATATAATAATTTGTCAAAAATTTCAACTTTGGAATCTCTGTTGAATATATACCCAATAACCCATAATCCTTTCCAAACAACCTAATAAAAATACTTATCAAAAAATTGGAAATTGTTGAAAAATATTTATCGTCAATTTTTGCTTTTTTGGATACGAGTTTTGAAAAGGCATAAGCATATACTAATGCTGCATATATATTTTTAGGGTCATGTCTAGAAATATCATCAGAACCCATCGATATCAAATTAATAATCATTCCATTATCACTTCTATTATAGGTAACAGGTAATATATAATTTGGAATGTTAACTATTTTTATTTTTTCACGTTCTGTTATGTTTGACACTAATTTTAAAATTGAATCTTTTGTAAAATGATTTATCCTATTTTTCATCAATTCAATAATAACAAATATTTTTCTTGGACCATCATCAGTTGTGTAACTGTCAATAACTGATTTTGAAAGATTTAAAACATTCGGTAAATCTTTCAATAAACTAAATTTTTCTTTAATTATCATTACCAGTTTACCTCATTCAAATCAGATGGTTTCTTTTTAATAAAATTGTCTTGACATATTGTTACTATAGAAGTAAATGATGGAATTACAACTTTTTCTAAAATAAATTCCTCTTTACTAAAAACATTATTAACATACATTAACAATTCCCATAAAGCAGGAGTACCATATTCATCAATTGATAAATACTCAGGTCTCATTGAATATTGAGAATCGAATTCTTCTTCTTTAGCAAATCGTAACAAATAGAACAAATTCTTCTCAATAGTATAAATACTCGGAGAGGGAAAAGTATATATACTATTTGTAGTTTTAACCCTCTCTCTCATATTATCAATATCAATGGCTTGTTTAGCCATTCGAGATGCTTCTCTGTCTATTGTAAAAGGCATTATCCAACCCCTTGAATTTTATCAACAAGTTCTAAAATTTCTTTATCGACCGGTTCAGTACAAAATCCACCCGAATCATTTTCTTCAATATTGCTAGATTTTTTAATCCCTGGATACTCGTCTTTCTTCCAGTTGATTGTTGAATTGGTTATTGATTTACGTTCGTTAATTATTGACCAATCATCTTCATCAATATATGAACCATATTCATTAAGAAAACTTTGATAATTACCTTTAATTAAATTGACCGGTATTTCCAAAAAACCTGAATGTAATTTTTCATGCATTGAACTTATCAACGGGATATATCCGATCTTATCAAGAAAATGTAATTTGATTACTTCTAAACAGATATCAAAAGTACAAAATTCCTTATTGGTTTCAATATATTTATTTGTTACAGTCCGAACAACTGAAAATAATGATGGGATATGATGATGAATTTCAATAGTTAATTGACTATTGACTTCCAATGTGATTAAACACTGATTGTTTTGAAGTACATCTGTAATATACCGTCTCCACTCTTTATATTCCGAACTATTCCTAATAGATCTTTCACAATTTTTAATAAATTTGAAAAATTCTTTTTCGTTTTGAAATCCATCAATTCGTAATGAAAGACCAAATGGATAATCTTCACTATATAATGACAGTTTATCCTCATCAGATAAAACTACTTTATCACTGCTAAGTATCTTTCCTAAATCTTCGGATTCCATTTTTATTTTCCATATTTTGATTTTTTACCAGCAGCCATTTGACCACCGATTAATGATGTTGCTTTAGTTGACAGTTTAAAAAATGGGCTTGATGATTTTTTAATATCTTCGAGATCATCATAAACTTTTCCATGTTCTTTTCCAATACTTGTATACATAAAATTGTATTGAACAGTAGAACACAAACCACTAAATTCTTTCATACAAAAATAGGCACGTTTATTTATATCATCAGTAACAGCAAATGAACTCCAACCTAAATGATATAACCATTTTATTTTGTCAGTTCTTTCAAAAAATTCTGTACCTAAATCTAATAAATTCATCACTAAAAATATATTATTTTTATGTGTCGTTCTAGCCCAAATAATATCTTTTCTAGGATCTCCTGAAATTGTTACTGGCATAAATGGAATATGTGCAGTTCTGATAGCTGCCCATATACCACGAGTAATTTTACGACCTATTGCACTAATAATTGATGGAATTCGACCCTTTCCTCTATCACTCAATATTGCATCAATTAATTTAGCATCTGATTGAACGGGAAATGGAATAACTTTAACACCAACTAATCTAGTACCTTGAAGAGTATCAATTTTAACCCACGTTGGTTCTAAACTGATTGCCCCAAAATTTGGAGTGTCGATTTTAATTGCTCCACCACCACTCGGTTTTTCAGGCTTTCCTGCTGGAACACCACCAACTACTTGAATTGGAATTGCAGCCCCACCTTTTGCCTCAGAAATCACAACATCGGAATCAATACTTTCATCTTCTTTTAATTTTAATTTGTTGCCAGTTCTTAATATCTTTTTACCTCTTGCAAGTTTATTGGCTTCTTTTATAATTTCATCCATCTTATAAATAAGCACAAACTTTTCGAGGACTTTAGATATTCCTGGTAAAACGTTTGATTGAACGTTATTGGAGACAAGCATGGGGTATACGACAATCATTTTAAATCCTCCTTAATATGTATCCAAATTCTTTTATTTTTAATTGCTGAAATTGTAGAATATGAAACGTTATATATTTTAGCAATTTCTCTTTGAGTTAATATTTTCTCATTGCACAATTTTATAATTTCAATTACATCTTTTTTTATTAATATATGACTAGGATTATTTTCACCAACATATTTTTCTTTTTTTGATTCTGACATTTTTATTTTTGATTCTTCAGAATGATTTTTTCCAAACATTGGATGATTTTTACCTATATTTAAACTTGATAATTTTCTTTTATGTTCCTCTGATAATATTTTGTTTCTGTGATGTAAACTATTATGATCTGATTTATTCATCAATTGAAGATTTTCTAATTTATTATTTATTTTATTTTTATCTTTATGGTGAACACATTCGTCATTTGTTAATTTATAATTATTAAAAGCTTCAAATAATAAAATATGAATCAATTTGGTTTTTTTATTTCCATTTTTATATAAAGTAATATGAAGATATCCATTAGTATTTTTTTGAGGTTCTAATATTTTTCAGTGATTCCACAGTTATTCTTAAAACTCTTAAACTTTCCCAGATTACTAACAAAATAATCCCCGTTATATCCTTCAATTTTTTTCCATATTTCACCCATACTAGCTCCAATTTATAATAAAAATTTAGATTTAGATTTTTTCGATATATTTTTAGAACCATCTTCCATACTACAATGTTTTTTATACGGACACCACTGACAATCCATTTCAGATTTATTAACCGAAGGAACTTTATTTTGTGCTAAACATTTGTGAATTAACAATGCTCTATTTAAAAACTTTTCAGCTAAAGCATCATTAGGTTTTAGATTAAATGTTGGTGGTTTTTTGTCCTTTAAATCTCTCATTATATAAACGATTGATATATTATCAATTTTATAACCATATTCATGATTCATTATATAAACATATATTACACCTTGATGTAAATGATCTTTTACAAAAGTAGGAGAACTTCCATCTTTTGGATAGAATTTATCACGATCTATCGATTTCAATTCAACTAATGAATTGTTTTCAACTCCATCATGTTTTCCTTTAACTCCAAATTTTTTACTTATAAGTGTCTCTTCACATTTTTCCAATGGATAAACTTTTTGAGTTGTTTTGTGGATAACTTTTCCAACTTCTTGAATCCATAATAAGTTTGGATAAATGTATTTTTCTTCTGAAAAATTCTTTCTAGAATAATATGACATCCTTGGACACCCTATTATTTCAGTAACAGATAAATATTCTTTACTTCTGAACTTTTTATATCGTTTGTTGTTTTCAATGATTTCAGATCTCATTAGAGCCATTAATTTATCCGAGTTAAAACCTCGTTTACCCGAATACATAACTCTATCTCCAAGTGGATTAATAATTTTTGATTTATTTTGTTCAATTGGTTTTTCTACTTTTTTAACTTGTTGAACTTTATCCACTTTTTTAGATTTACGAGGGTTCTCGACATTTCTGTGAGAACCCTCTTTTTTATTTATAATCTTTTCTTGTTTTTCCAAAAAATTCAAAATATCGTCAAATTCACATTTCATATTTATTAACCAAAATTAGGATCATCCTTTCTTTTATTCTCTACCCATTTAGCTAATTTAGCTTGGAGGGTATCCATTTTTTTAGAGAGGGAAGGATTTTTATTCTTGTTCCAAACTTTTAAAGTTATAATTCTTTTTGAAACTTTATCCCATCCATCTTTACCAATCAAATTTTTAAAATGTTCCTCTGATGTGTCCTCAACATCTTTTCCTTTTGGAAGTTCGAGTTCACCTTTTTTCACAGGACCAATTTTAACTTGTGGTTCTGCCTCTGTTATTACTTTTTTTTTGATAAAATTTCAGCAGCAGCTTCAACTACAGAATCACGTAATACTTTATAAGCATCTTCAATGATTCTACCAGTCCAAGAATCTAATTCTTTAAAATTTTTAGATTCATTAATCGTTCTAGCAACCAAAAGATTATCAATAGCTAAACTGTAGGCTTTTTCTCTGATTTTTGCTTTAACTGTCTCTTCAACATTTACATTATCACTTTCTGTAATTGCTGATATAAGACTTTCTTTAATATCGTTTCTTGCTCTTTCTTCTTTAACCAAAGTAACAGCATTTTTACGAGAAGTTTTAGCACTCTCTGTTGCCAGCTTACTTAAATCTTTTGTAGTAATTTTTTCTTCGATTGGTGTGGGTGTGTGTTCAACGAGACGATACATCTCAAGAACTGTACTTAACAAAGCACCCTTAGCAGTTACATACTCATCAATCAAAGCTTGATTACAAACATCACACTCTTTACTCTCTGCCAACTCAATATTTTTTAAAGGTTTTCCAAATAAAATATAATCAATGGCATAGAAATTCTCAAGAACTCTAATTTTTGTCTCTTTACTCAATGACATTTTTTCCTCCATAATATCTTAGTCTTTTTGTTTATAATTAAAACTAGGAACTTCATCGTCTAAAATCTCTAAAGAAATTTTTCTGAGATCCCTCGGAAAATGTGTATTTTTCATTGCTGATGTTATGATTCTCAAAGACTCAATAGTCTTCCCTTTTCTACCGATGATTTTTCCATAATCTTGTTTAGCAGCTTTAATCTGACAGATGATAGTTTTTGTACTCGTAGTCACCGACATCTCAACCTGTTCAGGATTATCAACAAAGCTACGGATTATTGGATTCAAACTATTCTGCAAAAATTCTATAATTCCAGACATTTTAACTTACTCCTTTTCATGTTTCTTACTAACTATAGACCAACAGATTTTCTATTTGTTAATTTGTTCCCGGTTCAAAGAAAAGAATTATTTAGTACCCGTACTACCAAAACCGTCACCACCTCTCTCTGTATCATTAATATCATTAACCTGAGAAATGTTTATAACATTAGCTGAAAATACTGGAGTTAATACAGCTTGTGCAATTCGATCACCAATACTAACTAAAAACTGATCGGTGTTAGAAGTTAATTTCAATTTAGTTAACAATACAATTATTTCACCACGATATTGATTATCAATTGTACCAGGAGTGTTAACAACTATGATACCATGTTTAGCAGCCATTCCAGATCTTGGTCTAATTTGCATTTCCATAACAAATGGATATGTTTCCTCTGGTGAAGGAAGCTCTATATATAAACCAGTATGAACTGGAGTTATTTCTCCAGGTTTAATATGTGCCATCTGTGTAGATCTTAAATCAATACCTGAATCAAACGGCTTTGAATAATTAGGTAATTCAAAGCCACTCATATTTTTAATCTTAATATTAAACATTGCATTCTTAGACATCATCTTTACAAATAAATCACTCATTCACAATTCTCCTTTATTTACTCAATCCCATTCTTCATCAATAATCTGATCTTTAATTAAAATTTCAGATTTGATTGCTTCTTCTACTACAACATCAAAATCTTTTTTGAACTTCTGATCTGTTTTATATAATTCATAAACATCTTTTGTTCTAAACTTTTGTTCAGGGTATTTCTTTAATGATGACCACCCACTTAAATTTAATCGTTTTGTTTCACTTAAAAATAAATAATTAGTCCAGAAATTTGAAAAACCTCTAACAAAATCACCAACAATTTCTATTGGAATGTTTGGTGGAAATAATTTATTTTTAACACATTTTAACCCATCAACGATTCCATCAAATCCATATTTAAGAACATTTGTTTTATCACTGTCAACAACAACCAATTTTTTCTGCATCATTTCAAGAAGTTGAAATGTATTATATTTTAAAGCCTGTCCTCCTGGCATATCTTTCGATAATGACATAAACTTCAAATCTTTAGGTTTTGAAAATTTACCCATTTCCATAACATCTCTCAATTGATTAATTGCCAATAGACAGATATTATATTTCGACAATTTGGCAACATATTTTGGAATCAATATTGAAAAAACTCTTGCTTTATATCCAATAACATCTTTTGGATCTTTAGCTTCTATTTCTTTTTGGGTCAATGTATTTGCTATCGAATCCCAACAAACTACTGATGGAATATCAACAATACCTTTTTCCTCTTTATACAAATAAGTACATTCAAGAAATTGAAATAAACTTTCAACCGTTATTCCAGTATGAGGATCGACCATAGGCTTTCGGACACCTAAATTTGCCATACGTATTTTTGTTGTAGAACGTTCAGCATCCAAAAAAGCAGTAATGATATTTCCACCATATTTAATCTGACCACGGCCCATAGCTCTAATTGCTAACATCGTTTTTCCACAGCCTGGAGGTCCAACAATAATATTCAAAGTTCCTATTGCAAAACCACCACCCAATGCAGCATCTAAAACTTGAATCTTAGTTGGTATAACATCCTTGGATTTATTATCAATTTGAACATCTGTTTTGTTTTCAATAAAAGAATTAAATTCATCATATAATTCTTTTATTTCTTCACTTGATGTTTCAATAACTTCTTTATCGGACATATCCTCAACGTCTTGTGCAGACACTTTAGATTTTCTAGTATTTCTTTTTTTAACAGGTTTAATTTTAACTTCAACATCTTTTAATTTAATCAAATCTTCAATTGATGGTTTAGACTTTTTATCCGATTCATCAAAACCATTTTCTTCTAAACTAAAATCATCCGGCATTCACAGTTTCTCCTTTTGTTAAAGCATTTATTTTAGCTGCCAATTCACCAATATTAATATCATTTTCCAAATCATCTTCCAATCGATCTATTTTTCCTCGTAACACTATTTCATCTTTTAAACTTTTATTAATCTCTTTTCTGATATCTAATAATGAATTGAAAAATGCTGTTATTGCTTTGATTTTCTCATCAAAGAAATATTTATGTCTGTTATCAACTTTATTTGGAAACAATTCATTTACTTGTTTTTTGAATTGTTCCAGATCGATCACCATTACTCTAAGTGATTCTCTATTTTCTTTGAATTCTTTTAATAAAACATCTTGTTCTGGAGTCATAATTTTACTCCTGTATAAATTCCATTTTACCAGTTACGTCATATTTATTTCTAACATTTCCTTCACCAACAAATTGTCCACTATCATTTATATAGCTACAATTAAATTCGTTGGTTCTGGATGGGTTGGCCCCCTGACAAAAATTATTACTACCCATTTTACCGTGGTATTTACAACCATCTTTATAAGGGCATACTTGATTAGCTTTTAATTTCATTTTTTACCTCACATTTATCTCTCGGCAATATTGCCATATAAATAAAATTGAATGGTTCATCAATTTTAACTTCATTTTCTTCACACCGACATATAAGGTGTGATCCAATTGTGAACTTTTCTTCATCTTTTAAAAGTTCAAAAGCTTCTTTGGTTAATTGAAAATCAATATTTATTTTCCCATCATTAAATTTAGCCGTTCCAGGAATTGACATACCAACAATATCTTCAATGTTTACTTTAGGCTCAAAATCACCATAACCTATTTGTAGTGGTATCTCTCGATTTTCATTTAATTTTTCTACCATTTTTTTTAAAACTTCACTAGGGAAGACGACCCCATTGATGTTGGGAATATCTGCCTTAGTAACTAATTGAACTGTTTTTTTCATAATTCAAGCTCCTTGAATTTTCTTAATGGAAATTCAAACTCTCGTCTTTCTTTATTCCACGATGATATAGGAGTCATATAACCAACAACTCTTGTAAATTTCTCAATAATAGGTTTACCACATGTTAAACAGACATCTCCACTTGTAATTGTCATATGTCCATCTTCACATTTAGAAAAACAAGCATTTAAAGCAAAATGATCCAAACCACACGATGCTGCAAATTTGATCAAATCAATCATCTGTTGTTTACTTGTCTTTGATGAAATATTTAAATGGCTTATGACACCACCACCGAAATATTTTGATAATTTACCATCTATTTTAGCCCGTTCAATTAAACCAATATTTTCCCACAATGGAATAAATTGATTTGCATATAACAAACTTTCATTTTCACCAAAATAAGATTTATCTTTTTTGGCCATATTAATAGCAGCACCCTCAGCCGGAATTTGTTCTAAATTAAACGGTATCTGATATTCACCGGCTAATTCATTCATAACAGTATTACAATATTTGAATATTTCAATTGCTTCACTTTGAGAATTAATCAAATCTATTCCTAAATATTTGAGTGCTTCATAAATTCCATTTAAACCAATGGTGCTAAAAAACATTGTATCCAAATCTAACCATTTTAATGGTTTGAAAAACATAAGAAAATTCTGTTCAATTCGATCTTTTATCAATTGCCTATGAGCAACAAGAATTTTTCCAGTTTCGTTCATGGCAACTTTTAATCTCTCTTTGAATTCTTTCATATCCTTTGATAATCTAGCCAATCGAACCATATTAATTGTAACAACTCGGTGACTACCAAGATTTAATCCACCATTACCAAAACTATCAATACCTTTATAATTCATCAAATCAGTTTTGTTGTTGATCATTCTACAACAGGAAGCAATACGAGCTTTATCGTTTGTTATGAAAATATTGAAAATACCCTCTGAATTACTATCAGCAAGATCTTCCAAAAATTCATAATCATCAACTTCTCTAGTTTCACCATCAACAAATAAACTAATAGTTGTAATAGGAAATCTATATGGTACATCATCAATAGGATCTTTTTTAGCCATGAATTTCATAAAAATATTTTGAATTGTCATAATGGTATTAGTAATATCTAATGGTGATGTTCCATCTGGATATCGATAGTGTTCAAACATATTTTTTAATGTCTGCCGACAATATAAAGAAATATTTGAAAATGGACTATCTCCACCAATTCTGAAGTTGTTGTTAGATACATGGATAAAGGACTGAAAATCATTTTCAATTTTATTTTCAATTCGTTCTTTCAAACTACCTTCACTCCATTGACTTCTATATTCCAATTCTTTTTCATCTTCTAACATACCTTCAAATTCTCTATTAATATACCAAGCATAATTAACTAGTAAATCTCCGAAGGCAACTGCACCGGCAAATTCCTGGGACATAGACATTAAATGTTCAATACATTGAGCTATAAATGAAGAGGACCGTTTTGGAGGTACACTATGTAAAGTTCCATATGGCCGACCTTTAATCATGATATTAAAAGTTGAAACGGCAACACAATATGGAACATTTATTTTCGTTAAATCATGAGGGTAAAATTTTCCATTAATACAACCAGCAATCAGTTTATTGGCCTGTTCAATTCCGAATAGTTTTTCTAGATATTTCCATAATAGAAAGTATCCGTCTAATTTTAATAACCCTTTTGTAATTTCAGATGTAAATGTATTTAAACTTTTACGTTGTCCAACGTTAGCATTTGGGTCAACTGATACATCACTTGTATGGTTCTCAAAATATTGTTTACTGATTGTTGCAATATCCAATTTATCTCTCGATATTCCAGACAATTCCAAAAACTCTTTTCCTTTTGTTGTAGCATTAAATCCGTTATATAGATCCATAAATTCCTGTGGAAAATCCATATCAACTCTAATCATGTAAAATCCCCTTACAAATCAAATTAGTGTGTTTATTTTTTATCACTTTTCTCCCTTCGTTTATTTTTAAATTATCACAATTCACCAGTTCACCATTAATCCAACATCTCTGATTAGAGGATGCTGGAAATTTAGATTGTTTTTTAGATTGATCGTATGGTCCATCAACAATTATATCGAGATATTTTTTCAATTTTTCATTAATTTTTTCATATAATTCACCAGTATAAATAATAGTTCTTAATTTTTTTGATTTGCAAAATTTCGATAATTCATATAATTGTGGCTCATAAAGAGGTAAAAAATCACCTCCTACAAAACAGACACTGGTAATCAAACATAAGCCATCCTCTATTATTTTTTTTATATAATCTAATGTTACAATTTTACTATTTATATCTGTAACTTTTTGGATATCTGGATTTTGACAACCAGGGCATCTTCTTATACAACCAGCAACAAAAATTGACAATGATATTGTTTCTAAAGTTGGATCATCATTAGTAGTAATCTCATAATTAACAAATGGAATCTCATCAATTTTCATAAAACCTCTCTTTTGTTAATATGTTACAAATACTTTTGAAATGAACCCATTATATTTTACTAGGATTTTTAATTATTTTTTCTACTTCTTTAAAACCTTCATGATAATTTTCTTGTTCATCGGGCTTCAAATTAAATAAAACTCTCATAAACTCTCCTGCATGTACTTCTTCCTCTTTAGCAATATCTCTCATTACTTTCCGAAACAAAGAATCACTAGATGCATTTGCTAACTGCTCATACATTTGAATAGCTTCAAATTCAGCAGCAATTGTAAATCTTAAAGCTCTTATCATTTCATCCTTTGATAACTTCTTTTCTCTATCTAAATTATTCCCGTTGAACGGGGTTCCAAAATCTGGCATTTAATTATCTCCTATTACAAATTCAAAATAACTATCATCAACAATATTTCTAGATTCAATAATTAAATTTTTAAAATTCTCAATTTCATTTTGATCGTCTTCACAATCAGAATCTGCTAGTTCTAATTTTGATAATTTTTTAATTATATCTTTCATTTTAATAATTAATTTTCCTGTTTCATTATGAATACCTATATCCATTAATCTTTTACTCCTACTTGTTTTTCCATTTCTTTTAATCTAGTATTATAATCTGGTATTTCACTTAAATGTGCTTTTGTAATTGCTTTTGCTATGATTGGAATATCAATATGCTCCTGTTCAATTTCAATCCCCATTGCCAATTCTTTAGAATCAAATTTTTCATCTGGAATATCACTACCTTTTAAGTTAACCATTTTAGTTACCAATTCATATATTTTCTCTTCCAAATCATCTGGTTCCATTCCTTCTTCCTCAGCAAAAGCATGAACTTTATGATCGTCATGATTAGGATTCTTTTGAAAAAATTCTATAATTTTTGTTAATATATCACTATCATTTTTAGCTTCACTTAAATTTCCTAAGTAATTTTCAACTAATTTTTTCATTATAATTTACCTTTAAAAAACAAATATTGTTTTCCTTTTCCACGTCCAATTTTGGCCATGTTTATAAAGTGATATACTCCTTTTAATTTAGAACCTTTAAAATTTATAGCTATATGTTTTCCAGGTTTATATAATAAAATTTCACAGTCACCATAATCTTCTTTTGTAAGAATACCAGCTCCATATCCCGTTTCTATTTTTCCCGTCAACAAAGCCTCTTTTTCAGAATGAATTGTGGTTCTAATAACCATTCTTTTTTCTGAACCGGTTGGAATATTTTTTCTTATAACATAACTATCCCAATCATTTTTGCCGGGTATTTTAAATCTTAAATCCCAATGAAGACCGGCTTTTTTAGCACGATGTTTCATTAATACAAATTTTGATTTAGCCATTTGTTTCCTTATAAATATCCAATGCCATTCTAGCTAATGAATAGGC
>Ga0307378_10008901_pt1 | contig 13248 bp, 11 predicted proteins | sample UN1MG_FD_202238 | JGI IMG/M metagenome (GOLD analysis project Ga0307378, IMG submission 202238) | Soil microbial communities from Risofladan, Vaasa, Finland - UN-1 | ecosystem: Environmental > Terrestrial > Soil > Coastal area > Acid sulfate soil | place: Finland: Risofladan, Vaasa | collected... | reverse complement strand
ATATGGGCTAAAAAAAGGTCATTGGGGTGATTTTAGCGGCTAACTTAATTTGGGCTGTTGAGCTTGTTCTTGCTAAAGTGGAAATGAAACTCGGTGGATAGTTGGGTAGGTATATATTAGGAATACCCAAACGCCCGGCTGAACGGAAATCGTGAAAACAAAAATTCTCACTAAAACTGCCGCTTCTGCCGTTATCTTCGCGGCCATCTGTGCGATGGCGGCCCTGTCAGAACCGCGCCAGACAGCCGATACTCAAACGGCCCCATGGTACAGCATCATACCACCGCTGATGACAATTATGCTCGCGTTTCTTACCCGAAATGTCCTACTCAGCATCGGTGTTGCTATCATCACAGGCGGCCTGCTCACAACCCTGCCATCAGACCCAACCAGCCTGAGCGCCATCCTTGCAGGCCTTAAAACAAGCCTCTTCTACCCAATCGAAACCTTAACAAGCATAGAAAATTTGAAAATTCTTGCTTTCGTCCCCCCAATCTTTGCCATGATCGAAATCATCACCGTCACAGGAGGCTTCAAGGCAATACTCCAAAAAATCCTGCCGCTGATCAAAACTGAAAAATCCGCCCAGACGGCCACCGCCCTGATGGGACTGATCTACTTCATCGACGACTATTCAAATACCATAATCGTCGGCTCTTCAATGCGACCGGTCACGGACCGATTCGGAGTCAGCCGCGAAAAACTCGCCTTTCTCGTCGACGCAACCAGCGCACCGATAACAAGTCTGGCCGTTATCAGCACATGGATCGTATACGAAGTGGGTCTCTTCGCCGTCACCGCACAAAAACTCGGCATCGAAAAAGACGGGTATTCAATGTTCTTCGACTCCCTTGCATTCCGATTCTACAGCATTCTGATGATAGGTTTTGTCCTTGGCCACATACTTTTCGGCTGCGACTTTGGCCCAATGAAAAAAGCACAAGACAAAGCAAAAAAGAATCCGCCTGTAGATACCAATATTACCGAACCAACCAAAAGCAGCGACGACAAACGTCCAGCCTACATGCTTAACGCTATACTGCCACTGGCCGGGCTCATCGGCTTTCACATCACTGGACTTTGGATATTTGGAGGCGGACCAGCTAAAATCACAACCTTTTCTTCAATCTTCCATTGGCAATATTGGCGTCAAGTCATCGGCAACACTCAAGATTACAGTTTACTCATTCTTATTTATGCCGCCCTGTTCAGCCTGACACTGGCAGTTTTATGCGCAAGCCTTTCACGCTCTCTTCGAATTGGCGCCATCATCAAATGCATCATCAGCGGCGCCAAAAAAAGCATCCTCCCATGCCTGATTCTTATAGCCGCATGGTCACTGAAAAACTGCTGTGACAGCCTCAATACAGACCGTTTTCTCACAAACCTGCTCACCGGTAACGTCTCACCGCTTATCTTCCCGGCGATAGTTTTTCTCGTCGCCTCTCTAACCTCATTCGCCACCGGCACAAGCTGGGGTACAATGGCAATCATCATACCAACGGCTGTTCCCATTGCCTTTGCACTCGACGAACACACATACGGCCTGACGACAATAATCACACTCGGAGCCGTTCTCGACGGCGCAATCTTCGGCGACCACTGCTCCCCCATATCGGACACCACTATAATAAGTTCCATCGCCTCCCGCTGCGACCATATCCAACACGTCCGAACCCAATTGCCGTACAGCCTCTTCGTCGCAATCCTTGCTCTTTTCTGCTGCTACATCCCTGCCGGCCTCGGTCTTTCGCCACTACTTTCTATCATAATTGCAATCACGATAATGGTCATTGTTTTCCTCGCCCTTCCACGCCTCACCAGAAAGAACGCTATGCAATAGGGAGCACCAGGAGTCAGACCTCAAGTCGAGCGTTACAATCCGCAACTTGATCGATCGTTGCCGAATCGCTTTTGTATTTTTATTATGATAGCTGCCGTAACCGCTTTTCGGCTGGTATTGATAAGTTAACCTGCAATAATCAAGAGTGTCATCTTTTTATAAAATGGTTAGTAATTAAGCTTGCTAAAGCCCGAGTAATTCTCTGGCCACTCTCACGCAGGCAGTGGCGTTTTCCGCGAAAGCGTCCGCACCAATTTTATTGGCCCAACGTTGTGTTACCGGCGCTCCACCTACCATTGTTTTATATCGCTCTTTTAATCCCGCCTTTTTTAATGCATCCTCAAGTTTTTTCTGGGCCGGCATGGTAGTGGTTAATAGTGAGCTACTTCCAATGATATCCGCCTTAAAATCATCCGCTTCTTCGATAAATCGATCCGTTGACACATCGCGGCCGAGGTCTTTTACTTCAAATCCGTTGGCTTTAAGGAGCGAAACCACAATGGTTTTACCGATATCATGGACATCACCTTCCACCGTACCGATTAAAAATCGACCCTGGACTTGGCGATCGTTCTCAGGAATAGCGGCGTTAATAATATCGGTGGCGTCTTGCATAGCCTTCGCGGAGAAAATAAGCTCCGGCAGAAAAAGCGTGCCGACATCAAACATATCGCCGACCTTATTAATTCCGGGTATAAAACCTTGGTTGATCAATTCTATGGGATCAATCCCCTCACTCAGTCCTTTTTTCGCCGTCTCAGCCGCCAGTGCCGCATCTCCGGCAACTATCGCCTCAATAGCTGTTTCATAAATCTTACTTGTCATCTGTTATTCACCTAAAAAAACACCGTAATTGCTCTAATCGAACTGGGTTTTAAACAGATCAACCGATCTAATATTGATATCCAGTAGTTCCGCTATCTTCTTTTTGGCGAGAATTCCCTTGGGGCTTCCAGCGATTGAAGTAACCGTGGCGATTTTCAGGTCCTCCCTGATAGTCCGCATGATTTCTTCATTCGTCAGGTCAATCATTTCAATCCCCAATTTTCCCGCGACATACGCCTTGGCATCCTGTATCTTCATTTTTCGGGTCATTTGCATCCAAGCCACCAGATCTCCGGCCGTTCGAATGCCTCCCATACCTGAGGCCATGATATGCGCGATTTGCATACCCATCGGGTCGCCTACGCCTATCTACAATCCGTCGGCCTTGCCAATCTGAACCAAGGTTTTAGAGACTCGGGTCACGGAGTCGATGGGGGGTTGCTCCATCATCGGCACACCGCAAACACCCATTCCCACATTGGCGTGAACGGGAATATTCACCGCCGCGGTCGTGGCTTTTAAGTAGGTGACAGCTCGAGCCAAATTCCATTGGACCGACTTCGTGGTCACCGTATTAACGGCCATGCCAAAGATATCAGCTCCGGCGGTTTCCACCGCCCTGGCCTGTTCGTGGGTATACATTCCAGCCAAACGTTGGTCATTATAATTAAGGTCTCCATGCATTCCGATAATGAACTCTCCTGATCCACCCATAAGGATCGGCAGATCCGGCACGTCTTTTTTAAGCTTTTCGACGGCTCGCAGGGCGGCTAAGAAATCAGCGTCTCCGGCTGAACCACAAGTATCGAAATTCAACCCTTCCAGTCCGACCTCCGCTAACTTTTTACCCACAAACACCAAATCGTTCGTTAAATAGTCCGCCGCCTGCTCCTGCGATTTTCGAGCTTCCTCAATTTTACCCAGCGGCATCAATTCCGCCGCGTTAGGGCATGGACCATTGGGTTGGAAATAGAGACCCATATTGGGTTGGGCCCCATAAAAGAATGGGGCGGTGGAAACCTGAGAAATATTATAGTATTCGTTAGCCTCAATATTAATTATTGATTTCACCGGTTTGTAACTATAGTCACTATTTCCCAGCGAAGTAGTATCCCCGCCGCACGCCCTCTCATAAGTTAGGGCCGCTTGCATGCGGCTCAAGGGTACTCCCACTCCACCTCCGTCTTGCCCGGAATAGAAACTCATGGAACAGCCATCATCTGTGACTATCACTTCTTCGCCCGGTTTAACACTGACGATACGGGAAGGATCGGCCATGATGGCGTAAAGCTGCTGTTGCTCCTCGGCGGTGAGTTCAGGAATCTTGGCGCGATTAGAAGCGTCGGCGGTTCCATCTTGAATGTCATCCTTGATCTCTGAAGGCGTCATCCAGACTCTTTCGCCGTCTCCCATGCGGGTTGGAATTTTCTCACTCATTTGTTATCTCCATTGCTAATTCCCATTTCCTTTTCTGTTTCATCAATAATTGCCCGAATTTTGTCAAGTATATCATCTGGTAACGGATCAGGGGTATGGTTTTCCAGAATCCATTTCGCTTTGGCGATGGCCCTTTCATAAGCGGTTGTGGCTCCAGCCTTTTCCCAAACTTCTCTTGTTTGGCGATCGATCAATTCAGGTCGAGACTGACTCCTCATGCCATTCAAGGTATGTTGGTGCATCAGGTAATGCCCGCCGGGTCCTATCTCCTTGATAACATCCAGCGCCAGCGTGTCGTCATTGACTCGAAATCCTTGAACCGTATGTTTAATCATACGAACGAATTCACAATCTAAAACCAGTTGACCAAAATCGAAGGTGATGCCGCTTTCGAGCATCCCCAGACCGTAAATCATATTGGCACCTGCCAATGCGGGTATCAGTCCGGTTAATGTCTTCTCATGGCCAGTCTGACTATCGGCTATTTTGCCGTCGCCCTAACCACCGGCGACATAACACGGCAGCAAATACTCTTTAGCTATTCGTGCCACGGCAGCGCTGATTAAAGCGCATTCCGGAGTTCCGACTGTCGCGGCCGCTAATTTAAGATCCATAGCGGTGGTTGAACTGCCATAAATCACAGGCGCTCCCTTTCGCGTCAATTGGGATAAGGTGATACCGGAAAGGATCTCGGCATTGTGGATCACCAAAGTTCCAGCGGTTGATACCGGCGCTGTGCCGCCGGACATCGCCATAGAGAGAATATTGCAAACCACATTGTTTTTGGCTGACTCCATTATGATTTCACAACAATCCGTGATAAGCTTTAAAGGGCTTACCGGACAGGTTGTAAATGAGACAATGGGCCGTTTTTTCAGTTTCTCAAAGCCGCCAACGATAACCGCCGCCATTTTTAAAATCTTGTTTAACAACTTACCATTGCCAGGACCAAAGGCGCAATGTTTCGTTGTATTGGTCAGATATGCTTCGGCGTTATGCAATGGAACAGTTTTTTGGCTTACATCATGAGCACCCAGCGCCTTTTCACAAAAATCGACTTCATCCAGATAGTCAATAACCCGCGCTGTATCCACCAAATCCTTTTTGACAGGAGTCCTGTTTTCTCCTGTTTGCAGGTCGTTTACTTTCACTCCTTCGCTAAAATTCGTAAAATGGACTCGATTACCCTCTAAAACAATGTCATGTTTTGGATCACGTCCCGCCAGAATCACCTTAGAAGGAGCGGTGCGAATGGCCTCTTCCACCAAATGAGGAGGAATTTGAACCATTTTGCTCTCCCGATCTACTCTGGCGCCGCCCGACTCGAAACAATCTAAAGCCTTTTCGTCTTCAACAAACACGCCCGTCTGATCAAGAAGTTCCAGCGTTCCCAGGTGAATCTCATTGACCTCGTCATCGGTTAAAATATTGAGACTTAAGCCTCCATTGAGTTGGATCCCTGCATGTAAATTTCGTTTCATCTTGAATACCTCAAATCCTTAAATGATGATATTGATACTCCTTACCCTGCTTGAAATCTACGGATTTCGAGCAATGGACAAAAGCTAAAGTTTACATTGAAACAAAAAGGGTATATCTTCATAGGATACACTTTAGACAAGGACAAAAATCCTGTCAAGTATGTATTTTTGTTTGATCGGATTCAACTCACAACTGCAACAGGATCGTTAAAACGCGGAAAAACTCATATTTTAAACGTAACTGGTCTTTATTTTGGACTTACGGTATGGCGCCCTTGAGTTTTCGAGGCAGATTTGGTAGTCTTTTCGAAAAGAGGCCCTGCGGCGTAGCCGGGCCAAGAGATGCAATAGGATATTGAAAATCCCGGGTAACATTAACTTTCAGCGTTTTTGGAAGTGATTTGTTAACAAAGGGGAGTGGATCGAAAGTGATCGCGTGGACTCTAAATCCCCGTAGCTCGGTGCAACTCCGGGGCTCCCCTTATGTTGTTTCCTTATTTGATTTTGCAGAACTTTAATACACCATTCATATTGAGACGAACGAGATCCCACGCATGAGCCAAAACGTTTTTTCTTGGAATGATACACGCAATGAATTAAGGGGAATATTAGAAAAAGCGGAACAACGTGTTCCCTTATCCGGATCTGACATGAAATGGATTTTGGGTCTTTCCGAACCTGACAAGTTACAAGAAGTATTCAAAGCCGCCAGAAAACTCAGAGAGAAATATTTTGGCAATCGTGTCTTTCTTTATGGTTTTTTATACTTTAGTACCTATTGTGGTAACAGTTGTGATTTTTGTTTATATCGAAAGAATAACTCAGCCGCTATCCGCTATCGCAAGTCGCCAGTTCAGATCATTGAGTCTTCCCAACGTTTGTCTGAATCAGGTATTCATCTAATCGACCTGACCATGGGAGAGGATCCTGAAATTTTCCAGGCCGGCGATCAAGGATTTGAGCTTTTGCTTCAGACGATCCAGTCGGTGAAGCAAAACACGAATTTACCTATCATGATATCCGCCGGTGTACTTCCGGAGGCTGTTCTTGGTAAACTTTCCGAGGCCGGTGCCATCTGGTACGCCTGTTATCAAGAAACCCATAATCGCGTATTATATCAAAAATTAAGAACGAGGCAGGATTATGATATTCGGATCAATAGTAAGCGAAGAGCAAAAGAGCAGGGATTATTGATCGAGGAAGGATTGCTGGTTGGAGTAGGAGAGTCGACGGCCGATATCGCTGATTCCATTTTCGTTATGGATGAACTCAAGGCGGATCAGGTCAGGGTGATGAGTTTTGTACCTCAAAAGGGAACTCCCATGGAGCATTTTCTTCCTCCCAATCCTTTCAAGGAGTTGCTTGTCATTGCCTTAATGCGTTTGGTCTTTCCGAAACGTTTGATTCCGGCTTCTCTCGATGTAGGTGGACATGCCGAACTTCATCATAAGCTGGCGGCTGGCGCCAATGTAGTTACTTCCTTAATCCCCCCCGGCCAGGGATTGGCCGGAGTAGCGCAATGCACTTTGGATATTGAGGATGGAAAACGGACGGTAGCGGGTATTAAAAGTATACTGAGAGAAAATGGCCTGGAAGCGGCATCCTGCCAGGAGTATCATGCGTGGTTGAATCAACGCTTAGAATCCAACTCGCCTGTTTCTGGTCAGACGTTGTTTTGAAGTTATCGGTCAACCGAACATTATCACTCATGTACTGATCAGTAGTCCGACCGAATGAGCCGATACTTGGCTCCTGCCTCGGTGTCGAATTCAATGGATCCATCTTTCAAGGTTTTGCTCATAACATCCTTACCGTCTTTGGTAACCCTGACTTTCGTTCTCGGATTGATCCGGCAGGTACCACCCTTTTTGGATAAAACTTCTACGGCCTTAATCTGACCAGCATCCCATTGCATATCCAGTTCAAAGGCACCCCGGGCGCAAAAACCGTCGAAATGTCCATTGCTCCAGGCTTTGGGCAGGGCAGGCAGCAAATCGATGACTCCTTCATGCGATTGCATCAGCATCTCCGTTATTCCCGCGGTCACGCCGAAGGTACCATCGACCTGTAAAGGAGTGAAACATTTGGCAAAGAGCTGCGGATAGGCCTGGTTCTTGATATAACCCTTGAATATCTTGTATGCCCTTTCACCATCATACAACCGGGCCCAGAGGCACATTTTCCATGCGTGTGAGAATCCGGTGCCTCCGTCGCCCCGCTGCTCCAGTACAGCCTTGCAGCCATCGACAAATTGAGGGGTGCGTTTAGCGGAGATGACATTGCCCGGGTAGAGCCCGTACATGTGTGAAAAATGCCGGTGCTCTTTTTCCAATTGCTCGTAATCTTCCGACCATTCCTGCAAGGTGCCGTCTTTTCCTATCTGCGGAGGCACCAGTCGAGCCCGGGCGGCAAGAACCTTTTTCGCATACTTACGATCACGGCCAAGAATCTTGCTGGCCTGGACATAATAGCCAAACAAATCCGTTAAGATCTGCATGTCCATGCTGGAGCCATAGCAAATGGTCGTAAAATAATAGTCCGCGGTCACCTCGTCGAAGAAGTACTCATACCCTAGGGCTTTCGGCGGATTTTCGGGAGAATTGGAAGGGTTGGTCACCAGCCATTTTCCATTGGGGTGTTCAACCAGGAAATCCATGAAGAAATCCACCGAGCCTTTTATCACCGGGTACACCTCCTTGAGAAAATCGCGGTCGAGTGTGTAGAGGTAATGCTCCCACAAATGTGTAGTCAGCCAGGCTCCGCCGACAGTGAATGTTCCCCATGTGGGCCCATCCATCGGCGCCGCGACCCGCCAGATATCCGTATTCTGGTGGAACACCCAGCCATCGGCTCCGTAATGTTCACGGGCAACCTGACTGCCCTGATCTGTTAATTCTTTAACCATCGTGATCAGGGGCTCAGCGCAATCAGATAAATTGCCGGATTCGGCGGGCCAGTAATTCATTTCCGTATTGATATTGGTGGTGTACTTGGAATCCCACTTGGGATTTTGGTCTTCATTCCAGATACCCTGCAAATTGGCCGGTTCGGTACCCGGACGGGAAGATGATATTAACAAATACCTGCCAAAGTTATAACACAGAGAAGCCATACTGGGATCTGTTATTTTTTTGCCCTCTGTCCGGTCAGGGTCCCGTTTTGATTCCGTACCGGTGTCCGGTGTATTGAATACTTGGGGATTCATAGATCCGTCCGCCAACCTGTGACTTCGGGATTCAGAGGAAGCCACATCTTTTACATAGCCGGCCATCCTCTTGTCTGTTGGAAGAAAGGAGTTTGCAGTATCGGTCAGTTTCAGCGTTGCCCGCTTATAAAAGGATTGATAGTCTTTGAGAGCAGCATTGCGAATTTCAGTGTAGGACTTATTTTTAATATTGTTGAGAGTTTTGGTCACACGGGCGACCTGGTTACCACTGACATCTTTATAATTAACGAAATTAGTAGCCGCTGCAAAATAGAGGGTCACGGCATCGGCCCCGTCAATAAACAACTGATCGGCCTTGACCTTCATGTCGCCGCCTTCAGGGACGGCCTTGATTTGTGCACGGTATCGGAGTTTTCCATCGACACCAAGATAGTCAGCGGATTTGCCGTTGATCATCAATCCATCGCTGCCGACGCCGTCCATCTGGAAATAATCATTACCGTAATTAGAATGGGCGGTATTGCGAACACCTCTTAGTTGAACCCGGAAAGATATTTTCCCGGGTTTGCTGGCCGTCAATCTCACCAGGATCACCTGGTCAGGGGCGGATGCTAATATTTCTCGTCGGTATTTGATTCCATGAGCTTTGTATTCCACACAGGTGGTGGCTGTCTCAAGGTCAAGCCATCGTTTATAGTCCGTTACCTCCGCTTCATCCTCGAAAAAGAGGTGTAGGTTGGCAATGCATTGGTATTTCATCTGTTCAACCGGGTTACCCATCAAGTGGCGGCCGAAAAGCTTGTGCGCCTCCAAAGGTTTCCCTTCAAAAAGGAGCTTCTGGATCTCCGGCAAGGCCTTGGCGCCGCCCTTGACCACCGTCGAATAGGGACCACCAGACCAGAAGGTTTCTTCGTTTAGTTGGATCCGTTCTTCGCCATGTTTTCCAAACACCATGGCGCCCAACCGTCCGTTCCCAACCGGCAGGGCTTCTTCCCATACCGTGGCAGGACGATCATACCAGAGCACGGATCCGGTGTTTAAGGTCTGTTTATCTATACGTTCTGACACGTCCTCACTTTGCGAATAAGTTATAGACCCTCCCACACAAAGGTAAACGGCACAAATTAACATAAATTTTTTCATCATCGGAATCTTGAAAACGATTAAGAAAATTCCAAGGAGTTGTAATTTGGTATAACAGTTTTTAAATCCTGCTAAACTTGGCATGTGCATCTTTCGTTCCACCCGTTGGATTCCCTGCTGTTTAGAGTCATCACCCTGAAGACACCCTTTCTCCATAGGGTTAAACGATGGCGGTGAATTGAAAGCAGACAAAAGTTGATCATGATTTTTCCGAGTCAGTCCCATTTTTTTCATCCTTCAATAAAAGCGAACCTTGATGACGTTTAAATCGGGTTGAATTGTATTTTTCCAATTTCCATTCAGGCACGCCACATTGTGGGCATACCCCAATAAAAAGCTTATTTCTCAGCCATCTGGCAGCCCTGCTGTTCCTGGAATTATTGATTAAAAAAGCTTTATTACAATGGGTGGTAACTCGAGCCTGATCTCCCAACTTTTCAATCGAGCGAATTCCATGCAGAATGCCTTTGCGGGAAGGCCATAGTTTGATCTTTTCAATTAAATTAAGAAGATGAACGCGCTTCCGATAGTACCTTTTTGCCGGTGTTTTGTCTTTTTTTTCTAAATTCATTGGAATCTCTTATATGCTAATGTTTACAAGCGTCTATCACCATGGTAGCCACTCCAATCTGGAGAGGATCGTGTAAGTATCTATTAGATAATTTTTTTCTCGCCTCCGAACTTAATCCACACGGGACACCGGGAACAGCGACATAGGTGTCAGGTGTGATCACCGACGCATCGATCAAATCGGCCGAGGGAGTAGCGTCAATAATCGTCTGGTATTTTCCTGGTGTCGAACACCAGTCATTATCTATTTGAATGACGGTTTTCAGTTCATCCATAATCTCTTTTTGCAGAGTCAAAGTAAGTTGAGGATCAATATCGCATACAGAAACCAAAACACCCATCATAACAAGTATTCTGGCGGTGTAACAACCGACTGCCCCGCAGCCAATCACCAGAGCGTTTTTTCCCTTAAGACCACTGGCCATTAAATCAAGTCCCGCCACAAAACCTTTGGCCGTCATCTCATCGTTATCGGAAACGTACTGAGTATGAAAATTGATGGCTACGAAACGATAATCATCCGCTAAAAAAATAATATCGGTTTTTTTTTCAAAAGCTTCCGCTATTCCAGCCGCATCTGAATTTTGCGCCACAAATGAATGAAAACCCAGATGATTGATTATTCCGCTGACAGTAGCGGAAAAACCGTCGATAACTCCCTGGCCACAAGTAAACGGTATAACGCAGACTTTGAATGATTTAACGATTTCCTCAAACTCATAATCAAGCACTTCAACCGCGTGAAAGGCGATTCCTTTTAGGGTGTTACCCGTCATATTCAATAATTGTTGATCATATGCTTTCAACTCACTGGGGACATGCTTAATATCTTCAGTCCGTAATCGTGTCATTAGATACCCTGAGCGATTGTCTGTTTTTTCATGAACTGGCAGGCAACCGTTTTTGACTGTAATTCAATAAGCGATTTGTCATACTTTATTGCGAATATTTTCATATGTTTGTTGCTTCTTGTCAAGAACTTCTTCCATGTTTTTCCCTTTAAGTATTAGAGTAGCAACCCATTCGTCTATCTCAGAACGAGAATTGGTGAGCACTTCATCGGCGCCAAATAGTCCTGGAAACAATTTTAAGGCGCCGATACCACTCATAATACGCTCCCCCTTCACCTCAATATGATTCTTTATCACTTTTATATGCTCATAAATCGTCGTTTGGGGCTGGTTGGTATTATGAATATTCATTTTCCCCATTAAAAACAACTCTCCTAACAATTTTACCATATTGATTCCCGTGGATTGAAAAACCGCGGTGGGAGTTTGACTGGGAAGACGGGCGTCGATTTCCAGCATCTTTAACTCTCCCTCGTGTAAAATAACTTCCAGGTCCATCAAGCCCTTCAACTGGATACGCTCAGCAACGCGAATCGCCATTTGTTCGAATTCCATCACTCGCGTCGAATCCAATCCAGACGGTGCCAGGACACGTTTGCAATCATAATCGTGATCCATATGTAATTGGGTGACCTGGAGTGGAGTATAATTACCAGGAAAACCTATTACTTCAATAGAATAGGATGGTCCTTCCAGGTATTCCTCCGTCACCATCTTCTTCAGGGAGGCTTTATCGGGGAAACGCGAGGCCAATTCTTTTTCACTCTGGATTACTTCCACGCCCCGGCTACCACTTTCTCCATCGGGTTTCACCACGATGGGAAAGGTACATTGGGGCCAGGATTTAGGAGCATTAATATTGATCTCTTTAAACAGTTGGTTCGATTTCTTTTTTGAGGAGGAGATAGCGTAGGCTGCCATATCAAAAGCCAGCGGAATGCCTGTTTCCAGTGACCATTTCTCCAAAATACGAAGAACCTTATCGTTTTCCAGCGCTGGAATGATAAGCGCAACCTGTTTAAGAATCTCCTTGGGATCATCATTAGTCGTAATCGTCAGCGGCAGAAAACGATCACACATTAAAGACGCGGACGCTTCCGGATTTTTATCGATTAGAAGTACCTGCCAACCGGCTTTTTTCGCAAGGTAGGTGGCTTCCACACCTTGAAGATTTCCCCCTATGATAGCAACTAAGTTGGACATTGTATTCTATAGCTCTATCGTGACATTACTTCTGTTGCACCGGCATAAAAAGCAAGCGCTCTCGGGGTTTTGTTTTGACAGTAAAGGTTTCACCTTTGAGGATTTTTTCGCCTGTGCCGCCTTTGCAGACCACCGGCGATTCCCACGGTGAAATGATCGTTAAAGGCTGGCCTGCTTCGCTATAGACTTCGATCCATTGTACCTGCCCATCGCTGTGCTTTGCGCCAACAAGAAAGGCGCCAACGGTCCTGAGCGACCGAAATTCGGCGTCCTTTTCTTTCGGCCAGTTCGGGAAAAATCTCAGCTTGCCGTCGTAACCCTGCAACAGACATTCATTGATCACAAACGGCAGCGAAAAATTCTCAAACCATATACCCATATCTCCCATCCAGGCAAATTTTGTAGTATTGCGGTATCGCCCGTGGATCTGGAGTACCTTGTCAGTGCACGTGCCGTTTGGTAGCAGGCAATATTCGATTTGGCGCTTGAATTTTTCAATATCCAGAATCCCCAGCCGGGCAGCCTGCACATTTAAAAACACAAGCTCGTTACCGCCTTCATTCTGTTGATTACGATAGGTGTTTACCGCGATTTCATAATCCTTTTTGGAAGAATCAAGCCCATGATCTTCACCGGGGAAAACCGTCATCAAACTTGCCGGAACATTATAGACTATCTCTGGATTCTCACCTTTTACTGTGACAAAAACTTCTCCACGTTTCGATTCAG
>Ga0307378_10008900_pt1 | contig 13248 bp, 15 predicted proteins | sample UN1MG_FD_202238 | JGI IMG/M metagenome (GOLD analysis project Ga0307378, IMG submission 202238) | Soil microbial communities from Risofladan, Vaasa, Finland - UN-1 | ecosystem: Environmental > Terrestrial > Soil > Coastal area > Acid sulfate soil | place: Finland: Risofladan, Vaasa | collected... | reverse complement strand
GCCCGACGACGAGCGTCGACCCGGTCTCCCCTGGATCGGGATCTTCCTCCTGGTCTTCGGCGGACTCCTGCTCATCCAGCAGCTCGTGCCGGAATTCGAGGCGCTCGGTTCGGTCCTCGTGCTGGCCATCGGCCTCGCCTTCCTCATCAAGTGGGTCATCGATCGCGGGACGGGCTCGCTCTACGCGGGAGCGATCATCACGGCGCTCGCCGTGCCGGGCCTGCTCAACGCGGCCGGTGTCGAGGCGAACGGCCTGAGCACGTTCAGTTTCGGCGTGGCCTTCCTGTTCATCGCCGTCGTCCGCGCAGCCTCTGGCGGAGGGATCGGCTGGCAACTCTGGTTCGGCGGCCTCCTGGCGCTGCTGGGTGGCGTGAGCATCGCCGACGCGTCGATCGGCGGATTGATCGTGCCGATCTCGCTCGTCGCCCTGGGCGCGGTCCTGCTCATCCAGGGGATAGGTCGGGCGAGATAGGTCCATCGAGCCGATCGGATCAAAGGAGCCAGGATGGCCGGACCGACCACCGTTGAGGACTACCTGACCGCCCTGCCGGACGATCGGCGGGCTGCACTCGAGTTGCTCCGGGACACGATCAAGATCGCCGCTCCAGATGCGACCGAGTCGATCGCGTACCAGATGCCAACGTTCCGGACGCACGAGCGGATCCTGGTTTCGTACGCCGCGTTCAAGAACCACTACAGCCTCTTTCCCGCGAGCGATGCCGTCGTCCGGGGCCTCGGTGACGAGTTGGCGCCGTACCTGGTGGGTCGAGGGACAGTCCGATTCCCGGTCGGGAAGCCGATCCCGGCCGCGTTGGTGTCAAGGATCGTTGCGATCCGGCTCGCCGAGAACGAGGCCGCAGCCCGGCGCTGACGCCTCGGTCAGGTCATAGCGGCGGCCGTGCCTGCCCCGATCGATTCGGCCAGGATCGCGGCGATCTGGTCCAACTCGACATCGGTGACGACGAACGGCGGCCCGAGCAGGATCGTGTCGCCATCGACGCCGTTCGCGTTGCCCGTGCCTGAGTAGACGAGCAGCCCGCGTTCGCAGGCGCTGCGGACGACCGCCTCTGTGACACGGGCGGTGCGCGGAAATGGGGCCCGCGTCTCGCGATCGGCGACGAGTTCGATCCCGACGAGGAGGCCGCGACCCCGGATCTCACCGACGGCCGGATCGTCGGCGAGTGCCGTCGTCACGAGGCCCTTCAGCCGGTCCCCCTTCGTGGCACTCGCCTCGACGAGCGACTCGGCCTTGAGGATCCTCAGTACCTCCCGGGCGACCGCCGCACCAACCGGCGAATGTGAATACGTGAAGCCGTGGATGAAGGGCGCCCCGCCACGCGTCACGGTCTCGTGGATCTCGTCCGAGGCCGCCACGAAGCCAAACGGCCAGTAGCCCGACGACGCGCCCTTGGCCGCGACGAGCAGGTCCGCCTTGACACCCCAGTGATCGAGCGCGAACCAGCGACCCGTCCGTCCGAAGCCGGTCATCACCTCGTCGGCAATGAACAGCGCGCCGTGCCGGCGGCACACCTCCGCGATGGCTGGCCAGTAGTCGTCCGGGGGCACGGCCGCGGCCAGCGCCGCTCCAACGATCGGTTCCGCGACGAAGGCTGCGACGGTGCGCGGTCCCGCTGCGATGAACGCACGATCGAGTTCGGCCACCAGCGCGTCGGTATCACCCATGGCGTTCGCGCCGGGGTCATCGGCGCGGTACGGATAGGCGGCCGAGACGTGCCGGAACCTGCCCAGCCAGCCCTCGTACGGCCGGCGCAGCGATTTGCGGCCCGACAGATCCAGGGCACCAAGCGTGTTGCCGTGGTAGCTGCCCCACCGAGCGAACACGATCTGGCGGTCGGCATCGCCTCGGGCGAGGTGGTAAGCCCTGGTCAGCTTCAGCGCGGTTTCGATCGCTTCGGACCCACCCGACACCGGGTAGATCGCCGGCCCGACGACGGGCAGGTAGGGCCCGACCTCGCGCGCGTAGGCTTCCAGCGGCTCCGAAGTGAACGCGCTCCCGTGGGCGTACGCGAGGCGGCCCGCCTGGTCGGCCATCACGTCCGCGATCGAGCGTCGTCCGTGCCCGACGTTGACGACGATCGCGCCGCCGGCCGCATCGAGATACCCACGTCCCTCTGAGTCCCGGATCGTCGAGCCATCAGCCTCGACGGCGGTCGGTGGCTCCGCGGCGGCGGATCGACGGAAGACGCGTCCGGTGGTCACTGTCGCATCGTAGCGGACGAGACCCCCGGCCCGGTGAGCGGATCGGGTCGGGGGTCCGGATGAAATCGACGTAGGGTCAGACGCGACCCTTCGGCACGGTATGCCAGTAGGTCTTGTTGAACACGATCTTGCCCAGGTGCCAGACCCTGTTCGGCTTCGGCGGCCTGGGCGGGTGGTCGTAGTCGAACTGGAGGAGCGTCCCCTTCCCGTCCCCGATCTCGAAGAAGCACATGACCTTGCCTTCGTAGTCGACGTGCTTGCCCGCGGGTTCCCGACCCTCGACCGCGGCGGCAACGCGCTCCGCGACGACCGGCGCTTCGAAGTGGGCGGTGGAGCCAGCCTTTGAAAGCGGTAGATCCGTCGCGTCGCCGAGCGCGTAGACGTTCGGTCGGTCGCCGACGAGCAGGCTGTGACGGTCGGTCGGCAGCCAGCCCCCGGGTGTCGGGGCGAGACCCGAATCCATGAGGAACTGCTGACCCTTGTGCGGGGGCACGAGGATGAGCAAGTCATACGGGAGTTCCTCGCCTTCGAGGCTCAGCACGACCTTGCGCTCCGGATCGATCGCTTCGACGTTGAAGAACGTGTGGACCTCGATCCCCTTCTCCTCGAAGATCGGCGTCGCCATCTCGGACACGGTCTCGATCGTGAAGGCCCGCCCGATCGGCGAACAGAAGTCGACCGAGGATCGGTCGCGCAGGCCGCGCTCACGCAGCTCCGCCTCGATAAGGAAGGCAACTTCCAGGGGGGCCGGTGGGCACTTGTACGGCATCCCGGCGATCCCGATGACGATCCGGCCGCCGTCGAAGGTGTCGAGTGCGAGCCGCAGCTTCTCGGCCGCTTCGGCCGTATAGAAGTGTTCGGCCTCCGTATCAAAGTGCTCGATCGCCTCGGGAACGATCCGCGATCCGGATGCGATCACGAGCTGGTCGTAGACGAGCGTGAGACCGTTGGAGAGGGCGACCGTTTGCGTCGCCTCATCGATCCGATCGACCTGGCCGATCACGAGGTTCACTCGCTTGTCGAGCAGCGACCGCTCTGGACGGGACAGGTTCGAGGCGCGCTCGCCGCCCATCGCGATGTACATGAAGCCCGGCTGATAGACGTGCTGACCCGTCGCGTCGACGACGACGATCTCGACCTCGCCTCGATCGATCCGGGACCGCAGCTTCTTGACCAGGAGATTGGCGGTGAGGGTGCCCCCGACACCCCCACCGAGGATGAGGATCCGCTGCATGACGGCCTACCGAAGCTTCTCGACGACGATCTCGTCGTAGCCGTCGCGGGCGTCGAGCGCGACCAACCGATGGCCGGCCTTTTCCACCCACTTCGGGATGTCGGTCTTGGAGCCCTTATCCGAGGAGTAGACGGTGATGACGTCACCGACCTGGCTCTCGCGGATGGCCCGGATAAGTTCCATCAACGGGCCGGGGCAGTAGCTGCCCCGCGCGTCGACGACACGGGTATTGGGGATCGCGGTTTCAGTCATGACGATTCATTCCTTCCTAGATGAACAGCGGGACGGAGTTGTCGGTGAGCAATCCGATCACGCTCGCGGCGCCGACCGGCTCAGCCATGCCCTCGATCATGTCCTCTGGCTTGAGGCCGAACATGTCCATGGTCATCTGGCACGGGATGAACTCGACGCCCAGCTCCTGGGCAACCTCGAGAAGCTCCTTGGGACTGGCAACGCCGTTCTGCTTGGCCAGCCGGCCCATCATCCAGGGGCCCATCCCCAGGAAGTTCATCTTCGACAGCTTTCGATGGCTGATGCCCGGCCGCTGCATCGCCGACAGCATCTTCTGCATCCAGTTCTCGCCGGTGATCCGGCGCGAGTCCTTGACGAACACCTGGAGGCCCCAGAACGTCACGAAGACGCGGGTCTTGACACCCATCGCGGCGCTCGTCGAGGCGAGGATCATCGTCGCCCAGACCTTCTCCAGGTCACCGCTGTAGTCGATGATCAGGAAATCCTTGGGCCTGACCGCTCCATCTTCGATCGCTTCCGGGTCGGTCGCCGGCAGGTCCGTGACCTCGGGCCATCCGTCCACCGCAGCGACCGCTTCAGCGAGTGGATCGAGTGTGGTTCGTGTCTCGGTGGTCATCGTCGTTCTCACTTTCGGCGGATGACGAAGCGGAACACCGCGTCATCTGATGACTGCTCGATGAGCTCGTTTCCGGTGGCTTTGCACCACGCCGCCACGTCCTTCGTAGACCCTGCGTCAGTCGCAAACAGTTCCAGATACGCTCCCGATGGGACGACCTTGGCCGCTTGAGCGGTCTTGACGATCGGCATCGGGCACGACAGGCCTCGGGCGTCGACCGTCTGGCTGATCTCGATGACAGGCATGGGGTTCTCCTTCCTTGTTGGACTAGATGAAAACGATTTGACCCTCGCCGGCATTCAGGTAGAAGGCGGTGACCCCTTCGACACCATCGACGAGCGGGTCGAGGTCTGTGGGTTCGAGCTTTAGAAGATCCATCGATAGCGAGCACGCCTGGATGTCCACCTCACCCAGATCCTTGGCTTGACGAAGCGTTTCAGCCCAACTCGCCTGACCGTCCGCGGCCAGCGCGTCGACGGCGGCCCGGCCGGCTGGCCCGGCCTCCGGCGCGAGACCGTGGTCAGCGCCGACCCGGTCGCTGCGGAACGAATCCAGGGCCCAGTACTGCAGGAAGATGTGGACCGGCTTGCCAAGGGCCGCGGCGCCGGCGGTCAGGACCGCGGCCGCCTGGAGCTTGTCGTCGGTGCCGGAGAACAGGACCAGGTTCAGGGAATCGTCCATCAAGTCACCTCGTATGCGATGCGTGCGTGGGAGCGGTCGCCCCGATTGGCTCGGCAGCTCCGTTGGTCGTGGACAGGTCGGCAAGCCGTCGGAGGCGTCGCTCGAGGACGTCGCGCATGATGTCGCAGGCGAGCATCACGGCCGGGTCGGTCAGTCGATACCGGACCTCTCGCCCGTCGCGATCGGCGTCCACCAGTCCGGAGGCGCGCAGGATCGCGAGGTGCTGCGACACATTCGGCTGGCTGAGTCCGAGCGCGTCCGCCAGCCGCCCTACCTCGCACGGTCCAACCGCAAGGCGGTGGAGGATGTCGAGCCGATTCGGGTTGGCGAGGGTCCGCAGAACCTCGGCCTGGAGGACGGTGATCTCGTTCATGACCCAAGCATCGACATATGCGCATCTGCGCATCAGTGCCGCCAGTCACAGCAACGGGGTCCATTGGGCACCCCGACCGGGTCGCCTCGCGGGCCGGATCGGGGCCGCCTCAGAGCCGCCTCCTGAGCGCGGGCTCACCCCGAGAACGGGCCGGGCGACCTTCCCGATCCCGACGGATGGCCCTGTCCGGTCGAGCCAACGACAGCCATGCTTCAGGCGTCCGATGGGGACTGGTTGATCGCTCGCGGGCGGCCCATCCCCTGTCCGTGCAGAAATCGAGGTGGCGACCATGACCGCACACGACGTCATCGCGGAGGGCGAGGGCCGGTTCGAGGCCCATGAACATCGTGACGTTGCGCTCGGGCTCGCCCGGATCGCCGATACCATCGAGCACTCCGGCGACCTGTCCTCCGATCAGCTCTGGGCCCGGCTCCATGCCACCCTTGGCTGGCTGCAGCGGGACCTCCACCCCCACCTCGCCTGGGAGGATCGATGGCTCTACCCGGAACTTGACGGGCTCGCCGGCACCCCCTGGGCCACGAAATCGGCGCGGTTCGAGCACCGCCAGATCGAAACGCTCATCGCGGCACTCGAGGTAGATTCGGCTCGCTGGCTCGCTCATGCAACGCCGCGCCGGGACACGGAGGTGATCGCCCACCTCAGCGCGATCCGCGCAGTGATCGCCGCCCATGTGGAACGCGAGGAGCGACTCCTGTTGCCGTTGCTCGACGAAACGGTGAGCGTCCCCGGATGACCACCGGGGGCGCCCCGCCGCTGAACCGAACGATCGATCCAGCCGTGGCCGCCGAGCGACTCGCAAACTGGGGATTCGTGGCCCACGCCGACCTGCCTGATCGTTCGGGCGATGCCTACCTGCTTGTCGGACTGCGCGCCGCTCCGACATTTCGACACTTCGATCCAGAACGGGTCGAGCTGTGGGTCAGCGAGGGGTCCCGTGGGTCTCGTCTCGTCGTTACCCGGGATACGCCAGCGCTCGACACGGAGTATTCGTGGGGCACGGTCACCATCGTCGACCGTCTCGGTATCTCGAATGAGTACGTGACATTCGGAGGCCACCTGACGGTCGCCGAGGTGGACGACATGACGGTCGTCATCTTCGTCTCGCCGTCACCGATCCTTCGCCGTGGCGGCCACTCCCAGGGTTGGGATCAGGCAGCGATCGATGCGGCCGCGTTCTTCGGGCGGCTGATGATCGCCGTGGACTACGTCCCGGGGTTCGAGGCACGCATGGCTGCGGCCCGACCGTTGGCTCGGTATGCCGCCTTCATCTCCGACGCGATCCGCAGGTTTCGCGCCTCGACGATGCTCCGCGAGGAGCACCCCGCCGTATGGACGCTCCTGCGGGCTGCCCAGGATCAACTGGAAGCCGGAGACCCTGGCGCCTGGGAGGACGGGTCGGCGTTGGCCGCGGCGGCCCGGCCAGGCGATAGCGACTGATGCCAGTCAGATCGAGGTGTTGGCGATGGCCAGTTCGCGGGCGGTCCAGGCCTGCAGGCTGGCCGCCTGACGTCCATCCAGCTGTTCGCATGCCCAATCCCAATGGATCGCGACGAGATCTCCGGGCTCGACCTCGCCAAGGAACCCAAGACCGTCCTGCCAGCCCCGGATGACCTCCGGTCGAGCCGCCCCGAGGCGAAGCTTGCCGCCGACCCATTCCAGCGGCACAGCGTCAACGAGCAGGTCTGCCCCGATCCGGTCGCGAACGGTTCCCCAGCGGATCCGGCAACTGTCGATCGTGGCCAGGACATCACCCGAGGTCTCGCCGCGGAGCATCCCAACCAGGGGGAAGACGTCAAGAACGTGGAACGCGTGGACGGGATGGCCACCCTCGGGGGCCTTCGTCGCCAGCCAGCGCCAGTCGGAATTGCGCAGCCGCGGCCGGAATCGATCCTCGATCGACCGCCCGAAGGCGTTCGTTGGCACACCTTCGAGGAGGTCGCTGCCGAGCCAATAGGCTTCGACGACCCGACCATCCAGCGGATCGCCGATCCCATTGGACCGCGCGATCAGTTCGAGATAGGGATAGGCCCCTTCGAACTCACTGGCAAGTCCGCGGATCCGCCGGAGGTCACCGCCCTCGGCCGCTTCGCCAAGGAGTTCGTCGGCAGCGTCCGGTCCGCAGTAGCCGAGCCGGTTCGGCCCGTAGGCATAGCGGGCGAAACGGATAGGCCCCGGAACAGGGTGCGCAGCGACGGTCACCGCGCGAGCCCAGGACCTCGCCGCGTGGACCACACGGCAACGATCGCGAGCGCCACCACCGCGAACGTGATGACGACTTGTGCGGCAACCACGGACGGCGCCGGCAACGAGCCGTTGACGACAGCCTGAAGGACGACCGTGATCGGGGCGCCGATGACGAGCACACTTGCGACGACCGACGCCTCCGCCCGGCGGAGGGCCGCCAGCCAGGTCCCGACGTATGCCGCCAGCAGCGCGCCGGTTCCGAGCGCCCAGGCCCATTGGGTGGCGGTCAATCCAGCAACGATGGTCAGTCGACCGGTCACGGCCAGGTACCCGACGAGGACGACGAGCCCGATCCCGAGTCGCGCCGCGCCCAGCACGGGAGATGGCACGTCGCGGACCAGTAGACGGCGGGCGACGATGACTTCGATCGCCCACATCAGGGTCGCTGCCAGGATCATCGTCTCGCCAGCACCCCAGCTCAGGCCGGTCGGGGGCGTCGCCAACGCCTGGCCGACGAGCAGGACCCCGAAGGCGGCGAGCGGGAAGGCGCCCAGCCGCTCGCCCAGGAACGGGACGGCGAGCAGGACGACCCACACGAAGAGCGTCTTGTGGATGAACGCGGCCGACGGGGCGCTGGCGATCGCGAGTCCGCTGAAGAACAGGAGGAATGGCACACTCCCGCCGATCACCCCGATCACGGTCATGCCTGCCCACGCACGCCGATCGAGCGCCCGGATCTCGGAGCGCCGGACGAGGAGGAGCGCCAGGGCGATCAGGATGACCGCCGCGACGCCGTTCTTGAGCGTCGTGTAGACCGCGGCGTCGGGAACCTGCTTGACGGCAAAGCCGTTCACGAAGACGGACAGTCCGCTGATGAGTGCGACGACAAACGCCAGGCCGACGCCCCATTTGGTCGCGATCGGGATCCTGGGCGGGGTTGCTCCGCCCTCGCGCGTCTCAGTCATGTCGCTCCTCCTGGCTGCCCTGCCGGGCCGCCTCCAATTCGTGCCGGATGAAGGCCGCGTCGTCTGGATGCAGGCGCGAGATCACGGTGCCTGCCGAGACGAAGACCCATTCCCCGACCGCGAGGTCCGGGGCAAGCAGCGTGTTGGCCCGGCGTCGGCGCCCCTCGGTCTCGATCGTCGCTCCGGTGGTATCGGTCGCGATCACGAGGCCCGGGAACCCGAGGCACATCGCGTCAGACCTCGATCCCGGCCAGTTCCTGGAGGGTCCGCCAGCCGCCCAGGCGCTCGGCATTGGTGGCCAGGATCTCCGGCGTCGGCGTGCCGTCCGCGGCGAAGTGGGGGGCGAAACGGCCCTCGGTCCGTGCGAAAGTGAGGAAGTCGATCGGGGTGCCATCCGGGGCACTCGCCCAGTCCGACTTGATGGCCGGGTTGCCCTGCAGCGATAGCCGCTCCGCGATCGTCGTGCCGCGCCGCGGATCGTAGGTCAACAGCGGGAACGCCCGCGATTCGACGGCGAGCTTCGACTGCCGGGACGAGGCGTCGTCCGCGATCCCGTGCTCCGGCTGACACGGCGTATGCGCGATGATGATGGCCGGCCCGGGGAACTCGTTGGCCTCGATGATCGAGCGCAGGAAGTGGTTCAGGTGGGCGGGTGTGGTCTGAGCCACGTACGCCTCGCCGTGCGCGATCAGGATCCGACCGAGTTCCTTGCGTGGCTCATTCCGGCCATGGATCGCTTTGCCGAACGCCGACAGCTTGGTGACCTGGCCACCGAACGAGGCCGTCGAGGCCTGCCCGCCGGTGTTGGAGTAGACCTGCGTGTCGAGGACGAGGACCTTGATATCAGCCCCGGAGGCGACCATCCGCGACAACGCGCCGAACCCGATATCGAACATCGCGCCGTCGCCACCGATGACCCACAGGCGCCGTTCCGGATGTCCGGCCTGGTCCCAGCGCGCCCGTATGCCCATCGCGACCGTCGGAGCATTCTCAAACAACGAGTTCGTCCAGGGCACGAGATACGGATTGAACGGATACGTGCTGCCGTACACGGTATTGCAACCGGTCGCCGCGACGATGCCCATCGATTCGGGCCCGTGGATCTGGCGCGTCGCCGCGATCATCTGGCGGATGGCCGTTGCTTCTCCGCAGCCGGCGCACGACCCCGCGCCCCCGAGGTAGCCGATGGCGTGTTCGCCAAGGAGCAGGTCGGCGAGGGCCTTGTCGTTTCGATAGATCTCGGGAGTCTGGGGCAGCGATCGGAAAAGCCGCATGCCGCGGGCGAAGCGCTCGAGCGTGCTTTCGCCGCTGGGCTCTTCGTCGACCTTGTCGATCATGATCAGGGCGTCGTGGCCGAGCGCGGCGCACACCTCGACACACTCGGCGCAACCCTTGCAGTGGACTGGATCAACGAAGATCCCGAACGCGCCACGCTCATGCCCGTGACGAGCCGGGACGTCTCCGTACTTGGTGGTCGGCGCGAAGTGAGTCTGGCCGGTCGTCGTGGCGAGAGCGGGCTCGGGTTGGCCCGCGGCGAAGGCGTCGATCAGCGGTCCGACCGATGGCTCCGGGAGGACGCGGGCCAGGATGGCCGTATCCGGACAGGCTGCGACGCAGGCCATGCATCCGACACACTTCTCCAGCAGGAAGTCCGGGATCCGGGGGGCGAGACGGCTGAAGTCGCGCGTCGCCGCTGTCCCGGGTGGGATGATGGAGCGGGCCAGGCCGGCATCGGCCGGTAGCTCAAGATCGGCGACACCCTCGCGATAGGCCGGCACCACCGTCCTGCCGAACTCCTCGACATAGGCGTGCATGTCGAGCACGGGCAGCGCGGCCCCCAGGCGGGCCTCGTGGAGTTCCTTCGGCTCCCCGGCGTCCTTGTTGAGCGGCGTGCTATCAGGCATCCGGCCCTCCCTTGCGAGCGTCGCGCGCGACCCGGGCCATGTCGTGGACGAGATCCGTGGTGGACAGGATCCCGAGCGGCAGCGTGTCGTCGTCGTCGGCGACCACCACCAGGCGGTGGATGTGGTGGCGTTCCATGCGGGCGGCGGCGATCGGAAGCGGTGTCGAGCGGCGAACCGTGACCGGCGGCGACGTCATGAGGTGGCGGACCGAGAGACCAGGCCAATTCGCCCACAGATACTCGGTCGAACGCGCGCGCACGAGGTCCGTCTGACTGACGACACCGACCAGCCCACCAGCAGCGTCTACGACCGGCAAGCCGCTGATGTGGTGCCGGTCCATGAGCTCGGCGGCCTGGTCGAGGGTGGCGTCGGCTCGGACGACGACGAGATCGAGGACCATGATATCGGCGACGGTGGTCGCCCCGGACTTGGTCATCGGACGGCTCCTTCGGGTGCGGGGCTGGCAGCGGGGCCGGTGGGCGAATCGCCGACCGGAAGGTCGAGGGCGGCCGAGACGTCGACGAGACCGTCGTAGGCGGCTTCGATGACCGCGAGATTGGCATCGACCACGGCACCTCCGCGCTTGCCGAAGAACCGGCCCAGCCGATCTTTCACCGCGCTCAATAGCGTGTCGCGGTCCATGCCGGCACGGGCCGCGAACGGTGAGACCCGCAGAAAGACGCCGACCATCGCCACACCCTGCATCCGGATCAAGAGATCCGGCGTCGGGGCGTGGGCTGCCGCCAGGGCCGCAGTGTCGAGGGCCGTGATCCGGATCCGACGCGCAACGAGTTCGGCTCGGACGGGTGCCGGGATCGAGCGCCAGATCGTGTCGGGATCTTCTGACCGCGTCTGGAGGAAGATCGTGCCACCGTCGACCAGGCCCGCCAGCGGGTCGCCAAGGGCGAAGGCCGAAACGTCATGGAGCGGCACGAAGTCGACCTGATCGAGCTCCGCGTGGAGCCGGATCGGCGCGTCGGCGATGGTCAAGAAGTAGGTGGTCGGCAGGCCCTTCTTCTCCGACCCGTAGCGGGGATAGGCCTGGACGAACTTGTCGAAGAGTTCGCCGGAAAGCGTGGCAACAAGCTTGTTGGTCGTGACCGATCCGAAACCGCCGATCGAATGCCCGCGGAGGGACCACGAGCCGGGCGGCCGGAGGTCGATCGGGACACGTTCGAGGGCGAGCGGGTGGCGGATCCCCAGGACGAAATGGCGGTTGTTCGGCACGCTGTGCACGGCCAGTTGGTCGAAGGCCGCAATGAGGTCGCCGGCGGCGATGTCACGGGAGCCGAGCCCGGCCGAGAAGGACAGGACACGTGGCACCATGACCCCTTCGGCGGCCGCATCGTAGAGCGCCGAACGCACCTCCCGGGTGAGCGGATTGGCGGCTGCCAGCGGGTCATCCGTCCGCTCCACGACGCCGACCGCCCGGGCCCGTCGGAGAACCGTTGCCAGGGCCTCGGTCGGGAAGGGCCGAAAGCTCGTGACCGCCACGCAACCGACGGGGCGGCCCTGGGATCGGAGGTGGTCGACGACGGCGATCGCGGTATCGGCCATCGTCCCCATCGAGACGAGGATCTCCGACGCACCCCCACATCGATACGCTTCGATCAGGCCGATCGGGCGCCCGGTCAAGGTGGTCCATTCAGCCATGGCATCCACCAGGACGGACGGGATCTGGTCGGTATAGGCGCGCTGCCCGATCCGGCCCTTCATGTAGCTGTCCTGGTTCTGTACGACACCGGTCATCAGCGCCTCGGCCGGATCGAACAGGTCGCGGATCCGATCAGAAGGATCGCCGACGAAGGTCCGCAGCAACTCGTCCTCCGGGAGCCGGACGTTCTCAAGAGTGTGGGTCGTGAGGAAGCCGTCCTGGGCCACCATGAATGGCGTATCCGTCGACTCCGCGACCCGCCGCGCGATCGCCGTCAAGTCAGCCGCTTCCTGAGCGTTGCGCGCGAACAGGATGCCCCAGCCCGTGTCGGCAACGGCCATGACGTCATCGTGGCCGGCATGGATATTGAGCGCCTGGCTCGTCAGCGCCCGGGCACCGACGTGGAAGACGGCCGGGAGGCGCTTGCCGCTGATGACATACAGGACTTCCTTCATGAGGACGAGCCCCTGGCCCGCCGTGAAGTTGGTCACACGACCACCGGCGAGCGCGACCCCCTCAGCGGCCGACGCCGAAGAGTGCTCGGACTCGGGCTCGATGAACTGGAGCGGCGTACCCCACAGATTCGTCGCGCCGCCGGCCACGGCCGACTGGTACAACGCGGCCATCGTCGTGGATGGCGTGATGGGATAGACGCACGCGACCTCGGAGATCCGAGTCTCCACGTGGGCGATCGCCTCCGAGCCATCGACGATGACCGGCAGACCTGGGTATGGAGCGACTTCGTGCTCGTCCATCGTTCCAGCGTGGCGGACGGGAGGGCCATCCGGCAGGGACAAGGCGACCGAACCGACGGGCCGTTCGGCCCGGCTTCCTCCTGGCCTCCCGTCGTCTCCGGCGTCCGGATGGGTCTCGATCAGGGGACCGGCGGCGTCGAACAGGGCCGACTCGATCGCGGCGCGAACATCGGGGAGCGCGGCGCGGACCGGGCGACCGATTCCGCGACCGAACCCGAAGGAACGGCCACCGACGGCCACGAACGACCCCTCGACCGGACCGCGCATCACGGAGGCGATCCCAACCAACTGGCCGACCGGCAGCACGTGAGATGAGCGCGGGACCGGGCCGGCTGCGGCATCTCGATCCGGGAGTTCGGACAATGGGATCGTGACCACCGATCCGGGTG
>Ga0307378_10008899_pt1 | contig 13249 bp, 12 predicted proteins | sample UN1MG_FD_202238 | JGI IMG/M metagenome (GOLD analysis project Ga0307378, IMG submission 202238) | Soil microbial communities from Risofladan, Vaasa, Finland - UN-1 | ecosystem: Environmental > Terrestrial > Soil > Coastal area > Acid sulfate soil | place: Finland: Risofladan, Vaasa | collected... | reverse complement strand
CAGTGGGCGCGGAGTTCATTATCCTCAATGGGGGCGCCATGAAAGAAGGCCGAACGTTCGCCAACGAGGACTATCGGCGACTGGCGAGCGTGATGAATCGGATTGGAACAGACGCACGAAGCAAGGGGCTTCAGGCGGTACTGCACCCCCATCTGCGTTTCATGGTGGAGCTGCCCGAGGAGGTGGATCGGCTCGTCGCCGAGGGGATCGACCAGGACCTCGTCGGGCTCTGCCCGCACCCGGGGCACCAGTTTCATGTCGGCGCGGATCCGTACGTCATCTGCGAGAAGCATGCCGGGTGGGTGAAGTACCTGCACATCGGGGACGCGGGCGAGGACAAGAGAGGGCGCGTCGTCGGCCAAGGTGTGCTCGATCAGAAACGCCTGATGAAGCCTCTGCTGGAGGCGGGTTACGACGGCTGGGTCATCATCGAGGGCGGGCAGCAGAACGTCAGCCCGGAGGACTACGCGACCCGGTCGCGTGATTTCATGCTGCAGGCATGGCCGCAACTCAAGTGGGTGTGAAGGAGACGCCGATGGCACGGAAGCAATATGGGCTCGCAGTCATCGGGACGGGCTGTATCTGGGGCATGAACAACGGTCACTGGCACGCGCTCAAGCAGCTCGCGGATAAGATTCAGGTGCGCTACGTCTATGACATCAACCGCGCGGCTATGATGACGGCGGCGAGTGAGACGGGCGCGAAGGCGGCGGAGAATGCGGACGAGATCTTCGCCGCGCCCGACGTGGACATCGTCACCATCACGACCCCGCCCGACCAGCGTCTGGAGTACGTGCAGAAAACGGCCGCCGCGGGCAAGCACCTGATGCTCGAGAAGCCGATGGCGCGCACGATCGAGCAAGCGCTGGGGATCGTCCAGGCGATCCGGTCGGCCCGTGTCAAGTGCTTCATGCCGTTCGCCCGCACGGGCAGCGCGCGCATGCGCCGGGTGGTGGACATCGTACGATCGGGCGAACTGGGCGATCCGATCGGTTTCATCCATCACAAGGTGGGGGGGCCTTACGGATGGATCCCCCTGGACCACTGGATGCACGATCAGGCGAGAAGCGGGGGCCCCATCTTCGACTACTCGATCCACTTCCTGGAGTTGTGCCGGGCGTGCATGGGCCGAGAGGCGCAGGAAGTGCTCTACGGCGGCGCGATCACCAGCAAACGCGTCAAGAGCGACGATCAGACGATGATGATGGTCTACTTCGCCGAGGACGTCTGCGGCGAGTTCACGATGTCGTGGAACTTCCCGCCAAACGTGGAGCTGTGGCAGGAAGACGGCTATATGATCTGCCGCGACGGGGTCATCACGTTCCGACCGGAGCTGAAGATTCACGTCGGAAAGGAGATCCGCGACGTCGAGGTGCCGGAGAACACCTCCGACGGGAGAACCTCGCAGTACCAGAACCTGATCGCCGCGATCGAAGACGACGCCCCGCTTCACGCCGACGAGCTGACCGGCCTGCGGATCACTGAGATTCTAGACGCAGCCCTGCGGTCGCGCGAATCCGGCTGTAAGGAACTGGTTCACCTTCACACTGTCTGATTGATCACACCCGGCGTGGGTGCGAACGAGAGGAACGACACGTCTGTGCCTCTAGAAGTCATCTCAAAAGTCGAGAAGGTGTATGCTGAATATTCAAGAACCGTTTTGGCATGCGCCGAGAACTCAGCGATGCACAATGGCAGTTGATCGAACCACAGTTACCGCCCAAGAAACGCATGGGGCGACCGCGAGCGGACGACCGCAAGACCCTGGAGGGGATTCTGTGGGTGCTACGCAGCGGAGCGCGTTGGCAAGATGTCCCTCGCGAATACACCCCCGGAACTACCTGTTGGCGACGCCTGAAAGAGTGGGAAGAAGCAGGCGTCTGGGAGACCCTGTGGCGGGTGATCCTCTCCGGCCTGGAAGCGGAGCAAAAGCTCGACTGGGCGCAAGCCTTTTTGGACGGCAGCTTCGTGCCAGCGAAAAAGGGGGCGCTGCTGTCGGACTGACTCGCCGGGGCAAGGGCACCAAGCTTATGTTGGTCACAGAGGGCGCAGGATTGCCTGTGGGCCTGCACCTGGACAGCGCCCAGAAGGGGGAAGTGACGCTGGCCCAGACCACCCTGGAGACGGTACGAGTACAGCCGCCCCGAGGCCGGCCCCGCACTCGCCCCAGGCATCTTGTCGCCGACAAAGGCTATGACAGCCGCAGCTTCCGTCGCTACCTGCGAGGCCGTGGCATCGCCCATACCATCCCGCCGATCCGCCGCAGAGGCCGACGCCGCCCAGGTCGCCACATTCAGACCGATCCAATCCGCTACGCAAGCCGCTGGATCATTGAGCGGACCAACGCCTGGTTGCAGAACTACCGTCGCGTGTTGGTGCGTCACGAGCGACTCCTCACCACCTATCGCGCGTTCGTCGTCCTCGCCTGTGTCATGATTACGCTGGGAACACTTTTGAGATGACTTCTAGGCTTTTCGCCGGTGGCTGCCTCTGGGTAGAGATCCCGTGAGACCTTCACGCACTGCAACCGAGACGTACACGGCGGACGGTCGATCTGCCGGCGCGCCCGCCGGGCCCGGCGGGGTCACCTGGCGCGCGGCGGTGATTTCGCTGGCGATCATCCTCCTGAGCGTTCCCGCCATCTTCTACGGCGAGGTGGTGTGGGCGAGCAGGTACGCAGGGGACGTCGCCAAGACGGGCATCTGGTCAACCGATGCACCCGCGGCCTGGCCGCTGACGGTCCTCTTCCTCGGTGCAGCTCTCATGTCCCTGCCAGTGCTGCGCAGGATCGGTCTGACGCGGCGCGAGCTGCTAACAGTGCATACCGCGGTGCTCGTGGCAACGCCGCTACTGGGCTCGGGGGTGCTGTTCTTCGTGCTCTCGATAGTGGTTGGCTACTACTACTTCGGGCACGCCTTCACGACCTGGGAAACCTTCCTGCCCCTGATACCCGCCTGGTTCGCCCCATCGTCTGAGTCAGCGGTGGATGGCTACTTCGTGGGCGGGACCGCAGTGCCTTGGGCGGAGTGGGCGCGCCCACTGGCGGCCTGGTCCTCGTTCATGATCTGCCTGTTCGGCGCCAGATTCTGTCTGCTGGCGCTGGTTCAGCAGCAGTGGATCAGGAATGAGCGGCTCACATTCCCGCTCGCCGAGGTGCCGCTCCAGATGGTTGAGCAGAAGGGCGAGGGTGAAGCAGGGTGCGTGTGTCGGGGGCCCATGATACCGCAATAGGAGCCGCTTTCCCGGAGGGCAGAGGGCATCATTGGTTCTCAGGCGGCCAGCTCGTAGACGGTGATCCGCTGCTCGCGGAAGTGACGCAGCCGGATCGGGCCCGCCAACTGCTTCGCCAAGCGGTTAGGCTTCTGCCAGGGCTGTCCTTGATAGACTATCGCCGGAGTCGCGCCGCCCAGCCGCTGGTGACAGCGGCATTCATTGTAGTACTCCTCGAAGTCTGCGAGGAGTTGCCCCAGGTGATCCAGGCTTCGGATGAGCACTACTTGCGCCAGCCATTCGTGCTTGAGCGTCCAAATGAGCCGTTCCGTCACCGCGATGGAGCCATGCTTGCCCACCGCACCGAACCGGTGCTTGATGTCCCAATCCCTCAGTAGCGTGGCGAACGCCTCGCCGGTGAAGATGCCATCCTGGTCGCTGATCAGATGCCTGGGGGGCCCGTGGCGCAGAAACGCACCCTCCAGCACGTCCACCACCCAGCCGGCATTGGGGCCCTCCAGTGGGGCTACGGCCACCACCGCGCGGGAGAAGTGATCAATGGCCACCAACACCCAGGTGGGCCAGATCCCCCAGCGCATGACTCGGGTCCGATCCACCGACCACACGTGGTTGGGATGCCTGGCGACGATCTGCCTGGGCGGCGCAGACTCCTGTGCCTGGGCCGGCACCGGGCTCGAGGCCTCCGGCCTCGGGCGGAGGAGAATATCGCGGACCGTAGTGGCGGAGATGAACACGCCCAGCGCCCACATCGTCATCGCCATCCGATGTCGGCCCCACATCGGGTTCTGCCTGAACATGTCCCAGATCAGTTCGGCGATCTCCCGGGGCGTCTTGTTCACGGGCTCCGTGGCCTGTCGGCGACCTCCCACCTTCCCCTCCTGGAAGCCCTTCAGCCACCGGTGGACGGTGGAGCGGGCCACTCCGAACGTGTCTTGCACTCGCCGCTTTGGAATCTGGTAGTACTCTATCAACCAGAGAATACGCAGCCGCTCCATCAGCGGATAGGGCTGTCGCGGTCTCTCCTCTCCCAGCCGCTTCTCCATCACCTCCAGGCGCGCATCTCGGAACGCCACGGCATCCTCCAGTGCCAACACGCGAGCCTCCAACTTCGCCACTCGCCCCGCCTCTGCACGGGCACAAGCTCCTTCTAGGCTCAGACGTCGGCTGCGAGCCGCCCAGCGGGCGCCCACTACCATCGCCCGGATCATCAATGACACCGATGCTTCATAGATCTCCACTGCGCTGACTCCCAAAGAAGAAACGGCGCCCGAAAGCGCCGCCTACCGGTCCCAGATGATAGAGGAAAGGAGTCAGTCTGAGCAAGTGCAGAACACCCTCAGGGCGGTCCTACCCGCGCTCGACATAGGCACAAGGGCCCGACGCTGCAGGATATCACCGGGTACGCGCAGGGCATCGTGGGCCGGGGCCTACTGCTTGATCTGCCGAAGCTGCACGGCGTGGAATGGCTAGAGCCGGGCGAAGCCGTCACCGCCGATGACCTCAGTGCGGCTGAAGCGGCTCAAGGCGTGAGGCTTAGCGAGGGAGATATGCTTGTATTGCGTACGGGGCACCACCGCCGCAGGACTCAGCTCGGCCCTTGGAGGAGCGACTACGATGGTGAAGGGAGGGCCGGCCTGCACGTCACCGCTATTCCCCTGTTGCATGAGAGGAAGGTCTCGGTCTTCCTTCCCGACGGAGACGGGGAAACCGTTCCGTGCAACGTGGAGGGGATGTCGTATCCCATCCACGCTCTGCAGATCGCCGCGATGGGCATGTGCGCGGCGGACAGCCTTCAGCTCGAAGAGCTGGCTGTGGCATGCGAGGAGGAGCAGCGCTACGAGTTCATGGTGGTGCTGGCTCCCTTGCGGCTCCCTCAGGGCACCGGCTCGCTGTTCAATCCCATCGCCCTGTTCTGACCGACTGGAGGGCACGATGTCGTTAACGGAAGAGATCAGACGAAGAGACGCGATTGCGGTCGGAGCGGTCGCGTTCGAACGGAGAGGCCATTGAGGAAGCTGCGCTTCGCCTTCTTCGGCGCAGGATTCTGGGCCGGGTTTCAGTTGCCCGCATGGCGGGAGCTCTCCTCCGTGGAGTGCGTCGCGCTGTACAACCGCACTCGCCACACCGGCGAGGAGTTCGCGCGCCGGTTCGAAGTGCCGGCCGTGTACGACGATCCGGAGGAGCTACTGAACGACGCGGAGCTGGAGCTGGATTTCGTGGATCTGTGCACTAACCCGTTCACCTTGCCCGATCTCGTCCGGTTGGTGGCCGCGCACGGACTCCCGGTGATTTCCCAAAAACCGATGGCTCCGTCAGTAGAGACCGCCGAAGACCTGGCAGAGACGTGTCACGAAGCGGGGGTCCCCTATCTCATCCACGAGAACTGGCGCTGGCAAGCCCTGATCCGTGCTCTCAAGAACGTGCTTGAATCGGGCGAGATCGGTGAACCCTTCCGTGCGCGCCTCACGATGGTATCGGGCTTCGACGTCTTCGCCAATGAGCCCACCCTGAGCCAACTGCAGAACTTCATCCTGACCGACATGGGCACTCATATTCTGGACGTCGTGCGCTTCCTGTTCGGCGAACCTCGGCATCTGTATTGCCAGATCCAGCGAGTCCGCTCCGCGATCAAAGGCGAGGATGTGGCTACCGTGATGCTGTCCATGGCAAACGGGGCCACGATCACGTGCGAGATGGCGTACCCTGGGAGCTTCTACGAACAGGACGTCTTCCCCCAGACCCTCGTCTTCGTTGAGGGAAGCCAGGGAACCGCCGAGATCGCCGCCGACTACTGGCTCAGAGTTACGACCGCGCACGGCACGCGCCCGAAGAGATACCCCCCAAGGGTGTACTCATGGTGCGAGCCGCGCTACGCCGTTGTCGGGGAAAGCATCGTGCGCTGCCACGAGAACATCGTCAGGGCGTTGCTCGGCCATGCGCCCGCCGAAACCACCGCCGAAGACAATCTCAAGACCATCAAGCTGGTCTACACGGCTTATGACTCGGCCCGAAACCAGAAGGTGGTAAGCTTTGAGAACGTGTGAGGCGGTGCTCACGACTGGGCTTGGCGCTCTACCCGCGCAGGAGCAGCGCCGGGCAATCCCGAGCCTGCGTCCTAGGTGAGATACGGGAGGCGGAAATCGCCAGCAGAAAGGACACGGAATGAGACTTCAAGTTAGCCGGAACGGGCGCTGTTTTGTCGATCAGGATGGCAACCCATTCTTCTACCTCGGCGATACCGCCTGGCTGCTCTTTCAACGGCTCGACCGCGAGGAAGTCGAGAAGTATCTGAAGGACCGGGCCGGCAAGGGGTTCACCGTCATCCAGGCCTACGTTATCCGGGGCCTTGACCTCCAGCACCCGGATGGGACGACCTCACTCCTCGGCGAGACCCCTTTCCTCGACCGCGACCCGACCCGGCCGAATGAGGCGTTCTTCAAGCACATGGATGACGTCGTGCGGCGGGCGAACGAACTGGGCCTCGTGATGGGACTGGTCGTCGCCAAGTCGTGGCACATCAAGGAGCACCCGGAGCGGGTGTTTGACGTGACCAACGCCTACACGTTCGGGAAGTTCCTCGGCGCGCGGTACAGGAAGCGCGATGTGCTGTGGTATGTGGGCGGCGACTCGGCACCGGGCAGCGATGCAGACGTATGGATGTCCATGGCCCGCGGACTGAAAGATGGGAGCGAGAGGCAGCACCTGGTTTCGTACCACGGCCACGGACACACGTCCTCGTCGTACTGGTTCCACGAAGCGGACTGGCTCGACTTCAACTCCATCCAGTCCGGCCATCGCTGGGCGACGGACACCGGCGCGTTCATCACCAAGGACTACGAGCTTGTGCCTATCAAGCCGACGGTGGACATGGAACCGCCCTACGAAAACCACCCCACCGGGCCCGAGACCCCGCGCATCGACTCGCACCAGGTGCGGAAGGGCGCCTACTGGGCAATGCTCGCCGGTGCGGCCGGGCATGGCTACGGTGCCCTAGATCTCTTTTGGCTCTACAAGGAAGACGACGGGCCCTTCCCGCGCGAAGGCTTCCTGCCCTGGCGCGAGGCGATAGCCTACGAGGGGTCCCGCCAGGTCGGGCTCATGCGCCGCCTGTTCGAAGTGCGGCCCTGGTATCAGCTCATCCCGGACCAGTCAGTTGTTGCCTCGGGCCTAGGGGAAGGGGAGAGCCATATCCAGGCGGCGCGTGCCGAGGACGGGAGCTTCCTCATCGCGTATCTACCGCACGGGAACCCCGTCGGCATTCATATGAACCGGATCTCCAGCAGGGACGTGCAGGCTCGGTGGTATGACCCTCGGGTGGGAACGTGGCACAACATCGGGGGGTTTCCCAATACAGGGACCCGGGTGTTCGTCGCCCCGTCCGGGGGAGACAAGAACGACTGGGTGCTGGTCCTGGAAGACGCCAAGAGGAACTACCCGGTTGACCCGCCGGAAGACCAGGTGCAGGAGGGGTACTGTGACCGGCTTCCCGGGCCGATGATTATGTCCCGCCCGTAGTGTAAGGTTGGGCGGACCCTCTCTCGTATGTTAGGCCGCGAGGCGGCCGTTGTCAACCGGAATCTCCGACCCCTCGCTAAGCGGCCGACCCTCGTCCAGCACCGCCTTCAGCATCCACAGGTCCTCAAGCCCGATGATCTTGCGGAAGTTCTTCTCCGTCTCCAGCGCGGCCGCCCCCGCCCAGCGCAGGGCCATCTCTCCCGAGCGCCAACGAGTCACCCGCCCGGTGCGACCTTCCACCCCCGAGAGCGAGCTCTCGATGAGGTTGGTGGTCGCCAAACACTTGCGCAGCATGGGTGAGAGTCCCAGCCGGTTGATGGTGAAGGTTTCCTCCAGGCCCTCCCGCAGACTCGCCGCGGCCTTGGGATGCGTGCGCTCCAGCCACTCGATCTGCGTGCGCAGCCGCGCCATCCCTTCCTTCGGTTCCAGCTTCCAGGCCGCCGAGAGCGCCGCCCCGACCTGTCCCTGTAGCTCTTTGGGCAGGTAGCCCAGCACATTCTTGCGCTTGTGGTGGCGGCACCGCTGCACCGGGTTGTGCTTCCCGTACACCTCATCAATCGCCGTGCGCAGCGCCTTGGAGCCGTCGATCACAAACAGTCGCTTCCGCCCCGGGCTCACGCCCCTCTCCACCAGCTCCTCCAGCAGCCCCTTCACCACCACCGCATTCTCCGTGGCCCCCTCGGTGAGCCCCAGGACGTGCTTGCTGCCCTCGCTGTCCACGCCCACAGCGCAGATCACCTGATGGCCTCCGAACCGCTTTCCGTCAAGGTAGATGATCAGCAGATCCACCTCCTCGAAGCGCCGCTCGCACAGCTCCCGGAGCGCCTCCGCACTCGCCTGCTGCACCTGTCGGCTCACCGCCGAGCGAGACACCCCGCAGCGCTGAGCCACCTCGGGCAGCACGGCTTGATAGTTGCGCGTGCTCACCCCCCGCATCACAATCGACAACAGCCGCTCCTGCAGGCCCTCGTCATCCTGCATCGCCGCATAGGCCGGGATCGCCACTTCCGCCCCCTTCCCGCCTCCCTTGTGCCGCAGCCGGGGCTTCTGCACCCGTACCCGCTGACCGCCCAGGGCGACAACACCTCCCTGCTCACCGTGGCGCCGGATCGCCCCTCCCGGCTTGCCCCGGTGCGGCGGCCCCGCTATCTGCTCCGCCGACATCGCCAGCACCGCCTCCAGCGTCGCCTGTCCCAGTCGTCCTACCAACTCCTCGACGGCCAACTGCCCCTGCTCGATCAGCTCCACCATCGGCACCAAGGCCGTCCCCTCCTTCGCCAGAAACTGGCGCAACGCAGCACTACCCTTGCGACCCACAACCTGATACTCTCTTCTCACGGCGGTTCTCTCCTTTTCCTTTACAGGATTTGGTCTACCCGATTCTATCGGGCAGAGAGAGCCGCCTCAACCTTCAACTATGAACGGGACACCATCGGGCCGATCGCTCCATCTGCCCTGTTGGCCGGCATCCAGGATTGACCCACCAGCGGCGTCTGAGAATGACCCACCCCAGTTTGCCTGAGCTTGGCCCACATTGACTTCTAAAGGCCCTGTTTCGATCTGCCGTATGGGTCAGTTTTCGACGCCGATTACCCCCCAAAGTGGGTCATTATTGCACGCCAACTAACATCGGACTGCTACTCACGAGCTGCTGCCACTGGTCTGGGCGCTCAAATCGGCGTCCCACGCACACTTAACATACGCAGGATCACCCAGAACAGTATCTGCACGAACATTCACTCACTCCCAGGCCCAGAGTCAGGATCTGGGAGGTTCGGCGCGCCGGCCGACGGAGCCTTGCGGAGATAGGCTGGGTCACCAGTGATGACAGGACTCAGGTACGGGACAGCCAAACTAGCCCTCTGGAGCCCCTCAGGGGCGCCGATGAGTTTTTGCGGAGTACAAGATGCGTCGGGAACACCACGTGTCAATGCGGCTGCTGCGATTGGGATGGCGTCTTCTGTCTCAGGATAAGGCAGAGAGAGCTGACGCCCGCCGGACGTGGGAGCGGGGGGAGCTGCCTGGAGAGCTTCAAGCCGAGTTACTGGATCGCCTGATCCGCTTCGCTCCTGATCACGCCTGGAATCAGGAGAAGCTGGAACGCGTCGGAAGCGGATGCGGCCTGACGCCCGATGATCTGCTGCAAGTGCTGAGGGAGAAGCAGACAGACGCAGGCAGCTCTCCTCAAGCTTGAACCGGCCCAGTGGCCGGCGCGGGCTGGGACAGGAAGCGACTCTGCATCCTCTGATCCGGAGACAGCCCCTCCCTTTCTGAACGATCATCGCCTGGATGGCATTTTTCGGGGGGACAGGACCCCCTGAGCAAGGGGTAGAATGTTCTCACAGCGAGGTGACCGACCCGTGCAGTTCGACAGGACTCCGACAAGGGCAAATGAACACACGTTCTTCGTGGCACCCGAAGGGAACGACGAGCACCCCGGCACGATGGAAGAGCCGCTCGCCACGCTGGCTGGAGCCCGCGATAGGGTCCGCCGTGTGCTGGATGGTGAGGGTGACACCACCGTATACTTCCGCGATGGCTGCTACCGCTTCAACGAGACTGTAGTTTTCGACCTGCGGGACTCGGGGAGCCCGGCACAGCGGGTCACGTACCGTGCATATCCGGGGGAGACGCCGGTCTTCACGTCTGGGGTGCATGTGACGGGCTGGCGCCGGATCGATGCCGCGGACCCCGGCTATTCCTTTCTGCCGGAAGGGGCGCGGCGATACGTCTATGTTGCGGAGATCCCCCACGGACTGCGGCTGATCCGCAACTTAGTGGAGCGCAGCGAGCCGTGGCTGGAACGGGCGCGAATCGATGTCACCGATCTCATCACCACGTCTCACTTCAAGCACTGTGACATGGTGGAGAGCGAGAAGTGGGACCCTCCCGAGGAGAAACAGGTTCAGGAGTATTCGCGGTCGATGGAAGGCCTCTCGAACGACGACTCCGCGCTCGATCTGAGGATCTACCAGACCGACTACAACATGAACCTGCTTCCCGTCGCGACCATTCGGGGAAACCGCCTGTACACCCAGGTACCCGGCACCTACCGGCTCGCGCCGCCTCCCCCACACCATCGCGCCTGGAAAGGTATCTTCGAGATGTGCTGGATCGAGAATGTGCTCGAGGGAATCGACGCGCCGGGCAAGTGGGCCTGCAACACGCGGACCGGCCGTCTCTACCTCTGGCCGAAGAACGGTACGACCGACATCTATGCTCCGAGCCTTGTCGAATTCGTCCGTGTGGAAGGCGACATTGATGACACGGGCCCGATCGATACTCCGGTCCGCTACCTGACCTTCGAGGGCATAACGTTCACCAACGGCGAGCGGTCGCCATGGGAGGAAGGTGATTCCGGAGTGCAGCACGACTGGGGCATGGCGGATAAAGGCAACGCGCTTCTCCGATTTCGGGGTGCCGAGCATTGCGTCGTCCGGGATTGCACCTTTGCCAAGAGCGGCGGTGCAGGGGTGCGCTTTGACCTTCATGCGAGGCACAACGTGGTCGAGAACTGCCTATTCGAGCACTTGGGCCACGAGGCCGTCCAGTTCTGCGGCTATGGCATCGGATCGAAGGACGCCAACCAGAGCAACCGTTTTGTCGGCAATGAGATACATCACATCGGCCGGATCAAGTGGGACGCGCCCGCGATTATCGTGTGGAACAGCGGCCACAACCTCATCGCCAACAACCACCTTCACCACTGCCCGTCCAAAGGGGTACTTCTCTCGGCGCCCAGGAGTCGGGCCTTCACGAAAGACGCGCCGATGCGGGAGCAGGCCTGGCGCATGGCGCGATGGAGCGAGGTCGGGGAGGAAGCTCGAGCGCACGTCGTTCGCCGAGAAGCCCGCGGCAAGAGCCGCCGGGTCGTGGATGTAGACGACCAGGTCTGCGCGCCGTATCGCTACCTCCGGGGTAATGTGGTCGAGAGAAACACGCTACACGACATGAGCGAAAGCATGTGGGGAGACGGCATCTTCTATGTCACGGCCACAGGATCTTGTGCGAACGAGGAAGATCGAAACGAGATTCGTGACAACTACATCTACAACTGCGATGGATGCTCCAGGGATCAGCAGAGCGGCTTCTTCCGCGGGATCTACCTGGACTCCTTCATGGGAGACTTCGGGGTGCACCGAAACGTGTGGTACAACTGCACGATGCTGTTTGAGGCGAACTTCCTGGCGCTGTGGTATGGGGAAACTTGCCCCCGGGCCAACCTCTTCTATGATGTCTCGCACGGGTCCGATGAGTGCATCTCGGGGGAGCTCGCCGAGCCTTTGGGAACGCTCGTGTTCGGCGCCAGCGGCGAGCCGACCGGCGAGCACGATCCGCGAGTGGAGGCGCTGGAGGACTATCGGCGGATCTACCGCGGGCTCGACGCGCTCCCCGGCGTCGTGGAAGGCACGGAGCAAGTCAAACGGGCGCTCCGGGGCGTTATCGAACGGCTTGGGGATGTCACACCGGGGTGAGAGCCGGCGCCTGCCGGGAGCTCGGATTGGCTAAGCTGCATACCACTGTGGAGGCTGATGATGGACAGATCTCACATTCATCTCTTCGTCGCCACCGACGGCAGTGACACCAATCCTGGCACCGAGGCGCAACCCTTTGCCTCGCTCCAACGAGCGCGCGAGGCGATTCGAGCGCTGCCACAGCGCGGGAAGAAGCCCATCACGGTGCTGGTCCGCGAGGGGACCTACTATCTCCGCGAGCCCTACTATCTCCCCGAGCCACTCGTGTTTGGCCCACAGGATTCGGGATCACCTGGGGCGCCGATCACCTATGCCGCCTCTGTCCACGGATCGGTCACCATCAGCGGCGGGCGGAGGCTGACCTGCCGGTGGAAGCCGTTCCGCGACGGCATCATGATGTGCGAGCTGCCCGAGGTGAAGTCTGGCGAACTCGGCTTCACCCAGTTGTTCGTCGGCGGCAAGCGGCAGATCATGGCGCGGTACCCCAACTACGATGCATCCGAACCAGGAGTGAGTGGCTACGTGCATGCCGCTGGGCCGCTTCCGGATGTCCTTGTTAGGCGACTGTGGAGCCGGCCCGGGTGGGCTCGTAGCGCTCCTTTTGGGCCCACATGTGCCTGTCAACCGCCCGTGAAGCCGGCCTAACATCAGGCTGCCAGCCGGAAGGCGGCGACCCGCGTGTCCGGGAAGAACCGTCGTTCAATGGCACTCGGGAGGGTCTTGGCTGAGCGATCAGGTCGTTGCCAGACTTCCCCGCGGTGGATTGACGATGGAACCGCCCCGCCAATGGTCGAGTGTCCCCGCCAGTGGTTGTAGTACTCGGAGAAGTCATCGAGGAGCTGGCCTAGGTGATCCAGGCCGCGGATGACTGGAACGCGCCTCAGCCATTCCTGCTTCAGCGTCAGAATCGCCCGCTCTGTGACGGCGATGGAGCCATGCTTGCCCATCGCACCGAACCGGTGCTTGACGTCCCAATCCCTCAGTAGCGTGGCGAACGCCTCGCCGGTGAAGATGCCCTCCTGGTCGCT
>Ga0307378_10008894_pt1 | contig 13251 bp, 12 predicted proteins | sample UN1MG_FD_202238 | JGI IMG/M metagenome (GOLD analysis project Ga0307378, IMG submission 202238) | Soil microbial communities from Risofladan, Vaasa, Finland - UN-1 | ecosystem: Environmental > Terrestrial > Soil > Coastal area > Acid sulfate soil | place: Finland: Risofladan, Vaasa | collected... | reverse complement strand
TCCACCTCGAGCAAGACGAGCCGCCGCGTGACGCCATGTTCTCGTTCCCAGGTCGCAGCATCGCGCCCGATGAAGTCGTCCTTGTCAAAGGCGACGAACCGGTCGAGCCCCGACATCCCGGGCGTGACGTCCTGGCGGAACTCGGCCGACCAGATGCCGTACCCCTTCTCGAGTCGAAGACTGTCGATCGCGCGGTCGCCGATCAGGCGCAGGCCGAGCGGCCGTCCGGCGTCGCGCAGCGTGTCCCACAGGGCCCGATGCCGGTCGGTCGGGACGACGATCTCGTAGCCAAGCTCGCCGGTCAGCGAGATCCGCCCGACGACAGCCTCCAAGGCTCCGATCTTCATCGTTCGGACGGTCAGGAACGGGAACGCCGAGCCGGAGATGTCGTCGTCGGTGAGCGACTCGAGGATCGCGCGCGACGCGGGGCCGGAGATGGAGAAGCCCATCCGGTCGTCGGTCAGGTTGTCGACGGTCACGCCGGCGGTCGGCAGGTGGCTCCGGAACCAGCGCATGTGCCAGTCCTGGAGGTAGTAGGAACCGGTCAGCCAGAAGCGAGCGCTGCTCAGCCTCGTCACCGTGAGGTCGCCTACCAGCCGCCCGGCCGGTCCCAGCATCGGCGCCAGCCGGATCCGTCCGACGCCCGGGAGTCGCCCGGCGAGCAGGACGTCGAGCCAAGCCGCGGCTCCGGGTCCCGTCACCTCGTAGCGTGCGTACCCGGCGATCTCGTACGCGCCGGCGGCAGTCCGGACCGCCTCGACCTCCGCTGCGACGAACGGTTCGGCGTTCGATCGCCCAAGCGCCTCGGTCTCGACGAAACCCGGGTCGGGGGCGAAGTAGAGCGGGATCTCCAGACCCCAGTTGACCGTATACCGCGCGCCAGATTCGAGAAATGCCTCGTGGCACGGCGTTGTCTTCAGAGGACGCCCGGCTGGAAGCTCCTCGTTCGGGTAGGCCATCACGAAGCGGCGCGCGTAGAACTGTGCGGTCGTCGCGCGCAGGTATCTGTCACCCGTGGCGTAGGGTCCGAAGCGGGCCACGTCCATCCCGAAGACGTCGTAGCCGGGATCGCCGTCCACGATCCAGTTCGCCAGCGCCAGCCCGATCCCGGCACCCTGCGAGAACCCGGCCATGCAGCCACAGGCCGCCCAGTAGCCAGGCAGACCGTCGACCGGGCCAACCAGCGGATTACCGTCCGGCGTGAACGTGAATGCGCCGTTCACCCATCGTCTGACCCCGACGTCCTGGAGGACCGGGAAGCGCGCGTAGGCCATCTGGAGCTCGGGCAGGATCCGGTCGATCTCCTCCGGGAAGAGGGTCATCCCGAAGTCCCATGGCGCCCCGTCCACTGCCCAGTGGACCGGATGCTGCTCGTAGATCCCCAGCAGGACTCCGTCACCCTCGCGTTGCAGGTAGGTGAAGCCCTCGAGGTCTGTGACCGCCGGCATGAGACCGTCGATCGCGGCGACCGCCTGGATCTCGTCGGTGACGAGGTAGTGATGGGGCATCGGCACGAGCGGGTGATCGACGCCGACCATCCGCCCGACACGCCGTGCCCACAGGCCGGCAGCGTTGACGACGTGCTCAGCGATGATCGTCCCGGTTTCGGTCACCACGTTCCAGCCGCCGTCCCCGCGGGGATCCAGGGCCGTGACCCGGTTCCCGGTGATGATCTCGACGCCGCGTGCCCGGGCCGCCGCGGCATAGGCATAGGTGGCCCCATTTGGGTCGAGGTTGCCCTCCTCGGGGTCGAAGAGGGCGCCGAACAGGCCGGCCGGATCGATGATCGGAACGGTGGCCGCAGCCTCCTCGGGGGTGAGTAGCCTCGCGCCCTCGTGGCCCTGGCTGTGCATCCAGGCCAGCTCCGATTTCAGCCAGCGCCAACGTTCGGCGGTGCCGGCGAGTTCCAGACCGCCCGACATCTTGAGACCGATGCTCTGTCCGCTCTCCGCCTCGACAGTTGAGTACAGGCCGATCGTGTAGCGCTGAAGCTCCGCGATCCGCGTGTCCGCGTTGATGGCGTGGAAGCCGCCCGCGGCGTGCCACGACGAGCCGGCGGTGAGCCGGTCGCGCTCGACGATCGCCACGTCGGTCACGCCTCGCAACGCCAGGTGGTAGGCGACGCTCACGCCGACGATCCCGCCGCCCACGACGACGACCCGGTATTGGCTCTTCACGACCGTGCGCGTTTCCCTAGTGGAGGAGTCGTTCCCAGTCGGCGGGGACCCGTCCGGCGGGCCCAGGGGTCGGTTGGTCGAGCGGATGGTGGTCCGGTGGCGCGAGGGGAGGCCCTTCGCAGTAGGCGCCCTCAGCACTGTCCCAGAACCAGTCTTCGCCGGGCTCAAAGGACCGGAAGACCGAGTGGCCGGCCTCCGCAGCGTGCGCGCTTGCGTGCTGGGACGGTGAACTGTCGCAGCAGCCGATGTGACCACAGCGGGCGCAGCGGCGGAGATTGAGCCACCAGCCGCCGGTCGCGTCGCACTCGAAGCATCCAGAGCCGGACGGGGGTGCCGAGGGATCGATGTCCTGTTCCATGGTCATTGATGACTCCTTGTGGTCAGGCGCCGGGTGTCGTTGATGGCGCAGCGGTCAGACCGGCCAGCAGGCTAAGCACCGGCAGGGCTGCCACATAGCCGTTCATGAGCTCGTCGGGAAGATCGGCGGACATCGCCTCCGCGTCGCTGAGCCGCCGTCCGAACGTGATGTCCTTGAGCTTGAGGAGCTCCATCTCTGGATGATCGGCCGGGTACCCCGCGGGTCCCCGCTTGAGCCGTTCGCCTTCGACCTCCCCGAACGCCGCGACGAATGCCGGGTCTTCGATCGCTGCATGGACCTCCGTGGGGCGGTCTGCGACGGCCGTCCGCCAGGCGGCCAGCTGCGACGACTCGGGATGGTACAAACCGCCACCGATGTAGATCTCGCCGAATCCCAGGCTGAAGTAGCCCGCCGGGCCACCGTCTTCCCACGGAAAGTGGGCGCTCACGTGCGTCTTGTAGGGCGACTTGTCCTTTGAGAAGCGGACGTCGCGGTAGATCCGAAATGGCGAACGGACCGGATCGGCGACGAGCGGCAGGTTACGCGACTGGAAGCGCTCGGACAACTCGGTACAGAGCGCTTCCAGCGGATGCTTGAGCAGACGTTCGTAGTCCGCCTTGCGCGGCTGGAACCAGGATCGCTCGTTGTTCGCGGCAAGGTCGGCCAGGAATTGGAGCGCCTCGCGCGAGAATCCTGCAAATGTCATCGTGGGCACTCCGATGTCCGGGCAGCGTCTGTCAGCCCAACGATAGCGTGGTCAGACTACGCCAGCCTCATACCCTGGCCGTATCCTTCCCGACGGCCTCGTCCGACAACTCGCCCGGCCACCATCGCCAACGCATGACCGCGTGGAGCGGTGCGCCCGGTTCGATCGTCCGGGGTGCGATCGATGGGAAGTCCGGTGGTGCCGTCTGCGGCTCCACGCAGATCGAACCGCTGGGTTCGTCGTAGATCACCCAGTGATCGCATTCGGAGTCGATTTCGAGGGTCATCGTTCCGGGCCAGGTCAGGCGAGGCGCACCCATGACCCTGGTAAAGCAGTCGTCCCACGGCCCTTGTCGAGGCGGGACGAGTTCGCCGGTCGGCAAGCCGGCCGCATCGCGCACGTACATCTGGGCGGCATCGAACCGCAACTCGGCCTGGGCCGAGGGTGTGAGCGGCTCGTCCGACGTTCCGGTCAGCACGCGCCGGAACCAGGGATGCCAGCCGAGTGCGCCGGGCATCGGTTCGTCGGCCTCGAGCGAGAGCGTCACCTCCAGACCTTCGGGTTTCAGATCGAACCGCTGCTCGACGCGTCCGGCGAACGGCCAGGCAGGTCCAAGATCGATGGCCAGCGTGTCCGGAGCGCTCACCGTCCACGGCCGATCGAAGACCGTCCCGTGGATGGCGTTGGGCGGGAGATTCCGCGCCAGCTGGATGTCGCGTCCGTCGAACCTGAAACGGCCATCGCGGATACGCCCCGCGAACGGCACCATCGGGTAGCAGCCCCAGCTGATGGGCGCGACACCGTCTGTGATGAGCAGTTCGTGGCCGGCCACGACCAGCGATGCGATCCGTCCCCCTGCCGACGGACTGACCCTGAGGCGAGCATCGCCGGCCTCGAGGATAAGCGAATCAGTGGCCACATCTGGATGGTAGTCGGCCGGCCGCGACGCACGTCACTCCACGCGGGTCCGGATGCCACAATGCGCCAATGCGCTGCGGACTCGTCGCGATCGAGGATCGATATGACGTCGCGATCGTCGGGGCTCGGGTTGCGGGCTCCGCGCTCGCGCGGTATCTCGGTGACCTCGGGCGTCACGTGCTTCTCGTGGATCGGGCGACCTTCCCAAGCACGACCATTTCGACCCATTTCTTCCGCGGGAGCGGACTGGTCAGCGTCCTGGACGACCTCGGGATCCTCGAGGACGCCCTGGCGACGGGCGCGCCGCCGCTCGTGTGTGAATACTTCTATCCAGGCGGAATGCCGGAGCCCTCGGTCGGGCCACCCCAGGACCCAGGGACAGCGGGCTACGGCCTGTCCATCCGACGCGAGCCGCTGGACGCGCTGCTCGCTGCGCGAGCCGCTGCCTCGCCGACCGTCACGCTCGTCGAAGGCGTATCGGCGATCGCGGTGACCGAAAGTGACGGCGAAGTCACCGGACTGACCCTGCGTTGCCGCGATCTCGAGCGCGCGGTCAAAGCCAGCCTCGTCGTCGGGGCGGACGGCCACAATTCGACCGTCAGTCGGCTGGTCGATGCTCGGGTCCAGGAGGATGCCGGGCGTCTACGCGCCGCTTTCTTCTGTTACGTGAGCGGTTTTCCGCGACCGGATGGCGGACCGCCGGATGGGCCGGAATTCTCGGTCGTTGAGGACGAGATGGCGTACGTGTTCCCGAGCGATGCCGGGATCTCCTGCATCGCGATCTCAGTCTCGCTGGACACGTTCACGGAGATGCGCGGCGGCGGGGTCGATGCATTCCGTCATCGCTTGCGCCATCACCGGGGCCTGAGTCATCGGTTCGAGAAGGCGCATGTCGAAAGCGGCCTGCTCGGCCGCGGCCCACAAGGGAACGTGGTTCGGGTGCCAGTCGGGCCCGGATGGGCGCTCGTCGGCGATGCCGGGCTACACCAGGATGCCTGGACCGGCCTCGGCATGGACAACGCCGGTGTTCACGCGCGGATCCTGGCCGGGACAATCGATGACTGGCTGGCGGGACGGACATCTCGAGAGCGTGCGATGAGCCGATTCCACCAAGCGCGGGATGCGCACGCGCTGCCCGGTTTTCACGAGACTGTGACGATCGGCAGGGATCTCCGTCAGCTGTCTTGACCGACCCGGCTCGACGCATGCTCGTCCTCGAACACCAAACCCGTCCTCCGATCGGGGAGGACGGGGAGGACGGGGAGGACGGGCTGGGTGGTGCATTCAGGCAGATCAGTGTGGGTTCACGCGCCCTCTGGTCCGTGTTGCCGTGGGCGGGAAGCGGTTGTCACGCTCCAGCGTCCCGAGTCAGATGAGTTGGCTCAGACCCGCGATCGCGATTCCGGCCACGCCAGCGAGCCGAAGGCTCATCGACTTCCCTGCCCCGAGTCCATCCCACACATGGGTCGAGCGGGTGGATGGTGAAACGTGCCGCTCCGAGAATCGCGATCCGGAAAGGATCTCCCGCCGTCGCTCGGCTTCCATTTCGAACGATGTGGCTGCGTACCTGCTAGTCATCTCCGGGATCTCCTTCCTCCTTCGGGGTCACTCCCTTGATGTAAAGAGTCTTGACCTCGAGGTATGTGAGCACAATAGCCCCGATATCTCATGATGTCAAGAGGTACGATGTGAAAAGACTTGACATCGAACCTGTCAAGTGCGACGCTCCGAGCGTGGAACCCACGAACGAAGCAGGCGAGCTCGATCATCTCGACCAGATGCTCGAGCGTTGGGCTCACGAGATCCCCGACATGGACCCGCTGACCGAGGGGATCGTCGAGCGGATCCAGACCCTCGCCAAGAGCTTCGATCGCTCACTCGACGAGACGCTCGCCGAGACCCAGCTGGATCGACGCGCATTCAACATGCTCGGGCGGCTCCGCAGCCAGGGCGCCCCGTACCGACAGACACCCGGTGGACTTGCAGCCAGCATGCGTGTCTCCAGCGGCGCCATGACGAACCGCCTTGATCGTCTTGAAACGGCTGGTCTGATCCGGCGTTTGCCGGATCCAAGCGACCGCCGCGGCACGCTCATCGAGCCGACCGAGGCCGGGCACGCCGCGTGGGACCGGACAATCGGCCTCCAGGCTCGCCGCGAGGCGATGATCGCGTCCGCACTCAGCGATCGGGACCGCCAGGAACTGCACCGACTGTTGCGCCACCTGATGCGCGCATTCCCCAATACGTGGAGCGCGGCGCACGGTGAGCAGGCATCGGCTACACCCGATAGCGACCCGAATCCGGCGATGTGACGGTGGCGCCTGCCTAGTCGCCCGCCGCCGTTCGTGGAACCGCAGCCACGAAGATCGCGATCGAGCCGATGGTTTCGATCTCCACGCGCTCGAACGATGCTTGAAGGATCTCTACCAGCCCCGCCTCGGTGTCGCTGAGGTTATCGAAGCCGCCCTGCCGGTTGAAGGCGCCGAGCATCCTCCGCGCCGCCCACGTGTGGTCTCCCGAGGTCCCCAGGACCGATGCACCGAAGAGCACGCCGCTCGGTGCTAGGACGGCAGCCACGTTGGCGACGGCCCGGGCCTTGCGTGCGAGCGGGCCGGGCAGACAGTGAATAACGAGGTGCAGCGCGGCAGAGTCGAACGGTCCGCTCACCGGAAGCGGCTTGAGCACGTCGGCCTCGACAGCAGTGACGTCCAGCTGCCTCAGGCGCCGGGAGACGTGACGGAGGACATTCGGGTTCGGGTCGAGGATGGTCACCGAGCTGCCGTCTGGGAGACCGGATCGTTCAAGGAAGTAGCCGGTCCCGGGACCCACATCCAGGTGCCGATCGCGGATGTGCTTTCGGTACCGTTCCAGGAGTCGGGTTGTCGGGCAGCGCCAGACGAACCTGGCGATGGGGCCAAGGACGAGGGGGTCGTACGCACTGAGCAGGAGCCGGTTGTATTCGCGCTGACCCTTGTAGGCGGGATCGTCGCGATCCATCGAGTGACCCCTCAGGCGCCCGAGGGCGCAGTCCTCGTGTCCGGTAGCAGGTAGAGGGCCATCACGAGGGCCGTCCGCGCCGTGATGCTGTGCCGGCAGTCGGGCGCCATCCGGACCCAGGTCCCCGGGCGAGCAGGGTGTGACTTGCCGGAAACCGAGAGATCGCCCTCTCCTGCGAGCACGTGGATGATCGCCGCCCGTGACGAGGTGTGCTCGGCCAGCGCCTCGCCTGCCGCGAACGCAAAGAGCACGAGTTCGACCCCGTCACCCTTCGAGAGCGTTTGGCTCAGGACGCCCCGCTCGGGAACAGTGACCTCCGCCAGCAGGTCGGGGAAGACGATGGCTGATTCAGTGTCCATGCCCAAACAGTAGCGGAGCTGGCTCGATCATCGGCCTCGGTTGCGTGCGCCGGCAACGCTCGCGTTCGGCCTTCAGCCTCATTGGACTGGAGTTCGGCCTGATCCGTTCGATCGAGGCGAGCCCGCCTCGGGGTTCATTCCCCTGACCCGACACGCATCGATGATCGCGACTGCTCGCGCGCGCAGCTCCATGGCGCGCTCATCGTCCGCGGCGATCTCGGCTTCCAACGTATCAAGCGCGTCGTAATAGTGGTCCCAGGCTTTCCGTTCCGCCTGGACGCGAGCCGCGAGCTCTGCGACATTTCCGAACGCCTCGAGCGCCTCGTCGACTCGACGGGCACCAACGAGGGCGTACTCGCGCGCGTGCTCCGGGTCGCCCGCGTCGAACATGCCGATCGTCCGCAAGGCCAAACGCAGCAGCACGACGGTCTGTGGGATAGCCGACACGAATCCGCCCGTGAACGGGTCCAGGAGTCGACGGATGGCGGCGCGGTCAAGCGCGCCGTCGAGGCCATCTCCAGATACCGCATCGGCGTAGGCGGAGAACACGAGGATCCGGACGTCATCGCCGATGATCTTGCCGAGGCGAGCGGCGGCCAATGCGTCGCCGGCGAAGGCCTCCTTGTCGTGGCGCATGAACAGACCGGCCGCGTGAACGTACGCAAGCCGTGGGCCCGGCCGGCCCAGGGTGGACAGGATGTACGCCTGGTCCTCCGCGCGACCGACGAAGGTCGGGCTGAACGGACGATGGCGACGAAGGGCGTCCACACGAATGCCGTTCGTGCCGCCGGTCACGTGGATCCGCTCGAGGGCATGGCCCACACCGTCGACAGCCGGTCCGTCGTAGCGCTCCATCATCTCCGCTCGGGTTGAAATGGCCTGGGGGAGTGCGCTGTGGAAGATGTGCTCGTCGAGCGTGGGCGGCCGATGCGGGAGATCCACGTCCGGAGTGAACAGGCCGCGATCGATGTCGCCTTCGTTGACGAGTGCACCCGCCACCATGCCGAGCTCGATGTCGCGGCCTTCGGCGTCGCGCGCCGTCGCGCCCCATAACGAGGTGGCGAGGTGGCCGAACGCGGTCCGGCCGGTCTCATTCACCATGACCCCCTGGGGAAAGACCTGGTCCAGGTCGATCTTGAACGTTGCGCGCACGCTCGGGTCGATCGCTACGTGCCAGAGCGCGGCGACGGCCTTCAGGAAGCTGTAGTGGCGGCCGTATTCACCGTCCACCCCCACGACGGCCCGCAATCCGGGGGCCGCAGCTAACGCGGCTTGTTCGCCCTGGCTGAGCGCCAGAGCCGGCACGATCACCTCGTCCACCAGCCGCCGGGCGTCGCCCTCCGTCACCGCGACGACGTCGAGGTGGTGTAGACCGCCGGCACGAGCAAGCTCCGCGTGCACGTATTGGCGGGCCAGCGGGCCCAGGCCATCGTGCGTCACGCTGACCGACAGCAGGCATGTGACGACGCCGGGTTCCAGCTCGGCGTCCACGGCCGCGTCCAGCTCTCGCAGTCCGTACACCAGCTCGTTGCCACCCGGCTCCACGCCGATCTGGATCGGGTGGTCGAACCAGTAGCGCTGCGGCTCTGCAGTGGCGGCCATGATCGCGTCGCGGAGCGGCTGCGGGTACGGGAGGGCCCCGACGTCGGTAGTCGCGCCGGGAATCGTGAGCAGGACGTTGGATGTGAACAGGACCTCGCGCGCAGGGTTCGTCATGGGATCTGTGGCCGGTCGGGTGATGGTGACCGTCCGAGCTGAACGAAGGTCGCGGACGCGCCCCGCCTCGTCGCCCCGGATCCCGACGGCCTGTGGGAAGAACGCCCCCCAGATCGCGTCATTGACCTCGTCGGGACTCGTCGCGGCGTTGAGGGCGGCAGCAGCGGCGCCCAATCGCGCGGCGACCTCCGGGTCCTCGGCGGTGACGCGGCTCAACTCTGACGCCATGCGGTCAAGGCCCGCCCGATAGAAGGTGGCGAGGCGGGCGGCCGGTCCCGCAGCAGGCGCGGCGAGCACTGCCATCGCTCCGACGTAGGCCGGATGCGCCGCACCTCCGGAAGCCACGAGGAACGCCGCCGTCACCCGCGCGAGCGGGTCGACATCGCTTGCCAGCCATGGTGAGGGGTCGAGGATCGGCAGACCGGGCGTCCCGTCATCGGGCCCGAATATCCGGCCCAGGATCGCGGTCGCTTGATCGTCCATCGCCGGACCTCCTGGAGCGCCACGTCCAGCTGCCCGTGCGCTTGGCCTAAGGATGCCACCGCGCCCAGATGGTGTCCCGTCAGCGCAGTGACACCAGACGGTTCATGGCGTTCGACACGGCCGCGAAGCAGACCGCCTGAAACCACGGGCTGGTGAGCGAACCGGGGATCCGCCCTGGTCAGTCGGGCCGGACGGTGGCGAATAGAGGCATGGCACCCGACACGCCCTTTAGCTCCACCGGGCCGATCTCCCGGAAGGTGACGGCCGCGTCGCCTGAGGCGTCGACCACCTCCTGACTGACGATGACCTCGCCGGCCTGCGCGTAGTCGGCGATCCGCGCTGCGAGGTTGACGGTCTGGCCGTAGTAGTCGCCCTCCTGGAAGATCACCGGCCCGGCGTGCAGACCGACGTGCGCCGGCGGCAACCCAGCCTCGGCCACGCCCGCGACCATCTCCAGCGCGGCCATTACCCCTTGCCCGGGTCTCGGAAAGTGCAACATCACGCCGTCGCCGAGCCACTTGACCGCCCGCCCACCCCACTGAACCGAGGTCCGCTGAACGATCCGGCCGAGCTGCTCGGCCAGCTGCGCCGCGGCTGCGTCTCCGCGCTCCTGGGTCAGGCGCGTGTAGCCACTGATGTCGAGGAAGCACATCGCCGGGGGATGATCGAGACGACTGTGCAAGCCGGCCTCAGACATCTGCATCTCGAGCCCTACGATGATGTCGCTCGTCCACGCCCGCGTCTGCTGGAGGTGATACATCGCGATCACGGCTTGCTCATTCAGGACACTCATCTCATAGCTGAAGTCGGCGCCCATGATCTCGTCGGGCCGCCTGCCGGCACGGGTGGCCGGTTCGACAACCTCGGACGTCCACACGGCTGACTCGGTCTCGGCCACGCGGCGCAGGCTTTCGCCCTGGACTCGGATCAGCTGCTGGATCGCAGGCGGATGGAAGCCGGCCTTGAGTGCGATCTCGATCAACCCGACGTAAGGAAGTTCCGCATCACGGATTCGATCGTCGGGTACCGGCGCGATGGAACCTTCGGCTTCACGGACGTACAGGAGCAGATCTACCGGTATGCCGGCCCGGTCGGCAGCCTCCGCGAATGTGGCCCCGCTGTGCACCGAAAATCTGGCGAACGCAGGTTCATCGAGGAAGTCGAGCGAGACTTGCCCGCTGCGGATGGCTGCGCCAAGGCCCTCCAACGGGATGCCGGATGCTGCCAGGCTCTTCACCAGCCCCGCTCGGCGCAGATGACCCGGCGTGAACCGGTTCCCGGCGTCTGGTGTGAGGATCCCCAGTTCTACGAGACGACGCAGCTCATCAACGCTGACGCCCAGTCGCTGGGCCGCTTCGGCCAGGTCGAATGCTTCCACGAACCGTACTGTAGCGGCGGAGTCTCCGGCCGCGTCGGACATGAGCGCGGCGCATCATACTTGTCAGCAACCCGAGCCGTGGGCCATCCAACATGATCGTGATGTGAGGAGCAGCCCGTGAGCGAAGGGATCGGCGCGACGATCGAGCGCATCGACGTCTACGGCTACGAGTTGACCTACGCCCATGGCGACTACGTCATGTCGTCCGGCCGCGAGGTGACCCGGCTGCCGAGCACGGTCGTCCGGATCACTACCAGGGACGGCGCGCAAGGCTTTGGAGAGGTCTGCCCGCTCGGGAGCACCTACCTGCCGGCCTTCGGCGAGGGTGCGCGCGCGGCGATCCGTGAGTTGGCTCCGGCCCTCATCGGCGCGGACGCGACGAACCTGGCGGACGTCCATCGGCGCCTCGACGCGCAGCTCAGGGGCCACGAGTACGCGAAGAGCGCGCTTGATATCGCCTGCTGGGACGCATTCGGGCAACTCGTCGGCAAGCCGATCGCCACGCTCCTTGGCGGGGCACTGCAGCACGAGTTGCCGCTCTACGTCGCGATACCGCTCGGCCAGCCGGCCGAGATGGCCGACTTCGTGGCTCGCGAACGATCCGGTGGGATCCGGAATTTCCAGGCAAAGCTGGGCGCCGATCCAACCGAGGATGCGCAGCGGATCGCCGCGGTCCTGGCGGCCACAGGACCGGGAGACGCGGTGATCGGCGACGCCAATGGCGGCTGGCGGCGGCAGGACGCGATCATCGCCGCGCGATTGCTCGAGGGTTCCGAGCGCTTCCGGCTTGAGCAGCCGTGCCCGACGCTCGAGGAGTGCCTGGCGGTTCGACGGTTGACCACGCTGCCGATGGTGCTCGATGAGGTGATCACGGACCTCCCGACCCTCGTTCGCGCAGCCGGCCTGGACGGGATGGACCAGATCAACCTCAAGATCAGTCGCGTCGGCGGGCTGCTCCCGGCGCGCCTCATGCGGGATGTCGCCGTCCGCCTCGGGATCCGGCTCATGATCGAGGACAGCTGGGGCGGCGATATCGTGACGGCCGCGGTGGCGCAGCTGGCCGCCGGGACGCCACCAGAGGCGCTCTTCGCGGTCTCGTACATGAACGACTGGACGGTCGAGCACATTGCCGGCTACCAGCCGCGTTCGAGTCGCGGCGTCGGTCCGGTGCCCACCGGTCCAGGGCTTGGCATCGAGGTGGACGTGGCCATCCTTGGCGCGCCACTCTTCACGGTCGTCGCCCCGAGCTGACTCGGTCCGACCGCGGCCCTGGCCGGTGGTCGGCCTGGTTCGATCGGGCGCCGGTTGGCCACCCGACCGGTCATAGGCTCGCCTGGAGTTCGCGTACCCGCTGCAGATGGGCTGCCCAGCCACGCGAATCGAAGATGGTCGCCAGCCTGCGCGACATCCGCAAACCCTCATGTCTTGGTGCTACGCTTCTTCCAGTTTCACCGCCCAAGTTCATGAGGGAGACACACGGATGAAGAACCCGCCAATCCTTATCTCGGTCATTGGCTTTTTCGCCGCCCTGGCCGGCTTTGCCTATATCTTCTTTGGGGCTCGGATCCTTGGCTTCGACTGGTTCGGCGTGCTGGGCGACCTGCCGGCCCTTGAGCAGGTCGGCATCTGGGGCTGGCTCGCGATCGGGCTGGGCGTCCTGTGGCTCGCGGTCGCCGGGGGCCTCTGGGCGCTCCAGCCGTGGGCCTGGATGTTCGGGATGATCGTCGCCGGCCTGGCGCTTTTCGAGGCGTTTCTTGCGTTCTTCCAGTTCCCAGGAACGGGCTATGGGTTTTCCCTGGCGATCATGCCCTTCCTCATCATCCTGTACCTGAACTCGGCCGCCGTGAAGGCCGCCTTCGGCATCGCGGATCCGCCTCCGGCCGCCTGAACCGCAGCTACTCCAGCGCAGTTCCCGGGGCGCACTCCGCCGGGTGCGCCCCGCCGCTCTAGCCGGTCGTTCTGAGACCGCGATCGAGCCGCGTCAAACGCGGTGTCGCTATGCTTTCGCGACGACACCGTCCCGCGCTGCCGATCGCAGTCCGGCCGAACAGCCGAGGAGGCCCCGATGCCCAGATTCATGATGATCTACAAGGGTCAGGCCACAGATATGGCCGACATGACCCCGGAGCAGGGAGCCCAAGTCATGGCGAAGTGGGCGG
>Ga0307378_10008891_pt1 | contig 13254 bp, 13 predicted proteins | sample UN1MG_FD_202238 | JGI IMG/M metagenome (GOLD analysis project Ga0307378, IMG submission 202238) | Soil microbial communities from Risofladan, Vaasa, Finland - UN-1 | ecosystem: Environmental > Terrestrial > Soil > Coastal area > Acid sulfate soil | place: Finland: Risofladan, Vaasa | collected... | reverse complement strand
TGAAAGCGATAGCCGCCGCGGTGGTGGGCGGCATCGCCCTGACCGGCGGGCGGGGCAGCGTCTACTTTGCCCTGATCGGCGCCCTGATCTTCAGCTTCGTGAGTAAGATCATATTCTTCGCCAATATCCCCAATGCCTTTCAAACCCTGTTCAGCGGAGTCATCGTCATCGTGGCCATTGCCGGTTCTCAAGTGTATACACTGTCCAGCAGAAGAGCCATGAAGGAGAGCAAACTCACATGAGTGTGGTGACCAGCATCCGGGAAAGTTCCGCCTACAAGGTTGTGGATAGATACAAGAAGCTCATCATCGCCTTCCTGCTCATCATCTTCCTCTTTGTGCTGGGAGAAATCGTCGTAGAGACCTTCTTCAGCGTCGGTCAGATCCTGCTGACGATCAAACTGGCCGCATTTATAGCCCTCTTCGGTCTCTGTCAGATGGTCGTGATCGCCTCCGGCGGCAGCGGCCTCGACCTGTCCGTGGGCTACACTGCCACGATTACAGCCGTGTTCACCGCCGCGATCATGGACGGGCAGAACGCCAATCTGTGGATGGCGATCCTGGTCGCTCTCGGCCTGGGAATCGCCATAGGCCTGGTCAACGGGGTTCTGACCGCTTATTTCAAGCTGCCTCCGCTGGTGGTCACACTGGCCATGGCCAATATTCTCCAGGGCGTGATCAACGTGTACACCGCGGGCAAGAACATCACCGGCAGACCTTCCCCGGTGCTGCAGATCATCGCGGCCAAGTCCTCCGGTATGTTCCCCAACATCCTCTCCGTCCTGCTCATTATCACCCCCATCGTCATGATCATCATGTATAAGACCAAGTGGGGCTTGAAGCTGTTCGGTTCCGGTTCGAATGAGACCGCAGCCTACCTGAGCGGCGTCAACATCAAGATGGTGCGCTGTATCGCCTTCATCATCAGCGGAACACTGGCCAGCCTGCTCGGATTGCTGCTCCTCGGGAATATGGGCATCGCCTTCAAGGACATGGGGTCGAACTACGTCATGCCCAGCATCGCCGCGGCGGTCGTGGGCGGCGTGTCGTTGACAGGAGGGGACGGCAACTATCTGGGGGTCATCCTGGGTGCAATTTTCCTGCAGACCCTGACCAATCTGCTCGTCGCCCTGGGCTGGGGGGATGCGGGGAAATGGACGGGATTCGGAATCGTCCTGTTTGTCCTGCTGATCGTCTACGTGAGCGACCGCCGGAAAAGATGAACCGGAAACGATCGACCGGGCTCCGCAGGCTTAGACCGTGAAGCCCTCCAGGTGTTTCTTGGCGATCAGGAAACCCTGCTGCACCTTGTCAACGCTTCCCTCCCAATTGGAGTCTTCGTGCTCGATATTCATGACCCAGTTATAGCCGATGTTGTACAGCGCCTTGATCACTTCCTGCCAGTCGACCCGTCCCATTCCGGGAATGCGGCGCTGCTGCACCTCGATACCGGCGCTCAAGATCCCGTGCTGGTAGCACATCTCCTCGTCCAGATCCATGTCCTGGGCGTGCACGCAGAAGATTCGTTCTTTGAAGTCGTAGATGAAGCGGATGTAATCGATCCGCTGCCAGATGAAGTGGGATGGATCGTACAAGATTCCGTAATTTTCGTCGGGCACCGCTTCAAAGGTTCGTCTCAGGATGGCGGGGGAATAACTCAGGTTGTCGCCACCCGGCCAGGTGTCGTGCCAGAGCATCGGGCAATGCTCGATGGCGATCTTGACGTTGTGGTCCCCGGCAAACTTGATCAGGTCCGGCCATACCTTCATATATTCTTCAAAGTGCCTGTCGATCGTTTCCTGCCAGCTTCGCCCCGCGATGCCCGCAGGCCGTCCGGTGAAAGTCCCGACCAGGCCTACGTCCAGTTTCTCGGCGGCTAGGATCACCTTCTTCAGATGAGCGACAACCCGCTGCCTGTGTTCCGGGTCGTCGTGCAGCGCGTTGGGATAGTAGCCCAATGCTGAAAGCTCTACGCCCTTTTCCCGGCACAGGCCCTTGATTTCATCGACCCGGGAGGCAGCTAACGAGTCGACGTCGATATGCACCACACCTCCGTACTTCCTGTCTTTGTCCGCTCCAGCGGGCCAGCAGGCAACCTCTACCGAGCTGAAATCCTTTGCCGACAGAAAGTCCAACACCTGCTCGAAGCTCAGGGCTGGAAAGGACGCGCTCATAATTCCGATCTTCATCCTGACTACCTCCGATCCACACTCATTCTACCTTCATTGCCCATGGGGTGCAAGCTCAGGCGCTGTTGAGGGTTCGTAGTCTCCCTAAAGGTCCGGATTGGGCATCATGAAGTCCCGGATCAGGCCGGCCAGCTGATGGCAGCTGGCGGTGAACTGGCGCAACGTCCTGACCGTAGGCCCGAAGCCGTCGAACTCCTCCACCTCCATCCCATCCTCTTCGTAGGCCCGGCGGAACTCCGTGAACTTCTTGGACAGCTCGGCCACGATCTTCGGATCTACAGGATCGTCGATGCGGTTCTTCACCTCCACATCCGATGCGTTGTAGCGCAGCTGCCACTTGTAGGGAGGGGATATCACCACATCCCCGCCTATGAACTCGCTCCAGTGCATGTGGTTGCGGAAGGCCGCCGACAGCAGCCGGAGTCGGTATCCCTTCTCTCTGAAGATCTTGTAGGTCCGCTTGAAGATCGCCACGCCGGCCCACTCCAGGTAGCCCGGATCGGTGATGATCCCTTCTTTGTTGGCCACTACTTTGAGCCAGTCGTCGATCCGTCCCACCATGATGGTGCACACAGGACCCATGGCGGCAATATCCTTGCCCTCTTTCTCCTGCCGCTTCAAGCCCCGCTCCACCGCCTCGGCGACGGCGATGCACTGGGGTGTGGTGAAGCACACCGTGGCGTTGATGCTCACCCCCCGGTAGGTGGCCTCTTCGAAAGCCGCTATCCCTGCCCGGGTCACCGGGATCTTCACGATCATGTTGGGTGCCAGGTTGGAAAAGTGCACGGCCTGCTCCACGATGGCTTCGGTATTACGGTAGAAACGGGGGTCGGTCTGGATACTCAGCCTGCCGTTCTTGCCCTTCTCCCTGTGGAAGATGGGGTTGAGCAGCTCTGCTCCCTTGATCGAGATCTCTTCGACCAGACGCCAGCCGATCTCACCCTCTGTAGCTGTCGGCATCTCTTCGATCAACTCGTAGATGCGGTCCTTCCACAGGTGCATCTCCTTGTCCAAAATGTTCAAGACGATCACGGGATTGCAGGTGGCGCCCACCGCCCCATGCTCGATCGCGTAGCTCAGCTCCTGCACCGAGGCACTGTCGTTCCACAGGCAGGTCGGCGTGGTTTGGGTCATCTGGTGCAGGGGGCTTTTATATTTTGTGTCACTCATTTTTTCTCCTTATTATGAGACCACATCCTACGGTATGGGAATAATCCTGTCAATAAAATGGGTTCCCCGAGAGTTGCCGGCAGGTTCGCGGGACCAAGCTTGAGTGTTTTGGAGTACAGGTGGAACCTCGGCGCCGCACCTGTTGGCGGTGGCTGCCTTGAGTTTCAGACGAAAAAGGGTTCTATGCCAGGTGACTTGCGCTAATTAGAAGAGTAGGATGACAAGAGATGCCTCGATAGACACCACACTGAAAGGAGTCACGGCAATAATGAGGATAAGCACATTAGAAAAGATATTCGTCAATAACAGAAGAGTGGCCGAGAAGAACATAGGAATTGTGGAACGATTATTTACCCATGTTGATTTAGGCAATGTGAAAAGGGTGTTGGAAGTTGGGTGCGGTATCGGGGTGGTTGCATCGCATTTATCGGAGAAATACCCATGGGATGTAACTGGAATTGATTTGGATCCTGAGCAGATTGAAATTGCAAAAAATGATCATACAGAAAGCGAATATCTAAAATTCTTTGAAGCAGATACAACAGAACTTCCCTTTGAAGATAGAGAGTTTGACTTGGTTCTATCTTTTGATGTTTTGCATCACATACCTGATTGGGACAAAGCATTACGCGAAATAAGTCGCGTTTTAGGGCTAACAGGATTGTATCTTATAAATGACCTCTCACTTCCGAAGTTTACGGCCAGAATCTATAAAGAATGCGGTGTGTTTTCTGCGGATGACGTTATCAATCATTTGAGAGAGAATGGCCTTGTAGTCATCTACGCTGAGAAACCAAAGGTTAACGTATTTGCGAGGCTTGGAAGGCATCTTAGCATAATATCTGAAGCTGAGGCCGCCTAACTTGGGCGTTATGTTGCACAAGGATAGGGCATGAGAATTCAACAATTCACGAAATGTTGTTTATGCCTGAAATCAGTAAGATACGGAATATAGAAATTAAAATATGCGACATTGGCTGCAGGAAAAAGGAGCACAAATGGAAAAAGTGTTATTGATCGATTTCGAAAACATTCAAAATATCAATTTAGAACAGATCGAGAAATTTGATTACCGAATATATGTATTTATTGGCCAATCACAAAACAAGATACCGTTTGATCTGGTCGAGGTGGCACAGAAACTTGGTGTAAAACTGGAATGGATTAAAATTGATGGTAATGGGGCTAATGCGCTCGATTTTCATATTGCATACTATCTCGGAAACCAAATCGAAAAAAACCGTAATAATGAATATGTAATATTGTCGAAGGACAAGGGATTTGATCCGTTGGTGAGATTCATAACAAAGAAAAATGTGAAGTGTAGGCGGATAAACAGTATTATTGAGATTGCGCCTCTACGAAAGAGTGATACCCATAATGAAGAATACAGAAAAGTACATGAAAATTTGAAGAAAATAGAAAAGGCCAAGAGGCCTCGGAAGAGGAATACTCTGAAACAGCATGTCAAGTCGCTTTTAGGAAAGACTCTAACAGATGAAATATGTAACGAAATAATAGATCAACTTTTCATTGAAGGGGTCGTATCTGAAGAAAATGGCAAATTAATATATGAAATGTAATAATCTAACCTGATATATAGGGTATTGGCATAACAAGGCGATGTACCTGAATTGTCACTCGCTGCACCCGTGCCGACCAGGTGAGCTTAATCGATGGCGCGGAGGCTTCGCGCCTCCCTCCGCCGCTGATCCGCAGTTCCGCTAGGCACCGTGTTAAAAGCAGGGAGGGTGGATCATGACGAAGGGTAATGGCAGCCATAATCGGGTCACGAATTTGGGGCTTTCCGATCGCAGTTTACACTCTGCTTATGCTTATCGGTTATGCATGGAACTGGGTGACAACCGGTGTCGCAGACCCGCATACGGTGGAGGCCTATCTCCCCATAGAAGCCCTACCTCCGATCTTCATGTTTCTGAGTGTCCTTGGATTGGGCATTGCCTGGCGTTGGGAGCGATTGGGAGGAGCGATTACAATTGTTTTCCAGCTGGCAGCGCTTTCGTTGCTTCTGCTTCATAGTCCGATCACTCACGATTTCCCCCGTTTCCTTGTGTGTTGGTGGCGATCAAGAAAGAGGGCTGCCCGGGTTTTTTCTTGACCACCTGAAGATTTCTCATTTCAATGTAACTGATTTTTGGAGGCTAAAATGAGCAACCGGACCGATGAACTATTTGCCCTGGAAGGAAAAGTCTCCGTCATAACCGGCGGGGGCGGGGAACTGTGCGGGACCATGGCGGAAGCCCTGGCTGCCCGGGGTGTCAAGGTGGCTGTCCTTGATATCAATCGTGAGAACGCCGAAGCCCGAGTTGCGGCGATCGAGGACAGGGGTGGGCAGGCCCGAGCCTTTGCCTGCAGTGTCCTGGATGAAGGCCAGCTTACCGAGGCATACGAGGAGGTTGTCCGGATTTGGGGAGCGCCGGACATCCTGATCAATGGGGCAGGCGGGAACAATCCGAAGGGGAGTACCTCGGTTGAATTCCTGGAAGCCGATCAAGTTGGAAAACCCGATGTGACCACCTTTCTCGACTTGGAGATGGATGGGTTTCGCAGCACCTTCGAACTTAATTTTCTGGGAACTTTCCTGCCGACAAAGGTGTTCGTCCGGGGGATGATCGAGAAACGCTCCGGTGCGATCCTCAACATGGCCTCTATGAGCGCTCTCACCCCCCTGAGCAAAGTCGGCGCCTACTCAGCCGCCAAGGCGGCTGTGGCCAACTTTACACGCTGGCTGGCTGTGCATCTGTCCCACACCGGGGTGCGGGTTAACGCCCTGGCACCCGGGTTTTTCATGACCGAGCAGCTCCGCTTCCTCCATATCGACCAACAGACCGGAGAGCTGACTCCAAGGGCGAAGCAGGTGATGGCCCACACGCCGTTGGGTCGCTACGGTGACCCGAAAGACTTGATCGGCGCGGTGATCTGGCTTCTCTCCGACTCTGCCGGCTTCGTTACCGGAGTGGTGCTTCCGATCGACGGGGGATTCTCCTCCTACAGCATATAATTCTGTACTTCGAAATATCTTGACACATATCGGAGGATGTCATGGTGAAAGATAAAACCTACGTTCCGCCGGACGAAATGCCGCCCCGGCCGATCCAGCCGGTGCTGGTCGGGCAGAAGGCCCTGGTTACCGGAGGCAGCAAGCGCATCGGGGGAAGCGGAGGACGTGGGCAGGGCTGCGGTCTGGCTGGCCTCGGATGACTCGGACTACGTGCATGGGGCGGTGTTGTACATCGACGGAGGGATGGTGCTGTACCCTGAGTTCGCCGGCGGGGGGTAGGTCGATTGATATAATCCGGTGAACCCAGATAATGAGCGTGCATACCTTGTTTGCTGCAAACTATGGCTGAAGTCGTTCTCATTCGCTGCACATCCTATGACAATCACGAGGTAGAAGGAGCGATCCGTCGGGGTATCGATCTGCTCGGCGGAGTGAAGAGATTCGCCAAAAAGGGCGAGAGGATCCTGTTGAAACCAAATCTTCTCGCCGCCGATCCTCCCGAGAAGTGCACAACCACACACCCCGCGGTCTTCAGGGCGGTCTGCCGCATCTTCAAGGAGACCGGCGCGCGGGTATCCTACGGCGACTCACCCGGCCGGGGCTCTTCGGCCAGTGTCGCCACCCAGGCGGGGCTGCACGATGTCGCCGTCGAAGAGGGGATCCCCCTCGATGATTTTCAAACCGTGGTCGAGGTTTCCCACAAGGAGGGAAGACAGAACAAGAAGTTCTCCCTGGCCAAGGCGGTGGTGGATGCGGATGGAGTGATCAGCCTGCCCAAGTTCAAGTCCCACGCCCTGGAAAAGATCACCGGGGGTGTGAAGAATCAGTTCGGCTGCGTCCCCGGCTTCCTCAAAGCGGAGTTCCATGCCAAGCTGACCAACGCTTTCGAGTTCGGCAGGATGCTGGTTGATCTGACCAACCTTATTCATCCCCGTTTGTACATCCTGGACGCGGTCTATACAATGGAGGGCAACGGTCCGCGCAGTGGGAACCCCAGGAAAATAAACCTGTTGATGCTCTCCGATGACCCTGTGGCTATCGATGCCACGGCCTGTCGCCTGATCGACGTGGATCCGGAACTGATCCCGACCATCGTATACGGTCAGGAGTTCGGCTGCGGCACCTATCTGGAGGAGGAGATACAGCTATCCGGCGATCCTTTCCAGGAGTTCGTTTGTCCGGATTTTGACATAGATCGCGGACCGATCGACAAGCACGTCTCCGGCAGCGGCTCCAAACTGGCCGTGGTGTTGTTTGCCATCATCAAGACCAAGGCGGGTGCTCGTCTGTTGGACAACCTGCTCATCTCCAAACCTCAAATCGACGCTTCCAAGTGCGTCAAGTGCGGAATATGCATCCAAATCTGCCCGACCCAACCGAAATCGATCGACTGGGTCAACGGGGACAAGAGCCAACCGCCGCGGCACGACTACAATCGGTGTATCCGCTGCTTCTGCTGCCAGGAGACCTGTCCGGAGGGCGCTATTTTCGTAAAAAAACCTCTATTGAGGAAAATTTTCGGCAAATACTGATCGATGCGAGGTGTATCAAGTGACCAATTCCTTGGCCTGGAGCAGTGAGTACGGAGTTGCGGTTGTCGCACTAGCAACCTTTACAGGCGGTTATTTTCTCTACTGGTTCATTGCGAACTCCTCCGGATTGCGAAACTGCTGCGATAAGCGGTATTCCGGCGAGAGATCCCAAGCCATGGTTATCCTCTTTCAGCGGTGTATCGGAATTATTTTTCTAGGTTTGCCCGCCGTATTGGTTACGATATTCCTGCTCAAGTTTCGATTCAGAGATCTGGGTGTTACCACCATCGATTCGGTGGCAACGCTGTACTGGATGCTGGGTATCAGCGCCATCGTGATTCCTCTTGTTTTCAGTTTCTCCCGGACTCCAGTTTTTTTTAAGACCTACCCCCTGATCCGGCAAAAGACTTGGGACGGCTTTCTCCTTACGGCCAATACCTTGAGCTGGTGCGTGTATATCCTGATCTACGAGTTTCTTTTTCGCGGATTTCTTCTCGGGGTTACTCTGGGAAGTTTCGGCGTCTGGCCGGCCATCCTGGTCAACGTAGCTCTCTACGTGTGTGTCCACATCCCCTACGGTTTTCGGGTCACCCTGGGCTCTCTGCCGCTCGGACTGGCCATGTGTCTGGCCACGGTTCACACGGGAAATATCTGGACCGCCTATCTGGTACACCTGATGATCGCTCTGCTGAATGACTACGTCGCCCTGGCGGCGAATCCCGAGACAAGGATCCGACTATCTTGAGCGTTTCCTCTGTACTTTGTCGCGGAGAACCTTGATATCGAGGTAGCCGTTGTCTCTGAACCACTTGAATGCCTCATCAATGGCCACCTCCACAGGTGTCTGGGGCAATTGGAGAGCCTGCGCCGCTTTCCGTGCCGTGTAGTAGTGCTCCGATATGGCCATCTTTACCAGGACCAGAGTCAGCGCGGGCATGACCTTGAACACTCTTCCGTAGATCGATCCGGCCAAGCCGGCGATTTTTCCCAGCCACAAAGGGTATGTGACTTTGGAGGCGGGTTTTCCGATCACACCGGAAATTTTCTCGAACAGTTCGTTGTAGGAGAGGTTCTCATTTCCCAGAATGTAGCACTCCCCGATGGTTCCCGTTTCCAAGGCGTTTGTTATCCCCACGGCCACATCTTTTACCGACACGTAGTTCCTGCCGCCGGTGCCGCCGCCTGGAATTTTATGATGATAGGTGCCCAGGATCAGGGTTCCGGAGCCGGGTTTTGCATCGTAGGGCCCGAACATAAAGGTGGGATTCACTACCACCGCCGGGACGTCCCCCCTCTGTACGGCCTGAAGCACCAAAGATTGGGCTTCGTATTTGCTGTCGAAATAGTCCAGCTTATAGCTCCCCCCCTTGTACTCCCGGGTCTCGTCACCGGGAAGTTCTTTCGTGCCGTAGCCGAAGGAAGTGGCACTGCCCACGTAGACCACGCGGCGCACCCCTGCCTGCCGGGCGGCTTCCATGATATTGGCGGTGCCGTTGATGTTGATCCGCCGTTGCAGCTCGTTTCTCGGCGGCCAGATCGAGGTTACTGCGGCCGCGTGAATGATCGCATCGCAGCCTTTGGCGGCTTCGTGCAACGTGTCCTTGTTTAAGATGTTGCCGTGGAAAATTTCAGCAACTTTGCCGTCAAGTGCTATCTCGGTGTTCCCGGGTCCGACAAATGCCCTGATTCGATACTTTCTGATGCTCAACTCATCGATCAGATTGCTGCCTAGAAAGCCGTTTGCCCCTGTTACCAGTATCATGTTCGCTGTTCCCTTCGTTGCCTGTTGCTGTGCTGCCACCCGAAATTATTTGTTGCGGTATTCCTCGAGAATGAGCAGCGCCTGTTCGTAAATCTCACGGGATATTGTGTCTCCGATCAGCAGTCCGAAGCCTTTTTCGGCCATGCTTCGCCACCGTGACAAGGTATTTTCGGGTACCGGATGAATTACCAAGCCGTTTTCCTTCATGATCAAGATGGCCTGTTTTTCCACTTCCATTGCCTCGTAGTACAAATCTCGAAAAATTGTCTCGGTACTCGCTTTGAGCCGGGAGTGAAGCTCAGAGGGAATCATTTTCCAGGCTCTGTTGGAGATGATCACCCCCCCGGTCAGAGGCGTCCAGAAGAAATCGTTCATATGCGGTGCCAGGGCGAACCACTGCATGGCAGCGGCAACGAGCGGTGCGGCGGCAAAAGCATCCACCATCCCGCTCTGCATGGCGGCGAATACATCGTTGGCCTTGAGCGGGACGATCTGAAATCCCATCTCTTTCATGGCTTGATCGATACTCGAGCTGCCCTCCAGGCTGAACAGTTTCAATTTCCGCATTTCCTCGGGGGTGATGGCCTCGGTATCGGCGAAGAAGCGCAGCCAACCGGATTTGCTGAAGGCGAGCAGGGTAAATCCCTTGCCTTCGAGCAGCTTCTCCAGTTCCGGCTGCAGCTGCAGGAACAGATAGTCCAGCTCCTCGTCACTGTGAGTCATGAAGGGAAGTTGGTACACGTAGAAGTCCGGATGGATATAGCCCAGGCCTTTCCCTGTAACCATGGCCGCCTGGACCTGGTTGATCCGCATTTTACGAATCGTGTCCGTCTCGTTCCCGGCGGTGCCACCAGCATAGATCTTCAACTGCACTCGTCCGTCCGAGATTTCTTGCCATTCCGCCGCCATCTTCTTCAGGGCCTTGTGCCAGGGCGATCCTTCCGGAACCAGGGTGGCGACCTTGATGGTTATCGCAGCGCAGTGGATCGCGGGAACGAACAGCAAGAGTATCGACATGAGGAGGTAGATCAAGCACTTTCCGGCTTTCACACGTTCAAGCTCCCCTTTTGGGCATGGTTGGCGGAAATCTCCTTTCTGTCAAGGCGCTTTCCGCTGCAGCCGTCCACCAATGCGGAGGACTTCCTCGAGTAAAAGGTCGAAATCCTCCCGCCGGCTCCGGTGGTTGGTGATTGCCAGGTGGAAGTAGTACAGGCCTCTGACCGTGGTTCCCGAGGGTACGGCAATTCCCCCCTCCTGCAGTTCGATCAGGATCTCTTTGTTCAGCTCGTCCAACCGGGTCTCATCCCCTTCCAACCGTTCCCGGGTCTGTCCGATGTAGCGAAAGCACCCGACGTTCAGCGGTACCGGCTGGACCAGTTCCAGCTCGGGCTTGGCCTCTACGAGGTCCGCCAGGTAGCGGGCCTGGAGAATGTTTTGTTCGGTCAGGCGGCCGTACTTGCGGATCCCGTGCTCCTTGAGAGACATCCAGGCCTTTAAGGCCCGGAACCCCCGGGACAGCTGGAAGCCGTAGTCGCTGAACCAGGGCAGATCACCCCCGGTTAGACCGGAACCTCCCTCGCCGTGGGCCAGGGAGTCCGCCCGTTCGATTCCAGATAGCTGACCTTCGCCGCTGGTCAGCACTCCGCTTGCGGAGGCGGGAAAGTGGAAGATCTCCTGCAACCAGAGGATCAGTTGTTTCTCGACGTGATTGGCGCTGTGATGATCCAGGCCGCCGGTGTTGGTGTTCATGGATGCGGAAAGCAACTCGGTGAAGGCCCCCGATACGGTTCCCGTGCCGATCACCCAACCCCAGAAGCGGGGATGGATATTCCCGGCCGGGTAGGGGAGCACGTATTTCAAAAACTCCTCGTACACATCTTCTAGGGGCTGAGGGTCGAGGGGAAGGGATTTTGTGAATCGAGCCTTGGATTTCGGTGTTGTTCAATTTACTGAAAATGCACTTTGAAGTACACTCATTGGTAGTGGTATCTATGAAGCAAAAAAGAACTCCGGTATATCTTGTCGACGACGAACAGGTCGCCCTTGCACTGTACAAGACAGTTCTCGAGCGTCACGGGATAACCGATCTGCTTCTTTTTCCGGAGGCGGAGGAGGTGCTCCCGCAGATCTCCCGCACCGGCTGTTCATTGATCCTTCTCGATCTGCACATGCCCCATGTTTCCGGCCAGGAAATACTGAAGCAGGTAAAGATCGACTATCCGGAAATCCCAGTAATCGTGATCACCGCAGATGAGGCGGTGGATACTGCGGTGGACTGCATGAAGCTCGGTGCCTTTGACTATCTCACCAAGCCGGTTGAGAGAAATCGGCTGTGGGCCAGCGTTCGCCATGCCCTGGAGATCGCCGAATTACAGAGAGAAGTAGGGAGCCTGAGTCGGCGGATCAAATCCGGGAAGCTGACGAATCCGGATGCGTTTGCCGAGATCATTACGGACAGCGAATCCATGAAGTCCATCTTCGGTTATATTGAAGCTGTTGCCGCCAGTCCCAAACCGATCCTCGTTACCGGTGAGAGCGGTACGGGGAAGGAACTCATCGCCAAGGTGATTCATTCCGCCAGTCTGCGCAAGGGGCCGTTCGTACCTGTGAATGTCTCGGGCCTTGATGACACGATGTTTTCGGATACCCTGTTCGGACACACCCGCGGGGCTTACACCGGCGCGGACAGTGAGCGGAAGGGATTGGTGGAGAAGGCCTCCGACGGGACCCTGTTTCTCGATGAGATAGGGGATTTGACGCAAAACTCCCAGGTCAAGCTGCTGCGTCTTCTTCAGGAGGGGGAGTACTACCCGTTGGGAACCGATCAGGTGCGGTTGTCAACTGCTCGAGTTGTGGCGGCTACCAATGCCGATCTTCAGGACAAGCAGGAGCAGGGAGCCTTTCGCAAGGATCTGTTTTTCCGACTGATCGCCCATCACATCGAGGTTCCACCCCTGCGGGAACGATTCGAAGACCTGCCGCTTCTGGTCGATCATTTTCTCGATCGGGCGGCCGCGGAATTGAAGAAGAGCAAGCCAACCGTACCCAAAGAGCTCTATATTCTTCTCGAGACCTACGGATTTCCGGGGAACGTCCGGGAGGTGCAATCGCTGCTCTTCGACACCTTGAGCACTCAAAAGGGGGATGCTTTTCCCTTGGCACCGATCAAGAATTACCTGGACAAGCGGAGGGGAAGCGTTGGTGCAAATCTATCCGCGGCGCCTTCGATTCACCCTCGGATCAGCTTCAGCGGAATGTTTCCAACATTGCTGGAGGTAGAGGACTTTCTGATCGCCGAGGCGCTGAAGAAAACCCACGGAAACCAGAGCCTGGCCGCCCAGCTTCTCGGAGTGAATCAGTCGACCTTGAGCAGAAGGCAGAAACAAAAAAAGGGGACCCTCGAGTAGGTCCCCTTTGATAAAGCCCTCCCGAAGGAGGGTGCGATTTATCTAACCGTTGTAATTATCCACGACTTCGGACTGTTCCATGTAGCGGTCATAGATTTTGATATCTGACATCACTCCGTCAAACCTGTAAGAATCGCCGGGAATCTGTGTTCCAACGACTATATCACCGTCAG
>Ga0307378_10008889_pt1 | contig 13256 bp, 10 predicted proteins | sample UN1MG_FD_202238 | JGI IMG/M metagenome (GOLD analysis project Ga0307378, IMG submission 202238) | Soil microbial communities from Risofladan, Vaasa, Finland - UN-1 | ecosystem: Environmental > Terrestrial > Soil > Coastal area > Acid sulfate soil | place: Finland: Risofladan, Vaasa | collected... | reverse complement strand
AGCGAAGGCGGCAGAAGATACATCTGCTCCCGGTTGCACGCTTTGAATTTTTTGTCCATCATGGGGACATTGTATCATGAATCGTTATCGAGGCGGAGAAATTTTTTCTCCGACAGGCTCCTAGGGTATATAGTGCTGGTGAGCCGAATGTCGGTCCCGATCTTGGCCCCGTCCGCGCTGATCCGGGCAAAGTAAATTTCACTAGCATTGTCTCGGTCATCAGCCCAGCTTACCCCGAACTCAGAACCGGTCCAGGAAAGAGATGGAAAATAACTCCAACCCGCGTTATTGGTCACCAGGAGGTCTGAGCCGATCTTGGCTCCCGCCGCGCTGATCCGGGCAAAGTAGATTTCAATGTTTCCATCCCGAAAATCCTCCCAGATCACCCCGAATTCTGATCCTGTCCAAGTAAGAGATGGATTCAAGCTATCACTCGCATCGCTGGTCACCCGGAGGTCTGTGCCGATCTTAGCCCCAGCCGCGCTGATCCGGGCAAAGTAGATTTCATTGTTCCCGTCTCTATTATCCTCCCAGATCACCCCGAACTCGGAGCCAGTCCAGGAAAGAGAGGGAGCCCAGCTATTATTTTCGGCTTGGGTCACTCTGAGCTCTTGACCGATCTTGGCGAAAGTTTCTACTCCTCCATCACTTATACCATCGCAATCATTATCCAACCCATCACAAATCTCCTCCGCCCCCGGATAGGTCAGGCTGTCGCCGTCGTCGCAGTCCACACCGTTGCGGGTTGTGTAGGCGTCGCAGCCGATGAACCAGGTGTCGAGGTCGGAGTCAACGCAGGCGGCGCAGGAGAGCCAGTTGTCGGGGTCGGCGTCGTCGCAGTCGGGGCCGTTACGGCCGTCATAATTGTCGCACACTCCCCACCATCCGTCGCCGTCGTTGTCGGCGCAGGTGGCGCAGGAGATCCAGTTGTCGGGGTCGGAGTCGTCGCAGTCGGGGCCGTTGATGCCCGCGTACACGTTGCAGGCGCCGTACCATCCGTCTCCGTCCTGGTCTTGGCAGGTTGTGCACGCGGACCAGTTATCGGGGTCGTGGTCGTCGCAGTCCTTGGCCTGGCCGCAGACGACTTTGGGGCGGGGGTAGTTTATGCCGAGCTGCTCGCCGGGGTACATGGCGCCGTAGCCGTCGCCGTCAAAGTCGGCGCACAGGTACACGGCGGTGTCCTCCTGCGCGCAGTCCCGGAAGCAGCCGGGGACGATGGAGCAGAGCAATATGATCAGGGCCGCGCGTATAACAAGCCTCAGGGTCCTTGGGTCCATGCCTTTCCCTCCTGCATAGGTCCCATTATCAGCCGGGCGAATATCGGATGTCAAGTCCGGGAAGGAAGAAAGTAAAAAGGAAAAAAGAAGAGGAAAGACTTCGCGCTTGTCTGTGGTTCGACCCCTTCAGGGTCGGGGTATCTGGTGTGGCCCGGTCCCGCAGGTTTCACCTGCGGCTACTCATATTTCACCCCTTGCGGGGTGCGGAAACCATAAAAAATTGACCTTGTCAGGTTGCGTGATAGAATGTTCGCGCCCATGGCTGACAAGGAAAAAGACGCCGGCGCGCCGCTGACGATCCGGGAGCGGCAGGAGCGGCTGGAGCACCAGGTGCTTTCACCGCTGGCCGCGAAGAGCGACGAATCCAAGGGGCGGCTCAGGCCGGAAAAGCCCTGCCACGTCCGGCCCGCGTTCCAGCGTGACCGCGACCGCATCATTCATTGCAAGGCCTTCCGGCGCCTCAAGCACAAGACCCAGGTTTTCCTGGCGCCGAAGGGCGACCACTACCGCACCCGGCTGACCCACACCATCGAGGTCAGCCAGATCGCCCGCACCATCTCCCGCGCCCTGCAGCTCAACGAGGACCTGACCGAGGCCATCGCGCTGGGCCACGACCTCGGCCATACCCCCTTCGGCCACGCCGGCGAGTTCGCGCTCGACGAGGTCGTGCCCGGCGGCTTCCACCACTGGGAGCAGTCGCTCCGGGTGGTGGACGAGCTGGCCTACGAGGGAGCGGGACTCAACCTCACCTGGGAGGTCCGCGACGGGATCCTCAAGCACTCGAAGGGCCGCGACAACCCGGTCATCCCCTCGCGCTCCGCGGACCAGCCCGCCACCCTGGAAGGCAAGGTAGTTCGCATCGCCGACATCGTGGCCTATACCAACCACGATCTGCAGGACGCGATCGCCGCCGGACTGATCAAGGCCTCCGAAGTGCCCCGCGAACTGATTGAGACGCTCGGCAAGTCCCACTCCCGGCGCATCAACAACATGGTCACCGACATTGTCGTGGAAACCGCGAAGCAGGGCAAGAACGCGCTGGCCATGAGCCGCGAGCTGCTCACGGCCACGGAAAAGCTGAAAGCCTGGCTCTTCGAGCGCGTGTACGAGAACGACGAAGTGCAGCGCGAGTTCCGCAAGTCGCGCCACGTCATCCAGGAGCTCTACCACTATCTTGTCAAAAACCCGGACCAGCTAAGGAGGCTAACCGACAAAAAGGAGTTCAAGTACGACATCGAGATCGAGGCCCGCGACTTCATCGCCGGAATGTCCGACTCCTATGCCCTGCACATCTTCGATGACCTGTTCGTGCCGAGGCCATGGGCGTACTAAAGAGGTTTGAGGTTTGGGGTTTGAGGTTTGGGGTTTGAGGTTTGGGGTTTGAAGACCTGGGTCCGTTAGGCGATGTGATGTTTAACTTATTGTAATTTAATATAATTATTCACAGATCTTTTCGAAAAATCATGGCTCGGTCATGCGTTTCTGAAGCATCTTCCATAATTGAGCTTGGGCCGGCCTGAAAAAATTTGACCAATCACTAAAAAATGTCGTCATAATTTGCTTTTTAATGTTGACTTTTTTTGGTTAGTGCTTATTTTGTCGGCAGTAGTTATTGGGGGCCAAGGTGCGTCAATTAGTTATTGAGGATCAATGAAGTTTTTCAGGAGGCTAAGGTAATGGGAAAAATTATCGGTATTGACCTGGGCACGACCAACTCGGTGGTTGCGGTCATGGAGGGCGGCGATCCGAAGATCATTGCGAACGAGGAAGGCGGCCGGACCACGCCCAGCGTCGTAGGGTTCACCAAGGAGGGCGAGCGGCTGGTCGGTCAGATCGCCAAGCGCCAGTCCATCACCAACCCGGAGAACACGGTCTATTCGATCAAGCGGTTCATGGGCCGGCGCTACGGGGAGGTCGGCCAGGAGATCAAGCTGGTCCCATACAAGGTGACGCAGGAGTCGAACGGCGACGTGCGGGTGGAGGTCCGAGGCAAGAAATTCTCTCCGCCCGAGATTTCGGCCATGATCCTGCAGAAGCTTAAAAAAGCGGCCGAGGATTACCTTGGCGAGGAAGTGAAGGAGGCCGTGATCACGGTCCCGGCCTATTTCAACGACAGCCAGCGGCAGGCGACCAAGGACGCGGGCAAGATCGCGGGACTTGACGTCAAGCGCATCATCAACGAGCCCACCGCCTCCGCCCTGGCCTATGGCCTGGACAAGAAGAAGAACGCCACCATCGCGGTCTACGACTTCGGCGGCGGCACGTTCGACATCTCCATTCTGGAAGTGGGCGACAACGTGGTCGAGGTCAAGGCGACCCACGGCGACACCCACCTGGGCGGCGACGACATAGACCACCGCATCATGGAGTGGCTGGTAGCCGAGTTCAAGAAGGAGTCGGGGATTGACGTGTCCAAGGACAAGATGGTGATGCAGCGCTTGAAGGACGCGGCGGAAAAGGCCAAGATCGAGCTCTCCACCACCATGGAGTCCGAGGTCAACCTGCCCTTCCTCACCGCCGACGCCTCCGGGCCCAAGCACCTCACCATCAAGCTCGCTCGCTCCAAGTTCGAGCAACTGGTGGACGACATCATCTTGCGCTCGAAGGGGCCGTGCGAGAAGGCCATCGCCGACGCGCGGCTCAAGCCGGAGCAGATTGACGAGGTCGTGCTGGTGGGCGGCTCGACCCGCATCCCGCGGGTGCAGAACCTGGTCAAGGAATTGTTCGGCAAGGAGCCGAAGAAGACGGTGAACCCGGACGAGGTCGTGGCCGCCGGCGCCGCGGTGCAGGCCGGAGTGCTCGGCGGAGAGGTCAAGGACATCCTGCTCCTCGACGTGACCCCGCTGTCGCTCGGCGTCGAGACCCTGGGCGGCGTGATGACCACCCTGATCGCCCGCAACACCACCATCCCCACCCGCAAGTCCGAGACCTTCACCACCGCCGCCGACAACCAGACCTCCGTCGAGATCCACGTGCTGCAGGGCGAGCGGCCAATGGCGGCGCAGAACCGCACCCTCGGCCGCTTCCACCTCGTCGGCATCCCGCCTGCGCCGCGCGGACTGCCCCAGATCGAGGTCGCCTTTGACATTGACGCCAACGGCATCGTCAACGTCTCGGCCAAGGACATGGCCACCAGCAAGGTCCAGAACATCACCATCACCGCGAGCTCCGGCCTCAACGACGACGACATCAAGCGCATGGTCACGGACGCCGAGGCCCATGGCGACGAGGACAAAAAGCGCCGCGAGGCCGTCGAGGCCAGGAACCACCTCGACTCCGTGATCTACAACACCGAGAAAATCCTGAACGAGAACCGAGCGAAGATTCCCGAGGCCGACGCCGGCGCGGTCGAGTCCGCCATCGCCGACGGCAAGAAGGCGCTCGAGGGGGAGGACGCGGAGGCCATGAAGCAGGCCGCCGAGCGCATCCTCCAGTCCTCCCACAAGATCGCCGAGGTTCTGTATAAGCAGCAGACCGCCGGGCCCGCGCCCGGGGCCGCGCCCGGACCCGAACCGCAAGGCCCGCAAGGCGCCAAGGAAGGCGAGGTCATTGACGCCGAGTATGAGGACTCGAACTGATTTGGAGTGCGCTGGCATGACAGCGCTTTCATTAAGCTTGATGACTTGATTCGCATCGGGAGTTATGATTAGTCTGGCCGTGATCTGAAGGGCTAATGAAAGCGGCGTCATGTGCCGCCGCACTCCAAAGGGAGTTTGCCATGCCTTACAATAAATGGGATCCGTTGCAGGACCTGATCTCGCTGCACCAGGAGCTGTTCGGGGAAGGCCCGGAATTCGGGATCACCGAGTCGCCCGGGTCGGCCTGGTCGCCGGCGGTGGACATCTACGAGACCAGCGGGTCCTTCGTTATCAAGGCCGAGGTGCCGGGCATCAATCCGGACAAGATCAAGGTCGAGTACCGCGACCGCCACCTGGTCATCAGCGGCGAGCGGCCGGCCCGCAAGATGGAACAGTCGCGCAAGTACCACCACGTCGAGCGCACCTACGGCCCGTTCGAGCGCGTGTTCTCGCTCCCCTACAATGTGGACTGCGAGGCCATCGAGGCCCAGTACCAGGATGGAGTGATCGAGGTCACCATTCCCAAGAGTGAGGAAAACAGCCGGAAGTGCATCGAGGTCAAGGGCTGATCCGAACCGCGTAACACCTGCGTCCCGCCGCCATCTTCTCTTGTTGTTACGCCGCCAGGCCGGCGGCGCTTCCAGGGGCGGCGCTTGGTTGCCGCTATCTTTTGCTTTTCCTCCTGAAATCCGCGATCATCTTGGCAGCAGGCAAGGCCACTTTCAAGGTCCGACCTCCAGAGCCAGGGCAGCAACAAAGGATGATCTGATGAATGACCTCCGCAAAGTGGACTCGAAAGAGGCCGGCCTCTTGTTCTTCCTGATCCTCGGGAAATATTTCCTCAAGACCGAAGACCTGCACTACGGCTTGTGGACCGAGGGCATGGAGGTCAACGCCGCCAATTTCCCCATCGCCCAGGAAAATCACTCCCGGTTCATCATCTCCAGGATCCCGCAAGGCGCCTCCACCATCCTCGACGTCGGTTGCGGCGCCGGCGTCCTCGCTTCCAAGCTTCTTGACAAAGGCTACAAGGTGGATTGCGTCTCGCCGAGCCCGCTCCTCACCAAGCAGGCCCAAGCCCGCCTCAACGGCGGCTGCGAAATCATCGAGCAATGCTACGAGGACATCGAACCCCGAAAAACCTATGACCTCGTCATGTTCAGCGAGAGCTTCCAATACGTCAAGCTCGCCGCCGCCCTCCCAAAAACCATGAAGCTGTTGAACGCCGGCGGCCACCTCCTCATCTGCGACTTCTTCAAGACCGAGGCCAAGGTCAAGAGCGCGTTGCACGGCGGCCACAAGCTCTCCAAGTTCTACCGCGAGATCGCCAAGCTCCCCCTCCAACCCGTCGCCGACGTGGACCTCACCGCCCAGGCCGCACCCAATCTCGACCTGGTCAGAGACATGCTCGACAACGTCGGCATTCCCATCCGCGACCTCATCGAATACTACGCGCGGGCCAACCATCCACTCATCGCCCGCTTCATCGCCTGGAAATACAAGAAGAGGATCGAGAAGCTGAACCACAAATACTTCAGCGGAGAGCGCAACGCCAAGACCTTTGCCGTCTCCAAGTCCTACCGCTTCCTCCTTTACCGCAAGCTCCCCGCCCTCTGAGCGACCGGATTGACTGACCCCGATTATTCCGCGATACTCTATATGCATCGCCATCCCAGCGACGATGCGGGCTGATCTTCAGCTATAATTCTTTTGACAGGATCAACAGGATTTTCAGGATGGAAGAGAAGAGATTTAAATCCCACGAATCCTGTTTATCCCGTCAAAAAAATTCTCTTTCCGACCTTGGCGACTTGGCGTTTAATTAGCCCCTCCCTTGGGGCCTTTGGAGGACACCATGTTTCCCGGACATCCCTGGCAAGGCGAGCCCTTCGGCGCCGTCGAGTATTACTGGTACCTGAAGCGCGGCTACGAGCTCGACATCCTCTTCGAGGTCAACGTGAAGCCGTTCATCGAGTTCTGCAAAAAAGCCGGCCAGCGCTCGAACCAGCTCACCATGAAAATCGCCACCCGCCTCTCCACCGAATTCCTGCCCCAGTACATGCTCGCCTTGAACGGAAAGCCCTATCCCAGCCGCTACCCGGCCGGCTACGTCCGGCCCGTGCACCCGGGCGCCGACATGCTCGAGCACATCGCCATCCGCGAGAAGAACGGCAAGTTCGAGGAGCGCAACATCCGCGAGTCCTGGCAGCCGCTCGTCAAATGGTTCGCCAACCATACCCCCCGCCTCGCCGTGTGGCTGGCCTATCACTTATTCGCCTACCGCGAGACCAAGAACAATTACGCCCTCATGGTCTCCAGGAACCCGCTCAAGGGCCTGGGAACAAAGGTCATCTTCTTCGGCGCCCACTACCGAACCATGTGCCTCGCCATCCCCTACGGCGAGACCGTGACCTGTATGTTCTGCGCCCCCCACGCCTTCGGCAATATCAATCAGTTCGAGCCCTTCCTGAAAAAGTTCAAGCTCTGGATGGAGGACCCCTCCCAGATACCCCAGGACCTCATTGCCAAGCCCTACCTCGAAGCGCCCCCCGCCGGCTCATGAGGTCAGGAAATAAAACATGGCGCTGCTGAGCGACATAATTATCATTTTAGCGCTCTCCGTCCTGGCGCTGCTCGCGTGCAGCCGCTTGCGCGTGCCCTCCATCATCGGCCTGGTCATCGCCGGCGTCGTGGCCGGGCCGCGCGGGGCCGGGCTCATCAGCTCGGTCCATGAAGTGGACACCCTGGCCGAGATCGGCGTCGTGCTCCTGCTCTTCACCATCGGCGTCGAGTTCTCCATGCGCAGCCTCCTCAAAATCAGGAAGCTGGTCGTCTGGGGAGGCGGCGCGCAGGTATTGTTGACCGCCGCGGCATGTTACGGCCTGGCACGACTGCTCGGCCGACCTCCCGCCGAGGCCGTGTTCTGGGGATTCCTCTTCGCCATGAGCAGCACCGCCGTCGTCCTCAAAACCCTCCAGGACCGGGCCGAGCTGGAAAGCCCCCACGGACGCGCCGTGCTCGCGGTCCTCATCTTCCAGGACCTCATCGTCGTCCCCGTCATACTGCTCATTCCTTTCCTGGCCGGAAAGACCGGGGGCCATCAGTCTCTGTTCATGCTCGGGGCCAAGGTCATTATGATCCTCGCCCTGGTGATCGCCTCCGCTAAATGGATCGTCCCCTATCTCCTGTACCAGACCGCGCGCACCAGGAGCCGCGAGGTCTTCATCATCACCATCATCCTGATCTGCCTGGCCGCCGCCTGGCTAACCTACAGCGCCGGCATGTCCCTGGCGCTGGGAGCTTTCCTTGCCGGACTCATCGTCTCCGAGTCCGAATACAACCATGAGACGCTCGGCAACATCCTGCCCTTCCGCGACGTGTTCCTGAGCTTCTTCTTCATCTCCATCGGTATGCTGCTCGATCCGGCCATCCTCTGGGCCCGGCCCCTGCTCATCATCGCCGCCGTCCTCACCATCCTCGGACTCAAGGCCGTGCTCGCCGGCGTCGCCGCCGTCTCCCTGCGCCTGCCCCTCAAAACCGCGGCCCTCGCCGGCCTCGCCCTGGCCCAAGTCGGAGAATTCTCCTTCATCTGTTCCCGCATCGGACTCCAGCACGGACTCATCAGCGACGACCTCTATCAGTGGTTCCTCGCCTGCGCCGTCATCAGCATGGGCCTCGCGCCCCTCGCCATCCATTACGCGCCACGGATCGCGGACGCCCTGCTCCTTCTCCCCTGGCCCGAAAAATTGAAAAGCGGCTCCGGGATCGCCGGGCCCGCGGCCCCGCCCGGACTGGCCCAACACCTCGTCATCATCGGATACGGTGTCAACGGCAGGAACGTGGCCCGCGCGGCCAGGCTCGCCGGCATCCCCTACGTCATCATCGAGATGAACCCGGAGACGGTCCGCGCCGAGCGCGCCCGCGGCGAGCCCATCCATTACGGCGACGCCTCCCGCGACGCCGTGCTCGCAGCCGCCGGACTTAAAAACGCGAAAATCGCCGTCATCGCGATCAACGACGCAACCGCCACCCGCGCCATCGCCGCCGCCGGCCTGAGCCTTAACCCACGACTCCACCTCATCGTCCGCACCCGCTACGTCCAGGAGATCAAGCCGCTCAAAAAGCTCGGCGCCCACGAGGTCATCCCCGAGGAATTCGAGACCTCCGTCGAAATCTTCTCCCGCGTCCTCGCCCGATACCTCATCCCCCGCGACGAGATCGAGAAGCTCGCCGCCAGGGTGCGCTCCGAGGGCTACGAGATGCTCCGATCCCTCTCGCCCGCGCCGACCGATCTGGACCTCCGCGCCGAGCTGCCCGACGTCGAAGTCAGCGCCGTACGCGTGCCCCCTGACTCCTCCATCATCGGCAAGTCCCTGGCTATGCTCGACTTGAGAAAAAAATGCGGCGCCACCGTCCTGGCCGTCCGCGGTAAAAATCAAACCGTGACCAATCCCGCCGGAGACATTATCATCGCGCCCGGCGACGTGCTTTTCCTCTTCGGCCCGCCCGATAAAATCTCCGCCGCCGCGCAAATGATCCGAAGCGTTATTAATGGGAGTGGTAAATAGCGGACAATGCCGCCATGGTGGCGGGGACACTCCTGTCCCACGCGCCCCTAAAGTATGCAGACGGGGCCCGACAAGAGTGTCGGGCCCCGCCTATCAATGAAAGCATCAGGCCTCGGCCTGTAATGCCCGGCCGCTCTATCTCGCCTCGAACCTCAGGATCGTGTCTATCGGATCAATCTGATCTTTGCTCAACGTGATCCGGCCCCCGGAAATTGAGACCTCTTCGTGCGACGGCTCAAGATACGCATTGTCCGCGCCCTGCCACGGAGAGCCCGTGAGCTCAAGCGTCACCGGGCCTCCGCCGCCAGTGAAGTTGATGAGATGGAGAAGATGGTCGCCGCCGATTCTCGTGGCTACCGCGCCGAAATCCTTGGAGTAACCGCTGACTCCCGGCGGCCGGTCACCCGCGTACTTGAGCGCGACCGCATCCGTGAACAGCGCCTTCCTTGGGCTGTACCACTCCCCGATCCGTTCCATCTGCCGTACGTGGTCCGGGATCACCGAGCCGGAAAGCTCCGTGCCCACCCCGATCAGGCTCCGGCCCCCGTTCGCCATCACCACCGCCGAGATCCGCACCAGCAGGTCCGGGTCATCGCGCAGCCGGATGTCCTGCCAGTTCCGGCCGCACGGAGAGATCAGCTCCCACGGATGATCGAAGCCGCGCCGGTAATCGTTCGCCATTTTCCACGCGTTCCCCGAAAGGCTGGTCACGAAATTGGTCAGGCTGTCGAACTCCAGCCGCGTCCGGTTCAGGCCGTGGGCCTCGCCCGAGGTGTAGCTCAGCTTCCCGGCCGCGCCCGGCATGCCGTTCGACGCATTGCACGTAACCACCAGCTCCGGGTAGTGCGAGCTGAGAAAGTCCAAACTGAACGGCGCGCTCCGGTCCGGCCAGCTCGTCCACCAGTCCAGCCACAACCCGTCCGGATGATACTGCTCGATCAGCTCCGTGAACTGGCCCGCCAGAAAATCCGTGTAAACATCGCCCGGCACCGTCCCCATCAACGAGAACGTGCTGCTGCGGTTCGGCTGAATCTTGTCGAAGATCGGGTTGTGGTCGAAGATCGTCGAGTAATAAAACATGAACGGGATGCCCGCCGCCCGGCTCTGCTCCGCGAACTGGCCCGCGTAATCCATCGGCGTCTTCCAGTCAGTGAGCTTGGTGTTGAAGTAACAGATCCCGTCGTGCCACTTCACCTCGAACAAGTGAAAATCAACACCCGCCCGCTCCGACAGGTCCAGGAACTCGGAAACCTTGCAAAACGGACCGTCAAACTTGAGCCGGCCATCGTCATCGCTCATCGCCTCGTTGAACTTCACAAAGTCCCGCATCCACACCCACCCCGGCCGCTGCTCGATCTGATACTGAATCCCCAGCCCCGGCCGCTGCCACCACGCCCACCCCTCCGCCTTCTCCCCCGCCGCATGGACCACAAACGCGCCGGCAGATATCACCAGCGCCGCCAATAACAGGACCTTTTTCATCATGGCCTTATCCTCTCTTTCTCCCAAGAATTCACGGACAATATTCAAGCGGATGGCTGAGGAGCAATGCTATTTACTTCTGTAGAAGTCTTTGATGAACGCATGGAATTTCCGTTTGATCTCGGCTTCCTCGTCGGGGGAGAATTTAAGCTCCTTGAACCTGGCAGATAGTTTGGTTCGGGGGACCTGGCGCTTGTCCTTGACCAGTCTGGCAATATCTTCGTAATCTTCCGCCCTGCCCGCAATGGCCTTGGTCAGCACGAAGTCCACCAGATCAGGCTGGTAAACCTCTATGTGGTCGAATGACAATGGTACTTTTTGAGCATGGGCCTCATAGCCGATCAATTGGTATCCCTTCATCTCGCCGTCGGGAAATAAATCCAGCCTGACCCTGTCCTTGATCTCAATCTCGCTGGCGATCCCGCTGATGGCCCGGAAATCCCGGCGCGATAAGATAAAGTCCAGGTCTTTCGACGCGCCCTTCACGTCGGACAACGAAAGATACGTCCCTCCCACGCAGTACAGCTTGATGCTCCGCGGCAGGCCCTCAAGTTCCCGGTCTATCTTCCGCAGAATGGAGAGAACGTCCTCTTTGGTGAGCCATTTGTCTTTGGTCATGATCCCTGACGCCGGAATATAGATTAAGCCAATCGGCCACGTCCCGCTCGGCAACCGTGCTCCAAACCCGCCATTTTATATTCAACGCACGCTGCGGACCCGTCCGGATTATCCTCCGCCCAAACGCCGGAGTGGTGGGATTGAGGTGCGTCCAATGATAGCGGCCCCCTATAAGCCTCGATGCGAGCTTTCTCAACTGCGCTTCTGCCTCCGCCCGGCCCGCGAGTTCCGCCGCCCCCGCGCTCATATCCGCCAAGTAGCCCAGCCGGTTCGCCCCCGCTTTCTTCGCCGCCAGCTCCGCCAGCCGGCCAGGGTCAAACCTCTCCTCCACCAGCCGCACCGCCAAAAGCTTCAACTCCCGCGTGGACCGTGCCCCAAGCCATTCACTGATTATCCGTTCCTCGATCCCCATCTCTTCCACTATTCTATTTCACGGTGAATGAAAAGCAAGCGAGTCATCCCACCCCCACGGTGGCGGGGACACTCCTGTCCCCGGCCTTCGTGCCGACCAGAGTGTCGGTCCCACCTCTATTGTAGGAGCGACTTCAGTCGCGATTCCCGCCACCGCCACTACTTCGACGATCCCTGTACTTCATAAGGCGCCTTGCCCAACACCGCCTCAATCGCCGCCTCCCCCCTCACCCCGTCAAAATCCTTGTCCCTCCGCGCCATCTCCAAATGCTTCCCATCCAGCTCAATCGCCTTCTTCAAATCCTCGGCGCAAAGATCAACCTCTTTCAAGTGGGCTCTGATGCAGGAGCGGTTATAGTATGCTTTATCATGTATTGGATTGATCTCGATGGCTTTATTATATTCATCTATCGCTCTTGCATGGTCTCCTGATTTCTCTCGGTTTACACCGCGGTTATAATATACGTTACCATCTTTTGGATCGATCTCAATGGCTTTATCATAATCGGCTATCGCTCCCGCATGGTCTCCTGATTCTGTCCGGGCAACTCCGCGGTTACAGTATGCTTTGGCGTCTTTCGGATTGATTTCAATGGCCTTATCAAAATCGGCTATCGCTCCCGCATGGTCTCCTAATTTGCCTCGGGTCACGCCTCTGTTATAGTATGCTTCGACATATTTGGGATTGATCTCAATAGCTTTATCATAATCGATTATCGCTCCCGTATGGTCTCCTGATTTTCCCCGGGCCAAGCCGCGGTTCCAGTATACGTTGGCATCCTTCGGATTGATCTTAATGGCTTTATCAAAATCGGATATCGCTTTTGCATAGTCCCCTGATTTTCCCCGGGCCGAGCCTCTGTTAAAGTATATTTGGGCAGCTTTGGGATTGATCTCAATGGCCTTATCAAAATCGGCTATCGCTCCCGCATGGTCACCTAAGTCTGTCCGGGCCACTCCGCGGTTGCTGTATGCTTTAGCATTTTTTGGATTTATCTCAATGGCTTTTGTCCAGCATTCAATAGCTTGATTCAATTCGGAATTTTCATAGGCCTCCACACCTCGATTGAAGTTCTCTCTGGCTTCCCGCTCCTGAGGTGTCTCTCCCAACGTCGGAAGTTGAGTGCTAGCGATGCTCGCTATCTTTTCTTCGGCTTTTTTTATTAACTCGCCTTCAATAGCCTTGAAACCTCGTCTTGCTTCTTGAGGCTGTCCCATCCATAGTTGAAGGTTCTTAAAAAGGATGGCGGTTCCATCCAGCTGATTGTAAAATCAGCTAACCCAAAAATCTCTTTAAAGGAGGAACCGCCATGAAGAGAAGC
>Ga0307378_10008883_pt1 | contig 13263 bp, 12 predicted proteins | sample UN1MG_FD_202238 | JGI IMG/M metagenome (GOLD analysis project Ga0307378, IMG submission 202238) | Soil microbial communities from Risofladan, Vaasa, Finland - UN-1 | ecosystem: Environmental > Terrestrial > Soil > Coastal area > Acid sulfate soil | place: Finland: Risofladan, Vaasa | collected... | reverse complement strand
CGGAACACGAACCGCCTCATCGCCCTCGTGGAAGAGTTGCTGAACGTGGGGAATCTCGACAGCGGGCGAATCCGCATATGGCCGAGAACCATACGTTTGGCCGAGGTGGTAGCCGACGTCGTGCGAAGCCTGCGGGTGATGGCCCAAGAGCACGCGCTGGAACTGACGGCGGACGTGCCGGCCGACCTCGTCGCCTGGGCCGACGCTGACCGGACCGCCCAGGTGCTCACCAACCTGGTTTCTAACGGACTGAAGTTCACGCGGGAGGGCGGGGTCCGCATCACGGCACTCGAAGCGGCAGGGTTCGTCGAGATCTGCGTCGCCGACACAGGCGTCGGCATTCCGGCCGAGGTGCAGCCCGTTATCTTCGACCGGTTCATTCAGGTGCACGATCCGGCCACGCGAAATGCCGGGGGCGTCGGCCTCGGTCTCGCCATCGCGAAAATGCTCGTGGAAAGGCAGGGCGGAGAGATTTCGGTCGAGAGCACCCCGGGCCGGGGGTCCACCTTCCGCTTCACGCTGCCGCGGAGCCCTGGTGAGACGCCCATGGAGCAGCCGGCGGTTCGCGAGTTAGCAGGCCACATAAACGGATAAATCACGGAATTGACACAGAACGGCCCTCGCGGGCTTTCCCTGTCACACCACCGTACGTACAGGTCCATATACGGCGGTTCGATGGGTTAGGCGTCCGGCCTTGCCGAAAGACGGGGCAAGCCGAGCGAGTCCCAGAAGGCGTCCGGCAGGGCCAGCGAGAGCGCCGGGCTGGCGCTGAGGCGCCACGGGCCGCGGGGGCTCCCGGCGGTTTGCGCCGCCAGGTCCTTGCCCACGCCGCGCCGACGCAACTCCCTGAACCGAACCGGCCCGCGTTCCCACTGTTTCCAGAGGAACTAACGCAGGCGCGCATAGGGTACGACCCTTAAAAACCTGCGCCGGAAAATCAGCCTGTTTTTTTGTTTGGGTTTTGTTTGGATTGCGATTATCCTTACCCCATTTTTACGGACCCGCCAGCGAATAACCAACCGATTTTCTCCTGTGGAGTTTAGCCGCTTTTGCGATCCGCAACCCGCTGGAATGGCCCGAGAACGAGGCATTTCATGCATCTCGGCCTCCGCGGGGCAAAGTTGCACGAAATAGAAAGGCCCCATTTTCAGGTTTCTACGGGGGTTCTTGACCCTGGAAAATGGCTAAGAGCCCCTAACAGAATGGAACTGGCCGGCCCCTGCACTGGGCAGACAGCCGCCTATTGGCACCAATCCGGTCATTGTTTTAGGCGCTCTAAACCTCACTCTCGTGACACCTGTTACAAAAACCGGGAAGGGGTCATTTCTTTCAAGAGGAGCCGGTGTGTAGGCCGATAAGTAGGTCCTGGAAGGTAAGCGTCTGGCGATGGACGCCGCTATGCGTGCTGTGTCCAAGTCGCCAGTCAATAACAGTTTGCATTCAGGCGTTCGTGATGTATAGTGTACCCTGGTAGAACGATCCTTCAGAAAGGAGAGTACTATGAGAAGCGCATGCAGTTTGTTCAAGAAGTTCCTGACCGATGAGCAGGGGTTGGAGACGGTCGAGTACGCAGTGATCGCGGGTCTCATCGTTGCGGGAGCGATCGTAACCATCGCATCGATAGGGGCTTGGGTGCTGGTTAAATTTGAAGCACTGGAAACGGCTCTCTCCGGTGGTGCCGCGCCCGCGCCTTGAAAGCGGCGTGCTGGTCGGCGGTTAAGATCGGATCGGCCCGATAGACTTATGGTCCACGAGGACGGTCCACGAGGGAGGAAGCCTGACCATGTGGGCTCTGACCTTGTGGAACGAAGGGTCGCCGTCGCTCCAGTGGGGGGTCGTTATCAGTGTATCCCTGCTGGCGGCAGTTGTTGATGTTGCGTGGCGGCGAATCCCAAATCTTCTAGTCGGGCCGATCTGGGTCGGGGGGCTCGTGTGGGCCGCGTGGCTCGGCGGGCCTCCGGCACTGGGCGACGCGTTCGTTGCGGGTGTGATGCTCGCCACTCCCTACATCCTGCTTTTCCTTTTTGCGGGCGGTGGGGCAGGGGACGCCAAACTTATGGGGGCGATCGGGACGTGGCTGGGGCTTGTCAATGGCACGGTCGCCCTTTTTTGCGTCTCGCTGGCGGGGATTGTGGTTGGGATTGCGTTTGCCCTGGCGAAGAAACGGCTTCGGACCGTCTGGGCCAATCTGGCCGGTGAACGGTGGAGGCTTCTGTTGCTCGCTTTCGGCCCTGGCCGGTGGAGGGTGATGCAGGACCCGCTGGTCGGGGGCGACCTGCTGAAGATGCCCTACGGTGTGGCCATTTTCGCCGGCGTTTGCGCTGCAGCCGCAGGAGTGCTGCTATGGCGTGCCTAAAGATGCGGGAATCGCGGCGGGGCACAGCAACGCTTGAAACGGCTCTCGTGCTCCCGTTGCTACTTCTCCTGACGTTTGCGTTGATTGAGTACGGCTGGTTGTTTCTCCGGGCGCAGGAGATTACAAACGGGGCTCGCCAGGGCGCACGGATCGCCGTCCGGCCCGACGCCACCAACGCCGACGTCCAGGCATCAATAACTGCTGCGATGGAGACGGCAGGCATCGCCGGGTATCTTGTAACTTTCTCGCCGGAGAACGTACACGACGAGAACCTGTATCCGGGGGACTCTGTAACCGTTATCATCACGGTCCCGTACGACAGCGTGCGTTTGATGGGTTTGCCGTGGATTCCTGTGCCTCAGGATCTTCGGGCATCGGTAAGCATGGCTAAGGAAGGCCCATAGTGTCGGCCTGGCCGGGGGAGGAGCAGCGATGAAATGGTCCTTGGTGGGGCTGGTCTTGGCGGGTGTTCTCGTAGCGATTTTCTCAGCCGTCCTCATTGCCTTTTGGCGCGCTGGCGCGCGAGAGGTCCAACCCGCGCCTACCGTGCAAGTCGTACTGGCGGCGAAGGATATGCCTGCCGTTTCCGTTGTCGACGCCGATAGCATTGTCCTGACGACCGTGCCGGAAGACCGTGTGCCGGAGAATTACCTTTCCGACCCCGTTCAAGTGGTGGGCAAGGTGCTCTGTACTCCAATGGTCAAGGGCCAGATATTCACCAGGGCCTGTTTTGCCGCGCCTGGATCCGGTGTGCAATTGGCGTCATCGCTCCCCAAGGGGATGCGTGCAGTCAGTATTTCGCTTCCCGACGACGCGGCGCTGGAGGGCTTGCTGTATCCGGGAAGCGTCGTCGACGTCCTCGTGTCGTTCAGGGACTCCAAAGGAGGCAGCAGTTCACAAGGGCCGCTCTTGACGACACTGCTTCAGGGCATTCAGGTTTTGGCTGTTGAGAACTATACGGGGACTCCCGCATCAGATGCTGAGGACCCGGCGCGCCGCTTGCAACGGTTGAGCGGACGGCCGATGGTGACTTTCATGATGGAACCGGACCAGGCGAAAGCCTTCAAACTGGCCGCCGAGCATGGCACGGTATCTCTGGCCTTGCGCAACCCGCTGGATGTCAGCCCCGATTCCAAGGGACCGGCGTTCTTGCGCCATTTGACCGGGGATGTGGATGTGGTGGAAGAGCCGCCTGAGGTCCAGCCTGGACCGTCTGGGAATGAGCCCGCGCACGAAGACGTGGTACCTGTGCCGTCGGGGGTGACTCAGGAGCAGACTCCTCAATGGTCGATCGTCATTATAAGAGGTGGAGCGTCGGAGACGCGGCTATTTACGCCGTCAGAGGGGAAGCAGCAGCAATCGGGGAAAAAGTGAGGAACGGACTATTTCTGGTGGGGTGAGGCGTGGTTGGTGAAGGGAGGGCACAGTGGGAGCCAATCGCATGGCACGCTTGAACAAGAAATGTATCACGGCGAAAGTGGCAAGTCTGGTCGCGCTGATTGTCCTTCAGGCGACCGCGTCTGTTTTCGGCGCGGAGAACGGAGTCGAGGTGCACCCCGAAAACTCTCGGCCAACACTTATTGTTTATGTTCGTCAGTCGCGGCTCATCGATACGCCTTGGCCCGTCAAGCGGGTGTCGGTGACGGACCCCGAGATTGCCGATGTTCAAGTCCTCACGCCGCGCAAAGTCTTGGTCTTCGGCAAGGCGGTCGGGTCCACCGACCTGATCCTGTGGAGCGAGGAGGAAGACAGTTGGCAGGCGCGAATCGATGTCGAAGTTGATCTAAGCCGCCTGAAGGCCGATTTGAATCGTTTCTTCCCCGGGTCCGATTTGGAACTCGCCCAATCTCAAGATGTACTTGTCCTGACAGGGGTGCTGGGGCGGGCAGAGCAGGCCGATCGGCTGCACAGTTTTCTGGGCGCGCTTGAGTTGAAGTATGTGAACATGACAAGCGTAGCGGGTGTGCAGCAGGTGCAGATCCAGGTGCGCGTTGCGGAAGTGAGCCGGACCGCCATACGGGCGATGGGGCTGAATGTGTTCGGCGCCAGCAGACATTTCTTTGGGGGGTCGACCGTCGGCTCCGCGACCGGGGGACCCCTCAACCCGGTCAGTATCGGCCCTGCGGCGGGGACGATCGCGGGCCCGGACATTCCGTTTACCTTTAATACGGCGGTGAACGTCAGTCCCGGGGTGACGCTCTTCGCCGGCTTCCCCCGGGCGGATCTGGAGGTCTTTCTCCAGGCCCTTGCGGAAAACCAGTACTTGCGCATTCTCGCTGAGCCGAATCTGGTCGCCCTCAGCGGTGAGGAAGCCACGTTTCTTGCCGGTGGTGAGTATCCGATCCCGATCGTTCAGGGAGGGACGGGGGGCAGCACTTCCATTTCCATCGAGTACAGGGAGTTCGGAGTGCGGCTCATGTTCCGTCCGACGGTCCTCGGCGATGGCCGAATCCGCCTCCTCGTGGCGCCGGAAGTGAGTGAGTTGTCCGATCTCGGTGCCGTGGTGATTCAGGGATTTCAGATACCTTCGGTCACAACGCGGAAAGCCGAAACCACCCTTGAACTGAAAAGCGGGCAGACTTTTGCAATGGCGGGGTTGCTGAGTCAGCCCGCCACCGGCCGGAGTTCCCGCACACCATTGCTTGGAGATATACCAATCTTTGGGGCCTTGTTCCGGTCTGTCCGCTATACGAAAGGCGAAACCGAACTGCTCGTGCTGGTGACCGCCTCGCTGGTCGAACCGCTGTCGGAGGCAACGGCGCCGCCGGTTCCCGGTATCACCCACGTGGATCCGAACGATTGGGAACTCTTTATCGAGGGGAACCTGCAAGGCCGAGGTCCGGCGAAAGTGTCCCCTGCCGATGCGGAGTGGTTCAAAAGGATGGGGATCGACCAACTCAGGGGGCCTGGAGCGTGGGCCAGTTACGAGCAGGAAACCACGCAGAGCAGGGCACAGATGGGGCCGCAGCCGCCAACGGCACCGCCTGAGGCGGGCCCAGAGGCAGTTTCCGCTCAGCCGGAATCCGGGCAGGAGCAGACTACGGAATGATGGCCGACCGCGTGGACAACCGAAGCCGCGTATTGCTTGTGACGACCGAGCCGGAAACCACCCGGACAGTTGGCGCGGCCTTGGAATCGAGCCCCCGGCTGGCGCTGGCCGGCGTCTGTGCGAACCTTCGGGACGTCGTGTACCGCCTGGAGTGCGCTCCAACGCCCGGCGTGATCGTTGACATTGACCCGCAGCCGGCCCAAATGCTTGAGGAACTGGATCTGATCATCACGAAGTTCGCCGACACGCGCTTCATTGTATTGTCGAACACCCAAGGTGATGGCCTTCTTTTGCGAGCGATGCAGGCCGGCGCGCGGTACTTCCTGACCAAAGAGGGCGTCGGTTCGACCCTTGTCAACGTGCTTCAAGAAGTTCTCCCGAAACGTCCGAAGGCCTCTCTGGAGCGTGGGACGCTGATAACGGTTCTTTCCGCCAGCGGGGGCTGTGGCGCGACGACGGTCGCCGTCAACCTCGCGGACGAACTCCGCGCCAAGGCTGGCGAGCCCGTCCTGCTCGTCGATTTGGACAACTCCTATGGTGCGGTGGCGGCCTACCTGGGACTGCGCGGTCGCTATGGCATCGCGGACATTTTGGCTCACCAGGGGCACATCGATTCGCAACTGATTTCCTCCAGCGCGCTTTCCTACAGCGAGGGGTTTCACGTGCTGATCAGCCCGGTCAGCACCGCCCCCTTGTCTCCTGCACCTCTTCGTTATGATGCCCTCAGCAAGGTTCTAAACGCATGCAAACAGGCGTACCGATATACCGTAGTTGACGCTCCGCGTGTTCCCATGGACGCTGCTGCAACCCTTGCCAACGCCAGCAAGTGCGTCCTCCTCGTCTTTCAGTTGACCATCAAGGACTTGACCACCGTCAAAGCGATTCTGTCGGGGCTGACTGAGCGAGGGGTTCCGGGCGAAGTCATTCTCCCTCTGGTGAGTCGCTATCGGAAGCGAAACCCGATGATTAGCCTCGAGGAAGCGGAGCTCGCGATAGGAGGGAAGCCCCTTGAGCGAGTAAGCAACGACTTCCGCAGCGCTCTGCGGAGTATCAACTACGGCCAGCCTTTGGCTCGTGTTGCGCCGTCTTCGACTTTGCGACAGGAATTGCGACAACTTGCAATCCGGATTTCCACGTGATCGATCCTGCCGACAGAATAGACGAGGTGAACGTGTTGACCGAAAACAACAAGGTGCCGGGTCGGGACCCGAAGGCAACGGACAGTGCCGCAAGAGGCGTGGAGGCGGTTAAAGAGAATGTCCACCGCCGACTTCTTGAGACACTCGACCTTGCCGAAGCCCGGCGAATGTCCGTTGAACAACTTTACAGCGAATGCTCGCGCCGCGTCGACACGCTGCTCCGCGAGCAAGGGCATCCTCTCTCGGCCCCCGAAAAACAGCAACTGCTGAACGAGGTCCTCGATGAGATTTTCGGGTTGGGTCCCCTCGAAGAGTTCCTCCGCGATCCAACGATTAGTGATGTCCTCGTCAACGGCGCGTTCCAGATCTATATCGAGCGCCATGGCAGGCTTGAGCAGACGGATGCGACTTTCCGCGACAACAATCATCTGATGCGTGTGATTCAGCGCATCGCCAGCCGCGTCGGAAGACGCATCGATGAAGGCTCTCCCATGCTTGACGCGCGCCTTATGGACGGGTCCCGCGTTAATGCGATTATTCCTCCTTTATCTCTCAGTGGGCCGATCCTGAGCGTCCGGCGATTTGGGACCGTCCCCGTTGATCTTGAGAAGATGCTTCAGCTCGAGTCCTTGACTCCGGAAATGGCCTTGTTCCTCAAAGCCTGTGTTCAAGCCAGGGTGAATACCCTGATTTCCGGAGGAACCGGCTCCGGCAAGACGACGCTGCTGAATGCCCTCTCGAAATGGATTCCTGCGGACGAGCGCGTTGTCACGATCGAGGATGCCGCCGAACTCCAACTTCAGCGAGAGCATGTCGTTCGCCTCGAAACCAGACCCCCGAACATCGAGGGAAGAGGAGAAGTCGCCCAGCGAGATCTGCTCCGCAACGCCCTGCGCATGCGCCCGGACCGGATCGTCATCGGCGAGGTACGCGGGGCCGAGGCGCTCGACATGCTTCAGGCCATGAATACCGGTCACGAAGGGTCCATGACAACCGTTCACGCCAATAACCCCCGGGACGCCTTCCGCCGCGTTGAGAATATGGTCAGCATGGCCGGCCTGAACTTCCCCATCCGCGCCATCCGTGAACAGATGGCCTCTGCCTTGGACCTGTTGATCCACGTGGGGCGTGTGCTCGGAGGGAAGCGCAGGATTCTGAGCATCGAGGAAGTCACGGGCATGGAGGGGGAGACCACCTGTATCCAGGAACTCTTCTGCTTCAAGCAAGTGGGGGTCGGGGATGACGGCCATGCGGTCGGCCATTTCGAGGCCACAGGCGTCCGTCCGATGCTGCTCGAGCGTCTCGAAGCCCGAGGCATTGATTTGCCGCGTGACCTGTTCCAGCGTCGTGTGCTCGCCACGGCCTCTGCGAGCGAGTAAGGGAAACCGGCATGTTTGCCAATCCGCAAACGCAAAGGGTCCTCAGCGACATCGTGGTCGCGGCTTCGGTTTTCGGACTCTTGCTGGCGACCTGGGTGGCTGGTTTGCTTTTGTGGCGGATCCATCGGTCGTTACGCTTACAGAAGGTCAAACAGCGGCTGCGGCTTATGGAGCAGGAGACCGTCAAGCCGCGCACCCTGCACCTTTGGCACGAGGGGCGGGAAGTCGCGACCCATGTGCCCGGTCACCCCCGACGCCTTTCTTTGGTGGCGCGGCTGGATCGACTTTGCCAGGAAGCCGGCTGGAGCATGCCGGTACACGTGCTTTTGCCCAGCCTCATCAGCGCGAGCGTCCTTGTGTGGGGGATCACCTTCATCTTGACGCGGAGCGCCGGCATAGCTTTGGGCTTCAGTGGCGCCGTGATCGTAACCTTCTGGATTTACCTTCGACACCGGATAAACCAGCGCCTTGCCTTGTTCGAGAACCAGTTCGCCCAAGCCATGGGACTTGCCGTGCGTTCCCTCCGCGCCGGTCATCCGCTGGGTGGAGCCTTCCGACTGATCTCGGAAGAAATGGGAGCACCTGTTGGCGGCCTGTTTGGAAGTATTTGTCAGCAACAGGCCTTGGGCAGTAGCCTCGAGGATGCGGTCCGAGACGTCACCGACCAGTATTCGAGTTCGGATGCCAAATTGTTCGCCGCGTCGGTGGTTATTCACTTGCGCAGCGGTGGAAATCTGGCGGACATGATGCAACGCCTGGCCTCCGTGATCCGTGAGCGCAGAAGATTGAGCCGGCGCGTTCGCGTCCTGACCGCACAAACGCAACTCAGCAAGCGCGTTTTAATCGCTTTGCCGTTGGTGTTGTTTCTCGCGATGAACGCCCTCAATCCGCAGTACGTGGAACTTCTCTACACCACCTCCTTGGGCAAGACGTTGCTGACCATAGCAGCCATTGGCGTCGTCCTTGGTGTGTGGACAATGAATCGCCTTGTCGTAATTCGGTACTGACGCGTCGGGAGGGCGCGGAGTATCCAATGATTTATGAACTACTGATTCCGGCTCTGGTCTTCGTCCTTGTCGTGGGGGTTGGCGGCATCCTCCTTGCCGTGCGAGTCTCCCGCAGGAAGCCCCTTCAGGACAGACTCCAAGGATTGGACGGTCGCAAGCCGGCCGCCGGTATTCCGACGCGCCGGTCTCCCCTCCTCCGGGGACTGGATCGGCTCGGTTCCTTCGTTTCGCTCGGGCGATTTTCCCCACGCTTGCGGGAGGACCTGGCACGAGCAGGATACCATGGCAGGGCGGCGGCGGCCGTCTATCTCGGGGCCAAGGTCCTCCTTTTTGCTGTCGGCCTTATCGTTCTGATTATGATGCTCTTGCCACTTCGGGTCTCCCTGGTGGCCAAGGTGCTCATCGTAGTTGTCGGCGCCGTGGGGATGTTTTTCCTCCCGAACCTCGCCATGTACTCCCATCGCAGAAAGCGCGCTAGGAAAATCCGGCATCATTTGCCCGATGCGCTCGACTTGTTGGACATCTGCGTCTGTTCGGGTATGGGCCTGGACATGGCCTGGAATGTGGTTGCCGAAGAAATGCGGCGTGTCAGCACGCCTCTGGCCGACGAAATGGCACTGACGAACCTCGAAATTCATCTCGGGGCGTCCCGTGCGGCGGCTATGCGACACATGGGGGAACGCACCCGCGCCGAGGAAATATCTTCTTTGGTCACCGTGCTGGTTCAGTCCGACAAGTTCGGCACCAGCATCGTCGAGGCGCTGCAGGCATTTGCCGACTCCATGCGCGAGGAGCGAAGCCTCCTGGCCCAGGAGTCCGCGGAAAAGGCGGCTGTAAAACTCCTGTTTCCCATGGTGTTGTTCATATTTCCGGCGGTGCTCATTGTGCTGGCCGGACCGGCAGGTATCCGCTTGGCGGAAATGCTCGGCGGGGAATGAAAGGTGTCGTACCTGCAGCAAAGGAGAGACTCATGAGGCCCTGGTTAGGTGTGATCGGTGGTACGCTGCTTCTCGTCTTGCTGTCCGGTTGCTATCCGGAGGGTTCACGCTCTGAACAGCGCCGCCTTGTGGACGCACGGCTCGTCAATTGGCCCCTCAATACCGCCATCAGCAACGGCATCATCAGGCAGCATACGCTGTTTCCTTACCATTTCGTCAATGGGGCTACTGTGCTCAACGAACTTGGGCAACACGATTTGGCGGTGTTGGCCGCTCACTACAAAGATTTTCCCGGAAAGATGAACATCCGCCGCGGCGACGCCGACGAGGCTCTGTATCGGGCGCGCGTGAAGACCGTTCTGGAGGGCTTGACCGAAGCCGGTGTCGAGGCGGATTGCATCAAAGTTGCCGACGACTTGCCGGGCGGCGAGGGCATCCCCTCAGAGCGCGTGGTCAACATTCTCAAAGAGGCAGGGCGGGTGAGGACTAGGCCTGGGGCCGGCACGACGCCCGGTGCGGAAACTCGATAACGCGGAGAAGAAAGCACGGGAATGAACGCGAAACGACAAGCAGCCTTGTTGCCGATTCTTGTTGCAGCCTTGCTGTTTCCCGCCGGTTGTACGGCGTACGGGCCTTCGTCGGATTTTCCCTTTACCCGACCGCGGACCGTTGCGGATTTCGAGCAAGGGTCTAATCGGCCCCCCACGGAGCACACGCTCTATGCCATGGCTCGTCTCTTTTCGACAGAGGGGCGAGATGCTGAATGCGAGTCGGTCCTCGTAAGGTGCATTCAACAGTATCCTCATTTCATGCCGGCCTACTGTGACCTGGCTGGACTCTACTTGAACCGGCGAAGGCTGGATGAGTCGGTTCGTGTCCTGAACGCAGGCCTGCGAGTGTCTCCTCGAGACCCCATCCTGATGAATAATTTGGGCATGTGCATGCTTGTTGGCGACCGCTACGGCGAGGCCCTCAGCATGTTTAGCGAGGCGGCGGGCATCATGCCCGAAGATGCCCGGTATCGGGCGAACATGGCCGTGGCATTGGGGATGATGGGGCGCTACGCCGAAGCCCTTTCCCTCTATGAGCAGATCATGTCCTCGTCGGATGCTCACCACAATCTTGCTATTCTGCGCGAGGCAAGAAATGACTAAGACCTCACACGTGGAGAGAGAAGGCAGGCAAAGGAGGTCCCGGAAAAGATGTACGGGCCTCCGTAACGGTACACAATCTCTGTTGACACTCCCGGGCCGGGCAACGTCGGTGTTGGGCGTTGGTACTGTGCAGAGGGTTTCGTATCCAGGGGCAAACCTCTATCAGGGCCAATGCTCTGCCGCGCCGCTTTTTCGCTCCCCAGGCGCCTCGCCGGTGGTGCACGGTATTCGGGGCGTGTGCGGTCCTTGTGACGAAAAAAAGTTGCAAGGCCCGCCCTTATATAATACCTACATAAGAAAATGGCAGAGGGACAAATCTGAGGACGGTGCCATGCGGCCCTTCTGCACCTGTGCGGGAGGAGGGCAAAATGGAAACGAACAGCAATTCACCGCTCCGTAACCGGCAAAGGCGCCTACCGAATCCCGGTCGCCGGGGCATTGCAAACATTTGGGTCGCCTTGCTGGCGCTCCTGCTGATCGCGTTCGCAGGTCTTGCGTGTGATGCAGCCTATGTGTTCCTGGTGGCCCACCAGTTGCAGAACGCGGCGGATGCGGCGGCATTGGCGGGGGCCCAACAGGTGAGGCTGGACGTCGAGGCGGCGTGGCAGGCCACCCTCGACATGGCGCAGCGGAATCACGCCGGCGGTGAACCCGTGCGGTTGACAGAGAATCCCGCGAACGAGCCGAACGGCGACATTGTCATCGGCCTCTTCTTGCGACAAACAACTCCGCCAGGCGCGGGCGAGTTCACACCGACCTTCAATGGTCCCAACGCGGTGAAGGTGGTAGCCCGGCGAGTAAGCGATTCCCTGGGCGGCGCTGTTCCGCTTCTCTTCGGCTCTATTTTTGGCGTCAAGACGATCAACGTGGAACGGACGGCGATCGCGATGGCGGGGGGCGGAACGGGCGCAGGGCTTATCGCCCTCGATCCGACCGAGAGGGAATCGCTGCGGGTGTACGGCACAGTAACCCTCACGGTCAATGACGGCGCCATCCAGGTCAACTCCAACCACAGCCAGGCGGTTTACGCAGGCGGAGATGTGGTGATCGATGCACCAAACCTGAACGTGTGGGGCGATGTGCGCTTCGTCGGCGGTGCCCAGTTCAACGGCGACCTTAACACCGACGCTCCACCCATTCCCGACCCGCTGGCATTCCTGCCCGCGCCGACCTGGAATCCGGCAAACGACTTGGGAACGATCTCGGTGACAGGCGGCGAAACCGTCAACCTTGAGCCGGGATTCTACTCCGGCGGAATCTCTGCGAACAGCGGGGTCGTCACGCTTGCCCCCGGCATCTATATTCTCGACGGCGATGGCCTCAACATCACAGGCAACACCATCTTCACCGCCGAAGGCGTCATGTTCTACATCACGGGGACGGGGACCAGCTGCCTCGATTTGACGGGCACCGGAGACATAAGAGTCACGCCGCCGGATCCGGGCCTCTATACCTACCCGGACCCCCAGGTCAACACCTACGTGGGCGTGTCAATCTTCCAGGATCGCACGAACACCAACGACTCCCGCATCATCGGGACAAGTCTGCTGGATCTCGAGGGAACCCTCTACTTTCCCAAGGCCCACATCGAACTGGGCGGCACCGGTGACGGGTTCGGAAACCAGTTAATCGCCAATACGATTGAGGTCGGCGGAACAGGCACCATCACCATCAAATACGACGGCCGTTTCCCCTCTCCGGGTAACAAGCCGTTCCTCGTCTACTGACGCCCATCGGCCCTTACAGGCAACCGGTCATCGCCAGACTTGCAGCAGACCGTTCCGAAGCGGTCAAGAACACCCCCGGAGCCCGTTTTTCGCCTGTTCCCGCGGCCCCCTCAGCCTTATTTGGTTTTTGCCTAAAGGTTGGGGACTCCATCGGCCGATGAGGCCCATGCGATAAAATGCGGTGGCGGAAGGGCCGTCCGGCAGAGACGCGGCGAATGCGAAAGCCGAACGGCCCTTTCGGTTCCTTGGGATTTTTCTGGCCGAAAAATCTGCTGAATTTCGGGGCGTCTGTGCCGATCCACCGATTGTTACGCCTGCAATCTGGCAGCGTAACTTCGTTTTTCGGTGGCACTTATGATAACATCCGATGCGTCTAATCACAACATCCTTTCGGAAACTGATTGGCCCGAGAGCCGCGGTCGTCCGAGTAGAGTTCCTTGGGCGGGCTCAGGACGGGGCGGTACTGTACCAGTTCCTCGATGCGACCAAGCCATGGCAGCTTCCTTTTTCTGAG
>Ga0307378_10008879_pt1 | contig 13267 bp, 12 predicted proteins | sample UN1MG_FD_202238 | JGI IMG/M metagenome (GOLD analysis project Ga0307378, IMG submission 202238) | Soil microbial communities from Risofladan, Vaasa, Finland - UN-1 | ecosystem: Environmental > Terrestrial > Soil > Coastal area > Acid sulfate soil | place: Finland: Risofladan, Vaasa | collected... | reverse complement strand
GCCAGGCACGAAGTGCCTGGCGCCCCCTGCGACCCAAGCGCCGATGGGATCGCGTAACGCTTATGCCGGCGACGGCTCGATCCCCGCCTGGCCGACGCTTTCGCCTTCCTGGCGGCGCGCGTCAGGCGCGGTCTGGCGCCCCTGCCGGGGCTGTGCGCTGCCGGGTCGTGGCTCCGGCAAGGGCTGGCCGTCGAGCAAGGCTTTGAACTCGGCGCGGTCGAGGGTCTCCTTCTCCAGCAGCACCTGGACGATGCGCTCCATGCTCTGGCGCCGCTCCTGGATGACCTCTTCGGCGCGGTGGTAACACTGGTCAATGATGCTGCGAATCTCGCGGTCGATGGCGGAGGCGATCTCGTCGCTGTAGTCGCGGTCCTCCATCAGGTCGCGGCCGAGGAAAGGCATGCCATGACGGCGCCCGAAGCTGCGAGCCCCGAGCTTGTCGGACATGCCGAACTCGGTCACCATGCGCCGCGCGACCTCGGTCGCGCGATCGAGGTCATTGCTGGCGCCGGTGGTGGGCTCGCCGAAGACGATATTCTCGGCGGCGCGCCCCCCAAGCATGACCGAGATCTCGTCCAGCAGGTGCGAGCGCGTGGCGACGTGCTTGTCTTGCTCCGGCAGTTGCAGGGTGTAGCCGAGCGCCAGGCCGCGCGAGAGGATGGAGGTCTTGTGCAGGGGGTCGGCATGGGGCAGCACCTCGGCCAGGAGGGCGTGCCCGACCTCGTGGTTGGCGAGGATCTTCTTCTCCTGCTCCGATATGATCCGGCTCTTGCGCTCCGGGCCGGCGATGACGCGGTCAACCGAGGCCTCGAAATCATTCATGTCGATCTTGGTCTTATCGTCGCGCGCGGCCAGCAGCGCCGCCTCGTTGGCGAGGCTGGCAAGGTCGGCTCCGGAGAAGCCAGGCGTGCGGCGCGCCAGCACCTCCAGATCCACATCCTCGGTCAGGGGCTTGCCCTTGACGTGAACGGTTAGTATCTGCGTGCGCCCCTTCATGTCCGGCGGCGGCACGACGATGCGGCGATCGAAGCGCCCCGGTCGCGTCAGCGCCGGGTCGAGCACGTCGTCGCGGTTGGTAGCGGCGATGAGGATGACCCCGGCATTGGGGTCGAAGCCGTCCATCTCCACCAGCAACTGGTTGAGGGTCTGTTCGCGCTCATCGTGGCCGCCGCCGACGCCGGCGAAACGCTGGCGGCCGACCGCGTCAATCTCGTCAATGAAGATGATGCAGGGGCGATTGGCCTTGGCTTGCTCGAAGAGGTCGCGCACGCGCGAGGCCCCGACGCCGACGAACATCTCGACGAAGTCGGAGCCGCTGATGTGGAAGAAGGGCACCCCCGCCTCGCCCGCCACCGCGCGCGCCAGCAGCGTCTTGCCGCACCCCGGCGGCCCCAGCAGCAGCACCCCCTTGGGGATGCGCGCGCCCAGGATCTGGAAGCGCTTGGAGTTCTTGAGGAAGTCCACGACCTCCATCAACTCTTCCTTCGCTTCGTCCACCCCGGCGACGTCGCCGAACGTGATCCGGGGCATGCCCTCGGTGATACGCTTGGCGCGGGAGCGGCCAAAGGCGATCGCCTGGTTGCCGCCGCTCTGCGCCTGGCGCATGATGAACATCCAGAACACGACCACCAGCGCGGCCACGATCACCGCCACAATGATGTTGCTGAGCAGCGAATCGGAAATGGGTGGACGATCGTAGGCGAACGCGACGTGGCTGCGCTGCAGCGCCTTGACATACGGTTCCCGCTCCGCGTCAGGCAGCCACACCTCGAAGCGACCCTGATTGTCGCGCAGCTCGCCGGTGACCAGGTCCTTGCCGAAGCTGGCCTTTGCCACCTGGCCGTGCTCGACCACGGCCAGGAATTCGCTCGCGGACAGCTTCTTGCTGGGAGGCTGCTTGTGAGCGATCTGGCGCGCGGCCACTACCACGCCCACCAGCAAGCCCGCCCATACCAGCATCTTGATGAACCTGGACCCGTTCAAACGCTAGCCTCCGGCCGTGGAGCGGCCGCCGCTTGCTTGCCGACCTGCCGCCGCTGATGTCGCGACGATCCTGTAGGCCCCGTGCCTCTACATTGTTCCCCATTTCCTGTGGGGGAACACAACAACTGCATTACCATTATAGCACAGGGCCGGTGCCCCAACAACGCTTCCCCGGCCACGCGGTGCACACGCGGGCGCGCCGCCGGGACGCGGCAACGGCGTGAGCCGGTCTCGCGACGACCCCTGCGCGGGGGCGGACCGCTGTCGTCGCAGGCTGTCATCGGCCGGGCGCCGGGAGCGGTGGCCGGGCCCACGGTTGCCGGTGTCGCCGGTGGTCGAGGCGATGCAGACCGGCGTCCAGCGCGAAGCGTATCGCATGGTCATACTCTTGCGGCATGATGGGGCGGTTGACCTCCGGCGCCTCGGCGGCGCGGTAGCACGGCCGGTACTGGGCCATGACGTTGACGTAGGTATCGCGGCTCAGCGACGCCAGGAAGGCCATCACCTGCGCCGTCCCCGCGAGGTCGTTGGGCAGCACCAGGTGGCGCACCAGCAGCCCCCGATAGGCGATGCCGCACTCGTCGAGCTTAAGCTCCCCCACCTGGCGGTGCATCTCGGTGACGGCCGCGCGGTTGCGCCCCCAGTAGTCGCGCACCCCCGACAGCTTGAGCGCGATCTCGTCATCGGCGTACTTGCAGTCCGGCATGTAGATGTCGAACACCCCGTCCAGCAGCTCCAGCGTCTCCGGGCTGTCGTAGCCGCCGGTATTGTAAACCAGCGGCACCCGCAGGCCCAGCCCCGCCGCGATCACCAGCGCCGCCAGGAGCTGCGGCGCCTGGTGGCTGGGGCTGACGAAGTTGATATTGTGGCAGCCCTGCTCCTGCAGCGCCAGCATCATCGCCGCCAGCGCCTCGGGGGTGGTGGCCGCCCCCGGCCCCTGGTGGCTGAGGTCGTAGTTCTGGCAGAAGATGCAGTCGAGATTGCAGTTCGCCAGGAAGATCGTTCCCGAGCCGCCGCCCCCCACCAGGGGCGCCTCCTCGCCGAAGTGCGGGCAGGCGCTCGCGACCAGCGCCTCGCAGCCGGTGCGGCAGGCGCCCAGCTCCCCAGCCAGCCGGTTCACCCCGCAGCAGCGGGCGCACACGTTGCAGACGCGCAGCATCTCCCGCGCCCGCGGCGCCCGGCGCTGCAGTTCGCCCCGCTCCGCCAGCTCCAGGTAAGAGGCCCTGTGTTCGCTCACCGCCGCCCCCTCCTCATAGCTCAGCCCCCCAGCCACGCGATGGCATCTATCTCCACCAGGAAATCCATTGGCAGGCGCGCGGCCTCGAGGGTCGTGCGCGCGGGCGGGCGCTGCGGGAAATAGGAGGCGTAGATCTCGTTCATCGCCTGGAAGTCATCCATGTCGGCCAGGTAGAGTGTGGTCTTGACCACCTGCGCCAACGACGCTCCCGCCTCGTCAAGCAGCGTCCGCAGGTTGTCCAGCGTGACCCGCACCTGCTCCTCGACCGGCCCGGTGCAGGGCTGGCCGCTCTCCGGGTAGATCGCGGTCATGCCGGAGACAAACAGAAACCCACCCGCCCGCACCGCCTGTGAATACGACCCCCGAGGGCGCGGCAGCTTGTCGGATGTCAACGCCTGGGGTCGCTCCATCTTGCTCCTCCGTCATCCGGTCCGCGGATGCGGGTCCCTTTTCGCCGGAGCCGGCACCGCCGCCTGCCGGTGTGTAGCGGGGGCGGGGCGACCTCGCGACAGGGAATCCAGCTTGCGTGCGAGAAGGGTTAAGTACAACAAGTGCGTGCCGCGGCGGGGTCTGCGTCGCTCGGCGCGAAAGGGGCGATTGAGAGTGGAACGTCGTATGCTGGGCCCGACCGGAATGGAGGTGGCGGCGTTAGGTTTCGGCGCCATCAAGCTGCACAAGATCAGCCCAGAGGAGGCGACGCGCGCGCTCAACCGCGCGCTCGACCTCGGCATCAACTTCATTGACTCCGCGCGCGGCTACCGCGACAGCGAGCGCAAGATCGGCGTCGCCCTCAAGCGCCGCCGAGACGAATTCATCCTCGCCACCAAGAGCCACGCCGGCACCGCCGCCCAGCTCCGGACGGACCTGGAGACCAGCCTGCGCGAGCTGCAAACCGACTATGTGGACCTCTACCAGTTGCACAGCGTGGATCACGACGCCAAGTGGCAGCAGGTGATGGCGCCCGGCGGCGCTTTCGAGGCGGCGCGTCAAGCGCAGCAGCAGGGTCTGGTACGCCACGTCGGCATCACCATGCATCGCGCCGTGCACGAGATGGAGCAAGCCATCATCTGCGGCGAGTTCGAGACCATCATGCTCGCCTGCAATCCCCTCGACCCCGAGGGGGTCGCGGGGCGCATCATGCCGCTGGCGCGGGAGCGCGGCATGGGCGTCATCGCCATGAAGCCCCTCAGCGGCGGCATGCTCACCATGCCGGCGGAGCTGAAGCCGGCGGGCGAGCGCGACCCCATCGTCGCCGGCTGCCTGCGCTTCATCCTCTCCAATCCGGCGGTGAGCGTGGTCATCCCCGGCGTGGAGAGCGCGGCGCAGGTGGAGGAGAACGTCGCCACCATCGAGGAGTCGCCGCGCCTCAGCGACCAGGAGCGCCGCGATCTCATCACGACGCTGGGGCGCTTGGGCAAGTCCTACCGCTACGGCCAGACCTGCCTGCGCTGCGGCTACTGCCAGCCGTGCCCGCAGGGCATCGAGATCCCAGAGGTCTTCCGCGCCCTGCACGTGGCGCGCGAGTACCCGCAGAACCTGCGGCGCCTGGGGCGCGAGCTTTACGAATCCCTGGAGGTGCGGGCCTCGGTGTGCGCTGAATGCGGCGAGTGTCTGCCCAAGTGCCCGGCCGCCCTGCCCATCCCCGAGCGCCTGGCCGAAGCCGTCGCCGAGTTCGAGTAGGGGAGAGGACACGGACCGCACGACTCCTCTGGCGTGAGGCATGGACGTGAAGTCCAGCATCGCAGGACGGTCACCCTCTCCCTGCAAGGGAGAAAGGTCGCCGGATGCGCGGCGCAGACCAGGGAAACTCACTCACGTCTGGTGCCAAGAGGGGTGTCCTAATGCTCCGCCTGCCAACTCACGATGTTCACCTCGCCGACGACCACGTGCGGCTGCGCCCCTTTACGGATGCTGATTTCGATACGGTGGAGCGCTGGTTTGGGGACCCCGAGGTGACGTACTACTCCGAGGGGAAAGAGAATCCGAAGTACAGCCGAGCCGAGATCGAGGGCATCTACCGCGGCGTTGCGCAGCAAGGCAGCCTGCTCTTTGTCATCGAGACGGCCGATGAAACGGTTATCGGCGAAATGTGGCTTCAGCCTGCGAACATGGCGCGGTTGAAGAAGCAGCCGTCCGACCGCGCTTATCGCGTTGACATCTGTATCGGCGAGAAGGCATATTGGGGCCAGCGCTACGGTAGGCGAGCAGTGCGGCTGCTGCTGCGCCATGCCTTCGACGTGCTCGGCGCGGATCGCGTTGCCGCGGCATCGGTGTTCGAGTTCAATGATCGCAGTTTGCGTATGTTCGAGGCTTGCGGAATGCGCATCGTGCGGCGCGTGGCGGACCTCGTCGAGCGCGGCGGCCGGAAGTTCGCCGAGATAGACCTTGAAATCACGCGGGAGGAATGGCTCGCTCGTGGGAATCTGTCGCTAGCGCCGCGAGACAATGAAACCGGTTCCAACACAGACGGCTGAGCCCGGCCTCATCTCGTCCGCTCTCGCGGAGCTGCGCGGGCGGCCGTTGGCTTGCGCGGTGGCGATGTTCGCGCTGGGCATCGGGATGGGCGCCAAGTATGAGATCCCGCCCGCGTGGGCCTTGGGCGCGGTGGCGGCCGTCGCGCTGGCGATCGTCGCCGCGACCGTGCGCTGCAGCCGCGCCGCGGCTGCGCTGGTGCTGCTTCTCGCGGCGCTGGTGGGCGGGTTCGCCTACTCCGTGTCGCAGATCAAGCGCGCAGGCGACGTCTCCACCTTGACCGGAACCGCCGGCACCTTCGAGGGCATAGTCGTCGGCGACCCCCGCCCCTGGGGCGACCGCCAGGCGATAGCTGTGGACCTGCGAGATTGCGTTAATCCTGCGACGGGCGGGCATTCTCCGGCGCGCGGCAGGTTGTGGCTCACCTGCGTGTCACGGCAGCCTTTCGAGCGCGGCGACCGGGTGCGCTTCACCGCGGTCATCCATCCCCCGCGGGTGGCGACGAATCCGGGAGAGGTCACGCGCGCGCCGGCCCTGCAGGCGGCGGGCCTGTCGGCGCTCGCCTATGTGACGGACGAGCGGTTGCTGGAGCGACTGGGGGCGGCCGAGTTGGGCCCGCTCGAGCGCGCTGGCGTCGCGGTGCGCGAGCACGTGTCGCGGGTCATGCGCGAGAGCATGCCCGGGCCTTACCCCGAGGCGCTGGGGGCGCTGCTGGGGAGCATCGTCTTCGGCGCCAAGGCGCATCCCCTGCCGCCGGAGGTGATGGACGCCTTTCGCCGCGCCGGGGTCGTACACGTGCTGGTGGTGTCGGGGACGCAGATCTCCTTGCTTTTCACCATCGTCTACGCGCCGGGCGCCGTCGCTCTCTACTACCGGCGCCGTCGCTACGGCGCTCACGTTGGCGCCTGGGGCCGGCTCGCGCCCGCGCCCACGCACGCGAGCCTGGCGCTGGCGCTGACGTTGATCGCGCTCTACGCCCTCTTCACCGAGGGCGGGCGGCCGGTGGCGCGCGCGGCGGTGATGGGAGGGATGGTCGCCTTCGGCTTCATGCTGCGGCAGACGCCGGCGGTTGGCGACCACCATGCGCTGGAGTTCGACCGCTACACCATGCTCGCCGTAGCGGCGCTGGCGCTGCTGGTGGTGCGCCCGGCGGCGCTGTTCGACATCGGCCTGCAGTTGTCACTCGCGGCGGTGGCGGGGATCGTCGGTCTGGCGCCCACGATGATGCGCCTGCTGCGGCCGCTGCCGGGGTGGCTGGCGGCAATTGTGGGCGCAACGACGGCGGCCCAGTTGGCGGTGCTGCCGGTCACGGCGTGGCACTTCCGTTACATCTCGCCGGTGGGGTTCGTCGCCAACCTGTTCGTCATCCCCGCGGCTGCGCTTCTACTTGCGACCGGCATCGCCGTCGCCGTGCTCGGCTCCATCAGCATCCCGCTGGCGACGGCCGTCAATTACCTCAACGCCCCGCTGCTGCGGGTCGGGGTGGGCCTGGTCTATGCCGTGTCCAATCTGCCGGGAGCGACGATACGGGCGGAAGTCACGTCGGCGTGGCTGGTGGCGGCGTACTGCGCGGCGCTGGTCGGAGCGGCGGCGCTCGCGCATCGTTGGCTGGGCCGCCGCCATCCCGACCAGGAGCCGATGCCGCAGTAGAGGCCTCCCCTGACCGGCTCGCGTATGCGCGGCGGAGCGGGCGGGGACCGTTCGACCTTACTGAGGGTAGACTCCGCCCCGCTCTTTCCCGGTCTTCGATAAGTGCGGGAACCCTCTTCGCCGCGCCCGCGTCATAATGGGTGACGGTGATAGCGCGGCAGAGACGGGACAATGCCCGGACCGCGACGGAGCGCCTATGCCCCTGCTCCAGCACCACCTGCGACAGGTAGGTACGGCTACCGCGGCGAATCACCCCCACCAGGCGCCGCCTGCGTCCGCGCTGTGTGAAGCGGGTGCGCGGTCAACCCCGCGCCTGTACTTGACGGACTCGGCGGCGTCGGTGGGCGTGGAAAGAGCGACCCCGATAACTCGGCCGCGGGGAGTGGCGGCGTCCGTCGGTGAACCGCCGGATCAGGCGCTGGTGACGCGCGTGCTGGGCGGCGATCTCGATGCGTTCGGGGTCATCCTGGCGCGTCATCAGGATCGGATCTACAGCATCGCCGCTAACTTCGCCGCCAACCGCGACGACGCCAGCGACCTGGCGCAGGAGGTGTTCGTCAAGGCCTACCGATCGCTGGCGGGCTTTCGCGGTCAATCGGCGTTCTCGACCTGGCTCTACCGTATCGCCGTCAACACGTGTGTGGACTACACCCGGCGGCAGGCGCGCTCGGGGTGGTTGCAGTTGCAGGATGACGCCGTGTCTGCGCCCACGGAGCCAGGGCTCGACCCGCAGCACGAGTTGGAGCGCAAGGAATTGCGCTCGGACCTGGTGCGGGCGATCGCCGGCCTGTCGTGGAAGCTGCGAATCGCGCTCATCCTGCATGACGTCGAGGGACTTACGCACGAAGAGATAGCGGCCGTCGTCGGCTGTTCGATTGGAACCACCAAGTCGCGGCTGTTCCGGGCGCGCGAAGAAGTGCGTCGGCGGCTGCGCGGGCAGAAGGAGGGAGACGGTACGTGAACTGTGAACGCGCCAGGAGGTTGGCGCACGACATGGGCGGGGAAGCAGGCGCGCCTGCCGCCGGCCGTGAGCCGGGAATCGCGGCGGAGCTGGAGCAGCACCTGTGGTCGTGCCCGCCCTGTCGGGCTTACTTGGAGCAGCTGCGCGTCCTGCGAACGCATCTGCACGCGCTGGGCAATCGGCAAGCGCCGGATGGTCTGGCACCGCGGACGATGAGCGCGCTGCGCCTGCAGCAGCGGCGCAGACGGCCCCGGCGCCCCGCGCGCCGCTACTGGCGGCGGGCATTGGCCGCGGCGGCCGCCGCGGCGGCCGTGGTGGCGACGGGAGCCTACCTCGCGACTCACCGCGCCGAGATCCCGGCGGGGGGCGCCCCGTTGCAGGGTAGCGTCGCGCCGCTGGTGATGGAGTACGCCGACTTCCGTGCGGCCCAGCCTTTCGGCGACCGCGACGGTATGGCCCTGATCCGGGCGCGCGTGGAACAGCAGCAGCGGGAGGGCCGTAGGTGAGGCGGATGGCGCAGGCGCTGGTGGCGGTGGCGGCGCTGGCGGTGAGCGCGATCACGGCGCAGGCGGCGCCCACTGGGGATGAGCTGCTGGCGCGCAGCGAGCAGGGCGAACGCAGCCACGACTACCGCGGTGTGCGCGCCATTCGTATGTTCTTCCCCGGGCAGGTCGTGGATGCCGTCACCCGAGTGATCCACCGCAAGCCGGCGACGACGCGCACCGAGTACATCTCGCCTCCCGCCATGGCCGGCACCATCATCCTGCAGATCGGCGCCGAGCGCTGGCGTCACTCACCCCGCAACGCCGGTTGGCAGCCGGTGCCCGCGCTCGAGACCGGAAGCACGGAGCGGCTGCGGCGGAACTACGAGCTGCGGGTCACCGGCGGCTCGGTGGTGGCCGGCCGCCGGTGCCTGGTGGTGCTGATTACCCCCAGGCACGAGGGTAACCCGAGCAAGCGCATGTGGGTGGACCAGGCGACGGGACTGGTGCTCCGCAGTGAGCTGTTCAACTGGAAGCAGGACGGCATCAGCACCTCCGCCTTCCGCGAGATTGAGGTTGACCCTGATCTCTCGGCCGAGGCGGAGCGGCTGCGGCCGCCGGTTGCCGCGCCTGGTTTCGCCGCGGCCGGCCCTCCGGGCTTCAAGCCGAGCTATCCGCATCACGTGCCACCCGGCTATGTCCTGGAGGGCACAACTACCATTGATCTGGGCCGCTACCGCGGCGCCCACATCCGCTACGGCGACGGCCTCAACTCGATCTCGCTGTTCCAGGCCCCGGCCAGCGCTTTCGGCACCAGTGGGCCGTTCGCGAGCGAGGGATGGCACTTCACCGAGGTCGTCACCTGGAGACGGGGGGAGATGAGCTACGCCGTAGTGGGCGACATTGACCCCGCGGAGCTGCGCAAGATCGCCGACTCCATGGGCGCTGCCGCTCCCCCTCGCGGCCGCTGATCCTCGCCATCTGCCCCCAGGCTGCCTTGCGATCAGAACAGCCGCGTTGTGAGCCACCTAGGCATCAAGGCATTAGCGGGATCGGGAGTTCGGTACGCCAGGCATCCCACCTAGCAACGTCAACCGCCGGTCGTCAGCGTTGCAGGGACACGGACCTCACGCGGCAAAGACCTCACGCTGGCACCTGTGCCATTCTCTCGGAGGACCTGCGCAGCGTTTGCCGGCTGGGCCCACCGAGGGGCCGCATGCTGCAGGTGCTCGCGACCGCCGGCCTGGAGGAGCGACCTCAATGAGCCCACGCGAGCGATTCAGCCGAATGATGGCCTACGGACCGGTTGAGCAACTGCCGGTGCTTGCGCTGGAACCCTTTGAGGAGAAAACAATCGAGCGATGGCGCAGCGAAGGACTGCCGCCGAACCGTGCCCCCGAGCGTTTTCTGGCCATGTCGAGGCTGGTTCGTGTTCCTGTATTGTTTGACCCTATGCCGGCATTTGAGGAGCAGGTGGTCTCCGAAAGCGACGAGTACGAGCGTGCGACCTCTGTGATGGGGGCCACGGTTCGTCGGCGCAAGGACAACCCGTTGATGTTCTACGGTCATATCGACCATCCCGTGAAGTCGCGCATGGACTGGGAGCACTACAGGCAACGGTTCAAAGCCGGCTCTCCCCAACGGTTGCCGGACGACTGGGCGGACGCGGTGGCGCCTCGCCTCGACGCGTGCAGTGATCCGGTTGGCCTGTGCCTCTACCCGTTCTTCTTTCGACTGGGCTTCTACGCGATGGGCATGGAGCGCTTCCTCTCCGCCTTCTACGAGGCGCCCGACCTCATCCACGACATGTTCTCCTATTGGAGCGAGTTCGTCCTGGAAACCGTGCGGCCGATCTTGGGAACCGTGAAACTGGACTACGCTGTAATCGCCGAAGACCTCGCCGGCAAAAACGGCCCCTTGATCTCACCGAATTGCTACCGGGAGTTCTGGTCTCCGTACCAGACTCCCGTCATTGAGATGCTGCGCGATCACGGTGTGCCTTTGATCTGCCAGTGGACGTCTGGGCGGGTTGACCTCTTGCTGCCGGAGATGATGGATCAGGGGTTCAACTGCACTTGGCCGATGGAGGTCATGGCCGGGATGGATGCCGTGGGTCTGCGCCAGCGCTTCGGACGGAAGCTGCGGATGGCCGGCAACATCGCCAAGGAGGCGGTCATCGCCGGGCCGCGCGCCATTGATCGTGAGGTCGAGCGTCTGATGCCGCTGGTGCGCGAGGGCGGCTTTATTCCCGCACTGGACGACGTCGCATCGCCCGACATGCCGTTCTCGCACTACCGCTACCTGATCGACAAGCTGCACGCCGTCCGCCTTGACGGGTGACAAAGTCGAGCCATGCGGATAACGACCGCGCAGCAATTGGCCCGCGCCCGTGACGAATGCCAGGGCTTGTGCGCATCACGGGACGATTCGCTGCGGCTGTGGGCATGTTGACCTCCGGTTCCAGGGCCTTGCCCCTTGGTCGTCCGGTTGCGGCTACAGCGTCACCCGGTCCTTCATGTCGGCGAACCGCTTGGGCCCGATGCCCGGCAGTTGATCGAGCTCCTCGGCGCCGGCGTGGTTGAGGTTGACCTTCCCCACCGCCGCCGGCGCCGCCCCCGCGCGCGGCCGGCGCGGCCTGGCGTCGCCCTTGCTCGGGCCGGCTGCAGGCTGCGGGGCGCGGCTGTTGGTGGCGTCGGCGCCGGCGGCCGATTCCGCGGCGGCCGGCACGTACAACTGCTGGCCGTCCACGACCTCCGCCGCCAGGTTGACCGCCGTCAGATCGGCGCGCGGGGTGGCGCCCCCGGCGAGCTTGATGATGTCATCCGCCCGCGCCCCGGCCGCGATCTTGAAAAGCCCGGGCCGGTTGACCTCGCCCACCACATGCACCGTGATCATCTCACCCGCGCGCGCGGCGGGCGCGTCAGTGAAGAACGGCTCGGCGGGTGCGTTGGCGTGTGAACCAACCCACCACATGGCCCCGCCGGCGGCCACCAGCGCCACCAGCAGGACCGCCAGCGCCACCTGCTCGCCGCGTGAGAAGAAGAACATGTCCGTCACTTCGCGCCGCGCCCAAGGCGGGGGTGCGATCAGCGGTCAGCCGCGAACTGCGCCCCGCCGTGCTCCACGAACGCTCGGCACGCGTAGTCCTGCCACTCGGGCTTCACGCCGATAGCCTCGTTTGAGCCGTAGTAGCCGGCGATGAACCCGGCGTAGCCGCGGTCCTGCCCGAAGCGCCCCAGTTGCTCCACCAGTTGCCGGGCGAAGGATTCGATCAGGCCGCGATTCCCCGTCGGCAGCACCCGCTGGATGTCCACCGGGCACCAGAGGTTGACTCGCCCCCCGAAGTGCGTCGCCAGCCGCTCGACGCCGAACAACCCCGGCTGATCAAGCTGCACAACGGCGATGCCGCACTCGATGAGATCGGGGATGATGTCCCAGATGTAGCCGCAGGAGTGCATCCACACGTGCAGGCCGCGCTGCCGCGCCGCCGCGCACAGGCGCGCGAAATCGGGCTTGAATATCTCGCGCCACATCGCCGGGCTTACCAGCAGCCGATCCTGGGTCCCCCAGTCCTCCGCGAACATGACGCCGTCGGCGCCGACGCGCGCCCAGCGGTCCATGCACGCGACCAGCAGTTCCACGACGCGGTTTGCCAGCGTGCGCACCTGCTCCGGGTGCAGCAGCAGGTCGGCGAGGAAGATGTCCATGCGCCGCAGGTAGCGCATAATGGCGAAAGGGAAGCCCGGCAGCCCGCCGAGGTGATAGCGCTGCGGGTGCTCAGCGAACACCTGCCGCGCCTGCTCGTAGCGCCCGGGCTTGTCATAGGCGGGCATGACGTAGCTGTCGAGATCGCTCCAGTCACCAAGCGCCCCCTCGACTACCTCGCCCTTGGAGTGAGCGTCCAGGCTCGCCCACACGTTGCCCCATTCATCCTCCCAGCGCCCGCCGCGTTCGAGATTCCAGGTGCGACGCGGCTGCCAGTCGGGGTCGGCGGCAGCTCTGGCGCGGATCAGATGGTCCGGGTAGGGCGCGGGCAGGCTCATCGGCAGACGCGGCGCGCCGTCAAAGGCCAGGGATCGCAGCACTACGTCTCGGCTCTCCAATTCGTCACCTCCTCCGCGGCGGTCGCGCGCGGGCTTATTCGGCGGCTATGACAGCAGTTCCTCCGCGCGGATGCGGAACTCCATCGGCGGGCACGCGTAAATCGCCCGCAGCCGGCCCTCGATTACGAGCCGATTGCGCAGGCGCTTTACGCTCGGCGATTCCAACGCGCAGTCGCCCACCAGCACCACTCGCCCCGGCAGGTCCTCCGGCGGCTCCGCCCCCCGACCGATCACCAGCGTCAGCGGCTGCTGCGGGCTCAACTTGTCCTTCCGCACCAGCGCCTCCAGCCCCCGGCGCGTGTAGTACTGGCACGCCCGGCAGTAGTCCCCGGCGCACACCGTCAGGCCCGGGAACTTCTCGGGCGAGAGCTCCAGGTCG
>Ga0307378_10008878_pt1 | contig 13267 bp, 24 predicted proteins | sample UN1MG_FD_202238 | JGI IMG/M metagenome (GOLD analysis project Ga0307378, IMG submission 202238) | Soil microbial communities from Risofladan, Vaasa, Finland - UN-1 | ecosystem: Environmental > Terrestrial > Soil > Coastal area > Acid sulfate soil | place: Finland: Risofladan, Vaasa | collected... | reverse complement strand
CTGATTATGAAGGATATGACGATGTTGAAGATGCCGGTTACGCTCTTGGTCAGCGCCTCGGGCTGAGGCCGTTTGTAAAATTCAAGCATATCCCCGGTATTATGAAAAAGGCAAAAGTAAGCGACCGTGGATTAAGTGTGGAATACAGCCCTGCAAAAATTTATCTTTCAGGCCGTGATTATATAAGTGTTTATGAGGGAGATAGCGAAGAAGGCGAATGGTTAGGACCGCTTTCTCCTGAAATGTGGGATGCTTTTCTTGCGGCCATGGAACGTGGTTTGGCTTTTTCAACTCATTATGGGGAATAAGGAGTAATAACCATGACTACGAGACAGGATATTTTGAAGGAATTCAGGATATCTCCACGTGGCACTATTCAAAATCCCGGTAAATTCGAGGGAGAGATGCTGTACGCTCCTTATTTCTATGACGTAATCATGGAAGGCTGCGGCGGTGATGAATTTTACCTGCCGCAGGAAGAAAGGGTATACACTGTAATTGTTCCTACCGCTGAAGACAAGGCTGAATTCCACCAGCTCGAAGACGTTATCGGGGTCATATGCTTCGAGACCGATCAGGGATTTTTTAACGTGGAGACATACACTGTCGGCCAGGAAAAAACCTTTAATCTTGCCGTCGAAGAGCTCGCCGAGCTCTCTGAAGCAGAAGTTGAAGAGGAATAAACATGCCTAAGCTGTCAGCAGAGGTTAAAAAAGCCTGGGCGGCATGGTCTGAAAAGGCAGCCAATTCGTGGAGTGCTGATCTTGAGGACACGGAAAGTTTACGGGAATTCAGGCAGTCTCCTGATACTCTGGCATTTGTTATGAAAGCGTTCAAGGATTTGGGAGCGATGCAGGGATATGCGGGAGCAATGGTTTTTGAACTTGGATCGGTAAGCAAGCCTGAAGACAGATATTTTTTGAGAATTGAACAAGCTATTGACACAATGAAGGATACACTGAACCGTGCCACGGAAGCTCTTGGTATGGCTGATTTTTTTAGGGGTAAAAAATGAAAGCAAAATTCAAAAAGGGCGATTTGGTTATAGCCTACGGTCCTCACTATAAGGACAAAACCACCCTTTATCAGATAATAGGATTAATCAAGGACATTGATGAAGATACGGGCAGGCAATTTTGGCTTTACAAATTAAAGCCGATGATTGATAGACCGGCTGGAATATTTGTTGAACCCAACGGAGCAATTGTGGTTTATGACCAGGAGATAAAGAAAGTCTCCATGAAGGAAGTCAGAAAGATGTTCGTACGTGCGCTGCGGAGCAATACGTTCATAGACAAGTCGCTCATGCAAAAATTTTTGAAATAAAGGAGATATAGACATGAAAAGCAGTCTTGAAGCGGCCATTATCGAGCAGCTCGGCTACAGCGAAGACCGGACGCCCGAAGAAGAAGAGGAGCTGGCGGGTGTTTTGAGTGATATAGCCCGAGGCGGTGCGGACGCAGGATGGCATGGTTTTACGTATTATTACGATACTATAAAATTCCACGATGAAAATGAAGATGATATATGGGATTCGCTTAGCGATGATGCGGATGAAATGGGTGCAAAAAACGTCATGGAATTCATAGCCAGCTTCAACGGTGCAAAAAATGTTCACGATATGGGTCAGCTCAAGAACCTTTTGGCATGGTATGCCCTTGAGTCTTACGCTAACGAAAATTCATAACCCTATTTTACCTTAAGGAGAAAAGTGATGGCTAAGAAAGCTGAAGTAAAGAAGGAAGACCCCAAAAAAGAAGACGCAGCAAAAACCCCGGATGTTCCGGAAGAAGCAAAAAAAGAAGAACCGAAAGCCAGCGCAAAAACAGCGAAGATACTGACTGGCGGCAGGCGCATCATTTCAGTGCCGGTTGACAGCAAGGAATTTATCAGGGCAAAAAACGAAGGCCGGGTTATCGGGGACAATTTCCATTTCCTCGGCAGAAAGAAGTAAGTCATGGCGTTGGACTTCGACCCGAAAGCAGTCAGGGCTTTTGCCCTTCTTCTCGAAGCGGCAGAGCACATAGACGAGACCCAGAAGCTCTCAGGGCTGGTCAAGATGTTTCCGGCCCTGAACATGGCCAGGGGCATCTTACTATCGGTAGCCGACGAATTTGCCGAAATGAATGGATATAGTGTCTATGAATTGAAAAAAGCGCTGGGATTGAAATAAGGGGTTATTGATGAAACCTAGATTGTGGTATGTTGACCGGCTGGTTGAAGTTGCAGAGCTGATAGAAGCTGCAAAACAGAGTCTTGACGAAACAATCCATGAGGCTTACGAAGAAGACCCCGATGAATTAAAACGATCAAGTATGAGCCTTGACCGTTTACTTGACCTTCGTGAATTGACTGCAACAAATTCTTATGAGCTACGTCGTATTATAGATAGAACTACAACCGACTTTTTAGTAGTGATGTATGCCCTTACCAATCAAAATAACTGGCCAAAAATACCCCACGAGTGGTACGAAAAAACATTTGACGATATAGAATGAATAGGAGCTGTAATGCCATACTCAAAAGAGCCGGTAAGGGAGTGGAACACCATAGAGGCCAACAAGGCCATCCTTGAAAGCTACGCTGAGGGTAATGACCTTGACGTAGAACAGGCCAAGAAGGAGTTGGAAAACGACTCTTGGGTATGGGAAGAAGAGTATAGAGACATGACTGATCATCTGACTGAAATAATGAATAAAGTCCAGTTGAATGTTCTGGGTGAAGCTCTTGGCGGATATGGCAAATGGATAGCCGAAGCCAGCAACATGGGCTGGAGACACACAAGTGGCACAGCTCATGTTGAAGCAGATACCGGGAAGGAATTACTCAGCAAAATACTTCCTCAAACTGATAATGCCTTCAGGATATACGACGATGGTGATTCCATCAGGATTATCAATTATCATCACGATGCTCCGACTGGAGAGAGTTACAGCATATCTCCGATAATGCAGTCGGAATTTGAATACAACTATAATTTCGACGAGCTGGCGAAGGACACATGGGCAATAGTCAATGAAATACACGATAAATTAAAGGCTTCCGGCAAGCTTGGTCTTTTCGAAAGGCAGTACGAAGAATATGCCGAAAGACTGAAAAAATTTGATCCTCTCTCCGAGCGGCATTACCAGCCCGATTACAGATACGAATATTCCGGCCCAATTGACTGGATTATCGGCATGGGACCGGATTACGTCGATGGCTTTGCGAGGCACCTGGCAGGTAAGGGCTGGACGGAAAAAGAGGGGTTTGATGATTTTGCCGGTGACTTCCGGTTTGAATTGGAAAAATAGGGAGCTGAAAATGGATCTGAAAAAACTTGAGATTATGGCTGAGGAAGCGGCAGGAAACTTTCTGGAGTTTAAAAATTACCTTCGCTACACTCCATTCATTGAGAAGGATGAAGAGGAAGACTGGACTGTCCACTATACGCCGGACGATACCCTTATGAACCAGAGCAACTCTGCCATCATAGAGGCTGAGCTGAAGCCCTTTGAAAAATCGGGCGATGTTGAGTTTGGTTCTGACAGTCATTTTGTTGTCGGCAAGATAAACAACGTCTGGGTGCGGGTTTACAGGAAAAACAAAATAACCAAAGCTTTCAAGGTACTGGCCGAAATGTTGGCCAGACTTGCAAACTACCCGCTCCTCGATGAAGGCGACTATTCAGATCGTGAGACTGAAGCCACTGTGAAAAACGTTGAAGAAGTGATAAGCTCTCTGGCCAACAGTGATAATGTCCAGGTGATCAAAAGTATAGAAGACGCCGCTGGATATGTTTCTGGATGGTTATGGGACAATGGTTTTGAAAACGAGCTGGAAAATAGGGACGACACTGGCGGATATCCATCCGACGAAGCTGTCTCGACCGCCCTCGAAGCCCTGGGCTACATCAGGGTAAGGCGGGAATATACACGTGGCGATATTGTAGGAGTGTCCAGATACGGCCATATTGAAGAGGCGCAGATAGTAGCGGAAGATGATGATCAGTATGACGTAGTCTTTTCTGATGGCTCAGGAGACGTTGTATCATGGCAGGATATAACAATGTCCCCCAGCCTTTCTGCTGTGCCCGGCCAGTTGTCATTCAGGAATTTTTCCGTGAGTAATCCCATACAATTAAGCAAGGCATCAGGGCATGGACCGGCGATGGTTGACAAATATATAGACAAAATATTGACGATATTAAGCCCGACGCTGGATTCCAGGGGGTATCATAAACTTGTTTCACGCACACTGGAGCAGTTGGCGAAAAGATTAAGGGTAACCACCGATGACGACTATCTGCTCAGGGCGCTTCAGGATTGTATCCTGGACGGCATGGTGGCGGAAAAGAACGGAACATTCACAAGGATAGCTTAGGGAGCTGAATGTGAAATCTCACTTGCCAGTTTTGAAGGTTTCTCGATTTGCTCCACATTTTTTTGCCGTGAAGCTGGACGAGACCGAATATTGGATTCCCAGAATAGTCAAAAAGGCAGGAAGGGTACTTGGGTTATATATTTTTAATGAACGAGAAGAAACATATGTCGCTTCGCTTACGCCATCGCTCTGGCTTGAATATATAGGGTTTGAAGCTGAAAAACAAATTTCTGAGAATGTGTACGATCAGATGATTGACGCAAGCGGCGAAGATGCCAGCAATTATTTTGGTGTAAGAATGATAGAAAATTTGCCGTTGAAAGCGTCCGGCTTCTTCGGCCCGTGCAGGATAGACCTCAAAAAGGAATTTCCTGCTTTACACAAGCAGTGGGAAGATATTGAAGAAGCACGTGAATATCTTCAGGCAAACTGGAGTTTATAGGGAGCTGACATGAAACCTCATTTTTTTGCCGTAAAGCTGGACGAGACTGAATATTGGAATAAGTCTCTTCTGAGAAAAACCGGGAGAATCCTTGGAATATATATATATAATGAAAAGGAAGAAACCTACCTGGCCGAAATGAGAGGGTCTTTCTGGCTTGTTTTTATCCATAACGAGACGGAATGGGAAATATCAGATCAAACCTATGACGAAATGTACGAAGGGACAGCACAGGCAGATTTTGAAAAATATGTTCATTCAAGAGAAATAGAGGCACTCCCGCTGAAAAGACCAGGCTTCTTCGGCCCGTGCAGGATAGACCTCAAAAAGGAATTCCCTGCTTTACACAGGCAATGGGAAGATATTGAAGAAGCACGTGAATATCTTCAGGCAAATTGGATTCTATAGGAGGAATTGATATGAAAATCAAGATAGCTACCATAGAGGCCTTCCATGAAGTTCTGAAATGGGCCTGCGAAGACAAAAAAGACGGATATGGCATATTGGCGGAACATACATTGAATGGCTTTGTCGAAGAGCCCTACAGGGTTGAAATTTTAGTTAATTATTTTGAAAAGCCCCCAGGCACCACACCTTTATCTTCAAAAAATCTATTTGAATTTGGATATTCTGGTGATTTGGAATATTTATAGGAGATAAAACATGTTCTGGATGACACGGTTCAGGAAGAATGTTGTGAGGCCATATATGGCGAAAAAGGCTAAGGCAAAGGCGAAGGCTCCTGTCGTTGCTCCATTGAGTGTGGCGACGCCTTTAATCGCTGCACCAGCTCCTGCCCCGGATGCACAGGCCAGCGCTAAGCAGGCATGGTTGAATATACCGTTACCATTTGGTAGTCCATCAAATGAGGGCGACCTGTTCTTCATGCAACATGGATATACGGAAGCATCTGGAGCTAAAGGCATAGTATAGGAGATTTTAACATGCCATACCCCAACGAACATGCCTTCAGGCTGGTTGAACCGGACAACTTCATACGTTTCCGGAGAGAAAACAATAAGCTGGGCTCCGGCATCGACGTAATATGGGGCGTTCCGAAGCAGGGAGCGGTTGAAATACAGGCAATTCGGTTCAAAGTGGATGAACATACATATAAAGATGCAAAAAAGTGGATAAAGGCTCATGGTTATGAGCCGATTTTATCAGAAAAGGCGGGAGCAATGAGCAATCCTGTAGCGCAACATATAAAAATCGAGGTGGCCGCTACTGCCGTATTGTCACAGGAGACACTGGATTCATACGAAGATATCTATGAAAACAACCTAGATTATTTTGGAGAGGTCTATTCAACTGTCTTCAGGGAAGCTCTGGCAGAGGGTGTTTCCGAAGCCGAAGCCGAAGAGATGGCCATGAGTGCCGAGGGACAGGCTGGCGATGAATTGTACAGCGCATTCCAGAGTGCCCTTGAAAGCACCATAGAGAGCGTTATACAGAACGTTTTCGACGGGGCGGTAACTTATGAGCCTCACGGAAGAGTTGAGCTCTACGGCACTCCTGAGCAGTTTGAGAAGGCCGCAGCGGCCCTGTATGAAGTAATGGCCGGCACTACGGGTATCTACTATGACGACGGGTGGCGTGGATTCATGGAAACAGAAGGCATTGAAAGCCCCAGGGAGATGGTTGGTGAAATGATAGGGTGGGTACGAAACTATGCGGCAGTCTATGGCGGACGCAGCCCGGATGCCCTGTTCGATTATCACCTAGAGCAGAATGTACGGTAAAAATGAAAAAACTACTGGATTTTTTCAAAAACAAAAGTAGGATTATTGCCGATAAGATAATTATGAAAGGCTTTGAGATAGCTTACAGGTGGAAAATGAGACGATAGCAGCCGAGCGCCCATAAAACGGCGTTGTCTTCCTTCAGCGCACCCGTGGATGCCAGCCACGGGTGCATCTTTTTAACGATCGTAAAAAATATATATTGACATCCTTCTTAAAATATGTATATTGGTTGACGGCTCTGGCAGAGCACTGAAAGGAAGACAAAATGGACGGCGAATATTACCTCTTTCAAACCGGCTCAATCAATCATCTTGAATTCGAGGGTTTCATGTCCGGTGACGGCGAGGCATTCTGCTGGGCAGTTGACAGAGATACCTATGCCAGGCTTGAAGGCGAAGAGCCAAGTCTTGGTCCCGATGGAGCTCCATTTACGGATATGTTTTTCGAGGATCATTTTTCTTTCTATGGAAGCGACTTTGGCTTTTCAAAAAACGGCATAAGCGCCAGGGTAAAGATTGAAGTGGACAGGACTCCTGACGGTATTGTGCACTCAAAGAGGACTTATCTTGATAACAGCAAAACCAAATACTGCATCGCCTGCGGGTATACATCAAAGCCCGGTTCTGTGGTATGTTCATCCTGCGGCGTGAAATTTGGGAGCTGATATGGTTGAAGAAGAGCAGGAATTAGAGTTATTGGCTTTTTTGTACGAAGAAGGATTAATAAGCGATTTTTTAAAATGGCAAAAAGATTTTAAGAAACTCCCGAGAAACCAGCAAACTGCTACTTTTACCCATGCTCTCAACAGACTGAATTGGTGGAGATGCAACGACAAGTTAAAAAAGTGACCTGCGCACTGATAAATAAAGCAGGTGGTGGAGGCGGCGGGATGCCAAATCCCGCTCCCTCTGTCCATGTGGGCGTGAATGGTATCGATTGGTGTGCTAAAGGAACAGGTGCATGTCGGGGTTGGTCGGTTGGCCCCGTTATCAAACCGACTAAACAAGAACTGCCAACTTCACACCGCTCAGAGCTGCGGCTTAACCGCAGTCCACGAAACCGTAGAGGTCACGGTAACGGGAGTAGTGATGCAACAGTGGCTGACAGCAGGAAAGCACTGCTGACAAATCGGGAAAGACCGATTGGCTTCGGGTCGACAGAACCCGTCCAGGTCTGCTGGTGAACCGAAGATAAATCACCAGATACACATGTAGTGCCTGCCCTGGAACATATCCAAGACGGGGGTTCGATTCCCCCCACGTCCACCATATTTGAAGAAAGGCGTACTAAATAATGGGTATTCTCAACGGCAATCAGTGGGACATACTTCATGGTGACTGTTTTGAAATAATGAAGTCTCTGCCCGATTCCAGTATTGATGCTATTATTACCGATCCGCCATACCATCTCACTTCCATCATCAAGCGGTTCTCAAAAACGAATCTGAGCGGCAAAGGTACAAATGAGAAAAGAGCCAAGGCCGGGGCTGACAGTTACGCTCGTTTTTCCCGTGGTTTCATGGGGCAAAAATGGGATGGAGGCGATATCGCTTTCAGGCCCGATGTCTGGGCTGAATGCCTGCGGCTTTTCAAACCGGGAGGCCACCTGCTGGCATTCGGAGGCACACGCACGTATCACCGCATGGTCTGCGCCATCGAAGATGCTGGCTTTGAAATCCGGGACTGCATAGCATGGGTATATGGCCAGGGCTTCCCCAAATCAAAAAAGGTCGCTTTGCTTATTGATAAAAAGTTGGGCTGCCCGAATCGAGGCAGGGCAATCCCCACCGCTTCCAGTTATCAGGCGACCGACAGGGAACAGAAGAATAAACTCACAAGCAACCCGGAAGCCTCCGGCCATTATGACGCCCGCACCACGGAAGGCCAACAGTGGGAAGGCTGGGGCACCGGACTCAAGCCAGCAATGGAACCGATCGTTGTTGCACAAAAGCCGCGTGAAGGAACCATTGCAGACAATGTGATGAAGCACGGTACTGGCGGGTTCAATATCGACGGCTGCCGAATCGGCACGGAAGATGTCAAGATAAACACATGGGATGATGGAGCCAAACCGTTCGGAGAGGGGGCAGGGCATAAGTATTCAGGCCGCACCCAGCAGGGCCGCTGGCCCGCCAACCTCTGCCATGATGGGAGTGATGAAGTCACAGACCTGTTCCCTGAAACCGGGAAATCTTCTGGCGGTAAATCGGGACATACGGGCGCATATCGTGGCGGCTATAAGGAAGAATACTACGGGGATGAGTTGCCCGGATTCGGTGATTCCGGTTCCGCCGCCCGCTTCTTCTATTGCCCCAAAGCGAGCCAACAAGACAGGAATGAAGGTCTTGACATAAAAAATATCCACCCCACAGTCAAGCCCACCAACCTCATGCGCTGGCTCTGTCGCCTGATTACACCCCCCAACGGCATCATTCTCGACCCTTTTACCGGCTCCGGTAGCACTGGAAAGGCCGCTTTGAAGGAAGGATTCCGCTTCATCGGTATCGAACTCGGTGAAGAATACTGTGAGATTGCACGTAAACGGCTACAGCATATAAAAGGTCAGTCGTAGTGCTGCTTGGACGGGGGTTCGATTCCCCCCACGTCCACCAGTCTAAGGAGAGTGATCTGTGCAAAAGATAAAATCAATCTTTGTGCGGGATGTCCAGAACATGCGGCTGGTGACCAGAACGGTAACTCCCGGCTGTGAGTGGGTATTTGAAGGTAAGGGCAATCCAACTGTAAAACATGACGGCACGGCCGTAATGTTTTGGCATGGCAGATGGTGGAAGAGGTACACATTGAAATTCGGGAAGAATGCACCGGCTGAATTTGTCCGTGCCCAGCCCGAACCGGAAGACAACGGCACATTGCCGGGCTGGCTGCCGTTTACGGTTGCGCTTCAGCGCAATGATGATAAATGGTTGTGGGAAGCGATAAAGAATACAAACGCACCGATCGAGGGTATGACCTATGAAGCAATAGGTCCGCACTTCAGAGATAATCCCCACGAGCAGACGGAAGACAGGTTTGTCGAGCACGGCAACCATAGACTGCCGCAGTTGCCACAGCGCTCCTATGAATCCATACGTGACTTTCTGCGGGATAATGAGATTGAAGGGATTGTGTGGCACTGGAAAACAGACAACGGATTGAAGATGGCAAAAATAAAGCGCAGGGACTTTGGTTTAGCCTGGCCGGTGAAAAAGTGATTACAGTCAGGACAATTGCCGTCGCCATGATTGTTGTGAGTTTTGCTACTCTGGCTGTGTGTGACACGTATCAGAGGGATTATAAGTCTGCACTTACGGCCCTTTTGTTTGGGATAGCAAATGGCATTATTTTCTTCTGGAAATAAGGATATGAAGGACAAAAAGAAAAAACCGCTAAAGCTGGTAGACAAAATCTTAAAGAAGATATTGCTGCGTAACGACAGGGAAATCATAGAAAAGAAAAAAGGCTTTTACTTGTGCAGAACCTATGCCGGACATTGGCAAAGAGAAGCATGGGATTGGAGTTTTGAATTAAAATGCGAAAGTGATATCATTTTCAATGCTCGCTCCTATGACACTGCGACAGAATTGTCACGATATCAATTAATAGTTATGGGCAGGGAAGGTGGCCGACAAAACAACAAAGTGTTGATAGGCGTGAATTCCTGCAACCACTGCCCTCACTACCAACACAAGAATTCCGTGTGCTTTTTAAATGATGAAGAACGTAAGGGCTGTCCATTTGCTACATTGGGAATAAGGAGCTAAAAAATGGCAAAGTTTAAGGCTGGCGACAAGGTAAAGGTTGTGGCTGATGCGTGTAAACATGGTTTTCCAATATTCACAATCTTGACAATAAGAGGAGCTGGAGCTTTGGTTGAACGCCCGGATTCATCTTATATGGTTGAAGAGCACCCTACAATATATGTTACAGATGAAGATATTGAGTTTACTAATGAAATGACTAGATATACACGTCGATTTTTTCTCCATGAAATTGAAGCAATACTTAATTCAAAAAGCATTGAAGAATTAATACCCATATTCTTGTACAGGGGAGAGAACAACCTTGATGAGCTTCTGCATTGGAACGGCAATAAATTAATCACAACCCCGGAGATGACAGAGCCCTTCGTGGCTATCAGAAAGTCTGAAAGCTTTCTATCAAACAGAAAAATAGTATGACTGGTGAAAGAAACGGAGGTAAGCTATGTGTCTAAATAGAGAACCTGATAACGGAAGTATTCCTGTGCTTACGGCGTCCGGCCGCACACTGTCGGAAATGTGGGAAAATTCCATGCTTGAGTTATGGCAAAACGGGGCAAGCGTCAGGACGCAATACGACAGAAAGAACGATAAGGGTGAGTACATCGACCTGCCGTCAAGGGACTGCACAATGCTGATGGTCTGTACTAATCCATTTGCCGAACCAATGCTTCACCGGGCTTTTCCCGGAGGTATCGAGGACCTCGAAGAGTATCGCATGGAAGTTGTGGAGGGTGTCAAAAATCACTGGATACGGGATAAAAATGATCCGCTTGATGAACGCTGGGAGTACACCTACAATGACCGGCTTACAAAATTCAAGTATCTAGGCAGGGAAAGCAACCCCGCAAAACCCGGTACATCCGTAGCCGACGACGGACTCAACCTAAACCTAGACCAGCTCGAATGGCTTGTTTGCGCCCTCGCCGAAGACCCCATAACCCGCCGGGCAATCATTCATACATGGCGCATCGGCGAAGACAACGAATACAAGTCTCCGCCGTGTTTACAGGGTATATGGGCCCGGGCTGTGCCGGTAAACGACACACTGGTGCTGAACATGAATGTCCGCTTCCGGTCTCGGGACGCTTATGACGCAGCATTTATGAATTGTTTTGCGTTCATATTTCTTATGCAAAACATCGCAGACAGGCTGAGCCTGAAGACAGGCAAAAAAGTCGTGCTAGGCCGTTATACCGATTTTTCGGACTCATACCATATATATGGCCGCAGGATTGAAGACTTCCAAAACAGGTTTATGAAGCTCCACAGCGAACGCACGTTTGAAGAGCGCACGTGGAACCTTGCCGATGTCACACCAATCATGCACGAAGCCAACCCAAAGATACTCGAAAAAATAGCTAAAGTAGATGCTGAGCGCTGCCAATAAAGCTATAAAAAACCTAGAAACCAAAAGACTTAGAAAAGGAGTTTATCATGGAAAAAGTAATGTACGTTCACCGGGTTACTTTTACTGACAGTACCACCGGTTCGGCTGACAAGAAAATACACGTGTTGGCTGAAACTCTTTTATCGGCAATCGAGGAAGCAAACAAAGCGGCCACAATCAGGAATTGGGGAGATGAGCGGGGCCTTGAAATATCACACGTTGAGCGCCTGATGCCGATTTTCAATCGATGAACCACGTCGTCTGTCTCAGTGGCGGTAAGGACAGCACAGCAATGGCACTAAAGCTGGCCGAGCTGGAGCCGGGAGACTACCAGTATATCATCACCCCCACCGGCGATGAGCTGCCAACTATGAAAGACCACTGGCAGCGCCTCGAAGCCTTGCTCGGGAAGCCTCTGACCGTTGTTTCCCCAAAATACGGGCTTGCCGGACTTATGCGTGAGCACAGAGCTCTTCCCAACTTCAGGATGCGGTTCTGCACGAGGTCGCTGAAGATAATACCCTACCAGGCGTGGTTGATGAAAAGGCTGCCTGCGGTCTCCTATGTCGGTCTCAGGGCTGATGAAGAAGGCCGGGCCGGGATAGAGTGGGACGACCCCCGGATCACCAACAGATACCCGTTAAGGGAGTGGGGCTGGGGTATAGATGAGGTTCTGGGGTATCTTGAAGACAAACACATCAAAATACCGGCCAGGACTGACTGCGCCAGATGCTACGCCCAGACGCTACACGAGTGGTGGCTTCTCCGGAGAGACTATCCTTTAATATGGGAATCGGCCATTGCCGATGAAGACAGGACCGGCCACACTTTTAGATCTGAAAAAAGAGATACTTGGCCTGCTTCCTTAAGGGAGCTCGGGCAGGCATTTGATATCCGTGGCGAGCCCAAACAACGAAAGCGGGGCGGAGGATGCAGGATATGCAGTCTGTAGGAACATCAGAAATCCTAGGATTAAGTTTTTTCTCCGGAGCTATGGGGTTAGACTTAGGGCTTTTGCAGGCAGGTATCCCAATTGTGCTTGTATCTGAAATAGACAAAAATTGCAGGGAGACAATCAGTGTTAACCACCCGAATATTGCTCTGATAGGAGACATAAGGGATTATTCAGAAGATAAAATCAAGGAAGCGGCAGGCATTAATGGGCAAGAAATTGACTTAATTGCCGGAGGCCCGCCCTGCCAGGCTTTTAGCACAGCCGGGAGAAGGCAAGGGTTTGTTGACGAAAGAGGTAATGCTTTTCTTGTCTTTATTGATAGGGTTTTGGGGATAAAGCCTAAATATGCTGTAATGGAAAATGTCAGGGGACTTCTCTCTGCACCACTTGCCCCTGGCGGAGAAAAGGGTGGCGCATTGCGTTATATAATGAACAAACTCGAAAATGCTGGGTACGGTGTTTCATTTAATTTATACAATTCTGCAAATTTTGGTACACCGCAAAAGAGAGAAAGGGTTATTATTGTTTGTTCAAGAGATGGCAACAAGCCACCATATTTAGAACCAACACATTCCGAGACTGGGATGTACGGGTTACCTATATGGAGAACGTTCAG
>Ga0307378_10008877_pt1 | contig 13267 bp, 14 predicted proteins | sample UN1MG_FD_202238 | JGI IMG/M metagenome (GOLD analysis project Ga0307378, IMG submission 202238) | Soil microbial communities from Risofladan, Vaasa, Finland - UN-1 | ecosystem: Environmental > Terrestrial > Soil > Coastal area > Acid sulfate soil | place: Finland: Risofladan, Vaasa | collected... | reverse complement strand
AGCTATTGTGACTTCAGCTCCGTCGACTACGCAACTGTGAAGTACGATAGCGAGGGTAACGAGCTGTGGGTTGCACGCTACGACGGCCCGGGAAACAGTAACGACGAAGCTCGGGATGTAGCCGTCGATGGCTCAGGAAATATCTACGTCACTGGCTCGAGCAATAGCGTCAGCTCCGACGACTACGCAACCTTGAAGTACGATAGCGCGGGTAACGAGCTGTGGGTTGCACGCTACAATGGCTCGGGAAGCGTGTTTAACTACCCTTATGCGTTGGCCTTGGACGGCTCAGGAAATGTCTACGTCACTGGCTTCAGCTATAGCGACATCAGCTCCGACGACTACGCAACTGTGAAGTACGATAGCGAGGGTAACGAGCTCTGGGAGGCACGCTACGAAGGCCCGGGATACTGTCAAGACGTGGCTACAGCGCTAGCCGTTGATGACTCAGGAAATGTCTACGTCACCGGCTTGAGCTTTTGCTACCCCAACTCCGACGACTACGTCACTGTAAAGTACGATAGCGATGGCAACCAGCTGTGGGTTGCACGTTACGACGGCTCCGCAAGCGATGGTGACGAGGCTTATGACATAGCCGTGGATGATTCAGGAAATGTCTACGTCACCGGCTGGAGCGATGGCGTCGGTACTGGCGGTTACTACTCTGCTGACTACGCTACTATCAAGTATGTCCAGACTGGCGGCCCCACACCCACCCCAACACTAACGCCTACGCCTAGCACTTCAGTAGATACAGCCACTGGCACAGGCACCGCCTACTTCTCGTCTAGTTCAGGCACAATCGAAGACCTAGCAGCCATAGCTGAAGATGACCTACCTCCTGAAGCGGCTGATACTATGCCAGATATTGTCTTCCCCCATGGGTTCTTCTCCTTCAATGTGACGGGGCTGACACTAGGCCAGTCGGTAGATATTACCATCACGCTTCCCGACCCTGTCCCCGTGGGGACCCAGTACTGGAAGTACGGTCCAACCCCCGGCAACCATACGCCGCACTGGTATGAGATAGTCATGGGCAGCGATGATGGGGACAACGTAATCACAATCACCCTAACCGACGGCGGTTTAGGGGATGACTGGTGGGTTGCCGATAGCATGATCATAGACCAGGGAGGTCCCGGCAGTCCTCTCGAAGAAGAAGGCGGCTGCTTCATAGCCACCGCAGCCTACGGCACATCGACAGCCAAGGAAATCGACACTCTCCGAGCGTTCAGGGATGAAGTGCTGCTTGAAAGCACATTAGGCTCTCAACTTGTGGAGTTGTACTACCAGGCAAGCCCGCCTGTGGCTGACTTCATATCGAAAAACAGCCTTTTGAGGACTGTTGTGAGGGAGCTAGTGGTTGACCCAATTGCTTCGTTAGTAGAAGCCACGGAGGCTATTTGGGGAGATTAAGGCACTGGCCTTACATGCTGCACAGTGGGAGGGGCAACAGTGAAAGTGACTATTGAAGAAGAGAAGGTAAGGGTAAAGATAGGCTATACGAAGATTGAAACCCGTCGTGATGGATTCTATTCAGGAAACGGCTGCAATCGTCACCCTGATTGCAAGGCTGGATACAAGCAGATGAAACTGGAGCGCAGCACAGGCTAGGCCGAAGCGATATATCAGCATATAGTCTATTCCGTCATAACAATCATTACGGTAAGGCGATTCCTTATTTAAAAGAGGAGGTGTTAAGTGGGTGCTAGGATTGTAGATAGGCCTTGTGGATATTGCGGCGGTACAGGGATAATATACGAGGGAGATTTCGTAGAGTCAGAGGCAACTTGCCCCATATGCAAAAGACACGGTATAGTCCGTGTTCCTAGTAATTATAGAAAATGTCCTGATTGTGGTGGAGCTGGCAAAAAAGATGTAGGGGAATTTGTCCCGGATGTAAGACGTTGTAAGAGATGTAAAGGCACTGGCTGGGCAGAACCACCTCCAGAATATCGATAACAGTAGCAAGACAAGTGCATTAACCTGAAATAAGCAGATGACCGCTTTTAACCCTGAAGTTTGCCGGTAGTTAATATAGCTGGCGAGATAAGGAGGTCGCCGCAATTCATGGATAATAGCGATTTTGATGATGAAGGTTTCCCACGTTGGGCGAAAATTCTATTTTGGGTTATCTTTGTCTGTATTCTTGCATGGATATTTATACTACAACCATTCATTGAGTGGGTAAAGCTAAACATTGTAACAGTATCTGTTGTCTCTGGAGTCATAATCGTTGTATTAGTAACTGTATTTGTTTTTTATCGTATTTATAGAGCAAAGAGGAATGAAGTATTATTAGCAAAAAAGAGAGCTTATGAACAGGAACAAATGAAAAAGGGTCTAGTCAAATTCGTTGATAGATTTGGACGTGAACGGTGGGGAACACACGACGAGGCTAAAGCAGAGGAACTAATCAATAGAATAACGGGTGCTATTGAGCGATTCCCACCAGCAAGAAAGTATAGAGATGAGTTTCCCTATCAAACTGATTTGCATGGTTGGTTAATAGCTCAATTTCCTTCTACTAAAATAGAAATACAAAGGGGTTCATCACGACCAGATATTATTGTTGACAATATTGCGATTGAAGTCAAGGGGCCAACTAGAACAAGTGATTTAGTAACTATAGCAGATAAATGCATACGTTATGGACAACACTTTGACGGACCAATAATTGTTCTGTTTGAACTTGATGTTTCAGAAAAACGCTACTACGAATGGAAAAAGGGATTAGAAAACACCTACCCAAATGCCAGGGTCATAAGAAAGGATTAGTCATTCCTGCTGTCAGGTTACGCTAGTAGTACGGAAGAGTAAGGCTAATATGCAAATATTTCCAGAAGTTCCCCAGTGCGACAGCCCTTAGCCCCAAGAGTATTATCACACCCGCAGTAGTAGGTGATAGACAATGAAAATTGCGCTTGTTGTGATAATAGCTATCTCAATAATTGCTGTCGCTGGGGTTGCTGCAATTGGTGCTACAGGTGGGTTTGACGAAGAACCTACCCCAACACCTACCCCTACGACTACTGCAATGCCAATGCCTATATCAACACCAAGACTGGAAGGTGACGTTCACCCGCTGGGCAGTGGCAACGGAATCATCGACTCGGCAGACTTTCAGCTAATAGCCCAGCATATAGTTGGAACAATAACGCTGACTGGCAATGATTTCCTCGCTGCTGATGTCAACGACAGTGGCACAGTTGATTCGGCGGACCTACAGCTGGTAGCGCAATACCTTGTTGGGACTATTATCGAGTTTCCCACACCTACACCCACGCCTACACCCACACCTACACCTACTCCGCTGACAGTTCACTTCATCGATGTAGGCCAAGGCGACGCCATCCTGATTGACTTAGGCGATACCGAGGTGCTCATCGATGGGGGTGGCAGATCACCTGGTGTCACAGCATATCTTGAGGACTACGTGAATGGTAGCCTTGAAGTGATGATAGCTACTCACCCCCATGCTGACCACATTGGTGGGCTTATTAGAGTCCTGGAAGATTTCGATGTCGAAGAAATCTGGCTTAATGGCGATACCTCGACCTCCAATACCTACAGTGATTTTATGACCAAGGTCAACGCTGAGGGTGCTAGTGTCAACGAAGCGAGGAGGGGAGACACTATTACAGTGGATAGCTTGATTTTTAATGTGCTTCACCCAGTAGAGCCTTTGGTTGACGATATAAATAACAACTCCATAGTCCTTATGCTGAGCTATGGCGACATAGACTTCTTATTTACCGGGGATGCTGAGGAAGAAGCCGAGGCCAGCATGATAGCAGCAGGCATACTCGTCGATATTGACATTCTCAAGGTAGGACATCACGGGTCTAATAGTTCCTCCTCTCAAGCGTTCCTCGATGTTGTCCAGCCTGAAGTCGCTATATACATGGCTGGCGTAGGTAATCCATACGGGCATCCGCATTCGGAGACTATTATGGCCTTGGAGGCGATAGGTGCTGAGATTTATGGAACAGATGTGTGTGGCACTATTACCATAATAACTGACGGAACTGAATATGAAGTATCGGAATGCGCTCCTACACTAACCCCAACCCCAACTATTACACCTACCCCTACACCTTCTACTACGCCGACTCCAACTCCAACGTCTGGTGTTCAAATAACTTGTATCTTCTATGACGGGGTTGTTTACCAGACAGAATCTGATGAATATGTGGAGATAAAAAACCTAGGTGATGCCTCTCAAGACCTTCTTGGGTGGGTATTGAAAGACATCGATGAAGGTTATCCCTCTTTTACATTCCCTCACTATATTCTGGGGCCTGGTGAAACTATCCGAGTTTACACTAATGAGTATCATCCAGAATGGGGAGGTTTCAGTTTTGGTTATGGAACGGCCATTTGGAATAATACCAGCCCAGATTGTGCGGCGCTGTATGATTCAGAGTTGCACGAGGTATCCAGAATGAGCTACCCACCTGGCTGCTGAATTCAGTGGCTCTATGGTGTCTTCATAGTGGCCCATTCTGTTATTTAGCACACAGTAGCAATTATTTACAGGCTATCCCCCGCAGGATTATCATCGCATCCAAAAAGGGCAGGAAGCAGGAAATGAGAAAGGCTGAACAAACGCAATGGGCTGCGACATATCTTATGGCATTTTGAACTACACACCCGTCATTGGCTCACAATAAGAGAGTCCACAGATGCTCTTTTGCCTTACTGATGCGTTTGGTAGCTTCCCCGTGAGCGTGGAGCTATCATGAAAGCGTTACTTTACAATAAGAGACGCTCTAGGATACGAAGTCAAAGCGAAGCCTATTTAGGGGTGCCGAAAGTCAGGTTTCCCGTTTATCCTTTAAAAGTGTTTTTATCTCTTTTTCAGTAACAATAATTGAAAGTTTGTTAATATACTCTGCCTTAGTTGGAGCTTTGTGCTCGTCGTGAAACCAATACTCAACAATCTTTCCCTTGACCGAGACATCATGCTTCTTAGCAAGTTGTTTCAGTTCGCCAAGTTTTAATTTGGCCAAAGAGGCCTTCATTTCTGCTTTAGGGTTTGTAACGATAACTCGCTGTTTCTTTAAGAAAGTATCCCAACTGTCAGTACCCTGGAGTTTGTTACATCGATGGCAGAGACATTTCGCGGTTTTGAGAGTGATATTTCCTCCTTTTGAAAATGCCGTCTTATGCCCTACCTCCATCTCATCAAAATCAATCTTTCTACCACATTTAGGGTTGTCGCAGATTCCATTGGCATTCCTATATAGAATCTGCTTGTCCCGAATTCCTAATGTTCTTTTTCTATTATCATAAGCATCTAAGAATCCCATATGACCCCCTTACAAAAGTCATCACCCAGGAGCTGGGCTGTCTTGTAGAGGCATCCCCTTATCTTACTGATGCTCATTGTCTTCCCTTTTTCGGTTTTTCTTTCTCTGGTAACATAACGGTGGCTACTCGCACTATAAGCCAACTTGCGGGCACTATCAAACGCCCCTTTCACGGCTTGGATTCACCATATCATCAAAGCGGGCAGCCGCAGCCTCTTACATACTTCTTACATACTATAGATACTCAAATACCAGCTTTAACTCTTCCCTATTCTAAATACTTTGGTGTTGCATTTCGGGCACACGCCCTGAGTGGCCGGTCGGCCATTCTTCATCGTGATTGACTTCGGGTCCTTGATATCCACCTTTTTTCGGCACTTCATACAATATGCTTGCATTAATCCACCGCCTTTCTGTGGGGGAGCATATGTGATTACTATAGTAATGTCAATAGCCTACCTGTATCTAAATTATATCGAACAGCGGCTTATAAAACTTCAAGCTATCCTCAAAGCTGACTGAGCGAGTATAGCACTGCACCATCTCTAATGATTCCCGTTTGACTAAGTCTCCACAATGTTATAATGATCGGAGGCAGGTCAAGTTCAGTCATTAGGCATTCCTCTATATATTCAGATTGAGTAGACACAGGTATCGTGATATGGGAAGCTGGCTGCGAATCCTAAAGAGAAGTGGCAACAGACACAATTGCCTGAAGTGTGGCGTTGTGCCATGTACGAATCTCTATCGCGAAGTCGATAGCAACGAGAGTGGCGAGCTCTACCTTTACGAATCAACAGTCAAGAATAAGGTTCATCTTCCATGCGAATTCGGTGTACTGATTCAATGTCTCTGTAAGTTGTTAGTAAAGATTTCGGATGAATTATCATTTGAAATGTATAATCAGTGTATAAGAGACCTGAAGGCGGTTTTACTCCTAGTATTTACTGGCCACTATAGAAATGCAATGCAAATCTTTAGGCCGGTGATAGAGAACTTCCTGACCGGGCTATATTGGGACGCGAAACTGCTACAGTCCGGTGACGATGAGAAAGCCCGACAGACGGTAAAAGAGGAGTACAATAAATTTACGAAACAGGACAGATACGTTGTGCCGGAGGAAGATAGAAACGAAGCCTTTATCAGCGACGATAAGAGAAAGAAGGAGTACCTTGATCAGGATTTCCTATTGGCATGGCTACTTGCCAAAAAAGTAATAGATCCAACATACAAAGCGGATCTACAGAAAAAGATCAGAAAATTAAACAATTTCTTACACCCTAATTTCAAGGCAACAGACATTAGCAGACCCGACTGCGCATCCTGTCCCTCATGTGTATCTTTTAACGAGAAAGAGTACAGAAAGTGCATCGAGATCTTCCAGGACATCACCACTCTAATACTGGCTACATGCCACAAGTTGATAGTTGAATCCTCACCCGGGGATCTGGACGACCCAGATGTAAAGGAGGCCCTCGGTAACATACGAGGCTTGCATGAATTGGAGGCTGAGATAGAACGACAACTCGTTTTATCAAGTCGCCTCAAGGAATTCATTGCTAGCCTGGCAAATGATCGTTTATGATTCCGTCCTAGCGTTCAGTCCTTATACGCGACGCCGTTGAATTTCCATCTGCTTTACTAGATAGACACCGCAAAAGACTAGTACAAATGGCATAAAGCTTAACCCGTAGCGTAATGCCGAAATACAGATTGAGCTTGATAAGTGTCCTAAGTGTGGCAAATGGAAAGATATTGATACGGAACTATGTGATAATTGCAACAAAAAAGAAGTAGGTCCATCTAGGCGCATTTTAAGAGTGCAAGGAGGAAGCCACATGGGTGGTTGGAAAGGTTCAAGACAAGAAGGTGAAGGTTATGAACGAATAGCTTTTAGGTGCTTCGGATTAAATATACAGATTGATTATCTTTGCGATGAAAACTATAACCTAGAGCCATGTCAAGAAAATGAGATAACACCTACTGGATTGCTGGTTGTCGCAAAGTTAGAGCCTCGTAAGAAGTCACTGCCAGGGTTTTGGTTTCGATGGGATGAAAAGGCTGATGCACTGGATGTGGATATTGAGGGGGTTACAGCTAATATTAAGGATTTATTTGAAAGGGGAATGGGGGCTCCCCACCAAATATCACCCATCTAATTCAACGGGCCCGGCGCGGCCCCGGGGGCCATCGCACCAATAGAATAAGTCCCAATAAAAAAGAATTTGAGGCTGATATTGGGATACCTCAAATACAAGTGTTCCACGGATTCCTGAGTTTTAATCTTTATAGAAAGGCGTGGGTAGGGAAGGGTAAAGTGAACCCAGAAGGAACAGCATCAACTGAACCAATCTAGCACACTTATAGTAGTCGGCTTAGAAATTGGCTGATAGGAGTCCATTGTAAGGCAATCTAAGACTAGCGCGGCGGATTACAGGGGGCTATCCGAGAATGTGTGGCCCCTCTGTTATTAACATTTTATTGACTAGCAAGTCCTATCAGAGTATCGTCGCAATAAACAAACTTGGCTATCAATAAGCGCTAAGGAATAGGAGATTAAAATGCCTGAATGGAAAATCCATGATAAATGGGCTGAACGAATGGGAATACCGAGTGAAATCTCCAGTTTCATTAATAATCTCATAGATTTTCCTAAGAAATGTCAGGAGTATATAAATTTTTGTGAGATGGAGTCGGACGCTAGGATTTATAGTAAAGGTAGACCCACTAGCATGACTGCGGCTGATTTCACAAGACATGACTCTAGTAGAACTGATAAGAATATCAGAGCAATCCAGCTTAAATTCCTACGACAAAAAGGTCAAGAGTTCGTAAGAGCTTGGTATCTACATAATATTTTGGACTATATAAAGTGGTGGCTAACAGAGGCGACTCCTGAAGTTGTAGTAAGCATTGAGGACATGCTGCAAGACAAAAGACTACAGAAAAAAATTGGCGATATTCAAGACCCTGAACTTCAAAGCGTGAGGAGTTTTGTGTTTACATATAAGGATGAAATACTACAAGATTGCAAATGATGTTATAGCACTCTTTCACTCCAACGGTGGCTTATAAAACTTCAGGCTATCCTCAAAGGTAACCGACCTGGTATACCTCTGCACAATCTCTAGGCTTTCCTACTTGTCCTACATGCCGCATCATGCCAGCGCCGCGTCCTAGAGCTTGATAGCTGTTCTCGCTCCTAATATCACGTTTTCTTGACAGTTAGCGACGAATGTGTTTAAAGTACAACCGATGCTGTTAAGCTTCAAGATCTCACCGATAAGGGGGTGAATTGTGCCAAAGAAGGTCAAACATGTCCCGGTGAAGAAAAGGTGGTGGTCAGGCCATGTTAACGAAAAGGATTTGGCTAAAGTAATTGCCAAGGCTGAGCATGAGGGTTGGGAATACGAAGGGCTTGAGAATCACGGATGGGAGCTCAGTCGTAAGTGGGTAGCGAGATTCTCAAAGCAGACTAAGAAGGAGGCTTAGAATTAGTGTCATTAAGTGGTCTGAAAATCCGCATTACTCACCGCAATGCTAGCATTTTTCTTTGCCATTTCCTGTTCCGCTCTCTTCCTCGAAAAGGTTCACAATCAGTGCAGTACTCGCTTGGTCTTCCCCTCTTGCCATTAGGTTTAGCGGTTAATAGTGTTCCGCACCGACGGCAGTGAATGGCACCGTTACTGTCCCTGATTTCGTCTTTTTTCTGGCGATTCTGCCTCAGTTGCTCATACTGAAGGACAGCCCTGACAGTTTCCAAATCTGCACGCCCATAATAACCATATTTGCCAATCAGGCCACACTCAGTCAGGTCTCGGATATCTTGAACCGTTATGCTCCGATATGCGCCGGGCACTACCTGATTGAACTCGGCAGCGAACTTTTCAGGGCTAATAATCAGCAGTCTCATACTAATGCCTTCTTCGAATTCTTGGCTCTGGTTATCCTCTCGACCTCAGTCTTTCCTGGTTGTTGGAGAGCCACTGGATTGCGCATTCGTTCGAACAGAAAGCCTGTCGCCGGTATTTTTCAGCTTTTCTATCCCAAAATGAAGTCTCGATCCATCCAGGCGGGGGGCTAGCTCCTTCTGCTTCCTTGTGGCAAACTTCGCAGCCCCATACTATTCGTTTCACTGTTCACTCCTTTGCATGAGAATATGAGAATAAAACTATATATATCTGTATATATACATATTTTTTCGGCATTTTCTAATATTCTCATAATTGGTCATCCTGATAGCCAATCTCCTTAGCTATCTCCTTCAACTGTTCAGCCGTCGTGATTAGTTTTGTATTGCCACCTATAGTCCTAAAATCATCCTTATGAAAACCGAGTTTCCGCAGTGTTGTACCTACAGTTTTCCCCTTGACCCAAGGGAATTCTTCTTTGACAATTTCGGTAACATCTTTCAGAGGCAGTGGGTCTTTTACCATCAGCATTCCTGTGTTCTTATTGAAGGCTCCAATGACAGCCTTAAAAACCGTCATTTCTAGCTCGTACTGATTCCCATCGGCAAGGCGTTCATTGAAGTCAGCAACCTCATTCCATACCCATTGAAGCCATGAATCGTCTTTTAAATAGCTGGCAATCCTTATCAACGGTTCCCACGTATCCAACCCGCTACCTGTCGTCTCTGGCGAATGAAATTCAGATGGGATGGTGCCATAATCAAAGGCCGGTAGTGATAAGTTTTTCAATTGCGTCGCGTCTGGCTTTAGAAAGGTTCCCCTTTTCTGTTTCCTGATATTTACGACAATAGCCCTCCGCTCGGATGCCAAATCGTCAAGGCCGTGCCTGTCGTGTATGATAGTAGCTCCCGGTATGTATAATTTGCTTGTGACCCATCTTATAGCCCCTGCAGAGGTCGCCTTTTGCTGAGTGATTGAGAGAGCAGATGTAGCTGTGCTTGCTCTATTAATTAGATACCGCTCCAACTCTGTCCTATTCGGATACAAGTCGGCTTCCTCGATAAGAGCAGTCCGTTTCTTTGCCTTTTCTAACTCGTTTCTAAGCGTTGCGCTGGTCATTTTGTCGTAACATGCAATCCAATGTGGGCGATAACAAATACGCCCTAAAACTTTCATGAGCTCGGTTTTCCCTGATCCTGGTGGTGCTAATAGCTGTAGCGCAGGCATCCAATCTATGAGTGCTAGTTTGTGAGTTGCCATCGTGTAATATATACATGCTTTAGCCCACTTTTCGACCAGACCGCATACTTCGTTGATGAGTTTCACTAACTGTTCTACTGTCATATAATCCCCCTATTCAAAACTCCCCTTTATCACGTTCAGTTTTAACATTCCTATATACAATGTTACATCCTACACACTCTCCTTTTGATATATCTCCCTGGTTTCATTCAGGGCGCGCTTCATGTCTGACTTGACATACTCCTCAGCACTGCTCAACCTAGCCCATCCGAAATCGTACTGTAGCGTGGGTCCCGATACTCCTTTATAGGCCATGATAGTGGCTGCTGTGCTCCTCAGAGCGTGGGGGTAAACATGAGGTATCCCTGCATCTCTGCCTAGCTTCTGAACTATCTGCCATATCCTGGTTCTAGTTAAGCCTATTTCCTCATGGCCAGCTAAGAACTCATGCATGACTGGCAATAGCTTCGGGTGTATCAGTATGGTTCTAGCCCCCTTTTTTGTTTTTGGTTGCCATTTGCAGTTCCTTTTCTTCTTACACTCCTTACACTCGCAAGTCTGTCGGTTTGGAATGGTGATGGTTTCTTCTTCGGCGTTAAACCAAGCCCTCTGTAAATGCTTGAGTTCCGATACCCGCAGCCCAGCAAATATCAGACTGTAGATGATAAATTTGTCTCGGAGGCTAGAACAAACCAACAGAAGTTCGGTTACCTGTTGAGGGTCTAGGGCATCCTCTTTGCAGGACAAGCCTTTCGGTTTACCTGGCATGAGCTAGCTCCTTCGTAGGAAGCCGACCCATTATAGGAAAGTAGGTAGGTGTTTTAACCCTATTATTAAATGATGTATTGTTGCCTCAAAAAAACTGTTACCCATGGAGGGGAGCATGACAAGAGGCAGCATACGGGAGTACACCGAGGCAGTGCGAGGTCGCTACCTTGGCGCTGGCAAGAAGGAGAAGGGACGGATGCTAGACGAGTTCACCCAGGTCACGGGCTACCACCGTAAGGCAGCAGTCCGTTTGCTGCGTCGAGGCAACCTGCCGCGGTCGGTCAAGCGTCAGGGACGTCCTCGGCGTTATGGCCCTGAGGTAGCTGAGACGCTGAAGGCGGCCTGGGAAGCCACCGACCGCTTAGAGCCAGCCCAATGCAGAGCACTACTAATAGTGCAAGGCCTACCCAGAAAGCTATTTCGCGCCGCATAAGGATTTAGCCCCTCCCAAACTTATGTATTCCCGGCTTTGTCTTTTCCTCACCCCCCTACTCCCCCGTGTCCATCTCCTCGCCGCTGCCGGTCACGCCCAGCAGCGTCTGGTGCTTATAGCCGCGCTCCAGCCCCTCGACCAGCCGGTCCACCGCCTGCGGCTGGTCCCCGGTAGGCTTGAAATCAGATACGATCCTGAAGGGTGGCATGGCTATCTTACTATTTTAGACTGTAGGGTGGGTGCAGCGCAGCATAACCCACCTTTAGCACAATTCGATGGGTTGCACCCATCCTACTTTATCTTCAACTCTATTGATAGCTCAGGAGCTCAGGGCCAGACGCCCTGATAGCCATCCTCATTATTGTCAGCGCAGTCATTGCCCACACACGTTGAATAAACGTTCAATTCATCGTCTACCAGCCAGACGTAGTGGGCATTTGTATTACAGCTACAGGGTCCAGGCTCGCAGTTGTCATGGGTGGTATCGGCGCAGGATAGAAGCAGTGCCTCCAGGACTTCTGGCTCGAATGAGACGGTATCTACTATTTTACAGATGTCGATAATCTCGAACGTTCCCTTGTCTATAGTAACCGTTTCGCCCGTAGTTGGCGGATTGGCCGAATGCGCCTGGAGCGCGTAAGCGGGCACCGCTACCCCCATCGACTTTTTGATGTCCGTGTAGGATACTGAACCCTCATCCGTAAACGCACACATTCCAATGCTAAAGATTACAACCGCCACCACGATTATCCCCAATAGTGTGAGAGCCGCCTTTATAACCATTGTTTTATCGCCCTATCTAAAAACCGGTTATCCGCTTCACTCCTAACCCCTTATTCCCCCGTCTCCAACCCCTCGGCGATGCCGACGCGCTCTAGTTCCTCCACCAGCCTGTCCACCGCCTGGGGTTGGTCTCCGGTAGACTGAAAGTCAGAGACGATCTTGAAGGATGGCATGGTTAATCCCCAGCGATGAGTTTCTTAAAGTGGGGGTTATCCCTAATATTGTCGAAGTCGCTCTCGGTTGCAGCATCCTGCCGGCATTTCTCATCCAGCCCTATAGCTTTCTCTAAATAGGAAATGGCGTCTTTTGGTTTGTGCTTTAGTGAGAAGAAGCATGCCTTGTTGTAGACGACATCCGGGTAATCAGGTTTTATCTTGAGGGCTTGGTTAAAATCGGAGAGTGCCTCGTCATAGCGCGCCATTTTTGAGTAGGTGGCTCCTCTATTGTTAAGAGTGTCCGGGTGATCAGGTCTTAGCTGAAGGGCGCGATTATAGTCTACCAGGGCCTCCTCGTAGCGCTCCAGGTGACGGTAGATCATGCCCCGATTGTTGAGGGCCTCATGGTAATCAGGTCTTAAGTTGAGGGCCTGGTTCAAGTCTGCCAGGGCCTCATCGTAGCGCTTTAAGCTATAGTAGGTAACACCCCTGTTGTTAAGAGTGTCCGGATGATCAGGTCTTAGCTGAAGGGCGCGATTATGGTCTGCTAGGGCCTCATCGTAGCGCTTTAAGCTATAGTAGGTAACACCCCTGTTGTTAAGAGTGTCCGGGTGATCGGGTCTTAGCGCCAGGGCGCGATTATAGTCTAGGGCCTCATCGTAG